>ERZ1026772.687-NODE-687-length-22795-cov-10.945427_pt1 | contig 22795 bp, 18 predicted proteins | sample MGYA00380124_ERZ1026772 | MGnify/ENA primary metagenome ERZ1026772 (study PRJEB33269, sample SAMEA4719760) | human gut metagenome | biome: human-associated habitat; feature: organic feature; material: feces | place: Cameroon | collected 2013-10 ...
AGCAGATAACGGGAATCGAACCCGCCTCCCCAGCTTGGGAAGCTGGTGTTCTACCGATGAACTATATCTGCGGAATATAAAATATTTGAAAGCTCATATGCCAGTGCTTCACAATCGTCTGACTTCTCCTGCACTTGCTATATTATAGCATTATCTCCTTTTTCTGTAAACCGGCAAGCTGCAAATTCCTCATTTCAAATTTTCTTATTCTGGAATGGTTCTTCTCTCCCTGCAACGGAAGGCTATAAAAGTCTTCCGTGCGGAAAATTTATCTGTAACTGACTTATACATGGAATGTACCTACTGTTTGCTGAAGGGATTCTACACTTGTAAGAACTTCTTTGGTTTCTTCTGCCACATCTGCACTGGCATAGGTAATCTCCTGCATGTTTTCATTTACATGCTGTACAGTTTTGTTCAATTCCTCCTGCGCATCTGAGATCTGGGATAACAGTTCATTGATGTTCTGAACAGAAGCACTCAGCTCCTCTGTGCCAGCTCCAAGATTACTGCTTACATCCGAATAAAACGAAGCATCTTCTTTGTAACTATCTGCAAGCTGCTCCAGCTTCCCGTAGTCTCCCATAACTACTGTACTCAGAAACTCCAGCATGGCATTGCTTTCTTCCGAAAGCTGTGTAACACTATCGAGTACCTTCTCTGTCAGGGCATTTACTTTCTCTATCTCCTCCGAGGTCGTACTGCTCAGCTCCTTGATCTGATCTGCCACAACTGCAAATCCTCTGCCGGCTTCTCCTGCTCTTGCAGCTTCAATAGACGCATTCAGCGCAAGCAGATTAGTCTTCCCGGCAATCCCCTTGATCGCTGCTGACACGTCAGTGATCTGGTTGATCACCTGCACTCCGACAATAGCCTCTTCCAGCCTTTCCTTGCTGTTTTCGGTTACAGCCACCGCATGCTCCTTATCGGAAAGAAGTTCTGGGACAACCTTGTCTACCTTTTCAATGATCTCCTTTGCCTTCGCTGCCATATCCTGTGCCTGGCCTGCAAGCTCATCTACAGCAACTGCTACACTTTTGCAGGTATCGTCAATATGTTCAATACTTTCTGTCTGTGTCGCTACACTGGCTCCTGTTTCTTCCATGGAAGCGCTGATCTCCCCAATATTGCTGCTGATTTTTGCAACCATTCCATCAGCTTTCTCCATCCTTGTCTGTATCTGGCCCGATTCATCACTGGTCTTCCTGATCGTAGTGATCACCTTATCTTCCAGTTCTCCTATCAGATACCTGATCTCCTTTACCTCAGAACGCTCTTTTTTGCAGTTTTCTCTTCCTATAACCTTTTCCTTGATGAATTCTTTCATCTCATCCATAGGTTTAAGCTGTCTGCTGATCACACTGGTGAGCAGCACAATTGTAACAATAAGAAGAATTATACCTATAAGCAGGGGCATCAGCATTGCAGAGTAAATATCACGGTTTATCATATCTACGCTTTGTACCACACCAAGCTTCCAACCGGTTTCGGTAATTTCACCGATCGCTGCATACTTTTTCATGCCATCATAATCATGGATTGTACTGATTGCTCCATCTGTAAGATCAATCTTCACATGCTCTGTCAGGATTGTGTTCCCCTTTTCATTAGGAAGATACTCCTCATTTTCATGAAGGATCACACTTCCATCACCGGCAAGCAGAAATGATGAGATCCCATCATCCGTACTGATCTGTCCTGTCATGGAAAGCAGCTGATCCAGTGTAATATCTGCCAGTACAACTGCCTGCTCTCCATTAAACATAAACGGATCTGCAATACTGACGATCATCTGTCCGCTTGCGAAATCCATGTAAGGCTCTGTATAGATCAGCTCTCCTGCTGAAACGGCACTGGTCCACCAGTCTCTGGTGGATGGGTCAAGATCCAGTGATCCGTGATCAGCCGGAAAAACACCACCATTATAACCAAGACAGAGATAATACATGAGAGCACTCTCATTCTCGCTTAGATTTGCCCCAAGATAATCCATGATTCCCTCTTTATCAGCGGGATCCATAGCCACTATGGCATTCTCCATGGTCATTACGATCCGGCTCTGCTCTTCAAGCCAGCCACTCATAACCTCTGCATTGGTTTCTGCCTTCTCAGCGAGCAGCTCTTTGGAACTGTTCACCACAAGATCCCTGGCATTGACACTGCTGACAACTGTCATAGCCAGGATAATAAATACAGTACATACGGCAACAAGCAGTATCAGCTTCCCCTTAATGGATCTGAGGAAACTGTTTTTCTCCCCCTCTTCTGATGCCTTTTTTTCTCCTTTTGTCTCCTTTTTCATGTGTAATTTTCCTTTCTGTGCTGTCACTGCATACACACCTGGAGCTTGTTTCCTCCCTCAGATGTCACCTACATTCTCTCCGGTGCTGAGAAGCCAAGTACATCAATACAGGTTTCCAGAATATCTCTTGTCAGAACAAGGAGTGCGATAAAGCCTGCCTTCTTTTTTTCATCCTCTTCTGAGAGGATCTTTGTTTCATGATAAAATCTGTTGAAATCATTGGCCAGCTCATAGATATAAGCACACACCTTATGAGGTGCTGTCTCCTCAAAGGCATTTTCCATCATCGCGCTAAACCTTGTGATCTGCAGCATCAGCGCCTTCTCTGATTCGCTGACTGCCTCCTGCAGAACCGCATTTTCCAGGCTCCCGCCCTGCTCCTTATACTTATTCAGAATAGATTTGATCCTGACGATCGTATAAAGGATGTAGGGGCCTGTGTCTCCCTCGAAGGAGGTAAACTTGTCAATATCAAAGATATAATCCTTGGAAGCCTGATTGGAAAGATCACCATACTTGATCGCTGAAAGAGCTACTACCTTCGCTGTTTCCCTCGCCTCTGCCTCCGGCACTTCCCTGTTGTCTGTGATCTTCCTGTACATCTCTTCATTAATCTCAGAGATCAGTGTTTCCAGACGCATGACACCACCCTCTCTTGTCTTAAAGGGCTTGCCATCCTTGCCATTCATGGTTCCAAAACCAAGGAACTTCAGCTTCGTATCCTTATCTACCAGCTTTGTCTTTCTTGCGCAGCGGAATACCTGTTCAAAATAAAGATCCTGTCTTTTGTCTACCACATAAATGATCTCATCCGGATGGAGCTTTTCCATTCTTTCCATAATGGTAGCAAGGTCTGTCGTATTATAAAGAGATGCACCATCTGATTTCAGGATCATACAGGGCGGGATCTCTTTGGTATCGGTGTCTTCTTTGACATCCACGACAAGCGCACCCTCGCTCATATGTGCATAGCCTTCTTTTTTCATGCATTCCACCATACCCGGAATCACGGTATGGACATCAGATTCACCTTTCCAGAGATCAAATTCCACATTCAGGTTCTGATAATTTCTCTTAAGGTCAGTGACAGACACTTTTATGATATGCTCCCAGAGTGCCCTGTATCCTCTCACTCCATTCTGCAGCCTGTAGGTTGCCTCCATGGCCTTTTCCTTGTAGGCCGGATTCTCTTTGGATTTACCACTTGCTGTCGGATAGATCTCCTCCAGCTCTGAAATTGTAAAAGGTGCTTCTTCAGGATATTCTCCCGTATAATTTTCATCAAAATAAACAAGCTCCGGTTTCCGTTCCTTCAGCTCTGTAATGATCAGCCCCATCTGCAGGCCCCAGTCACCAAGATGGATATCACTGATCACCTCGTGACCGGCATATCTGGCAATTCTCTTGATACTTTCTCCGATGACAGCTGAACGAAGATGTCCCACATGAAGCGGCTTCGCAACATTGGGTCCGCCATAGTCCATTACGATCTTCTCCTTCTTTGCCGGGGGCTCCAGGCCAAACCTTTCACTTTCTGCCATTTTCTTCAGATAGTCACTGACAGCTGATTCCTTCACCTTGATATTTAAAAACCCGGGAGCTACGGCCGCCACCTCTGCAAGCAGCTCACTGCCTTCCGCTTTCGCTGCCACATCCCCGGCGATCATGATCGGTGCCTTCTTATACTTCTTGGCACCTGCCATTGCTCCATTACACTGATATTCACAAAGATCGGGGCGGTTTGAAAGAGTTACCCTTCCAAGCTCTCTGTCATAGCCGGCATCCTCAAATGCCTGCATGATCTCCTCCGATATCAGATCCAGAAATTTCTTCATTATCTTAATCCCATGCCTTTCTCCCGTCCGCATTTCCATGCCTCCGGTTCATACTGTTTTTATATTAGCATTCTTTACGCTTTTTCACAAGAACGCTTTTTTTCTTCCCGTTCCATCCTTGAAAAAATACATCCACAGTAATCCTGCCTGTACAGTCCGTATTCTTCCGACAGTTCTACTGACCGCTTGTATCCGTTTTTCTTTTTAAAATCGGAAGGCAAAAAGGAAATCCCATATTCCTTTGCAAGCTGCTCCCCGATCTCATTGATCTTCTGTGCATTTTTCAAAGGGCTGATGGTCAGCGTTGTTGTGAAATAATCTGCTCCCTCTTCTTTTCCAAGTGCCGCTGTCTTTTCAAGCCTGAGCAGAAAGCAGGCAAAGCAGCGCTCTCCTCCCTCTCTGCAGGCTTCCAGTCCTTTTATTCTTTCAAAATAAAGCTCTCTCTCATAATCCCCTTCTATGATCTCAATAGGAAAAGCTTCCTTTCCCACATCCTCCCTCCGGTTCCATTCCCTGATCAGGCGCTTCTGCTCCTCTACCCGCTTATGGTACTCCGGCTCCTCTGTAATATTGGGATTATAATAAAAAACTGTGATCCTGAAGAATCCCCTCAGATACTCCAGCACGTAACTGCTGCAGGGTGCACAGCAGCTGTGAAGCAGCAGCTTCTTTCCGTAATTCTCTTTATCTGCCAGAATTTCATCCAGCATTTTCTGGTAATTCTTTTTCTGCATCTCTCTGTCCTTATTCAAAAAATGCACTGCAGATCCTTATACCGGATCTGCAGTGCACCTTCACGTTCTGATCTTTATTTCTGCAGAGGACTTTCTCTGTAAATAATATCCTCTCTGCCGGGTCCATTGCTGACCATAGTGATCGGATATCCGATCTGCTCTTCTACGAACTCAACATACCTTCTGCAGTTCTCCGGAAGATCCTCATATTTCTTAATTCCCCTGATATCACATTTCCATCCTGGGAGCTTCTTCAGTACCGGCTTTGCCTTCTCAAGCTTATAGGTAACAGGGAAGTCTGTTGTAACCTCTCCATCGATATCATAGCCAACACAAACCGGGATCTCATCCAGATAGCCAAGTACATCCAGTACGGTAAATGCCACATCGGTTGTTCCCTGCAGTCTGCAGCCATACTTGGAAGCCACACAGTCAAACCAGCCCATACGTCTCGGACGACCTGTAGTAGCACCGAATTCACCGCCATCACCGCCACGTCTTCTCAGCTCATCTGCCTCATCTCCAAAGATCTCAGATACAAACGCGCCTGCTCCGACTGCGGAAGAATATGCCTTGCATACCGTAACGATCTGTCTGATCTCATACGGCGGGATTCCCGCACCGATCGCACCATAAGCTGCCAGTGTAGAGGATGAAGTAACCATAGGATAAATACCATGGTCAGGATCCTTCAGTGTACCAAGCTGTCCCTCTAAAAGGATGGTCTTTCCTTCCTTCAGTGCCTTATCAAGGAATACAGATACATCACATACATAGGGCTCGATCATTTCTTTATATTCATGCAGGGTAGCAAGCAGCTCTTCCGGTTGCAGAGCCGGCTTGTGATAAAGGTGCTCTAAGATAACATTCTTCTGTTCACAGATCCTTACCACCTTGTCCTTCAGCAGCGCCTCATCAAACAGCTCACTGACCTGAAAACCGATCTTTGCATATTTATCAGAATAAAAAGGAGCAATACCTGATTTGGTGGAGCCAAAGGACTTCTTGCCAAGCCTCTCCTCTTCATACTGGTCAAATAAAATATGGTAAGGCATTACCATCTGTGCCCTGTCGGAAACTACGATCTTCGGCATCGGAACATTCCTGTCTGTAATAGACTTGATCTCGTTTATCAGGATCGGGATGTTCAGTGCCACACCATTACCGATCACGCTGGTCGTATGTCCATAAAAAACACCTGACGGAAGCGTATGCAATGCAAATTTACCGTAATCATTTACGATCGTATGTCCTGCATTTGCTCCACCCTGAAAACGGACAATAATATCTGCCTGTGCTGCAAGCATATCTGTAATCTTGCCCTTGCCTTCATCACCCCAGTTAGCACCTACAACTGCTTTTACCATAAAAATATCCTCACTTTCATGTAGAAACCCGCATCCGCGGATTTCTGTTTACTCTGAGCTCTTTACTTTATGATTATACAGGATTCTTTGTTATAAGTAAAATCAATATTCATTATATTTGTCATAATCTGCAGTTATACAATGAATTCCTGCAGAATCCGGTTCAGTTCATTTGCCTTTTCTTCCAATGCTTCTACAGCCACATCCAGCTGTTCTACAGAGGCAAGCTGTCTTTCTGCTGAATGAGCTACATTGGCGGAGCCTGCTGCTGTCTGTGCAGATATCGCACTGATCGCCGAAATTGAAGCCAGTGTTGCATTTCTTCCTTCTTCCATGCTTTTTACATTTTCATTGATCACAGACAATGCTCCCAGAAGACCCTCAACCTGTTTTCCGATCCTGTCAAAGGATTCCGTAGTCAGCTCTACCGCCTTCTGCTGATCCTCCACAACGCTCTCTGCCTGTCTCGCAACCTCTGCTGCCTCCTGGCTGCTTCTCTCGATCTCTGATACGATCCCTGCAATTTCTTCTGCGGAATGTACGGATTCATCTGCCAGCTTTCTGATCTCCTGTGCCACTACTGAAAAGCCTTTACCTGCTTCTCCGGCTCTGGCTGCTTCAATGGATGCATTTAAGCTCAGAAGATTTGTCTGTTCAGCGATCTCATTGATCGTTTCTATGATCTTATAGATCGACTTGGACTGACCGGACAGCTTCTCTATCGTTCCTATGATCTTTCCTGTAATTCTAGTCGTGGATCCTGTGCTCTCCTTCAGATGATTAACAGAACTGCGTCCTGTTTCTATTCCACCCTCTGCCTCTCTGGCAAGATCACTGATCTGTGTGGTATTTTCTCCAACCATGCTGATACGTCCAGAAAGAGAATCCATCTGATCCTGGCAGAGTGCTGCTTCTTCATCCAGTCTTGCAACTCCCTGATTGATCTCCCCGATTTCACCCTGGATCCCTCTTGAAGTCTCCAGGAAGCTTCCGGAGGCGCTGATCATCTTTTCACAAGCTCCTGCGATCTCCCCATCTACATCCTTAAGACCTGTTACCAGCTTCTTCATATGACCTACCATATGGGAAACCCCTTCTGCAAGCAGTCCGAACTCATCTTTTCTCCCTGTCGTTATCTCTACCGTCAGATCTCCTCCGGAAACCTTCTTTAATTTCTTCAGGACATCCCTGATCGCCCTTCCATAGCCACCTGCCAGAAGAAGTCCCATCAGTACTGCTACGATGCAGGCTGCAACCGTCAGGACTACAGACAGCTTCTGGATCTCCCGTGTCTGTCCAACAATGGTTTCTTTGGGGATAAGTGCACAGATATAAGCATTTCTTCCCTCCACCGCGGTATAGAGAAAGAGATACTTACCCTCTTCCACATAAAAGGCTCCTTCCAGGGCTTCCTCCCCTTCTACTGACCTGATATTTTCAAAGTAATCCTTTCCCGCAAACACAGTCCCATCTTCTGGCTTCTGTGATGCCGAAGAAAGATATTCTGTGCCATCCCCCGTCACAAGTCCTACAATACTGCCTTCTCCTCCCTCTAACGAAGACAGTGTGCTTTCCACTACCTCCTTACTGATATCCACAAGCATGACTGTCTTGGTATTCACAAAGTACTTGGCAAGTCTCACACCATATTTACTACTGTCTGTCTTCAGTTTTTCATCCAGGTCACACCTGTTTCCAAATAAAAAATAATGGTACTGGTCCCCGGCTACCTGTTCCCCTTCTGAAGTTGCGATATAAGCAGAGTAAAGACCAGGTTCCTTCGTCTGGGTTGTTGTGATCGACGTATGCTCGTCCGACAGGAAATAAATATTTGTGATCAGACTGTTTGCAACCACCTCATGATCCAGTGTATCCTGAAACTGCCTTGGGATATAGGCATAGGACGAATCCATATTTAATACCCCTTTATAATATTTCACCAGGGTTTCATCTGTCAGATAATCCTTATAGGTACTCTGCACCATATCTACTGAAAGGGCAAAATAACTGTTCATCATCCCCATTGTCCCCAGTGTGGATTTCTCATAGCTTTCTATGATCTGCGCAGATGCCTTCTGATAAGAGGATGCCCCAAGCACCAGGATAAATGCAACCGGCACCAGAAATGCCAGGATCATCCGAAAACTCATCTTCCTGAAAAATACAACCTTCTTTTCCTTCTTCCCTTTTCCCATAAGCAACCTCCATCGCGAAACTTTCGTAATTTTTCGCATTCTTTTTTTATTATACACAATCAGTCCCTGTTTGAAAAGAGAAAAAAGGCACCCAGACCTTAAAATCTGAATGCCTCATAGATCACTTGTATTCTTTATTTTACTTAATCAATCTCACAGATCCATCCTTCAGGAGCCTTGATGGTTCCCATCTGGATACCTGTTAATGTATCATACAGCTTCCTGGTGATCGGTCCCATCTCTGTGCCATAGCAGATCTCCCTGCCATGATCTACGATCTTTCCAACCGGTGAGATAACTGCTGCTGTTCCGCAAAGTCCACACTCAGCGAACTCTCCGATCTCATCAAGATATACCGGTCTCTCCTCTGCTTCCAGTCCAAGGTATTCTTTTGCAACCTGGATCAGTGAACGACGTGTGATAGAAGGCAGGATACTGTCTGACTTGGGAGTTACTACCTTGCCATCCTTTGTAATGAACAGAAGGTTTGCTCCGCCTGTCTCCTCGATCTTGGTTCTGGTAGCTGCATCCAGATATACGTTCTCATCATAGCCCTGCTTATGAGCATCTACGATCGCATGAAGGCTCATTGCATAGTTCAGACCAGCCTTGATATGACCTGTTCCGTGCGGTGCTGCCCTGTCAAAATCACTGACACGGATGGTGATCGGCTTAGCGCCGCCCTTGAAATAAGGACCAACCGGTGTGGTCAGGATCCTGAACTGGTATTCATCAGCAGGCTTTACACCGATAACAGGGTTACTGCCAAACATATAGGGACGGATATATAAGGTAGCGCCACTTCCATAAGGAGGCACGAAGGCTTCATTCGCCTTAACAGTCTTCTTAACTGCTTCAACGAACTTGTCCTTAGGATAAATGGGCATCTCAAGACGAGCTGCACTCTGCTCCAGTCTCTCACCGTTTAAGTCGGGACGGAAGGTTACGATCTTACCGTCCTTAGTAGTATATGCCTTCAGACCTTCAAATACAGTCTGTGCGTACTGCAGAACACCTGCACATTCATTAAGGACTATATTAGCATCGGTTATGAGGGCTCCCTCATCCCATGCACCATTCTTATAGTTGGAAACGAATCTGTAATCTGTCTGTAGATAACCAAAGCCAAGATTGGCCCAATCAATATTTTTCTTTTCCATACTGTTACGCTCCTCTCCTGTGTAGAACCATATTGAATTTTTTTTATTATTATCCTTTTCCTAAAAAAAGTCAATAGTTCTTTGGTTTTCCCTATTTTCTGCGTTCATACTTCTGAAAATGATAGGTGATATCGAAATACACCTGCTCATCACTCTCACCAGTCAGCTCCCACTCCGGATCCTCCTCCAGATTTGGGAAAAAGGCATCTGCCTCATAGGCACGGTCTATCTTTGTGATATGTGCGGTATCACAGTAAGGCAGAAGCTGTCTGTAAACACTCTCCCCGCCGATCACATATACATCCTCTGTGTCGTAGTCCTTCAGTCTTTCGAGAAGCTCTTCGATACTGTTGAACACCTCTGCATCCTTCACCTTGAAATTCTCATTTCCGGACAGAATCAGATTCTCCCTGTTCTTAAGCGGCAGTCCCCCCGGAAATGTCTGCAGTGTCTTCCGCCCAAGGATCACGACCTTTCCTGTCGTTTCCTCCCGGAAAAATTTATGATCTGCCGGAATCCTCACAAGAAGCTCATTCCTGTTTCCAATGGCCCAGTTTTCATCTACTGCTGCAATTACATTCATGTATTTATCCTCATTTTCTTTCTGTTTTTAAATGGCGATCGGTATATTTGTGATCTGCTCTCCCGTCACATAATTTTCCACGCTGACATCATTTCTCGTAAATTTATAGAAATCCCTGATCTCCGGATTCAGATGAAAGGTGGGCGCCGGGTACTGCTCTCTTCCTATCAGCTCCTTTATGACCGGAATATGTCTGTCATAAATATGGGCATCTGCGATCACATGCACAAGCTCTCCCACATTCATATCACATACCTGTGCCAGCATATGGACAAGCACTGCGTACTGGACTACATTCCAGTTATTGGCCGCCAGCACATCCTGGGATCTCTGGTTCAGGATCGCATTCAGTGTCAGCTTATCCTCTCCCTTCTTCTGGGTCACATTGAAGGTCATGCTGTATGCACAGGGATACAGGTTCATCTCATGAAGATCCTCATGCACATAAATATTGGTCAGGATCCGGCGGCTGAACGGATTGTTCTTCAGATCATAGATCACCCTGTCCACCTGATCCATCATGCCTTCCTTATATTGATGCTTCACACCAAGCTGATAGCCATAGGCCTTACCGATGGAACCGTTCTCATCGGCCCATTCATCCCAGACGTGGCTGTGAAGATCGTGGATATTATTGGATTTCTGCTGCCAGATCCATAGCATCTCATCCGTTGCACTTTTCAGCGCGGTCCTTCTTAATGTGATCAGGGGAAATTCCTTTGAAAGGTCATACCTGTTTACCACCCCGAATTTCTTGATGGTATAGGCCGGTGTCCCATCTTCCCAGTGAGGCCTTACCTTTTCCCCCTCTGTGCTGGTGCCATTCTCCAGAATATCCCTGCACATATCCACAAATATCTTATCTGCCATACTCATAATACACGATTTTCCTTTCAGTTCTCCCATTTATCACAAAGGGAATTGATCTGGTCCGCAAACTTGCCAAGCTCTTTATTCGGCCTTCCCTCACACTTCTGGATGACAGAAAGAAGTCTCTGGCCTGCTGCCACAAGTCTTGCAAACACATCGGATACCGCCTTTGCTTTTTTCTTCAGTGCCACCGGCTCTGCCTCATAGACAAATTCGCCGGTCAGCAGATCAAATTCCGTTCCGCTGTAAGGAGCATAGGCCTGATAGCCGTACTCCTTTTTCAGACATTCCGTAAAGGACATACATACGCTGTCCTCACCATGAACAACAAATACACGCTCCGGCTTCTCCGTAAAGCCCTGCAGCCAGTCGATCAGTCCGTTTTTATCTGCGTGTCCGGACAGTCCCGTAAGGGATCGGATACCTGCCCGTACCGCAATAGGTTCCCCAAACAGCTTTACTTCATCAATGCCCTCCACAAGACTTCTGCCAAGCGTACCCACTGCCTGATAGCCGACAAACAGGATCGTACTGTCCTCTCTCCACAGATTATGCTTCAGATGATGACGGATACGGCCTGCATCGCACATACCGGAAGCTGAGATGATAACCTTTGGTGTACTGTCAAAGTTGATAGCCTTGGACTCCTCACTGGTAATGGAAAGCCGGAGACCTGAAAAAGAAATAGGATTGATCCCTTTCTTTACCAGCTCCATGGCCTCTTCATCAAAGCAGTCTGCTTCATTCTGATGGAAAATACCAGTAGCCTCTACCGCCAGAGGACTGTCCACATAAACCGGGAAGTCCTCATGCCCTTCCACCAATCTGTTTTCTTTTATTTTTCTGATAAAGTACAGCATCTCCTGGGTTCTTCCGACAGCAAAGGAAGGAATCACTACATTACCGCCTTTATCAAAGGTTTCCTTCAGTATCCCGGTCAGTTCCTTTATATAATCCGGACGTTCTCCCGGATGCAGTCTGTCACCATAGGTGGATTCCATGACAACATAATCTGCTTCCTGCGTCTTCTGCGGATCCTTGATCAATGGCTGGTTTTTATTTCCGATATCCCCGGAAAAGACAATCTTTTTCGTGACCCCCTCTTCAGTGATCCATACCTCGATACTGGCTGAGCCAAGAAGGTGTCCCACATCCGTAAACCGTATCTCGATCCCATCGCAGAGAGGCATCTTCTTTCCATAGGGGCAAGGCACAAGCCTGTTGATCGCATTCTGGGCATCCTCCATTGTATATGGCGGTTCATAGGGCTCCTGCCTGGCATTCCTCTTTGCCTTACGGTTCTTCCAGTCCGCCTCCTGCATCTGGATGTGCGCACTGTCGCGCAGCATGATGCTGCAAAGATCCGCAGTTGCCTCTGTTGTCAGGATCTGTCCGTGAAATCCTCTCGCCGAAAGCTGTGGCAGCATACCGGAATGGTCAATATGTGCATGGGTCAGAAGTACATAATCGATCATGGACTCTGCCACGGGAAGTGGTGTATTTTCAAACACATTAACGCCCTGCTCCATACCATAATCCACCAAGATATGCTTCCCACATGCATCCAGATAATGACAGCTCCCCGTAACCTCATGATCTGCCCCAATAAACATCAGCTTCATGCCATTTCCTCCAATCTGTTCCCAAGCTACAAATTCCTTCATAATATAACAAAGTATACCATATCTGAATATAATATAGCAAACCTTATAAGGACACTTACTATGCTCTCGTCTTTTCTGACCTTTCTTCTTTTCTGCATTGCGCTTTCTGCAGACACCTTTACCGCAGGGCTATCCTATGGCAGCTCCGGCGTCAGGATCCCTGCTCCCTCAAAGCTTATTCTGGCCCTCGTTTCCGGTCTCATGTTTACCCTTTCTGTTTTTTTCTCCATTTTTCTCTCAGTGCATTTTCCGGAAAAAGCAGTCCTTCTTCTTTCCTTTCTGATCTTTTTCTGTCTTTCTCTTTATAAGGGCTATGATGCCCTGTCCTTCAGGAGCCGCGGCAGATGCGGACAGAAAAAAGCACTGGCCGGAGCTCTTACCACCGATTCCCTTTCCCGCAGGATTAACTATGCAAAGCCCTCTGTCCTTTCTGTGAAGGAAGCCTTCCTGCTCTCCCTTGTCCTGTCTCTTGACAGCCTTACCGCAGGCGCCGGTTATCAGCTTAATCTTCCTCCGCTCCCTGTCATACTGCTGCTTTCCTCCGCGATCCACCTTTTGTCCCTGATCCTCGGACTCTCCTTAAGCAGACGGCTTCTCAGGAAGCGTTCATGCATACTCTCTCTTCTCCCGGCCCTGTTCTTTCTCTTTCTTGCCCTGTCCAGGCTCTTGAAATTCCTGTACTCCTGACAGCCTTGCAGAAAGCACCAGCAGTTCATGCACCACAAGCGGCATGGATGACAGCAGAAGCAGAACCCCCCATTCCTCCAGGGTAAGACGGCTTGTGCCAAACAGTTCCACAAAGTACGGAATTTCCGTCACCAGCACCTGCAAAAGGATACCAACCACGCAGGATGCCAGCATATAGGGATTGTTCCGGTGATTCATCCTAAACAGGGATTTATTCACGTCCCTCATACCGATGGCATGCATCAGCTGACTCATGCCAAGAACTGTAAATGCATGAGTCTGTGCTTTATTCAGCACACTGGTTACCAGAAGCATCTTTCTTATATTATCAATGCTCACCGGCAGTCCCCTTACAAGAAGCTCCCGGTATGGCACCGTCAGAAATGCCAGCAGGCTGATACTTCCGATCACAACCCCATAGCAGAGCATACAGGAAAGTCCTCCCTGTGCAAACAGGCTTTCCCTGCTTTTCCTTGGCGGCTGTCCCATCAGCTCTTCTGTATCATTTTCATCTGCCCCAAGGGCAAGCGCCGGCAGCGAATCCGTGATCAGATTGACCCAGAGAATATGACTTGCCTTTAAAGGCGGCAGAAATCCCGCAAGGACTGCTGCCAGCATGGTCATGATCTCCCCGAAATTGGAGGATAAAAGGAACAGGATCGTTTTCCTGATATTTTCATAGATTCCACGTCCCTCCCGCATGGCCTTCTCTATGGTTGTGAAATTGTCATCCGTCAGCACCATGTCTGCCGCATTTCTGGCAACATCCGTTCCTTCCTTTCCCATGGCGATCCCCACATCCGCCGCTTTCAGGGATGGTGCATCATTAATGCCATCTCCTGTCATGGCCACGATCCTGCCCTTTTTCCGCAGGGCTTCCACGATCCTTACCTTATGCTCTGGTGATACCCGTGCAAACACGCGGATCTCTTCCACCCTGTCCTCCCATTCTCCTTCAGAAAGAGCTGCGATCTCATCCCCTGTCATGCACTGGCTCCTTACATCTGCAATGGACAGCTCCCTGGCAATGGCAAGTGCGGTATCCACATGATCCCCTGTGATCATCACAGTATTAACGCCAGCCCGCCGGAAGCTCTGAACTGCCTCCCTGACACCTTCTCTTGGTGGATCGATCATACCGGTAAGTCCAAGAAATGTGAGGTTCTCCTCGGAGAGCAGCTCCTCCTGTGAACCGGTTTTCCCTTCTGTCTTCATGGCAAAGGCCAGCACCCGCAGAGCCTCACCCGCCATTTTCTCCGCTGCCTTCAAGACCTCCTTCTTCTCCCGTTCAGAAAAGGGAAGCTCCCTTCCATTGCGGTACTGCCTGCTGCACCGCAGGAGGATCCCATCTGCTGCCCCCTTGCAGTATGCCACAAGGCTCCCTTCCCGCTCCTGTACTGTGGTCATGCGCTTTCTCTCAGAATCAAAGGCTCTCTCCGCCACTCTTCTGTACTTCTTCCCATAAGCTTTTCTGTCGTATCCATACCCATCTGCATAGGCAAGAAGGGAAATCTCTGTAGGATCTCCGATCCGCTCTTCAAGGTCAGCATCATTGCACAGAACACAGCTTTCCAGAAAATATTCATGTCCCTTTCCGGTAACATCACCTGCATCCACGATCCTGCCATCCAGATAACACTTCTTTACCGTCATCCGGTTCTGCGTCAGTGTTCCTGTCTTGTCCGAGCAGACCACGTTCACCGCCCCCAGTGTTTCCACCGAAGGAAGCTTCCTGATAATGGTTCCTGCCTTTACCATCCTGGAAACGCTGAGTGCCATCACGATCGTCACGATCGCAGGCAGTCCCTCCGGCACTGCTGCTACCGCCAGTGAGATCGCAGTCAGGAGCATTTCCCCGATATTCCGCTTCTGTACAACCGCCACCAGAAACAAAAGAAGACAGAGCATCACCGCCCCGATACTGAGTATCTTTCCAAGATCGGAAAGCCGTTTCTGCAAGGGTGTCAGCTCTGTCCCCTTCTCCTCAATAAGGCCTGCGATTCTGCCGATCTCTGTATCCATACCGGTAGCAGTCACCACTCCCCTGCCCCTCCCGCAGGTTACCATAGTGGTCATATAAGCCATATTCTTCCGGTCTCCCGGATTTTTCACCTTTTCTGTCAGAGCCGTGTCATTTTTTTCTGAAGGAAGGGATTCTCCTGTCAGTGCCGCTTCTTCTATCCTCAGATTTACCGTCTCTGTCAGCCGGATATCTGCAGGCACCTGTCTTCCACTGTCAAGCAGGACAATATCCCCCGGCACCAGAAATGCACTGTCGATCTCCTGCTCCCTGCCGTCCCGGATGACAATCGCCTTTGGGCTTGTCAGCTTTTTCAGCGCTTCAATAGCCCTCCTGGCTTTTCCCTCCTGTATCACACCCATACACGCATTCAAAAGGATCACTGCCCCAATGATACAGGCATCTCCCGCTTCCTTCAGAAACAGCGACACCACAATAGCCGCCATCAGGATATAGATCAGCGGATCGCACAGCTGCTCAAAAAAGAGCTGCAGAACCGGTTTCCTTTTTCCTTCTAAAATCCTGTTTTCTCCATTTTCAAGAAGACGTACCTTTGCCACATCCTCTTTAAGTCCATCCTGCAGACTGGTCGTAAACAGCTTTTCCAGTTCCCTGACGCTTTTTTCTGTATACATAACAAATCCCTCCTGTACCCCTATTTATATGCGGGATACGGAGGGATTAGACTACCTATTGACCAGTAGGCTGTGTGTAATCATCCATATAAGTGTCATTACATCTGGTACAGCGGTACAGCGTATAACCGGCGCTTGTGGCTGTAGGCGGGATCACAATGGATCTGTAATTGTGTTTATTCGGATCAACCGGGATCTGTTCTGCATAGGTACTGCCGCAGCTGCATACATATGACCGGATCCCCGGCTGTGTACAGTTGGCCTCCTGTAATACATAGGAGGTGTAATTATGCACATGGGGTGTGGCGCTTGGTGATGCCGTTGCACTCGGTGATGCCGTTGCCGCAGCTGTAGCCGCAGGGGATGCGCTTGTCCCGGCTGAAGCACCTGCTGTTGCGGCAGCTGTTGCCGTAGGCGATGCACTTGGTGTTACCGGCGGGATAGACCTGGTGTCCAGTACCACACCACAGACAGTACATGTTCTCTGCTCAGTTCCTGACTGCTTCTCTGTTGCTGCTTCTGCCACTGTCCAGTCTGTTGCAATATGTCCCATAGCCGGGATCGGCTCGGTATAAAAGCTGCCGCAGCTGCAGGTATATTTCCTGAGGCCTGCCAGTACACAGGTAGGCTCTCTCTCTACAGAAGCAATATAGTCATGCACATGAGGTGTGGCCGATGCAGAGCTTCCCTTATAAGGCACAACCTCCTGTGCTACCACCTCATCGCAATAAATACATTTCTTAACCTTTAATCCTTCCTTATCTGCAGTGGCCTCTCTCACAGTTTCCCAGCTGTCCTCTGCCACATGACCAGTAGAGGGGCTATCCACGTAATAAACATCCCCGCAGATATCACAGGTATATTTCAGCCTGCCTGCCTGATAACAGGTAGCCTTCTTCTCCACGGTCTCTTTGTAATCATGTACGTGATCTGTTGCAGTAGAAGGGCTGTGCTTCTCTGTATCGCCGGAAAGATCTGACGGTGTCTGATCCGTACTGCCTGTCTGATCCGGCAGGATCGTCGGAACCGGTGCAAGGGAAGGCGCATCCGCAATATCCGCCTCCTGCGTACTGTCCGGCTTCACGTTGTCTGCCATCTTCTGGCTCCCACTGCCACCGATCACTGTATAACCGATAATTCCTATTGTTGCAAGGCAGGCGATCACTGCTAATACACCCAGGATCCCTGTCAGCACCTTCATCACACTTCCCATAGCTGTTTCCTCTTATGGCCTTCTTCTCATATGAAGATATTTTATCATACTTTATCTTATTGTTCTATCTGAAATTATCCCTATTTCTTCCCTGCTTTTTCCCTGCTCTTCGGCACTTTTCCCTGTAGCATAATCGATAATGATGCCGGGCTGTATATTATAAAGAAAAACATGATAACAGATCGCTTTCCCATGATCCTCCACAGAATATGCTTCCATTTCCACACCTCTCGCCACCAGCTCACTTCCTTTAAAATAAGGAGTCACCCGGTAAAGCACATGTCCCTCAGTACGATCCAGATAGCGCATGACCTTTTCCTCCCAGGGCAGCATAGTCGTGGCATTCAGGTACCTGGTTCCGGTGATCAGATTCTTTTCATTGGCCTCCTGCCCGGTCAGGGCATAGGCGATCAGGTGGCTTCTATTATATAAGTAGGGCGGACTTTCATCGATCAGACCTTCGTATTTCTTCTGTTTCCATCCGGAAGGGCGTATTTCTCCGATATCCCCTCTTTTTTCTGTCGGCATCATGTCCCTGGACAGCATGGCGACTGCTGTGCCACACCTTGAAAGTCCATCCAGCTCACTGTAATGCTCTCCGGTAATATGGCTCAGCTCCCATTCCGTAAAATTGGGTCTTCCACCATTCAGAACGATATAGTCTTCTCCTGAATAGTCCGGAATACTGTCCGGATCTGCGATACAGGTACTCTCTGAGCCTCCCTCATCTGGCAGATAGGCTTCGCTTTCATAAGAAGGCTGTGTTTCTTCCCTTTCCAGAACACCAGATACTGAAAAGCCAAGAATACAGAGCAGCAGGATCCCCAGAAGTGTACGGATATTGGATGGTGTATGTATGTGTTTTTTATTTCTTTTCATCTCATTCCCTTTTCTGTCCGATGAAAACATATTATAATGATCCCTGTACAAACTACAGCTTACTTAAGGATAACACTTTTATGAACTATTACATGGCTCCCATGGAGGGACTTACCACCTACATTTTCCGCAATGCCTTTCATCAGTACTATGGCGGTATTGACAAATACTTCACACCCTTTCTCTGTAACCGTCATATGAGCAGCAGAGAAAAGAACGATATTCTGCCGGAGCATAACAGTGGGATGTGTACCATTCCCCAGATCCTGACAAACAGGGCAGAGGATTTTCTTTCCCTGTGCCAGGACCTTTCTTCTTACGGCTATGACACTGTCAATCTGAACCTCGGCTGCCCCTCCGGAACCGTTGTTGCCAAGGGGCGGGGTGCCGGCTTCCTTTCCTGTCCTGATGAGCTTGATGCCTTCCTTGACGAAATCTTCAGCAGATGTCCTCTGTCTATTTCCATCAAGACCAGGATCGGCATGGAACAGGAGTCTGAATGGGAAACACTTTTGTCCCTTTATCAGAAATACCCCATTGCAGAGCTGATCATCCATCCAAGACTTCAGAAGGAGGGCTATGGCGGCATGCCTCACCTCAGTGCATACAAAAGAGCAGAAGAAATGCTTTCCTGCCCTCTTTGCTATAATGGTGATATTATTTCTCCTGCCACACAGGAAAAGACTCTTAAGGCACTTCCCGGCATAAAAACGATCATGCTCGGACGTGGCCTTCTGAAAAATCCGCTTCTTCCTGCACTTCTCCGTCAGGAAAATACGGATCTCTCCACACTGAAAAGCTTCCACGATACCATTCTGGACGGATATCTTTCCATCATGTCTGGTGATATGAATACATTATACAAAATGAAAGATCTCTGGACATTCTTCGGTCAGAGCTTCGATGGTGCTGAAAAGTACCTGAAGGCTATCCGCAAGGCCAGAACTGTCACTGATTACCGGCTCGCTGCCAGTGCCATATTCCGCACCTGCAGAGTCATCCTTCCAGCTCCTTCTGATCCCTGGTAATGTTTTTCATCCATTTGAATTTAAAATAATGAGCAAATACCACCGGCATCTTTTCAAACTCATCCAGCGTCATCACAAAGTAAACCCATACCGGCGGCAGCTTCAGCACATACGCAGCGATCGCCATCAGTGGTACCGATACTCCCCACATAAACACCGTATCCACTACCATGCCGAACTTCGCATCACCACCGCCACGAAAGCACCCACAGATCAGACAGGTATTAATGCCTTCCCCTACCAGTCTCCAGGTGGTCATGATCATAATGATCCCCAGATAATATATCGCTGTCTCTGTCAGCTTATCACGATAAAACTGTACCATAAACGGACGGATCGCCAAGATCACGCAGCAGCCCAGAAGACTTACGATCACAGTAAGCCACAGTATTCTTTTCGCATATACCTTCGTATCCTCCATCCTGTTTTCACCAAGCGTCTGACTGACAATGATCGTTGTGGCATTAGAAAATCCACGGCAGACAATGGCACCCATATTGACCACCATGACAGCTACTGCATTGGCCGCTACCATATCATCTCCGATATGTCCAAGGATCGCCGTACATGTTGTGGCTGCCATTCCCCACATCAGATCATTCACCACAGACGGTGCACTTATCTTCAGAAAATCTTTAAAAAGAACACCTGACCGCCTGAACAGATTCTTCAGCCGGAATTTAATATCCTTACCTGCTGCAGAATACACAAAACACAGGATCACTTCCACTGCTCTTGCCGATACCGTGCCAAGTGCTACTCCTACAACACCCAGTCTTGGCAGTCCAAACAGTCCGAAAATAAAGGCTGCATTCATCAGCACATTGACTAACAGGGAAACCACATACAGCGCAGAAGGAAAAACGATCTTCCCAACACTGCGCAGTGCACTCACAAAAACCTGTGAAAATCCCATGAACACAAAGGAAAAGGAGAGCACCTTCAGATAAGCTGCTCCTTCCTTTATGGTCTGTGGACTGTCAGTAAATATCTTCATGATCGCTTCCGGTGCAAAAAAAGAAAACACGAAAAACAGAAGTGAGATCAGGATCGCCACTCTGGCAGCCAGTCCAATGATCCTTTCAACTGTCTGCTTGTCTCCTTTTCCAAAGTATTGGGCGCAGAGCACGCTTGTCCCTATCCCAAGTCCATAATAAAAGCAGAACAGCACAAAGGTATACTGATTTGCCAGAGACGAGGCCGCCATGGCTGTCTGGCTCACATAGCCAAGCATGATCGTATCCGCTGAATTCACCAGCGTACTGATCAGGTTCTGTATCATGATCGGAAATGCCAGCTTCAGGGCATATAATAAAAACTGTTTTCTGTCCAACCGCTCTTTCAACTTTTATCACCATTAAAATCTCGTTCCACATTTGGGACAATATTCAAAATCCTCTGCCGTCTCAAAGCCACAGCACTGACAATGTTTATACGCACCATAAAAGCTGCCATAGCCTCCCCTGTTTACTCTGGTCAGATGTTCCTGCCGTATTTCCACAGGCTCCCCACGGGAAATTGCTTTTCCAATCTCCGGATCCAGTTCATACAGGACATGGCAGCAGCTTGTCTGCACGTAATAATGCTTATTCCATTTCAGGCAGGGGATCAAAAACAGGGAAAGCACCGTATAGGTCATAAAAACCTGATATCTCCCATATTTTCCACACAGATTACAGATGATCGTCTGTGTAAAATCAAAATCCTTCCTGCCATCCGTAATACCCATCATAAAAAACATGGCACTTCTCCCTATCTTACCATTTTATAAAATTTTGTCCATCATTTTCTTGTGATATCGTGATATCGTGATCACCCGTATTCAGCCCCCTCGGCAACCGATTTTTCCCTGTGATAGCATACTCCCCGGATCCCTGTGGTGTAAATCTTGTCAATGGCACACATGACCGGTGCTATTTCCGGCATGCCAAGGGCTTTCAATGTTTCATGGATCGGGCATGAATACACATACATGGTAACGCTGTCCTTCCCTACATCCACGATCCTGCTTTTGTATCCCTTCTTCTCACTGCCGGCACTTCTCATGATCGCTTCCCGGTTCCGCCATATGATCCTTGGCAGTCCAGGGATCCCGGTAAGGGCTGCCAGCTTTGCTTTCACTACTTCCCCGGCAGAGGGCGCATAGTCCATCATAAGCTTTAATGCCTCTTCTTTCGAAACCTTCTCCTGCAGTGCCAGATAAATGCCGGTCATGGGATATGCTACATTTCTGGCATCCTTCACAGCTCCTTTATTCTCTCTGATCAGCTTCATGCTGTAGTTTCCCGCTTTTTCCCACAGTGCAGCTCCGTCCTATTCACCGAATTTTGCAAGAATAACTGCTTTCAATCCGGCAAAGAACATATTTTTGTCCCGGATATTTTTCATAGGTATTTTATTTCCTTCCCTTATATCTCCAATAGTGCCATTGCACCTTGTTTATATTCTATCTCAATTTTATCACTTTGTATATTCTCCCATAAAAAAAGAGCCCTTCGGACTGATTTTGAGATAATACCACAGTCAAATGAAAGGCTCTTTTTTCTTTATTCATTACTGCTTTTTTCTTCCGGATTACTATTTTCCTCTGCTCCACTCTCGTTTTCACCGGGTGAAGGCTCAATTTCACTTTCTTTTTTTTCATGGCACTTAGTACATTCTCCGTTTTGGAATGTACACTCTTCTTCTATTTTACCCCCACAAACCTTACATGTTCCTGTATGTCGATTGTCTCCTTCAAACATATATGCATCTGCCTCACAGTTTCCTTCTTTTTCCTTATCTGTATAGTCGCAAGATGCACACTTATACGCATGTCTTAATGTACCTTCAATTTGCACATATTTCATTTCAGTATGCCCACATTCAGGTTTTTCTGACGGTTCTGGTGCTGGTGGTACTTCCGTTGGTGCTGGTGTTTCTGAAGGCTTCGGTGCTTCTGAAGGTGCCGCTGTTGCTTCCGGCTTACTCTCTGTCTTAGAACTCTCCGGCACACTGGCCGGAACAGAAATCGTTTCTTCTGCTGGATCTGCCAGTACGGATTCCGGCACTGCGGGCTTTGCAATCACCTGTCCGTTCATTCCACTCACCGTAATTCCTGCCTTTGTTACAGCATCGATCGTTGTTAGTTTTCTGTACTCATTGATACCATAATTGGCGTAGTGCACATAATATGCCACCAGATCATCCCCGAACGCATTCTGAAGATCCGGATAAGCAGAAATATAGGCGAACACATTAAATGCCTGATTTATCTGTGTTCTTCCTTCCTTTAATCCATGGGTAATATAATGATTCCAAAGAGCCTCCCTGTCATTCCCATATGCCTTGGCAACATCAGGATAAGCCTTGGCATATATATTTACATCAAAAATCTTTTTCAGAGCTTCCAGATCTTCTGCTGAATAGTTGATCTTGTATCCCGCAGCAATTTTCTGCAATGAATCTTTGGGTATTTTTGTCTTATTACTATCCAGTATATTAGAAGTATCCAATGCCCCCATATTATTCTTGACTATCATTGCAGCATCTGCTGTCATTACCGGGCAAAGACTCACGGTCAGCGCCAGTACCAGTGCTAAAATTCTCTTTCTCATACTGTATTCTCCTTTTACATTTTATAA
>ERZ1026772.689-NODE-689-length-22709-cov-6.066390_pt1 | contig 22709 bp, 21 predicted proteins | sample MGYA00380124_ERZ1026772 | MGnify/ENA primary metagenome ERZ1026772 (study PRJEB33269, sample SAMEA4719760) | human gut metagenome | biome: human-associated habitat; feature: organic feature; material: feces | place: Cameroon | collected 2013-10 ...
GATAGACGATGTTTTCCAAAATGAGATTGATGTCCCGCATATTGCCGCCGAAAACAGCCTCGCGGATGCCGTGATCGGCAATATAATACTTCTCATTGGAGGCAAGTATCTGCTTTCCCTGCAAATCTTCCCGCTTCACCTGATAGAACAGATAAGCCTCGCAGCAGTATTTGATATAGTTCAGAATCGTCTCCGGGGCAACAGTGCGCTGTTCGTTTTTCAGAAACTTCGCAAGAGAGGTCGCAGAGAAAGTCATACCCACATTGGCAATCACATAGGCAATGATCCGTTCAAGCAAGTCAACATCCCTGATTTTATTCCGCTTTACGATGTCCTTGAGCTGGACAGAGTTAAACAGGTCGTGAAGATATTGCTTGGACGGAGCATCTGCGTAGCGGAGGTTTGCAAGGTAGGGCATACCTCCGGCAAGCAGATATTTTTGAAAACACTGCTGAATGGACGCATCGGGCACAATCGAACGATACAGCTCCATGAACTCTCCAAATGAGAACGGGTAAATCACAAACTCCACATACCGTCCGCCCAAGTATGTCGCGAGCTCACCGGATAGCAGCTTTGCATTCGAGCCGGTGATGTAGATGTCGCAATCCAGCGAAACTCGGAAAGAGTTGATGCACTTCTCCCAGTCCTTGACCTCCTGTATCTCATCAAAGAACAGGTAGACCTTGCCCTCTATTTTTGCAGCTCTTGCTGTGATCTCGTCATGCAGAGCCTGTGCGGTTTGCAGATGGGAGTAGCTCATATCTTCAAAGTTGATGGAGATGAACTGCGCCGGGCTGACGCCGGACTCCGTGAGTTCCTGCTTGATCAGTTCCAGCATGACCGACTTTCCGCTGCGGCGGATACCGGTCATGACCTTGATAAGCTCCGTTCCGATAAACGGGCGGATACGGCTCATATACAATTCGCGCTTGATCATGAATCTTGCCCCCCTTCCATGGTTACTCGTAGTATACCACATTTATAAGTTAAACTCAACGGTCAAATCGCTATTTTATAAGTTATAACTGATAAAATTCAAAATTCGACAAAAGGTTTCAGATAAGCCTGAGGCGCATATTGTGTCAGTGCTGCGTCTCTGGTATAATGAAAGCAAATCAGCTTGGGGCAAAAGCATTGAAGATATCAAGCACACATGAAAACAATATGCTCTGCTTAGAATTTGCGGAGGGTAGAATGAATCTGATTATAAGAAAATGGAGAATTGATGATAAATCTGATCTCGCAATAATCTTAAATAATCCAAAGGTTTTGAATAACCTTAGGGATGGATTACCTTATCCGTACACGGAAAATGATGCAGAGGATTTTATCCGGGCGATGTTATCGGCAGATAAAGACAATACATTTGCATTCGCGATAACGCTTGATGATAAAGCGATTGGAAGCATCGGAGTATTTCGGCAGGATAATATCCATTGCAAAACCGCTGAAATGGGTTATTACATAGGAGAACCCTACTGGGGAAATGGATATATGACAAATGCAATTAAACAGGTCTGTGAATATGTGTTTGAGAAAACGGATATTATTCGTATTTATGCTGAGCCATTTGCTCACAATATAGCTTCATGCAGAGCATTGGAAAAGGCAGGATTTCAATACGAAGGAACATTAAAGAGTAATGCTGTGAAATGCGGCAGTATCGTTGATATGAAAATGTATGCACTTGTCAGAGAGTAGTTCGACTTCCGATTTGACAAGGATAATGTACAATAAGTTGCGCAACATCCTCGCCGCAGCAAAGCAGCATATATACGGAAAATTGGAATAATAAACCGGAGCAAAAGAGGCTCAGGAAGTTTTGCAAAACTTCCTGAGCTTCTTTTGCTCTAATTCAATAGTCGGGGTAGAGCATGACAAAGTCCGCCTGTATATCGGGTCAAACAGAACCATCCCTTTTCGAGCTTAGCATGCTTGAGAGCGCCGAATACAGCAGAACAAATGCAACTATCCACTGCAAAGCCGAAGTGTTCAACGCCTTGACAACCGTTATGGCGAGAACTACACCAAGTATGCCGAAGACTGAGGAAAACAAACAAGGCTTCATTTTATAAACGCCGTGTTTAATAAACTCCACACTTCCTACTGGAACACTTATTGCCGCAGCGCACATCATGACGGGATATGCCACAACACTGCTTAAGCCAAGAAATGAGAAAAGCGCCATCATTACGCTGAAAGACCCTATGCCAATATTATTCAAAAAGCCGCCAACGAATGAGACTATCAGGCACAGCGCCATTGGCCAGCCCCTCAGGCATATATTGTCGCCGGAGGCGCTGACAAAGGAGATCTTTGAAAGGACTATCATCGCTACCGCAACGATCAGCCCGATATTTACACAACGCCTGATTGCCTTTACCGATATACGCAACGTAAATCTTGCTCCTATCACACATCCGATAATCTGTGCGATTATCGGCAGCACAAGCGTAAGCGCATCGATCTCAACAAACGAAAGATAACCGACAGCCATTGCCGCAACAGGAACAACGCTTTCTGAAACCAAGGTTCCCGGGAGCAGTCTGTCATCTACCCATGCCGTTTTTTTGTATACTGCGCTGCTGAGTGCAAAGTCAGGTATCCCGAAGGACGCAAGGAAATATAGAATGAACGTATATATCGCCAGAGGTACGTTCGGGATATTCTCGTTCTTGAGAGCAGCACGGTTTGTCAATACGTCCCGTATAAAAAAGAACAGGAAATACACGGACGACGCTGCAACAGCAGTGATAAGAACTGATTTGAGCATGTAACTCAATTAATTCGTGCAATCATCCGAAGTAGGTACCCTCGTCATAAATAAGGACTTCATCGCCGGGCTTCTTTGCATCAACGACTGCTGCGCAGAACAAAACATGGTCATCAGTAAGGATAACCTTGTTTACCTTGCAATCCAGATATGCAGCGGCTCCTTCAACTATCGGGTCCCCCTGCGTGGTGAAGGTATGGGGAACTTTCGCCGGTTTGTCAGTAAGGCGTGCGCTGTGCTTTCCGCAGTAATCAGCAATTTCCACCTGAGAGGGGGTGAGGACGCTGACGGCAAAGTGCCCGCATTTTTCGATCATCTTTGCAGTATAGTGTGAACTTCCGACCGCGAGGAGAATCTCAGGCAATGATGAAATCTGGGTGATCCATGCCGCCGTCATCAGATTTTTCTTTTCTCCATCGTCAACGCCGATAACATATACGCCCTGAGTGATTGCTTGCATAGCATCAGAAAACTTTGACATAATGATTTCCTCCATAAAAGTTGTGATTAGATAATATACCAGCAGCATGGAGCAATTCAACGGAAAGCATCAAACATGACAAAATCGGAAATGATTAAAGCAAAATATATCATAGAGAATCAGAACTGATTGGGTTCTATGACCTTTTCTTTATAATCCTTCTGATACTCGGAAGGCCCCATTCCGACGATAGTCTTAAACACTCTGAAAAAATGGTTGTAGTTCTCGAAGCCGACTTCCTTGCTGATCTGCATAATAGATTTGTTGCTGCTTGTCAGGAACAGTTTGGCCTTATCGACGCGTTTAGAGAGGATATATCTATTAAGCGTTTCTCCGGTATAGTAATGGAACATGCGGCTTGTATACGACGGACTGTAATTTACATGGTCCGCAACGCGATTAAGCGAGAGAGGTTCGCCGATATTGGCTTCGACAAATTTGACAATGCTCGCAACCATCTCCAGATGGTCTTCATCCTTACGGCTCATTGAAGACTCGTAATAGAAAATATCAAAAAGCACAGCAAGCATTTCATATAGCATGGCTTTGTTGTATAAGTCTCTGCCATGATATAAACGGCAATCTTCCATGCTGTGGAATATTTTTTTCACTACTTGCTGCTGCTCATCGGACAGGTCTAGAACGGGATACTTGGGTGAGTCGGTAGAAAATATGCCGAATATCTTTGTCTCTTTTGAACTGGCAGACAAAAGAAAATCCAAATCAAAATTCATAGCATACCTTGTGTACTGAACGCCTGGGTTCATGTGGACCTCGTGCGGATCAAAGGCATTTACAATGACAACGGCTCCATCCCTGATTGGATAGCTTTTGTCCCTGAGAATAAAGCTACCGATCGACGGAGTATCTGTTAAAGAATGGTAATACGTCGCTTCAAAGAAGTCATGATAATGATATCCTCCGGAGAACTCATCTGTAGGTGTGCGTTTAAAAATACTATAGTGATTTTCTTTGCCCAGCAGATCACTTTTTGAGAAGAATTTTTCACTTCTTCCTGACATACTGCGTATCCTCCTTTCATCAGCAATAATACAAAAATAGCATAAAAAATATGTGAGTGCAACATTCTTTTATGCGGTGCCGCTGAGCTGGAACACGTTCCTCCGACAAAATCCCTTGACAATACCTTAGTATTGCCAAGGGATTTTACGCACTACCGACACAATCAATCCTGCCAAGGTGGGGAGAGACTGCCGGTCGGATAAATCTATGACAAATAATGATATGTCCTGAACAAAATATATAATCGACTTTGTGTCAGTTGAAAATTATACTGAATGCAGCAAATAGGAGGTGTATTATGGACTATCTAATTGGGCTTGATATTGGCACGACCGCTGAGAAAATGGCGTTATTTGACACGAAAGGTACACTTCTTGCCGTTTCAACTCAGGAGTATGACCTTATTACTCCAAAGCTGAACTGGGTTGAGGAAAAGGCAGAGGTATACTGGGATGCGTTCAAAGCTGCCATCTCGGACATTAAGAGCCAGTACTCAATATCCCCCGAAAACGACAGATTCTCTCTCGCAATCAGCGCTCAAGGTGAAACGCTGTTCTTCCTCGATGAAAACGGAAAAAATCTCAGAAACGCGATCGTTTGGATGGACAACCGTGCAGACGACGAAGCTGCCGCACTTAAGGACGCCTTCGGTGATGACGAGTGCTATCGGGTTACAGGGCAGGTCAGCTTCGAACCTTGCTGGCCGGCATCAAAAATACTCTGGGTAAAAAATAATGAGCCGGAGGTATTCGAAAAAACACGCACTTTTGCGCTCATCGAGGATTATTTCATCTGGCGCATGACCGGCAAGTGGGTGGCTGAGGGTTCTCTTGTCTGCTCCACTACTTACTGGGATATCATCAACAAAGTGTATTGGAAGGAAATGCTTGATTTCATTGGGATAGATGAGGCCCAGCTTCCTCCTGTACATGAATCCGGCGAGATCGTCGGGATGATAGATCCGTCTGTAGGTAAAGAGCTCGGGTTAGGAAAGAACGTCACTGTCTGCACCGGCTGTCTTGATCAGGTCGCCGGCGCCATGGGTGCTGGAAACATCAAGGAGGGCATGTTCAGTGAGAATATCGGAGCCGCTCTTGCGATATGCGTTCCAGTAAATAAGCCTGTCTTTGACCCCGCAAGAAGAATGCCCCTGCATTACTTTGCAATTCCCGGAATGTATATGATCCATACTTTTACAAACGGTGGGATGACCCTGCGCTGGTTCCGTGACAAATTCTGTCAGCTTGAGATGGAGACGGAGAAGCTCTCCAGTATTGACGCTTACGATATTCTCGGAAACGAAGCAGCAAAATGTCCTGCCGGCAGCGATGGTCTGGTGATGCTCCCGCATCTGTCAGGCTCGCTGGCGCCCGATGTGAACTCCAAGGCCAAAGGCGTCTGGTTCGGCTTCACTCTTCAGCATACAAAGGCTCATTTTGTGCGTGCGATCATGGAATCGCTCGGGTATATCATCAAACGCAACATTGACTCTCTTGCTGATATGGGAATAAAAGTCGGGAATATCCGATCAATGGGCGGAGGCTCTAAGAGCAAGATCTGGAACCAGATAAAAAGCGATATTCTCGGCCTCGAAATAACGACCGTCAAAAGCAAGGAGGCCGCCTCCTTGGGTGCTGCAATACTTGCCGGAAAAGCTGTGGGCCTGTTCCCGAGCGTCGAAGCCGCCGTTGCCGGGATGGTCGAGGAGAAGGATACATATTATCCAAACACGGAAAACAGCAAGGTATACGGCGACGGATATGCCATGTACAAGAAGCTGTTTGCTGATCTTACAAGCAGCTTTAATATGACCGAATAATTATTTTAATAATACGGAGGAAAAAAAGCAATGTTAGAAAAACTTATTGTAATGCTGACTCACAACGACAAGACCGTACCTGATGCAGCAGCGGTTTTTGAGCAGTGCAAAGATTTGCCTGTCACGAACTGGGGCTTCAAGGATGTCGGAATGCAGCCCGAAAAAATGAAAGAGCTTTGCCACGCGATGAAGAAAGCCGGAAAGACTACCTTCCTTGAGGTCGTAACGTATTCTGAAGAAGAGTGCCTCCGCGGTGCGAAGCTGGCTGTCGAATGCGGATTTGACTATCTGTTAGGAACTCTCATGTATGAAAGCGTTGCAAAGTATACTGTCGAGCAGGGCATAAAGTATCTCCCCTTTGTTGGGAAGGTTTCCGGCAGCCCCAGTATTCTTGAGGGTAACGTGGCAGACATGGTAGCCCAGGCTGAGGCCTTTAAAAAGGTCGGGGCATACGGCACTGATCTGCTTGGCTACCGTTATGTTGACGGAGACCCCGAGGCTCTCGCCGCAGAGTTCATAAAAAAGAGCCCCATTCCCACCGTTCTTGCAGGCTCCATCTCCTCGATTGCAAAACTCGAAAAGGTGAAAGCAATGGATCCTTGGCTCTTCACCATGGGTTCCGCACTCTTTACGGCAAACTTCGTTCCCGGCGGAAATGTTTACGATAATCTTGCAGAGGTCTGCAAGATTATCAAGAAAATGTAAGAGCATATACCCTATCCGCGCAAATCAGGAGCAGAGTAAAGCTCCGTGGCAGATTTAGAGTGTATCAGAACCCACAATTATTCAATTACATAAGCGGCTGCTTTTGTATAATAACAGTTTTTAAAGGAGTATTAACATGAAGAAAGCAATAAAACTTGAAGGTATTTTCCCGGCACTCGTATGCAGCTTTACAGCTGACAACAAGCTTGACGAACAGGCTATCAGAGAGAACATCAGATTCTGCCTCGACGGCGGCTGCGCTGGCGTCGTTGCAAACGGCTCCACCGGTGAAGCGGTAAACCTTTCCAGAGAGGAAAAGAAGCGCTTTGCACAGATCTGCGTTGAAGAGTGCCATGCAAGAGGCAAGAAGGTTATCTCCGGCTGCGGCGGCCCCACGACCTCCGCTACCATCGAGCTTGTCTCCGATGCAAAGGAAGTCGGCGTTGATGCTGGCCTTGTTATAACCCCGTTCAATAACGTTCCCAACCAGACCGGTCTTACTATCCATTATGAAGAAGTTGCAAAGATAGGTCTGCCTATCATTATTTATAACATCCCCACACACACCAGTGTCAATGTTGAGATGGATACCTTCGCAAAGCTCATCGAGAATCCCAACATAATCGGCATGAAGGAGTCCTCCGGCAACCTCCCCATGATGGCAGAGATCATTCGCCGCTATGGCAGTGATATCACCATCTTTACCGGCTGCGACGAGCTCACCCTCCAGATCTTCTCCATCGGTGCAGACGCCGCTATCCTCGCTCTTGCAAATATTGCTCCCGCGCAGGTCGTATCTCTCCTTAATGATGTTAAGGCTGGCAATCTCGAGTCGGCGCGCAAGACCTACTACAAGCTCCTCCCCATCGCCCACTGCATCAGCGCTGATGAAAACTTCCCCGCAACTGTCAAGGAAGCAGTCACTCAGCTTGGCCACAGCTGCGGCGCTCCCAGACTCCCCATTGTCGACTGCAGCGAGCAGGAGAAGAAGGAAATCCACGATGCGCTTGTTTACGCAGGCCTTATCTGAGTTTAGATAATCAGGAGTCAACAATGTTTGTAGTAAAGAAACAAGACGCGATCATTTCTCTGGATGGTCCGGAAGTTTGCAGGGAGTATTGCAGGACCGAGAAGCTTTGGTTCGGTTCGTCTGCTCTGCTGCCTGGGCAGACCGGTGGGATTGACCCCGGTCATCCCGGTGCCCATGAAGCCTTCTTCGTCAGCAGAGGACAGGTCATTATGCGTAACCCCGCCAACAATAAATGCTACGAGCTGTCTGAGGGAGACATGCTGCTTGTTGAAGACTCTGAGCCGCATGAACTCACAAACATCGGTACCGAGCCCGCTGTAATAACTTGGTGCGGCGCTCCTGCCGGCAAATGATAAAGGAGAATAAAGTGAATAATATAAAAATGGCACTTGTCGGTCTCTGCAGTCACTATGAGAGCGGTGCACAGAGATACGATGCACTCATAAAAAGCGCAGTTGAGGAAATGTCCAAGGTTGGCATTGAGCTGGTAGTTACCGACGGCCCTGTCTATTCCCCTTCTGATGCTTTGGCAGCATGCGATAAATTCAAAGCTGCCGGTGTACAGTCTATTGCAGTTATGGATGTCACATGGGTCTGCGACTCTCTTAAGTACATCTTCACGAAAGAGCTTGAGCTGCCTACCGTGTTCTGGGCCGTACCCTACACGGAGACCTTCTCGATCGGCTGCATTCAGAACTACGGTTCCGTGCTGAAGGCTCAGGGGATCCATTATGAATTTGTATACGGCCTTCCCTCCGAGTCCGCCGTTGTTGCAAAAGTACAGAACGTTGCAAAAGCTGCATACATCGTATCCAGAGTTAAGAGCATGAGGCTCTGCCTTATGGGGCCCCGTCAGACATGGCGTGTCGGTGGGCCTCAAGATATGACCATAGAGGAATGGGAGTTCAGCAGAAATCTCGGTCCGACTATCATCCACGATGAATTGGAAGTTGTTATTGACGCTGCCAAGAAAATCTCCGATGCTGAAGCTGAGAAGGTGCTTGAATCGCTCAAGTCGCGCACGGGGAAGAGCCTGTGCAGCAAAAAGACCATGCTGTGGATGGCCAAAGTCTACACAGCAACTAAGGCCTATGTGAAAGCTTGCGGACTTGACGCAGTAGCAGCTGAGTGCTATCCGAATTACAGCGGTCTTATGAATCTCACATCCAGCTGGATAGCGGACGACGGTATCATCGTCGATACCGAAGGTGATATTGCTAACACTGTGCTCCAGTTTATGCTCAACATGGCCGCGGGCAGCGGTGCATGTGCCCTCGGCGAAGTCGGCAGCTATGACGACTCCGACGGATTCCTCAGCCTTGCGCACGAAGGAAGCACTGCCGCATCCCTCGCCGAGAATCTGGACGCGATCCAGATATCTCCCTCCGGCGATAACGGTTCCTTTGTCGGTCTCCCCTATCGCGCATTTGAAAAATGCACTGTATGCGATTTTCAGGGCGTTAACGGCAAGTATCAGATGATGATAGCAACTGGCCAAACCCTTCCCGCAAGCCACGAAGAGTGGGTAAGCGGCGGCGAGAAGCTTCTTGTGAAGCTTGCTGTAGACGGCGTGCAGCCAAGTTCTGTTATCAAGCAGATGATCGATGCCGGTCTGCATCACCATATCGTTGTCAAGGAAGGCGATTGGTCTGATGTCATGAAGATGGCCTGCAGTTTTCTTGGGATCGCTGTCGTAGAGCTTAAGTGATGACATGTCTGGTGTTCTTGCGCTCTTGTAAAATGAATACCGTAATGTTCTGACTTCCTGAATTTAATTTCATCGATTCTTTTCGATCGGGCTCATTGTAAAATGAGCCCGATTACTATTTGGCATTTTTTTCCTGTTTATGTCAGAGGATTAAGATTGTAAAATAGATACTGGAAGTAGCTACCAGAAGGTTTCAGCTTCCAAAGCACATACTTTCCGGCTGGAAATTGTACTAAAATTTAAGGATATTTTTTGTGCACCATTTTTCAATGACAAAAAATGATATGTCTAAAGCAATGACAGAGATGTTCATCTTCTCAATTTACGCTATACTATAACATAGTTAGAAAAGACTATTTCTGTCGTGTCAAGTATGACAAGTATGAAATAAAAATACATCCTTCTATGGGGGATCAGGCGGCTCTCTTGCCGTAGACTTCGTGCTCAACGCTGTGAAGCAGCTTTGTTATACGTATGAAATACTATATGAGGAGAATGTAAATGAAACACAAAGTACTCTATACCGACAGCACCATGAAAGATGTCGAAGTCGAAAGAAAGATTCTCGCCGCCGTCGATGCAGAGCTCGTTATGGCTTCCGCCACCGATGAATCAACGCTTATCCGGGAGGCCGAAGGCTGCATAGGCGTCATGAATGAATATGCCAAGATCGGTCCCGCAGTTCTTGAAGCATGGGCCAAGGCGGGAACAGTCAAATGCATTGCAAAGCAGGGCATCGGAGTTGATACGATTGATATTGACTGTGCAACAAAATGCGGGATCATGGTCGCGAATGTTCCGGATTACTGCATCGATGAAGTTTCTTCTCACACAGTTGCTCTTGCTCTTGCTGCATGGCGTCAGCTCAAGAGCTTTGACGAAATTATTGCCGCTCATGACTGGCAGGAGATCCCGGTTTCTCCAATGCTCAGGATTCCCGGCAGGATATGCGGCATTTATGGCTTCGGTAATATCGCCCAGCTTGTGGCAAAGAAAATGCAAGTTTTCGGTTTTGAGACCTATACTTATGATCCGTTTATTCCGCAGGAGGTCTGCGACCGTCTGAATACAAAGCGCGTGTCAAGCCTTAAAGAGCTTGCATCCATCTCGGATGTGATGTGCATACATACTCCTCTTCTCAGCTCTACAAGGCACAGCGTGAATGCGGAGATATTCGCTGCAATGAAGGCAGGCGTTATCATAGTCAATACCTCGCGCGGCCCTGTCATTGATGAAAGTGCGCTTGTCGCGGCGCTTGACTGCGGCAAGGTCTCCTCTGCGGGGCTCGATGTGTTTGAAAATGAGCCTCTTGAAAATGATTCCGCGCTCAGGGGACGCAGCAACGTTATCTTAACTCCTCATGTTGCCTTTTACTCGGAGGAAGCCGAGGTCGAACTCCGCGAAAAAGTCGCGAAAAATATAGCAAATGTTATCACAAACGGTGAACCCATATATTGGTTCAACAGGAGAGCTATGAATGCGTGATTTTCTCGGGAGCAATGCGAAGCTTATCGTAGTGCTTGCAACCGCATGCTCAGGGATGTCCGCGATCCTTACGCGTCTGGCAGGTGATATCTCCCCGGTGGCGCTGGCATATTATAGGCTGCTCTTCAGCCTCCCGGTTTTTTTCGCGGCAGTGCTGATGAGAAAGGAGCACGTTGCTGAACTAAAGCATCTCTCCCGTCAATATATATGCCTATCTTTCGGTGCCGGTGTGTTTCTTGCGCTGCACTTTGTATGCTGGTTCAGCGCTGTCAACCTGACAAGCGTTGTCAGTGCAACTGTTTTGTGCGGTATGCATCCTTTTGTGATGGTGCTGATATGTGCTTTTATTCTGAGAGAGAGAGTAAATGCAGGTATGATCATTTCCGTTGTCGGAGCAATTATCGGAGCGGTTATTCTCGCCGGCAACGACTACTCCAGCGGTTTCCTTGGATATACGAATTTTAAAGGAGATATTCTGGCTCTGTGTGCAGCGCTGTTTTTGGCGCTGTACTGGGCAATAGGGCGAAAGGCCAGACTTGAGGTATCCTCATCGGTTTATGTCCTGCTTGTTTTTTCCGCCTGTTGGGTCTGCCTTCTTATTGCGATGCTGGTATCCTCTGTTCCATTTACCGGTTACTCCCCACAGACGATGCTTTATATTTTTCTCATGAGCCTGTGCTGTCAAATTTTTGCCCACATGGCCTACAATTGGGCACTGGGATTTGTCTCTCCTTTGTTTATGTCAATATCCGATAATACGAGTGCGGTTTTCGCTGCATTGCTCGGAGCAGTCCTATTTCGCGAGTTTCCTACCGGTTGGCAGATTTTAGGTTCGTTAGTTGTCATTTTCTCGCTGGTATGTTATTGCATTTCTGAGCAAAAAGGCAAACTTCCCGATAAATTATAGGAGGATGATATGAACTGGAAAGCATTGTTGATCGACCCTAAAGATAATGTGGTCATTGCGCTGGACAGGCTACACCCCGGTGATGATGCACTTTATCGCGATTTCTCTGGAAACACGGCATATGTCAAAGTGCTGGACGAAATACCTGTTTATCATAAGATTGCGCTGAAGGACTTCAACGACGGGGACACCATTCTCAAGTACGGTGAATGTATAGGTACGGCCTACGGCCCGATAAAAACCGGCGCGCACGTCCATGTGCAGAATGTAAGGGATATACGCGGAACGCTTATGATGCGCGATGAGAACGGTTTGTTGAAGCGGGAGGAAACGGAATGAAATTCATGGGATACAGAAGACCTGACGGACGAGTCGGAATCAGAAATAAGGTCCTGATCATGCCGACCTGTGTCTGCTCAGCCGACGTAGCAAGAATAGTCTCATCAAATGTCAATGGCACAGTCACATTCCATAACCAGAACGGCTGCGGTCAAATCGGCAAGGACTTTCAGATGACCATGGATATTGAAGCTGGATACGCGGCAAACCCGAATGTTTACGGCACAGTCCTTATCGGGCTCGGCTGCGAGGAGCATCAGGTATCGCTTGTCACTGAAGCAATATGGAAAAGAACAAACAAGCCTCTGGTTTCCTTTGTCATTCAGGAAGTCGGCGGAACAATAAAGACCGTAGAGCTCGCTACAAGAGCAGCACAAAAAATGGTGATCGAGGCGAGCCGTGTCTCTCGCACAGAATGTAATGTGTCAGAGCTGATCCTCGGCACGAACTGCGGCGGCAGCGATCCCACAAGCGGCGTGTCAGCTAATGTCGTTATGGGATATGCAAGCGATAAGCTTGTCGGTCTGGGAGGAACGTCCATTCTTTCGGAGACCCCGGAGCTGCTTGGGGCAGAGCATATTCTTGCAGGCAGAGCCGTAAACGAAGAAGTCGCAAAAAGCATCTATAGAATTACAAAGGATTTTGAGGATCATTTCAAAAATGTAGGATATGACGTTCGTGATGGGGATCCGTCTCCCGGGAACTTTGTCGGAGGCATTACTACCCTTGAAGAGAAATCCCTCGGATGCATTAAGAAGGCCGGTAACGCTCCCATTCAGGCTGTCATTGAGTATGCCCATCAGATCGATAATATCAAGGGCCTCGTTATCATGGACACCGAATCACATGACCCATCCTCCGTTGCGGCAATGGCGGCGGGCGGAGCGCAGATGTGTGTTTTCTCAAGCGGCAGGGGTTCGCCGACCGGAAATCCGATCATCCCCGTAATAAAGATCACCGGAAATAAATTCACCTTTGAAAAAATGTCGGACAACATTGATTTTGATACAAGCGGAATGCTTTACGGACAGAGCACAATAGAGGAATTGGGAGAAGATCTGTTTGAGCTGATCCTCGATGTGGCCGAGGGCATGATGACAAAGAACGAGATTCTTGGCATTACCGAAATGGCAATAGGCCGGCAATGCAATTATACATGAAGGGAGAAAATGATATGTACTTCAGAAGTCAGGATACGCTTGAGAAAAAATGGGAGAATGTCCCGTTCCGTGCATGCCTGAAGTCTATGGGCTTCACAGACTTCGAGCTAAAGGACAGGCCTCTTATAGGTATAGTCAACTCAGGAAACAACATAGTGCCGGGACACTATAACCTTGACGAGCTCAAGGAGTTTGTTAAACGCGGTGTATATGCCGCCGGCGGCACGACGGTTGAATTTGGCGTGATTGCCGGATGTGACGGTCTGTCGGACGGTCATATCGGCATGAATTATTCTCTTCCGTCCCGTGAAATAATCTGCGACTCCGTTCAGGCCGAGGTCGAGATGACAAGAATGGATGCCGTGGTAATGCTCGCCTCCTGCGATAAAATTGTTCCCGCCATGCTCATGGCTGCCGCCCGGATGGACATTCCCGCGATCGTCGTTAACGGCGGCCCGATGGTCGGCGGAATAGAATTTGATGGCAGAGCATCTGACCAGACATCGCCGGATGAAGCAAAGGGTATGTGCGCAGCTGGGTTTATTAAGCCGGAGGATGTTCTCGCACTTGAGGATACCTGTTGCCCCGGATGCGGCTCCTGTGCGTTTCTTGGCACCGCAAATTCCATGTGCTGCCTGACAGAAGCCATGGGAATGAGCCTGACCGGTTCAGCCCTTGTCCCAGCAACCTACGCAGAGCGTAAGAGGATCGCCTTTGAATCCGGAAGAAAGATCGTGGAACTTACAAAGAACGGGATCAATGCAAGACAGATCATCAATGGCAGATCCATCCGCAACGCAATAAAAGTGAGCCTTGCTATCTGTGGTTCAACTAACAGCGTTCTGCATCTGAGTGCCATTGCAAGAGAAGCGGAGGCTGATATCGATGTTATGCAGGAGTTTAAAAAGCTTGGCCCCATCACTCCTCATCTTGCCAAGGTAAACCCTGCGTCTATATACAATATGGAGGCTTTCTATCTAGCCGGTGGTATTCCGAGAGTTATGAAGTATATGGGTGCGACAGTTGACGGCGATGTAATGACTGTCACCGGAAAGACCATGGCTGAAAATCTTGAGGAATACAAGTTCATATATCCCGAAAACAGGAAGATCATCCGTCCTCTTGATGATCCCTTCAGCCCTAATGGCGGCCTCGCCGTGCTTCAGGGCAACCTCGCTCCGGACACTGCGATCACAAAGCCCGGCGCTTTTGACAAGTCCTTGTACCACTTTGAGGGAAAAGCCAGAGTCTTCGACTCTGAGGATGCTGCAAACGCGGCTATTCTCGATAACCAGATAGTTGCCGGGGACGTTGTTGTTATCCGCTATGAAGGGCCTAAGGGCGGTCCGGGTATGAGAGAAATGTACCGGGCTATGAAATATATGCATGGCCAGGGGCTTGCTCTGAAAACGGCGCTTGTCACCGACGGGCGTTTCTCAGGTACCAACAATGGCTGCTTTGTTGGCCATATCTCTCCCGAAGCTGCGGAAGGCGGCCCTCTGGCAATCGTTGAGGACGGGGACATTATCGTAATTGATGTAAATGAAGGTCTTCTTGAGCTCAAAGTCAGCGATGAAGAGATTGCAAGAAGGCTTGCGAATTGGAAGCGTCCGGAGAAGTTCATTCCTCAAGGCTACCTGAGAAGGTATGCAAAGCATGTCTCCTCAGCGTCTAAGGGTGCAGTATATCTTGATTGACGGAGGAACGATATGCCTATACTGCCGAAAAGCGCATGGGATATAAAGCTGCCGAAGATGGTTCCAATCAGGCAGGTTTTCCCCGATGACCACATTGAAGATGTCTATGCAAAAGCAGGAGCGGAAATTCTTACGGATAGGATCAAGAAGACCCTCAAGCCCGGGCAGTCTGTCTGCGTCTGTGTCGGCAGCAGAGGAATTGCCAGCCTTAAAACGATCGTAAAGGCAACTGTTGACACGCTGAAAGAGCTTGGCACCCAGCCGTTTATTATTCCGGCTATGGGCAGTCACGGCGGCGGCATAGCGGAAAACCAGCGCGCCATAATCGAAGGCTACGGGATCACCGAGGAAGCGATGGGCGTCCCGATCAAGGCCACTATGGAAACCGTGGTTATTGGACAGACTCCGGACGGCATTCCCGTTCACATGGATAAAAACGCCTATGAAGCCGATGCGGTCGTTCTCGTTGCAAGGGTCAAGCCGCATACGGATTTCAGAGGGCCTATTGAAAGCGGGCTGTGCAAGATGATGGCGATCGGCTGCGGCAAGCATAATGGCTGTTCAACTCTGCACAGGGAGGGCTTCGATAATTTCCATACACTCATTCCGGCTGTAGCCAGAGTTTTTATTGAGAAGAGCAACATAGCCTTTGGCGTTGCGATCGTAGAGAACGCACATGAGCATGTCCACACGATCAAAGCGGTTCCGGGCTGTTCCATTCTTGAAGAAGAGCCTCCGCTCCTTGCGCTGGCAAAGGGGCTTATGCCTCGTCTGCAATTCGATGATATAGATGTGCTGATAGTAGAACAGATCGGCAAAGATATCACCGGTGCGGGCATGGATCCCAACATCATGGGAAGGCTAAGCTATGGTCCGGCCCCTGGATATGACGGCCCTGCAATAAAACGCATAGTGGTTCTGGGGCTAACTGAGGCCACGCACGGGAATGCCACCGGCATCGGTGTCGCCGATTTTACGGTGCAGTCCCTCGCAGATGAAATGGATGCGGAATCGACCTATGCCAATGCTGTTGCCTCCTGCGATCCGGTATCCGGTTTTCTGCCGGTGGTGCTCCCGGACGAAGAGCAGGCTATCAGAGCCGCGATTCAAACCTGCCTTCATATAGACAAGAACGACGCAAAGGTCGTACGCATCAAGAACACTCTGGAGCTGACGGAAATATCTGTGTCAGAGAATCTTGTACAAGGCTGCATTGAAGATCCCCGATTTGCAGTTTGAGATACAAAATATAAAAAGAAAGGATGGTTAGTTAACGTTGGCAAAAATATGGAAAAAGATCGTGGCCGTATATGACAAAGCGGAGGAAGTGTTCCTTGTAATTACAATAGTTGTAAGCCTTGTCATACTGTTCATCAATGTCATACTCAGGTATGTTTTCAACGCGTCAATATACGGTGCCGACGAGATCGCAAGAATATGCTTTATATGGATGTCCTGGCTTGGAATCAGCATAGGGCAAAAGTATAACGAACATGTGAAAATCGACGTACTGCCAAGCTCTCTGCACGGGACTGCTCATAAGGTCTGCGTCATTCTTGCCGATATCGTTACCATGGCAATACTTGCCTCACTCGTTTACTACGGCACTATCGTCACTTTGAAATTTGTGGGCGGAGCTGTCACACCTATGTGGCGTCTGCCGAAAGCATGGCTGTTCGTCGTTGTTCCCTTCAGCAGCCTGATGATGTTCCTGCGCCTTATCGGGCATATCGTCTCGGTGATCAAGGGCGAGGATCAGAATCAAAATAAAGTGGAAGGAGCTGCATAAATGTTACTTGCATTCCTGTTTATTTCTCTCTTTATCATGCTGACCATCGGTGTCCCTGTCGGTTTTGCTATAGGAGGCGCAACCATAGCTTCAATGCTGCTGTACACCAATCTTGACGTCTCCATGATAGCGAACTACTGTATTTCCGGCATAGACTCATTTACTATGATGGCCATTCCGTTCTTCATTCTCTCCGGCACGGTCATGAGCGTGGGTGGTCTGGCAAGAAGGCTGATAGATGTTGCCGCCTGTCTGGTCGGCTGGATAACTGGTGGTCTGGGCGCAGTTGTTGCTCTTTCCTCTATGTTCTTCGGGGCTATCTCCGGTTCTTCTATGGCAACGGTTTCTTCTATCGGAAGCATCATGGTTCCCCAGATGGTCAATAAGGGCTATGACAAGGGTTACGCCGCGGTCTATACCGCATGTGCCGGCACAGTCGGTGCGGTCATCCCACCGAGCATTCCCTTCGTTGTATATGGCGTTGCGACCTCTACTTCTGTCGGCGACCTGTTTATGGCAGGAATTTTCCCTGGTATTCTCATCGGCATAGGCATGATAATAGGCAATGTTATTATCTGCAAAAAGAACGGCTACACCGCCAAGATGGAAAAGCCCACCTTTAAACAGGCGATGAAATGCATTTGGGATGCGAAGTGGGCTCTTCTCTCTCCGGTTATCATTCTCGGCGGTATCTATTCTGGTGTCTTTACTCCCACCGAGGCATCTGTCGTCGCCGTTATGTATTCGGCAGTTGTCGCCCTTCTCATTTACAGAGAGATAACGATCAGACAGCTGTATGACGCAATTGTAAGAACGGCTGTTGTAAACGGAATCACTACCTTTCTTCTTGGTTTGTCCACCGGTTTTGCTGCGCTCCTCTCTCTTCAGAGAGTCCCCTCTCAGCTCTGCGACTGGATGGTAAATCTGACGGACAGTAAGTTCTTGTTCCTTCTTATTGTCAACATAGTCCTTCTTATAATCGGTTGCTTCATGGATAATATTCCCGCGACGATAGTCATGGGGCCGATGCTTCTCCCCGCGATGGAAGCATTCGGTGTAAACGCAGTCAGCTTTGGTGTACTCATGAGCGTCAACCTTCTTGTCGGTCTCGTCACCCCGCCTTACGGCTGCTCCCTCTTTGTCGCATCGGCGATCTGTCAAGTGTCAATGAAGGACATGCTCAAACATATTGGAGTGCCGTTAACGATTTTGATTATATGTGTAATGATCATTACATACGTCCCCTGGTTCACAACATGGTTTATGTAAAACATAAAATATAAAAATTGGAGGAAAAACAAATGAAGCAAACTCTCGCCATGCTCCTCGCGCTCAGTATGATCCTTATACTTTGCGCATGCGGCAGCGCCGCAGCCCCTGCATCGTCCGACGCAGCCCCTGCAGACGACGCCACCGTTTACACCATGACAATCTGCCACGACGAGGTTCTTGATTCCCCTCAGCACATGGCCATGCTTGCCCTTGAGGAGTACCTCGAGACCGAGTCCAACGGTCGTCTGCAGGTAGAGATCTACGCCAATGGTGAGCTCGGTTCCGCGGAAAAGCTCCTTGAGATGATCTCCATGAACACTCTTCAGGGCTCTGGCTTCTCCAGCGACTATCTGTCAGCTTTTGACAACAGGCTTTCTTTCATGCAGCTCCCGTTCCTTTTCGATGACTATGATCAGGTCAATGAGCTCGTCTTCAATCCTGACGGCTCTCTGCACAAGATATATCAGGATATAGCAATCGAAAACGGTTTTTATGTCCTCGGCTTCCAGTATGACGGCACCCGTAACTTCTCCAACAACGTTCGCCCCATTGAGACTGCGGATGATATGAAAGGTCTGAAAGTAAGAGCACAGCAGACCTCTATCTCTGTCGCCACCTTTGAAGCGCTCGGGTGCAATGCAACGTCCATGGCGTACTCCGAGGTTTACACCGCTCTCCAGCAGGGCGTTGTCGACGGTCAGGATAACCCTGCCGCCCTTACCCTCGCCGGCAAGTTCAACGAAGTCCAGAAGTACTATTCCACCCTTGGTCACAATGCTGGCATTGCAGTGTTCGTAACAAACTACAACTGGCTTCAGTCCCTGCCCGAAGACCTCAGAGAGATGGTCCTCTATGCAGGTGAAGAGATCGGTGCCAAGCAGCAGCGCGAGGCTGTCCGTGCAAATGAGACCGGCGCTCTTGAGGCGATCAATGCATCCGGATGCGCGGTTAACTATATAACCGATAAGAGCAGCTTCATTGAGGCAACCAAGCCTGTTTATGAAGTGTACCGCGGCATCTACGGTGATGAGTTCATGGACAACATCCTCAGCATCGTCGGTAAAGCCTGATAAGCTGACATTGACCAAAAAAGTCATGTTTTGCACCAATAATCTGCGGTAAAGCATGGCTGGACAACAAACACCCTGAACGAATCGTTCAGGGTGTTTGTTGTCCAGCCCCTATTTGATCGCCGTGCGGGCTCCGGCAGCCCTCATGGGCGGAGCACCAGCTGGGCAGGTACTGTCAAGAATTATGCGCAAAATTGTTTGCAGGCTCCGGCTGAGTGAAGTCAGCCGGCAATAGAGGCGTCGTCCATGACCGCCTCCAAGTGCTTCATGTTCATGTATTTTTTGCAGCCCCACTGGGTGCCCGCCACATGGCGGAGCCGGGCACAGACCAGCATCAGAGCAGAGTTATCTTACCTTATCTCAAATATAAAAAAGCTACTTCTCTCTGAAAATAAATTATTCTTCCCGCAGTATGGACAGGTACATGTCCAGCCGTTCGTTGATATATCCAGCAAACAGCTTTTCCATCGCGGAGGGTTCGCGCTTCATGTGGTACGAATCAAAAGCATCATAGTAAGCAAGGCGGTCGGTAAACTTAATATCGATAGGCGGTAAGCCGGCCTTCATCAGTTCCAGATTAACCAGTAGACGTCCTGTGCGGCCATTGCCATCGATAAATGGGTGAATCCTCTCAAACTCAATGTGAAAGCGGGCAAGTTTCGTTACGATGTGCTCAGTACTTTCGGTATAGCTCATTATCAACTGCTCCATGCGCGGTTGAATCAGATATGGTTGCACTGGTTCATGCTGTGCCCCCATTATACGGACAGGAACACGCCGGTAGACACCCCGGTCGTCTTTCTTATCTGCCAACACAAGGTAATGAATTTGCTGGATCACCCTCTCAGATATAGGCTCTTGCTTCTGAACTAGCTCCCGAACGAAGTCAAAGGCCTCCTTATGTCCGATAGCCTCCATGTGATCTTTCAAAGGCTTCTGGTTGATGGTCAGTCCCTGCAACACCATATTAGTCTCACGAAGAGTCAATGTGTTACCCTCGATAGCGTTGGAGTTAAAAGTGTATTCCACAGTGAACTCTTCTATCAGCCGTGCAACCTCGCCCTCGGTCAGCGGGCGGCAAGTGTCCAACTCGGCTTTCTTCTTGTCTATCATATTTAACAAGCTCTCAGTTGACTTGAATCGTCCATCAGTGGGCTTCACAGCATCCGCTGGGATTTTCCAACCACGTCCCTCCTGAAACGCACCAGGAATCTTACCATCGGTGCAAAGAATACGGACACGACGATCGGACAACCCCCATTTTTCTGCGGCCTGCTTTGTAGTCATGAACATGAGTATCCCTCCAGTCTTCTAAAAGAAGTATACCACCTTTCCGGAACAATAACAACATCATCGGAATAATATCATACAGATTATCGGAACAATGCGTGTTTCATCATCAGTTCAGCAGATACTCCTCCACAAATGATATAGTCTGCGTTCTCGACAAAATAGATTGCTATCACACACATCCCGTGTTAAAATGACTGCACAGGCTTGGGTATCGGGCATATCTGCGATAGATGCGATAGAGTTATACAATGAGATTCAACTTTTTGATAACTAACACATCCGCAGCACATTGGGCAGGGAACATTCTTCTCTGTCGTGTATGTAGCTTAGTGACTGTCCAGTTAGTACGTTGGTGTAGACCCAAGCAGTGTCCAAAATATATGGGGAGGTCTGTCAATGGCAATTCTAAATTTTTCAGATGTGCTGATAAAAGTTGGGCTCGACCCGAAACGAGTGAAGTTGATTCGGCATTCCTTAGCTGATAAAGAGTTTCGACAGTGCTATGAAAAAGGAATGGTCACAGAGTACACGCGCGTGCAAAGTGATAATTTCAGCAACGGATATGACTACTGGTGTGTTTTCATCAGCGGCAAAAGTACAACAGCAAAATTCTTCGCTTGTTATAAAGTGAACGGCAGTGTCCGCGATACGCAGGATGTAAAACCGGATAACTTTCCACTGGAGGATTGGTTCCAGGGTCAGAAAACGTTTTATGAATTGGAACATATCGACTTGCTGAAAGAATACGAAGGGCGGCTGCTGATCGAATGGGGCAATAGCGCACTTGCGTGGGCACAGAAAGCGACAAATGAAAAGCCGATCGTCGCCATCCAAGATAAACGTGTCTTTTCTGGTTATGAAAATTTCGTCCTCACTTATGATGAGCTTAAGGAAATCGTAAAGGATCCTACGGCATATGAATCTTGGCATACAGCACTATCGTCTGTCAAAGCGATCTATCTCATCGTTGACAGGGAGAACGGCCGGCAGTATGTCGGCTCGGCATACGGGAAAGATGGTCTGCTGGGAAGATGGGCTCACTACGTTGACTCTCTGCACGGCGACAACAAGCTGATGAAAGAATTGCTCTGTAACTATCCGCAGAGATATAAATATTTTCAGTTTTCTATTTTGCAGCTCCTGCCGAAGACCGCAACCCCAGATGATGTAATTCACACGGAGACTCTTTGGAAGAAAAAGCTGATGACCTACGAGCCGCTCGGCATGAATGCAAACTAAATGAATGTGTGTAAGCACATCTATAATCCCCTCCGGAACAATACCAATCCCATCGGAGCAATCCCCCACCCCCTCATCAGATACTCCGCCATAGACAATGAAAGACATGACGCTGACCATTACACGGTCGACGTCATGTCTCTTTTTATTATTCCGAAGTCTTCAGCCAAGCGTAAAACTCCTCGGCTGAAATAATATCCCGGTCGCATTTCTTTTTCTGTTCTCTTGCGCGTTCGCTCCAGTCGTAAAACTGCTTGTCCGTGATGCGCCCGGCCTTGATCCAAGCAAAGCGCCGCTTGTATTCCTTGCGGTACGCCTTGAACACCGGGTCCTCCGACTGACGTATCGTCCACTGCTTCAGTGCGCCGATCTCCCGGCAGCGAGTCTGCCCAGACAGGACAGGGCGCTCGCAGTACTCCGCGCTCACACGGCCTGTCTGCGGGAAATAGCGTCCGCAATTTTTACAGCGGCGGACGGTGATGCCGCGCTCGACGCAGCTGCGCAATGAGTAGTCGATCATGTCGGCAATGCTCCCGGAGTACAGAACCGGAGAGCACTTCTGGTATTCCACCGGCTCAAAGCTGAGTGGAATGGGATGGAACCTGAACAAGTCCGGATCATTCGGGATATCGTAATAATAGTTCTTCGATGCCTGGACTTGCGGCTCGCGTCCGGCAGTGTCAACGTCCAGCACCAAGTCAAAGAACCGCTGCACCTGCTTCTGATACGTCGGAAGCATCTCCGGCAAGCGCCGCAGCTCATCGAGCATCCGCTCGTCCTCGGCGCTGCCCCGGTCTTCGGAAAAGGCCAGTCTTGACATCCTCTCATAGAAGCGCACATACAGAAGCTGAAAATATATATGCCTCGCCCCAAGTTCGCCAAGCTTCATCATCGCAGAGGTGAGCGCATCCTTGTC
>ERZ1026772.690-NODE-690-length-22703-cov-10.475053_pt1 | contig 22703 bp, 10 predicted proteins | sample MGYA00380124_ERZ1026772 | MGnify/ENA primary metagenome ERZ1026772 (study PRJEB33269, sample SAMEA4719760) | human gut metagenome | biome: human-associated habitat; feature: organic feature; material: feces | place: Cameroon | collected 2013-10 ...
CATTCCCGATAATGAAACAGGGAAAGAAGGCATTGGCCGAAGAGGCAAAGGGAAATAGGCCGTGGGACTTCAGTCTGGACGGGGTATTCTTCCTGGGAATCCTGAACTTCAAGTATGAGGATGACGAGATGACGGAGCACCGGTACCGGCTGATGGAGGCGACTTCGAAAAAGCTGATGACGGACAAATTGGAGTTCGTCTTCGTGGAGGTGGAGAAGTTCGACAAGGGTGAGGATGAGCTGGAGACGGATCTGGACAAGTGGCTGTATCTGCTGAAGAACATGTCCAATCTGCTGGAGCGTCCGGAGAGACTGAGGGACAGGATATTCACGAAGCTTTTCGATGTTGCGGAGCTCGCCCAGCTTGACGACAAGGACAGAACCAATTACATTAAATCCATGAATACTGAACGGGACACATACAATCAGATTGAGTACGCGCGTGAGACTGGGCGAGAAGAAGGACGTGAGGAAGGTCGCAAGGAAGGCGTAAAACAGAATAGTTTCAACATTGCCAAAAGAATGTTGGAGAAAGGGATTGACATTGAGACAATTTCAGAACTGACTGGTCTGACGGAAAAGGAAATTTCCGAATTGAACAGGATTGATGCCTAAGATGTTGCGGAACTCGCCCAACTTGACGACGAAGACAGAATCAAATACATTAAAGCCATGAATACGGAACGGGACACATACAATCAGATTGAGTACGCACGTGAGACCGGGCGCGAAGAAGGGCATAAAGTGGGCAAAGAAGAAGGGCTCAAGGAAGGACGAGAAGAGGGACACAAGGAAGGCAAAGAAGAAGGGCTCAAAGAGGGGCAATCGAAGATCGCGATAAATCTTATTCGACTCGGGGCCTCTTGCGAGATTATAGAACAAGCGACAGGCCTCTCAGAAGAAGAGGTCTCCAAGCTGAAGAAAGAGCTGAACAATGCATAGCAATTAGTTCACATCATTCTGGAACTCGCCCAACTCGACGACGAAGACAGAATCAATTACATAAAAGCCATGAATACTTAACGGGGCGTAATGTCCCGAAGTCCATTGTCGGTGACCTTGAAGAAAGACAAAAAAAGCCGTCCCGAAATCCAGGGCGGCTTCATTCGTATATCATTGAAACAGAAAGTTCTGTACGGAGAATTCCGAGTTAATTAAGAATCACATTGTCCAGATATTCGCTGAACAATGCCCGTGCACGCTCCAACTGCTCCTTGGTATTCAGCGGAACACCTTCCAGTTCGTATTTCTTGCCGAGACTTTCGTATTTGTGGATACCCAACGTGTGATATGGCAGGATTTCCAGACGCTGGAGCATCTTGTATGCAGGCTTGCCGGATGACTTGCCAGAGAAATGCTCTCCCAAGGCCCTGATATCCTCTTCGAAATCACTGTATCCAGGAATGAGAACATATCTCATCCAGAACGGCTTTCCGTGCTCCTCCAGCCACTTTGCGGTGTTGAGAGTGATAGTGTTGTCCCTGCCTGTCAGGGCAAGATGTCTGGCAGGATTGAACTCTTTCACATCCAGAAGCACCAGATCGGCCAGAGAGAACAATTCTTCCACATCCGGATTCCACACTCCGCCGTTGCTGTCCAGACAGACATGTATTCCATTGTCCTTAAGCATCTTGACAAGAGGAATGAGAGCCTTCGCCTGTGCAGTCGGCTCACCTCCGGAAAATGTCACCCCGCCTTTCTTGCCGAAAAACGGTTTCTCCCTCAATGCCATATCCAGAATCTCTTCCGGTTTTGTTGGCTTGCCTCCCGTAAAGGGAATCGTGTCCGGATTGGCACAATAAAGGCAGCGGAACGGGCATCCTTGAAGAAATACGACGAGCCTGAGACCAGGCCCGTCATATGTTCCCATTGATTCGTATGAATGTACGTTTATATCCATAGTCCAATGATTATGCGGAGGAATTACATTGACTGGTGGAATGTTCTTGCAATCACTTCCAGCTGATGCTCGCGACTGAGTTTAACGAAGTTTACGGCATAACCGGACACGCGGATTGTAAGCTGAGGATATTTCTCAGGATGTTCCATAGCATCCTCAAGCATCTCACGATTCAGAACATTGACATTCAAGTGGTGTGCACCCTTGCTGAAATATCCGTCCAACATTGTCTCGAGGTTCTCGATTCTTTCTTCCGGAGTCGGACCGAGAGACTTAGGTACGATAGAGAATGTGTTGCTGATACCGTCGAGGGCGTCGCTGTAGTCAAGTTTCGACACAGAAGAGAGCGATGCGATAGCTCCGTGGCAGTCACGGCCGTGCATCGGGTTTGCACCAGGTGCGAAAGCCTTTCCGTGCTCGCGGCCGTCAGGTGTGGCACCTGTCTTCTTTCCGTACATCACATTGGAAGTGATGGTGAGGATTGACAATGTCGGCTCTGCATTCTTGTGGACAGGGAGCTTTTTCAGTTCTCCGCTGAAGAAACTGATGAGGTTCTTTGCTATGAGATCGACTCGGTCATCATCATTTCCGAAGCAAGGATACTCGCCTGAAATTTCGAAACCATCAGTGAGACCGTTCTCGTTGCGGTGAGCCTTCACCTTGCCGAACTTGATGGCTGACAATGAGTCGGCTGCGATAGAAAGACCTGCAACTCCGTAGGCGAGGTTGATTCTAGGATCGGTATCTATCAATGCCATCTGAGAGCGCTCGTAATCGTACTTGTCGTGCATATAGTGGATGATGTTCATCGCCTCATTATATACGCGGGCAACTTCGTGAAGCACCTTCTTGTATCTGTCCACAACCTCTTCGTAATTCAGTTCGTCGCTCGAGAGAGGCTCGATTCCGTGAACCATCAGAGTGCCTGTATTCTCGCAGCGTCCGCCGTTGATGGCAAGCAACAAAGCCTTTGCAAGGTTTGCTCTCGCTCCAAAGAACTGAATGGCCTTTCCGATAGCCTGGTATGAAACGCAGCATGCGATACCATAGTCCTCTTCTCCGCGGATCTTTCTCATGAGCTCGTCATTCTCGTACTGGATAGAACTTGTATCTACCGATACCTTTGCGCAGAATGCCTTGAAGCCTTCAGGAAGTGACGGGCTCCAGAGAACTGTAAGGTTTGGCTCCGGTGCGGGGCCGAGATTGTACAAAGTCTGGAGGAAACGGAAAGATGTCTTTGTGACCTTGATCTTGCCGTCATTATATCTTCCGCCGATAGCCTCGGTCACCCATGTAGGGTCACCTGCGAAAATATCATTGTAAGACTGCATTCTGAGGTGACGGACCATTCTCAGCTTCATGATGAACTGGTCCACAAGCTCCTGGGCGCCATTCTCGTCCAGAATGCCTTCTTTCAGGTCTCTGTCAATGTAAATGTCGAGGAATGATGACACGTTACCGAGAGACATTGCTGCACCGTCCTGTTCCTTGACAGCAGCAAGATATCCCATATATACCCACTGAACAGCCTCTCTTGCCGTTTCAGCCGGACGTCCGAGCTCGAGTCCGTACATTTCGCCGAGCTGCTTCATCTCGTTGAGAGCATGGATCTGCTCTGCAACCTCTTCGCGGAGATTGATACGGGCGTCGGTCATCGGGCCGGTGAGGTTCTTCAAATCCTCTTTCTTGGCCTCGATAAGCCTGTCGATACCATAGAGGGCAATACGTCTGTAGTCTCCTATGATACGACCTCTGGAATAGTTGTCAGGAAGTCCGGTGATGAATCCCAACTTTCTGAAACTCAGAATTTCATCAGTATATACATCGAAAACTCCGTCATTATGAGTCTTTCTGTAATGAGTGAAGATTTCCTTTACTTTAGGGTCCAGTTCCACGCCATTCTCATGGCATGCTTTCTCCACAACTCTCCATCCTCCGAGCGGCTTGATGGCACGCTTCAGGAGTTCATCAGTCTGGAGTCCGACAATGAGTTCATTCTCCTTGTCAATGTACCCTGCGGCGTGTGATGTGATGGTAGAAATGGTTTTTGCGTCAATGCTTCTGACACCGCCTCTCTCACGCTCCTCTTCCAGAGCCTCGATGCATTCCTGCCACAGTTTGTTGGTTCGGTCAGACGGGCCCATCAGGAACGATGCGTCTCCCTCATAAGGAACAATGTTGCGATATACGAAATCTGCTACGTTGATCGTAGCGGTCCAAGGACCTTCGGTAAACTTGATTTTAGAAGTCATCAGGTATTATATTGTTAATCGGAGTAATTCTCCGTGTTATAACTTCTACAAACTTATGTAAAAAATATCGACCTCCAAAATATTTCTTACAATTTTGAATAAAATACAACGTTTTTATTCAAAACTTAAATTGTTTTTAATGATATCTGTTAAAAACTAAACTTATCAAGTGGTTTTGATTTAAAATGTTTAATCCGCATTCTGGCGCCTGTGGAGCAGGAAGATGATACCATATGTCAGAGGGGCCTCCAATCCTGTCAGACTCGCCAAAAATATGTACCTTTGCATTCCGGCCGATTTCCATACGGACAATCCGCCGCTAACCAAATTGACGACACATGCATATCAGAAAGACAATCACTATTTTAGCGGCATTGGCGGCAGTTGCCGGATGCGGAACCAGGAAATATTGCAACACGGTGAAGATTGACGGCGATGACGGGAATACCATCATTGAAAAGGCCGCCAATGTCGTGCCGACGGCTAACCAGCTGGCAGCACTTGACAGGGAATTCATCGCGTTCATCCATTTCGGACCGAACACCTTCACCGGAAAGGAGTGGGGCAGCGGATTCGAGTCCTCTGAAACCTTCGCTCTGGAAACTCTCGATACGGACCAATGGTGCAAGGCGATAAAGGACGCCGGAATGAAAATGGTGATTTTCACGGCGAAACATCATGACGGCTATATCATGTGGCAGAGCCGCTACACCGACCACGGAATCATGTCGTCCAAATTCCGTGACGGCAAGGGCGATGTCCTTAAGGACCTCTCCGAGTCATGCCGCAAATACGGGCTGGAACTCGGCATATATCTTTCACCTGCAGACCTTTATCAGATAGAAAGCCCGGACGGCCTGTACGGAAATCTCAGCAGGCCTTCCCTCAGGACCATCCCGCGAGAAGTGGAAGGACGTCCGTTCAGCAACAAGACGAAATTCAAGTTCAATGTCGATGATTACAACGAGTATTATCTGAACCAGCTCTTCGAACTTCTTACCGAATACGGCCCGATTTCGGAAATCTGGCTGGACGGTGCCCATCCGAAGACCAAGGGCGGCCAGACATACAATTACAATGCATGGCGGGAACTCATCAGGGCATTGGCTCCGAAGGCCAACATCTTCGGCAGGGAAGACCTGCGCTGGTGCGGAAACGAGGGCGGTCATACCAGAGACTCCGAATGGAACGTCGTTCCTTACATGGCAAATCCTGATACCCTTACCTGGTACAGCGACATGATGGCAGACCCGCTTGGCGGACGCGAACAGCTTTGCGAAGGCAAATACCTTCATTATCAGCCTGCCGAGACCGACGTTTCCATCCGTGACGGCTGGTTCTGGAGAGACAATACCCACCAGCAGACCAGGACTGCGGACAATGTATTCGACATATATGAGCGTTCAGTCGGAGGCAATGCCATCCTTCTTCTGAATCTGCCGCCTGACAATCAGGGACGTTTCCCGGAAAAAGACCTGAAGACCCTCGAAGAGACAGGCCGGCGCATCCGTGAGACCTATGGCATTGACCTTCTCGAAGGTGCGAAATGCCCGAAGGCGCTGCTCGACAATGACATTGACACTTATATAAAGGTCAAGGACGGCGAAGATTTCGTCGTTACCTTGCCTGAAAAGCGCTGGATAAACCGGATCGTCCTCCAGGAGGCAATCGCGACTGTCGGCGAGCGTGCGGAGCGTTTTGCGGTGGATGCCAGAATTGACGGCGAATGGAAGGAAATCGCGACTTCGACGAATATCGGACACAAGAGAATCCTTCGTGTCAATGATATGGAGACCGACGCTCTCCGTTTCCGTCTGCTCCAGTCCAGAGCGATGGTTGCAATCTCCAAGATATCAGCGCATTACTCGCATTGGAGCCCATTTTATGGAAATCCTTTCGATACTCCTGAACTGCAGGAATATGACAAGAATGCGTGGAGAACGGAGGAAAATTCGAATGTCCTTGTGTTCAGCGGACAGAGAAGACTCGGCGGCATCGTTTATAATCCGGCGGCCGGAAAATCCGAATCGGGTATCGTCAGCGGCGTCGTCAGCATAAGCGATGACGGCCTCTCATGGACCGAGGTCTCGTCTTTCGAGTTCGGAAATCTTGTCAATGACCCTACACCACGTTATGTCCATTTCCATAATCCGGTCGGCTGCCGTTATCTGATGATAGTTTCAGAATCATTGGACCCGACATTGATAAGCCTGTTCTGATTTTTTTAAGGATTACTTATCTTTGCGTAAAATTTCGGACAGATGAAATATAAGGCGATATTCAGCGACATTGACGGAACATTGGTAAGTTTCCGTACGCACAGGGTCCCGGAGAGTACTCTGGAAGCATTGGAAGAGGCTCATAATCAGGGAGTCAAGATAATTATAGCGACGGGGAGGCCTTACGGTGACTTCGATGTCATCAAGGACGTTCCATACGATGCAGTGATTTCCCTGAACGGTGCGGACTGCCGCTGGAAAGACGGACGCATAATCAGACAGCATTTTATCGATTATGACAATTTCAAGAAAATGTCAATGCTGTCCGACGAATACGGTTTCGCCCTGAGCCTGGAACTCACCGAAGGCTTTTTCATCAACAGGATAACACCTGCCGTGGAAGAACTGGCGAAGGCTATCGATCACAAGATTCCTGAAGTATGCGACATCGAGGAGAAGTTCAATGCTTATGGATGTGGCCAGATGGCGGCATATTTCGATCTGGACCTTCAGAATATAGTAATGTCTCAGGTTCCTGACATGTATGCTACCAGGTGGCATCCGAGATTTGCTGACATTGACCTGAATTGTGTGAGCAAGGGAAATGCGCTCAGGGAAGTGGCGGAACTTCTCGGTATCGGCATTGAAGAAACCATTTCTTTCGGTGACGGAGGCAACGACATTTCCCTCATCGGTGCCGCAGGACTCGGAGTCGCGATGGGCAATGCCGGTGATGATGTGAAGGCGGCGGCAGACTATGTTACAGGTCACGTGGATGAAAACGGCTTTGCCGATGCCATCCGCAAGTTTGTTCTCGGATGACCTGTCAGAGAAGACAAAATGTTCCTATTACAATAAACAAATTTAACCCTTATGACACTAAAGAATATTGCATTGGCACTGGCTGCGGCGGCAATGACATTGACAGGCTGCGGAAATGCGGAAAGGCAGACGGACGAGGCGATGGATTTTCTCTATGAGTACATGAATCTGGCCGACAAGGCGGATTACAGCGAGGATTTCTTCAGGCAGAATACTGAAGTGGCGCTGAAAGCCCGCCGTGAAATGCCGTGGGGCAAGCAGGTCCCTGACCAGCTGTTCAGACATTTCGTGCTGCCTGTGCGTGTGAACAATGAGAGACTCGACGAGTTCAGGATGATGTATTACGATACGCTCAAGGCTCGAATAGCAGGAATGTCAATGCATGATGCCGCATTGGAAATCAATCACTGGTGTCATGAGAAAGTGACTTATACTCCGTCAGATGCGAGAACATCTTCACCAATCGCGTCAATGCTGAACGGCGAGGGAAGATGCGGGGAGGAGTCCACATTCACCGTGGCCGCGATGCGTACGATGGGAATCCCTGCACGTCAGGTCTATACTCCGCGTTGGGCGCATACAGACGACAACCACGCATGGGTTGAGGTCTGGACGGACGGAAAGTGGTCATTCCTCGGAGCCTGCGAACCTGAGCCCGAACTGAATATGGCATGGTTCAATGAGCCTGCGGCAAGGGCGATGCTGATGCATACCCTTGTGCTCGGAGACTACCGCGGACCGGAGGATGTCATCAGACGCACGAAGAATTTTACTGAGATCAATGTCATAGGCAATTATGTCAGGACGAGGCGCAACATCGTTACTGTCATTGACACTGAAGGGAAACCTGTTCCCGGTGCATATGTCTCATTCTGCATATACAATTACGGCGAGCTCTACAATGCGGTGATTCTGAAGACCGATGATGAGGGCAAGGCGTCGCTTCATTCCGGAATTGGTGACATGTTCGTATGGGCTTCAGACAAAGGACTTTACGGAACAGGCAAGCTTACATCTGACGGTGATGAAAATGTGAAGAATCCGGAGGCTGACCTCACAGCAGAGGTTACGGTAACACTGAACCATAAGGATGCGGACAAGATAGAATTTGACATTGACATAAACCCTCCTGCACCCGGCAGGATTCCGGCGGAAGCAAGCGAGGAAGCCATCGCGGCAAACAAGCTGAGACTCGCTCAGGAGGATTCGATAAGACTTGCATATGTCGCCACATTCACGACGGAGGCCAATGCAAGTGAGCGTCTCGGAATTCCAGGATTGCCGGAGGAGGATGCTGAAGCGGCATGCGGGCAGCTGATAGATGCGCGCGGCAACTGGCGCGATGTCCGGGCGTTCATTTTCAAGGCCAATGATGCCGGTAAGCTGAAAGATGCTCTGGAGATGCTCAAGACTCTCAGCCGCAAGGACTTGCGTGATACTAAGTGTGAGGTGCTCATGGATGCCCTGACGACAGCGGCTCCAAGGAATGCGGTCAGCAGCCGCGGGGAGAACGTCTATTACAATTATGTGCTCTGTCCACGTATCTCCGGAGAGTTTATCCAGCCATATCATCAGGATATCAGAAAGGCATTGGCTTCATATCTTATCTACAGCAACGGCACTCCTCGTGACATTGCCTCGAAGGCGGATGCCGAGAAACTTGCCGGAGAAATCATCCGCTGGACCAGGGACAGCGTGGCTCTTGCCGACAGCCTGAATTCCAGAAGACTGCAGGCAACTCCTGCCGGAACTCTCAGAATGAGGATGGCTGACAACCGCTCACGCAATACCTTCATGGTCGCCGCCCTGCGTACTTTCGGAATCCCTGCAAGGGTTGACCAGATGACCGGCAAGGCTCAGTATATGACTGACAATGAATGGATTGACATTACTGCTGAAAAGCAGGGCGATTCCTCTGTCGGAAGGATTTCAGAGAAGGGAACATTCACATTGAAATATACCCCGGGTGCCGGCACTCTCGACAATCCGGAGTATTACAGGCACTTCACATTGAGCAAAATAAGTAACGGAAGGACCCGTCTGCTCGATTTTGAGGGAGGCGATGCCACCGAGCTCGGCGCTGATGCTTCCGCCAAGTCATTCAGCAAGCCGTTTACCCTGGACGCAGGCTCATACCTCCTTACCAGCGGAACGCGTCTCGCAAGCGGAAAGGTTCTGGCAAGAATGGTTTCTTTCAATGTTGCCCCAGGGAAGAATACTGACGTTACCCTTGTCATGCGCCAGGCCAGCGAGGAAATCAGCGTCATAGGCGCAATGGACCCTGAGGCCCTGTACCAGCCGGTGACGGCGGATGGAACTGCCGATGCTGCAAAGTCAATCCTGAGCACGACAGGCCGCGGATATTTCCTCGTCGCGATTTTCGGTGACGGAGACGAGCCGAGCAACCATGCCATAAGGGATTTCGAGTCAATGTCGAAGGAACTTGCTGCCTGGGGCCGTCCTGTAATGGTCTTCGGACAGAACGTGGACAATGTCAGGAACTTGGCCGGCAGGCTTGCAACAGCTGACAATCAGGAACTTGTCCACTTTGGACTCGATTCCGATGCGGCCGTCAGAAACATGATTTGCGAGGGCTGTCACAGCACAAGCAAGACATTGCCTGTAATCGCGATGTGTGACAGTTTCGGCAGGGTAGTGTACCTCTCTACAGGATATAACACCTCTCTCGCATCGCAGCTCCGCAATGTGATCGCGGGAATCTGATTAGTGTAAAATGTTATGAAAAAGGCCGGGTGAAAATTGACTTTCATCCGGCCTTTTCAGATTCTGCTGTCGAAGCAATGTCCAGAATATTCTAGAACATGTCGATAAGTTCCTTGTTTGTGTAAGCGTCAGCGCCGTAGCAGGTCTTCAGATATGCGAGACCGTTCTTGTAATCCTCCTCTGTGAATGAATCGGTAGCCTCTTTTGCTGCGACAACATCATAACCGAGGCAGAACGCGTCTGCTGAAGTGTGTCTTACGCACATGTGGGTGTGGAGACCGGTCATGACTACAGTCTTGACTCCGAGTTCAGTAAGGAGAATGTCGAGGTCTGTCTGGAAGAATCCGCTATATCTGCGCTTAGGGACGATAAAGTCTTTTTCAGAAACTTTCAGTTCAGGAATGACCTCAGCACCCTTGGTGCCGATGATTGCGTGGTCACCCCAGATGGTGAGCTCGCGGTCAATGCCTTTGATGTGTGCGTCATTGCAGAAAATTACAGGAACGCCTGCAGCGCGTGCCGCGTCTAGAAGTTCTGCAGTTGCAGGGACGATGGCCCTTGCTCTGTCACAGGTCAATGCGCCTGTCACGAAGTCATTCAGCATATCCACAACGAGGATTGCCGGCTTGTTCAGTTTTGCCATAATGGAATTTTTTGTTTTTAACGGGGCAGCGACAGTCGAATTGTCTCATCCCCAATGACTATTAGCGGGACATGGTTTCATGTTCCGGCGGGCAAAGGTAGCATGTTTAATCCGGATAACAAAATCTTTTGAATTACACGTAATTTCTGATTATTTTTGCGTTATGTGCGGCCGTTGTGGGCCGCCGGAAATAACTTGTAATGACATTATAATGAACATTGACAAATACAATTCTCTGATAAAGTCCATCTTCCTCAGATTCCCTTCAGTCCAGACCTCGTCTTTCGGTGACGCGTACAAGCCCGGACTGCAGCACATGCTGGATTTCAATGACTTGCTCGGTAATCCGGACAAGGCTTTCCGTACCGTCCATGTCGCCGGGACAAACGGCAAAGGCTCTGTTTCCAATATGCTTTCTTCCGTTCTTGCCGGAGCCGGTCTGAAGGTGGGGCTCTACACCTCGCCTCATATCATTGACTTCAGGGAGAGGATGCGCATCATTGACGGCCGTGATTCGGCTGCGGACAGGAACGGGACGGCCGAGTTGGTCCCTCAGGAGTATGTCTATGATTTTCTGGAGACGTGGCAGGGCAAGTTCGACGAGATGGAATTGTCTTTCTTCGAGATAACTACCGGCCTGGCTTTTAAGTGGTTCGCTGATATGAACGTGGATGTGGCCGTTATCGAAGTCGGCCTCGGCGGACGTCTTGACAGCACGAACATAATAAATCCGGAACTGGGTATTGTCACCAGCATTGGCCTGGACCACTGTGACTTGCTCGGCGACACACTTGACAAGATTGCTTTCGAAAAGGCCGGAATTTTCAAGCGCGGCATGCCGGTCGTGATAGGGGAGACCAGACCGGAGACGGAACCTGTCTTCAGAAGCCGCTTTGCTGAGGTCAATGCCGGTGTGGAGACTGTTCCAGCGCTGGTTTTTGCCGACAGGACAGAGCCGTCCATGTGGTATATGCATGAGAATATTCTAAAGAATATGGATCTTCAGGGCGAGTATCAGGCCATGAACCTGCGTACCGTGATGGCAGCGGCAGATATCCTTCGGGAGAAATGGACTGATGTGCCTCGTCTTTCCGATAGGGCGGCCGTCGCGGAGTCACTGATACACACGGCTTCGAGAATGGAGTTCCACGGGCGCTGGGAGAGGCTTTCGACCAATCCGGACGTGATTTGCGACATAGGACATAACGCACCGGCATTGACCTATAACTTCGGGCAGCTGAAAGAATATCTGGAGACAGGGAAATATACTTCGCTCATAATGGTTTACGGCGTGATGGCCGACAAAAACTTCGATGCAATAATGCCGCTTTTCCCTGATAACGCGACATGGATTTTCACGACTCCACAGACTGCCAGGGCTGCAAAGGCGTCTGCGATTTTCGAGAAATATACGGCCTTCTGTGAAGAATCGGGAAGGCCGGCTTCACGGCTTTATGTGCAGGACAATGTTAGGGAAGCTGTTCTTCTGGCATTGAAAACGGCTGCTGCCTATGGCGGAAACCCGCTTGTCTATATCGGCGGCTCTACTTTTGTGGTTTCCGAGGCTGTGCCTTGTTTCGCGTAGAGGACTTGTCCGCAGGCTCATACATGCAAGATTGCCCGGAGACGGCATTTATCAGAAGTACCGTCCGCTGTGACATAAGTTAAAAATATATGCATATGAAACATAACTTGTTGAATGTCACTTTTATAGTGATGGCAATACTATTTTTGGGAACATTGGGTATGAGTGCATTTTTCAGAAAAGACAAGACGAAGAAGTCGCCTGACAAGGATGGTCATGAGCTGACTGAACTGTGGTCTGACTGGAACGCTGCAGTTAAGCAGGACAGACCTAAACGTGAAGCGGAAATTCTTGCCGAAATCCGTAAGCAGGCTGAGAAACGGAGGCTTGCCTGGGATTTTTATGATGCGTCCCGGAAATACGTGGAAACTGTTTCTTCGCGCGACTGGAAACTCCGTGATTCATTGGAAAACGGGTTCGGAAATGATGTCGGAAAGTTTGATGAGCCGATAGTCAGTTTCACATACCGTGCGGAGCAGTCAGGAGCGGAACCTGACTCGTTGTTCGACTATGTCCAGGCCAATGCCAGACATCTGAAGGCCGGTCACAACAGCGCTTTCTATAATCGTGTCCGTGTCTCACGATATACCGGTTTCTCCGGAATCAATGCTTCTTTCCTGAAGCATTTTCTGGCCAATGATTATGAGTATGCCCTCTGGACCCTGCTTCCTTATACGTCGCTCTCGAAAATAGGTGAAGGAAAGATCTATGAGGCGCTTAAGGATTATGAAGGGGAGTCCTATCCTCTCAGTGCCTATCTGGAATATCTTGCGATTCCTGAAGATAAAGGCGGTAATAGGCAAACTCTTGGTTTGCAGGCATTTGTGGATAAGTACGCCGGTAAGGCCATATCAATGTGGGCGAAGTGTGACATCCTGAAACTCCGCTTTGACTCCATGGAGAAGGACAAGGCTTCAAGTGCTTCGTATGAGTCTTTCTGCAAGGAATGTGAGGCGTTTGAGGAAGAACGCAAGGGGTTCCGCGGCGATGAGGCCAAGGTTGTTTCGGAACTTGGTTACGTCAGGAATGTGCTGCTCCGCAATCTTACGGAAAAACTTATCGGACTGGATGTCGAAGACGGAAAAATCATCATCAGCCTGAAGAATCTCAAGTCGGTGCATCTTACGATGGGGCTTTCCGGGGGAAAGGACTTTGTCATTGACAAGAAACTGGATAATGAGGTCCACAGCTTCTATTTGCGGGACACATTGACGGTGGATATTCCGGAATTGAACGACGGCGACTATATGATTAATGCCGCTTCCGGCAAGGATATCAGCAATTACATCACTTATTCTTCAGCGCGGATTTCTCTGGCATCACGTGTGGACAACCGCGGAGTATGCATCTATGCCGCTGATTATCAGACTGGTGAGCCTATACGCTCGGCTGACATTGACCTTAAGAAAAACGGCAAGCCGGTGGTGTCCTGCAAGGGGTTTGCCTTCGACGGGTTCACTCCGCTTCCTGAGGACGTGGCCGCCAGGATGAATGGCGACACCTACTATACTATGGAATGCAGTTTCGTCGGCAAGGACGGTTTCTTGAGGAAGAGTGAGGAACTGTCGATAGGCCGTTGGAGTCCTGAGAAAGTCTCGTCGTCATCGGCCGGGACCAGGATGCAGAGGCGCGGCGAAATCTTCACCGACCGGGGCGCATACAATCCCGGGGATACAGTAGATTTCAAGGTCCTCATCTATTTCACCGACGGAATCAATGCCGCCGAGGTTTCGCCTGCCGGCGCAAAGTATAAGGTGGTTCTTGTCAATGCCGAAGGACGTGACGTGGAGTCTGTCGATTTGATTACTAATGATTTCGGGTCAATGTCAGGATGGTTTGTACTTCCTGAGGGAGAGCGTAACGGTGATTTCACCATCCGCGTCGTTACGGATTCGGAAACGGCGGTTTCGAAGTCAATCCGTGTCGATGAGTTCGTTCTTCCGACTTTTGATGTGGCCTTTGATGACATTGACAAACAATATTTCCCTGGCGACGAAGTCGTCGTGACTGGAAAGGTTACGAGTTATTCCGGTCATCCCGTAGCATCCGGCAAGGCTGTTTATGAAGTCGGAACTTATTGGAATAACGTCGGTTCCGGGCCTCTGGAAATTGGTCCGGACGGAGCGTTCATGATTAAATTCAATGCTGAGGATGAGGATTACCGTATTCTCTATAAAGTTTCCGTAAGGATTACAGATGATACTGGAGAGACCCACGAATACAACAGGCCAGTGCTAGTGTTTGGAAACATAAGTGTCAATGCTAGTATTGTCAATGCAGCCGATGGAAATCTGGAACTCATTGAAAAGCAGGCTTCTGTTGCCTCTCCTTGGGCTCGCAGACCTCAATATGAACAGGCGGTCATCCTCAAGGGAGATGTCGCTTCCGTCAAGTTTGCATTGAATTCGATGGACGGTGCTCCGGCTCCGGGAAAGATATCTTATGATGTCAGGAATGAGTCCGGTAAACTGGTCCTCCAGGCGGAAGTCAAGTCCGGGACAACGGAAAGCATTGATATGAAATCTTTTGCATCAGGACTTTATACGCTGAAGGCGTATGCTTCGGCGAAGAGTTCTTTCGGGAGGGAGTACAAGGATACGACGACGTTGAAGGTTCTTCTGGTACGTGAAGATGATACGGCCATGAATGCCCCGGTGAAGAATCTGGCTGTTCCTGTCACTACTGAGGTCCGTGAGTGTGGACGGGCCGAACTTCTGTTCGGTGCTTCGGATGGTGCTCCGGTATGGGCTTTGGCGGAGGTCTTCGATGATAAGTCTGGCCTGTTGGAGACTAGAATGGTCAGGCTTTCCGGTGCCCGTGGTAGGGATGGCTCGCTGGAGAGGCTTTCCTTCGACTACAAGAAGGAATATCCTGATGCCATCCGTGTCCAGATTTTCTATTTCAAGGATTCCAAGAGCGTGTCATGCGATTTTGAATATCATCGTGTATATTCTGTGCGTAAACTTCCGCTTTCGTTCTCTTCTTTCGAGGACAGGACATGGCCTGGTTCTTCTTATACGTTCACTGTCAAGACGTTGCCTGGTGTGGAGTGCCTTGCTGCCGTGTATGACAAGAGCAGCGAAACCATCAGGCGGAATTATTGGAGGACATTCGAACTGCCAAGGCCCGGCACTCGTGTCGTGTATGTCAATGCCTGTCCGGGAAGTGTGAGAGGCGGTTCTCCGTTCGACGGGGATCTTGTTCTCGATGAGGAACCTGTCGTGGCTTATGGGATTTCTCCGAAGAGGTTCAAGACTCGTGCTGCAATGTCTCCGGCCATGGCGAACCTTTCTGTAGAGAGTGCTGCACTGGAGGACAAGATGGATACGGGGGAGTCTCAGGAATCATCCGGCGACTCTCCTGCCATGCCTGATGTCCGTTCGGAATTCGCTAATACATTGACATTCCAGCCTTTCCTCAGGTCCGACGACAAGGGCGAGATTTCTTTTGCTTTCAATACTTCGGATAAGTTGTCCACTTACGTCGTGGCGCTTTATGCTCATGACGCCAAGATGGCCAATGCCGTTCTCCGCCGGGAGATGATGGTTACTATCCCTTTGAAAGTCAATGTTGTGGAGCCGAAGTATCTCTACGAGACCGACAAGTGGAATCTTTTTGCTGCAGTCTCGTCTGTCGTGGAGCATGACATCAGGGGAACATTGACCCTACGTCTTTTCGACGGCAAGGATTACGAGGCGTTGAAGTCTGCGGGGACTGCCCCTCTTCTTGTTAAGTCCAAGAGGGTTACGGTTCCTGCAGGGAAGTCTGTCAATGCCATGTTCGATGTCTCTGTACCTGAGTTGGGAACGGATGGCAAACTGCCTGAGAATCTTGGGGTTAGCCTGGTCTTTGTCGCAGACAAGGGCGAAGATGTCGCTTTCTCGGACGGAATGTTCGTAAGTATTCCAGTTCTTGCAGCCAGGCAGCATATTACAGAAAGTCATTCGGCTGTCCTTCTTGCAGGTATGGATAAGGAGGCCGTGACAGCAAGGCTTAGAAATGAGTTTGTCAACGGCTCCGGCAATGATGCTGAGGTCAATGTCATAAGTATCATTGACATGATCCGCGATGCTGTTCCTTCCAAGGTGGAGCCGGAAGGCAAGGATGTACTTTCTCTTTCTGAGGCGATGTACGTGCGCGAACTTTCATATGGCCTCAGGTCTTTGGCACGCATGGAGCCGGTGCCTCATGGCGGCATTTCAGACGAGGAATTGTTCTCAAAGGTTTTTGCCTGCCATAATGCCGATGGCGGTTTTGCCTGGTTCGAGGGCATGGACTCTTCTCCGGTAATCACTGCAGTTTTGCTTGAGCGCTTTGCAAAGATGGTTGCTGGTGGTTATCTTGACGTAACTGCCTCCGTGGCTTCCGATGCGGCTTCGTGTGCTGATGTCAATGCTGTCCTGTCTTCTGCCGTGCGTTATTTGGATAAGAACCAGTTCGCTTCCGACGGATGTCCGTTCTGGTGCGGCGGAATTTCGGATGAACAATATATGTATGTCAGATCAATGTTCCCTTCTGTTCCTTTCAATGTCAAGTTGCCGGCAGGCAAGGATGTGCAGGAGCGCTACGCGGCTTTCCGCAAGGCTGCCAAAGCGTATCTCGTGCCGGATGCAGCACGCGGACTGAATGGTTATATCTTGGCTAAAGTGCGTAGAATCAGCATCTTGCGTAATCTGGCTTCGTCTAAGGACGGGTTGGCTCTGGCCAAGTCCTGGGGGCTTGGCTTCAAGGTAGACAAGAAGTTGGTCAAGTCTGTCAATGCTGACGTAGTTTCTCTGCTCGAATATGCTGTGGACCACAAGGATGGCGGCGTGTATTATCCTAATCTTGTGATGCCGTTCAGGGGACTTCTCGAGAGTGAGGCTTATGCCCATTCGATGGTCTGCGATTTGCTTTCCGGCTATGCGGCTGATGCTTCTGTCAATGCTGCTTCTTTCGGATGCAAGCCTCTTTCTTCCAATGATAATGTCAATGTCTCCGAGGCTCTTCGTGTGGCTGACGGCATCCGTCTCTGGCTCATGCTCCAAAAGGAGACCCAGCACTGGGATTCCGCCCCGGCATTTGTGGATGCTGTCAATTCAGTCATGAACGGCAGCCCTGCACTCAAATCCACCAGTATTGTAGTCTTGTCAATGTCAAATTCAGTTGATTTTTCTTCGGTCAAGGCTTCCGGCAATGGTTTCTCGGTCAGCAGGCGTTTCTTCCGTGAAGTTGTTTCCGCTTCCGGCGACTATGTCCGTAAGGAAATTTCTTCAGGAGAACAGCTCCATGTAGGTGATAAGATTATAGCCGAGTACTCTATCCATAATGATGAGAACCGCAGTTTTGTACGTCTCACTGTCCCTCGTGAGGCATCTCTCCGTCCTTCTAATCAGTTGTCCGGCACTTACGGCTGGTGGATGAGCCCTCTCCGTGTCAATGGCTGGTATTCTGTTGTGCCTCAGGGCTATAGAAATGTCAAGAGCGCTCAGACAGAGTATTGGTTCGATTCTTATCCGGAGGAGAATACGACAATAACCGAGGAGTTCTTCGTCACCCAGTCCGGCAAGTTCTCAGCCCCGGTTCCGGTCATCGAATCCCTCTACGCCCCTCATTACAGGGCCAATGGTGCCTTCGGCGGTGTGCTTGTTTCCGAGTGAATTTTTTGTGCGAAGTGCTAAAAACATCACAAAAAGTTTGCAGATTAGAAAAATAGTAGTAACTTTGCATTCCCGATTTGAAAACGGGATGCTTGGGAGCATAGCTCAGTTGGTTCAGAGCGTCTGCCTTACAAGCAGAGGGTCGGGGGTTCGACTCCCTCTGCTCCCACTGGAAAGGATAGCTGAAAAGCTGTCCTTTTTTTCGTATCAGTTTCTGAAAACGTTTTATTATATTTGTATCTGCTAAGAATTTCTTGCTTCTGACGCAAAAAAAGACGAGGAATTGCTTCCCCGCCTTGAATGTTTTCACAACGGAATAATCCTTATTGTGATTTGCTTCAGATGGTGCAAAATTAAAACAATTTATAGAAAAACAAAAATAATATTCATACTTATGAAGAAGATTCTCGGTTTGGATTTGGGTGTGGGCTCTGTAGGCTGGAGTGTTATATCATGCGATGATGAGCACAGACCATTGGAGATATTGGGCATGGGTAGCAGAATCGTTCCGCTTACTCCTGATGAGTCAAATGAGTTTTCATCAGGAAATGCCGCTTCCAAGAATCAGAGCAGGACCCAGAAACGTACGGCAAGGAAAGGGTATGACCGTTATCAGTTGAGGCGTCAGGCATTGACAGTCAAACTCAGGGAACTGGGCATGTTGCCGGATGAAGCATTGATAAAACTTCCGGTTATGGACTTGTGGACACTTCGTGCGCGTGCTGCAACTCCTGGAGAAAAATTATCGTTGGCAGAAATCGGCAGGGTGCTGTATCATCTTAATCAGAAGCGCGGCTACAGACATTCCAAGGAGGATGATTCTGCTGACAAGACGCAACGTGACTATGTTCAGGCTGTGAATAAACGCTTTCAGGAAATCAAGAATGAAGGTCTTACGATAGGTCAGCATTTTGCCGTAAAACTTAAGGAAAGCGAAGTAATCACAGATAAGGGTGCGTTCTATAATTATCGCATAAAAGAGCAGGTTTTTCCTCGTGCTGCATATGTTGAGGAGTTTGACAGGATAATCCAATGTCAGAGGGAATTCTATCCTGAAGTGTTGACAGAGGCAAATGTCAATGAAATCAGAAATGAGATAATTTACTACCAGCGACCACTGAAATCGTCCAAGCATCTTGTGTCTGTATGCGAATTTATGCAACGCGAACTGTTTGATGCTGAGCATAATCCTATAAGAAACGGGAAGGGCGAAATAGTTGTTGCAGGACCTAAATGTGCTCCGAAATCTTCTCCTTTGGCCCAGGTCTGCAAAATTTGGGAGGAGGTAAACAATATCAGGATTACCAACAAGGAAAATGATGAGTATTTCATCAGCATTGATAATAAACATGAGATATTTGATTTTCTGAACACTCATGAAAAAATGAAGGCCGATGATTTGTTCAAGATTCTTGGCCTTGCAAAAAATAGCGGATGGTCAGCCGATAGGGCCATGAGTAAGGGTATGGTCGGAAATACCATGAGAGTAGCATTGATGAAGGCCTTGAAGGGAAGACGCGATATCGATGAAATTCTGCGGTTTGATCTCAGGGAGGTGGAATCCAATCAGGTCAATGCTGATACTGGCGAAGTCCTGATGGAAATAGGTGCCGAGTGCGAGAGTGAGCCTCTCTATAGGCTTTGGCATATAATTTATTCAATATCAGACAAAAATGAGCAGAAGGCTACATTGGAGAAACAGTTTGGCATTACTGACGAGTCGATGCTGGAGTCGCTGTGCAGGATTGATTTTGTCAAGCAGGGTTATTCCAGCCGTTCGTTCAAGTTCATGAGGAAGATTCTTCCTTATCTGATGGATGGGGCCAAATATAGCGAGGCTTGTGATGTCATAGGAATCAATCATTCGGACAGCATCACCAAGGCGGAGAATCAGGCCAGGGAACTGTTGACGAGATTGCCTCAGTTGCAGAAGAACGAACTTCGTCAGCCGGTGGTTGAAAAGATTCTGAATCAGATGATTAATGTCGTCAATGCTGTCATTGACAAGTATGGTGCTATTGATGAGATAAGGGTTGAGATGGCTCGTGAACTGAAATTGAGCAAGGAGGGTCGAGAGTCTGCGGCTAAGAATATCAGTGACAGGAAGAAGGCCAATGAGGAGATTGCTAGAAGAATTGAGGAATTGGGCTTGGTTCCGTCTAAGAACAAGATTCTTAAATACAGATTGTGGGAGGAGTCTGGTAAGCGTTGTTTTTATTGTGGCCAGCCGGTGAGCGCGGCTGAATTCCTGAATGGACTGGACGTTGAAATTGAACATGTTATCCCGAAATCTCTGCTGTTTGATGATTCTTTCTCGAATAAGGTTTGCGCCTGTCGAAAATGTAATGCAGAAAAGGATAATGCCACTGCATTTGATTTCATGAAGGGACGTGGGGAGAATGCTTTTGAGGATTATTTGAAACGTGTCGAGACGGCTTTTAAAGAAAATAAAATCAGCCAGACAAAGAGAAACAGGCTCCTTACTCCTGCTGACAAGATTCCTAAGGATTTCATTTCCAGACAATTGGTTCAGACCCAATATATTTCGAGAAAGGCTATGGAAATTCTGAATCAGGTATGTCGGAATGTTTATGGCTCGAGTGGAGATGTGACAGCATATCTGCGTCGTATATGGGGTTATGATGAGATACTCCATTCTTTGGATTTGCCGAGATATCGTGAAGGTAATCTTACCGGGGATGTTACTTATGTACATAAAGGACAGACACATACTGAAGAAAGGATAAAAGACTGGTCAAAACGTCTGGACCACAGACATCACGCCATAGATGCTCTTACAATCGCCAGCACGAGGCAGAGTATTATTCAGAGGCTGAATACTTTGAATGCAAAGACTGCCATTGGTGAGGAACAAATTTCATTGGACAAATGGACATTGGCACAGGCTCATTTCAGTGTGGCTGATGTTGCTGACCATGTGGCAGATATTCTTGTTTCATTCAAGTCTGGCAAGAAGGTTACCACACCTGGAAAGAGGTATGTTTACAAGGCTGGGAGGCGTAGGGTTGCGCAGGAAAATATCCTTGTGCCTAGGGGCGCTCTTAGTGAGGAAAGTGTTTATGGCAGAATCAAGAGCATAGAAGAGAAGGTTCCTGTCAAGAAATTGTTCGAACGTGTGGATGATATTGTCAAGCCGAGGATAAGGCATTTGGTTCGTGAGCGTTTGGAGGCGTGTGGTGGAGATTGTTCGAAGGCCGTGTCGTCGCTCAAGAAATCACCATTGTATCTGGATGAGGAAAATACAATTATGCTTGAGTATGGCAGCTGCTTCAAGCCAGAGTATGTCATAAAGTATTCTCTGAATTCCATTAAGGCGAAGGATGCGGTTTCGATTGTTGATAAACATGTCCGAGAGGTTGTAACTGCGCGTCTTGCCGCTTTCGGTGATGATCCCAAAAAGGCATTTGCTGAACCTTTATATGCAGATGAGGCCGGTAAAATTCAGATCAAGACTGTGAGATGCTATACCGGGTTGTCTCAGGTTGTGCCAGTCAAGAAGGATGCTGACGGAAATGATATCGGTTTTGTTAAACCTGGTAATAATCACCATATTGCAATTTACAAGGATGCTGACGGCAAGTATCAGGAGTGTATTGTTACATTCCGCGATGCCGTTGAGCGCAAAAAGTATGGAATCCCGGTGGTTGTAAGGAAGCCTGCTGCGGTTCTGGACACTGTCATTGACAAGAATGTTCCTGAGGATCTGGCTGGAGGGCTGCCTTCTCCTGAATGGACGTTTGTTATGAGTATGCAGCAGAATGAGATGTTTGTGCTTGGAATGGGGGATGATGAGTTCAATGATGCGATGGCCGGACGGGATTATAAGTCTTTGGGCGAGCATTTGTATAGGGTTCAGAGTATTTCTCATGCGGATTATTATTTTAGAAGTCAATATGAAACAATGTTGGATAATTCTAAGAATGCTATGGCTATGAAGAAGTATTATAGGATTCGCAGTTTTAAAGCATTGTTTGCTCTGAATCCGCGCAAAGTTTCCATTAGCATGCTTGGCGAAATTTCTTTGAAAGATGATTAAGCGTTCTCTATACTTCGGAAATCCGGCATATCTGTCATTGAAACTCAGGCAACTTGTCATAAGGAAGCCTGAGGTGAAGGGGGATATGCCTGATTTTGACGATACGGGGACGTATAGGGAAGTCGTCAAGACTATTCCGATAGAGGATATCGGCCTGATTGTTCTGGACTGTCCGCAAATTACTGTCACTGAGGGACTTTTGGAAGCATTGCTGGAAAACAATTGCGCTGTGGTTACCTGTGACAAATCGCATCTTCCGGTAGGATTGCTGCTGCCTTTGTATGGAAATAAGATTCAGGCGGAAAGATATCAGGAACAGATCAATGCATCTTTGCCTCTGAAGAAGCAGATTTGGCAGCAGACTGTTCAATGCAAGATACGGAATCAGGCGGCCATGCTCAAGTATGTTACCGGACAAGAGGCCAAAAATATGTTGATTTGGGCGGATTCCGTGAAGAGTGGAGACGCCGACAATCTCGAAGGTCGTGCGGCGGCGTTTTATTGGAAATCGGTTTTCATTGATAATCCGAAATTTACGCGAAGCGATGATGATATTGTCAATGCAATGCTGAATTATGGCTATGCAATTGTCCGAGCGATTGTTGCTCGGGCGCTGGTGGGGGCTGGGCTTATTCCTACGGTCGGTGTGCATCATCATAATCGCTATGATGCATATTGTCTGGCTGATGATATAATGGAGCCTTACAGACCTTACGTGGACAGGCTCGTGATTGATATTGTTAATGCCGGTGTTCCTGAGGAACTAGATGTCAATGTTAAGCGTGTCTTGCTGGAACTTCCTGTCAAAGAGGTGATTATAGACGGTATCCGTAGGCCGTTGATGCTGGCTGTGAGCCAGACGG
>ERZ1026772.691-NODE-691-length-22687-cov-15.248851_pt1 | contig 22687 bp, 43 predicted proteins | sample MGYA00380124_ERZ1026772 | MGnify/ENA primary metagenome ERZ1026772 (study PRJEB33269, sample SAMEA4719760) | human gut metagenome | biome: human-associated habitat; feature: organic feature; material: feces | place: Cameroon | collected 2013-10 ...
ATCGAGACCATTGATACTGTGTACGTGGAGCTTCCGAGACAGTCGGAGACGGTGGTGACCAAGGACACGTCCTCCCATCTGGAGAATGACGTGGCGGTATCGGATGCAAGCGTAGATGAGCTCGGATTCCTCCATCATTCCCTGAAGACGAAGCCGCGCAGTATTCCAGTCCCGAGTAAAAACACAAAGGAGAGGAGGGACAGCATCGTTTATCGGGACAAGTACGTCTATATCGAAAAGCCCGTCTATGTCGAGGCTAAATTGAACGCATGGCAGAGGTTCAGGCTCCGCGGATTCTGGATTCTGGTCGCGATTATTGTCGGCTATGTTGCATGGAAGAACAAGAAGAAACTTTTGGCGCTCATCCTGAAACTTTGACGCCTGGGAGAGGGCATAAAAAAGCCCCCGACTTGCAACTGCAAGATTCAATCATAGTAGCCATACTAAAGAAAAAACCCACAATAGCAAAAACGGGGGCGAAAAATTTGCCTCTGTCAATCTATTGTGGGTTTGTACTTTTCTTTAGTGGCTGCGGTAAAGTTAAATAAAAAAAACATAAAAGCATGAAAAAGTCGGAAATTTTTTCACAAATACTTTCAGATGTCTCTTCGGAGGCCGAAATAGACAGCGACCGGATACTGTCCGATTCACGCGTGGAAGAGGTCGTGGACGCCCGCTACCTGGTTATTTTTCTGTTGCTTGCCAATGGGTTCTATCCTGTTATGATTGCAGAACGGATGAACATGTCACAACGCGCCGTCAGGAGTGCGATATCGAGTTTTGAGTCCAGGCTGGCGAACTCAGTAGGTCTTAGGCTTGTATTTGAAAGGATGTCCAAAAAGTGGTTGACGTAAAAGAGAAACAATGTGGAGCCAAATGGGATGCAAGGGAGAAGTAACTGCTTATCATTCAAGTGACAAGATAGTATGTTTGCAGCACGATGTACACGTGCCAAGACCGCCGAAGGCTCAAGAGGCGGGAGTAACATTAAAACTATAGAAATCATGGATGACAACATGTTACCTTACATCCTCGACAGGAGAGACGACTGCCGTCATAGAGGCTCGAAGGGGATGGCTGCGACAGGTATCGGCCTGGCTGCAGGACTCGGTGGAGGCGCATTGCTCTTTGCGATTGCCGGTCTTTGGGGGTTGAATAAGGCTTCAGAGGCTAGAGCGGCAGGAGCGACCCAGGGACTCGCCGGAATTACCACAGCATTGGCTGCACTCAACGGACACGTTGCAAACGAGCGCGCATCACGCGAAGCTTGGCAGGCGGCAAACGCGCCTAGCATACGCAACTATGTGGATGTAAGCAATACGCCGGTCGCCGCTTCCACAAGCGTTTCCAGCGCAGTCGCTGATGCTCTCGCATTGGCTGCTGCACTGAACAACAACGGCAATGCGCTCAACAGTGCAATCGGACAGGAAAGCTTCCTGCGCGTGCAGAGATACTCCGCTCCGCAGCCATGCGGATGCGACACTTGCGGGTGCGGTAATTAAAATACCAGGAGGCCATGTCCCAATTCTTCAACAACAAACCACGCATAGACATCTCAATGCTGCAGCCTACTTCGAAGCTGTCGCTCAAGCTTACGTGCCTCGCAGCTTGCGGGAACGACGTGAAAACGGCGACAGAGTTATATGAATTCATTGCCGGCGACATGTCGCTTCCGGATGTGGATCCGGAGAGGCCGACGACCTTCCAGAGGATTCAGCAGGGCGCTGAGGGCATATTCGGATGGGTCCAGGAGCATAGGGATGAACTGCTGCAGGGCTATCAGCTGATCAAGGGGCTGAGGGGTGGAACGGCTGCGGCTACGCCACCGGCTGCCCCGCCAATACCTGACATCTCATGATACCATACAGGGCACAATTCTACGTCTATGCGGAAAGCGAGCAGGACGTCAAGACTCTGGAAAAGGAGCTGCATGACTTCATTGCCTCTCAATACGCGAAGGGCGTTCTGGTCACTGCACCGAAACTCACCGACGCGATAAGGAGATTCGGGACCAACCTCCTCATAACCCAATTCCTGAAATGAGCGATTCACCGAAGAACATCTTCGAGCAGATTCTCTACGGCCTTGAAGTCACGAACAAAAACGTGGTGGACATATCCAAGGACATAGCGATGCTGCTTGACGAAATCGCCGACCTCAAGGCGGCGATACATCCGACCACCGCACCGGACGGAGCGGATGTACCCTTTTCCGGGAATACAATAAAAGAATGACATTATGGCGAAAAATGCAATCATAACAACGACCCTTGCGGCGGGTTCGGCCGCATCTCCATATTACTTCATGACGAACCTGACGAAGTCGCTTTGCGCTCCATGTTGCGCGGCAACCCCGCCTGTATTCGCGCCTAAATTCTCGGTCGTGGGAATTTCGGCCGTAGGTACAGGCCAGTATGTCGCGACTATCAATGTCCAGGGGCTTGTTACTTACGATCCGTGCGGGACCAGCTGCTGCGCGAAGACGGAGCCGGTAAACCAGAACTTCACCATCCCGTTTGCCTCGACAGCTGCGCCGACATCGGTGTCAGTCACGGCTGGGACTACGGTCAACGTCATCTCCGCGCAGCCTTGCAAGGTATGCGGACGGGTGTTCGTCTCTGAAACGCCTCTTGCATTGACAGTGGCATAGTGCTATGGGCTGGGCAGGAATCGCGCTGCTGGCGGCCTTCTCGGTCGCTTTGGCGCATCACCTTGGCCTTGTCGGAAAAGTGGCCGAGACGGTACGGGAAATAGCCGGATGCGCCCGTTGCTCCGTATTCTGGGCGGTTTTCTGCGTATTACTCCTGGAGGGAGTTCACGCTGTGGTCGCCTTCGGAGCCGCGATTGTCCTGGCTTACCTCACCGACTGGCTCGGCCTCTTGTTTTTCAAGGCCGCGAAACTATATGACAAACTATGGCAAAGAATAAACAACCGGCAGAACGGGCTAATGAATTGACACCGCCTGTCAGGCAGGTCAGGACAATCGAATATCGGCCTGTTCCCAAGTTCGGCGGATGCCCGGGATGCCTTAAAACAGGTACGAAATGAAAAACGAAATATCAACAAGGTTTATGGCCCTTCTCCGTGAGAGGATAGACAACGAGACGGGTCAGGCAATCATAACCAAAATGGTAGGTGCGATGGACGGTAACCGGTGCGAGACCATTGTGGAGGAGTGCGAAGACATGGTACGGTTCCGCAATTACCTTTCTGAAGACGAAGCAATGGACGTCGTCCGGAAGTTCATGAACTTCGACGGTTCACGAGGTCCGCACTGGAGCAAGCCGGAAGACGCTTTCAGGGCTGTCCAATCCCTGGGGCTCCAGTATGAAGCGGCCGGCGGGTATAACCGTTGGGCATTCTTTGTGGTGCTCAATATGGTCTGGTCGGACGAATGGGGCGTGCTTCACAACTACGTCTCTCCGGATCAGGAGGTCCGTGTCTGTGCGGAGCTCGCGCAGGCCAAGCTGGAGGATGTGGACAAGGTCTTCTCCGTGCGCAAGTATTTTGGAGTATGATCTTCATGTCCGGAACGGTCACAGTTTACAGCCCGGAGGTCAAAAGTGCCTCCGGGCTGTCACTTTATATAAACAGATAAAAGGCATTTGTCCGGGCGTTCCAATATATTCGCCATCATGAAGACACTTACGCTTAAAATAATCAAGGTCAATGTGTATAATGAAGTGGCGAAGACCACGAGTTATACCGGAGCAAAGAAATTGGATGACGAATCCGCCTATGACAGGATCTTCACGACTGACGCAGACCGGCTGATGCTTGAAAGGTTCTGGAATGAGGCGTGCGGCATGGCAAACGATACGCTGAAACCGTTTCTCGTAAAGACAAGTGACAATGCGCCGGGACATTGCATTGACCTGAGCCTGGACTACGATGTCACATTGTCCATGCCGCAGCGCTTCGACGATGGTCTGCGCCCGGCAATCGAGTCGGACCTGTTCAGTTTCTTTACCAACTACATCGTCAGCAAATGGTATGGCTTTACCGCAAAGGACGAAGTCCCGGCATATTCGGCCGAGGCGGCTACTTCACTGAAGTCGTTCAAAAAGAAAATATATTTCAAGAAGAGGCCTGAGCGGCCTTCCACTAATCTATAATCATAACGTATATGGAGAGAAAAAGGACAATATGTATCGACTTCGACGGCGTCATCGCCGACTATTCGGACGGATACCAGGGCGAGGACAAGTTCGGGGATATGGTCGTGAATGCAGACATAGGCACGCAGATCCTCAAGAAAAAGGGGTGGCGTATCATAATATATACTACACGCCCAGTGACCGAGGCACTGAAGAAGTATCTTGCCGACAACAAGATTGCCTATGATTATATCAACGAGAATCCTGACCAGCCTAAGGGCAGCGACATCTCCAGAGGATGCAAGATTGCCGCTGATGTATATCTGGACGACCGTGCCGTATCGTTCCGCGGAAACTGGGAATGGACTGTCAATGACATAGCATGGTTCCAGCCATGGAGCAAACCGAAGGAGGACATGAAGAAGAAAATGGAGAAGTCGTATGAAGAGAATGACGTCTGGAAGAGGGGCGGCGAGAAACGCATAAAGGCAGTAGGCTGCAGCAACACATAATAAGATATGGCAAAGAAGCAGATACCGATAACATTGCGCCTGGATGACATCATGTATGACATCCGGAACAAGACCTATGTGGTAGGCCGCAGCAAGGACACGGGTGAAAATCCGGAGCAGGTGGCCGGCATCCAGGCAGATGACGAGCCGGAAAGTCTCAACCAGATATTGAGGAGCATCGGAACCGCCTTTGCGTCAGTCCGCATGCAGCTGTCGAAGTACATTGACACCGTACAGACTTCAGGAGACAACGCGCAGTTTGAGGGGGACTCCGACTTGGATCTGGTCCTCAATCTCCCGGACAACTTCGACGAGACGGCCATAGACGTGCTCTCCAGTTCAATGCACAACTACATCGTCAACACGGCGATTGCCGGATGGTTCTCACTGACGAACCAGGAAGAGATGGAGAAATATGTGGAACTCGCCAGAAGCAACAATATCCAGATGATGAAGGCGCTTCATGCCAGGAAACGACCAGAAAGACCATAAAGGACAGATCATGGACAAAGAAATCAGATATACGGGACAGACCGCCGCTCCATCCGACTATGATTGCGCGGACGGGTATCTTGCACTGTCAATGAACCTGTGGCCCGAGAATGGCGCGCTGAAACCTGTCCTGCAGCCTAAGTTCATTCTAAATACCGGAAATCCCGCGCGTGTAGTGCGGTGCGTCCATTCGACCGCTTCGTACAAGCATTACATTGCCACGTATACGGATGATGACGGACTGGAGTTGAGCTATTTTTATTTTGACGAAAACGGCACTGCCCAGCGCTCTCTGATTGACTCCGGCCTCAGATATGCCGTCACGGACATCACTGCCGTCGGCAACACCATCGTCCTGCTTACGGATGAGGGTCTGCAATATTACCTGTGGCAGAATTCCTCGTACAAATATATCGGCGACCATCTTCCTGAGCTGCATCTGGCCTTCGGCCTTAAAGGCAGAATGGAGGCCTCAGACAAATTCCAGGTTACATTCCCGGAACCTATCTCAGGTCTCAACCTCTTTTCTGCTGAATTGTCCGACAAAAACTCGGATACGCTTACAAGTCGAGTCCTGGCAGAGGTGAACAAGTTCATAGCCGAAAAGGGTACAGACAATGGAAAATTCATAATGCCGTTCTTCGTCAGATATGCTTATCGGCTATATGATGGATCAGTGACAATGCATTCGGCACCGGTCCTCATGATAACCTCTGCCGGAATCACGCCGCAAGTGAATTGCCTGTATTCCAAGAAGGCCGTCACCCAGGCAGGGACTGTGATCAGCATTGACAGTGTCCGGGTAAGTGCGCCTGTATATGATCTGATGTTCAAGGCGGTTGAAAGCGGCGAACTCAATGAGATAATGGAACACTGGGGGGATATCATTGATTCGATAGACATCTTCATATCAAAACCTATCTACTGGTACGACCAGAACGGGAAAAGCAAAAAGCTGTCGAAGAATGCTTTCGTGGGCGAGACATTCGGTTATGACGAATGCGAGGAACAGAAGACGGGAAAATCATCTTACAGATGTCGTAGCGTCAAAGAGATGTATTTGACGGCGTATGATTACAGTTACAACTCGGAGGTGGATGCGGAAGCGTCCGTCAGATTGCCGGAAAAAGAGGATTACGACAAGGAAGTGGAAGACTGTTCCTCATACTACCTTCTCAAGAGCTACAAGCCGTCTAAGCTGAGTACGGAAATACAGCTGGTGGAAGTCGCAAAAGACTATCTCCAGTCACTTGTGAACCGTGAATCGCTTCCGGATGACTACGACAGCCACGACACCATTGCCGCGAACTGCGCCTTCGGGTACAATGCCAGGCTGAACCTTGCCAACATAAGCAAGAAGCTCTTTGACGGATTCACATCCATGACGATGTTCAATCTCTTCACCGGTACTGAGAATTCCGCAGTAATAGATTTCTTCGTCAAGATCAAACAGGACGGCAAAGATGTCATTGTGCATTCGGCTGACCGCAACAACCTCTCAAGCGTGGCTTTCAACTCTCCTCTGTTATGGTTCTATTATCCGAACCCGAATGCGTACAAAGTCATCCTGCGTGTCAAGACCTTCAGGCGGGTGGAGAATACAATCGTGACTACGGTCAACCAATACGGATATGATCTGACGAAGCACGGATTCCTCAATGGGGCCTATTACTTTTCCGGGGGACTGAATTACTATGACGGAAGAAGCATAACTCATTGGTATTCCGCCACACCGTTGCCCGAATCGGAGCATGTCACTGAAAGTCAGGTGACAGACAGGATGATAAATCTGCCGAACAAGATATACACCTCGGAAGTCAACAACCCGTTCTATTTCCCGTTGACCGGGATAAATACGGTCGGAGTAGGGGAGATCCTTGGCGTGAGCACCTCCACAAAGGCATTGTCGCAGGGGCAGTTCGGACAGTTCCCGCTATACGCATTCGCGACTGACGGAATCTGGGCCCTGGAAGTGTCCGAGACTGGAGGATACAAGTCCAAGCAGCCTGTATCACGCGACGTCTGCTCCAATGCCGAAAGCATCACCCAGACTGATGACGCGGTTCTCTTCACGTCGGAACGAGGCATAATGCTCATATCCGGTTCGGAGGTGATATGTCTTTCCGACATCATCGATGAAAGGAATGATGCCGTTTTCGGTATATTCTCTTATACGGGATGCAGGGTGCTGGTCGGTGACGACGACCGAGACATCTACAGGACGCTCCGATTCAGGGATTTCATAAGCGACTGTCGCTTCTTGTATGACTACACATCACGCAGGATTATAGCGTTCAACCCGTCATGCCGGTACGCATACATCTATTCGCTGAACGACAAGGCATGGGCAATGATGCCGTCCAAAATCAGCCGCGCCGTCCTGTCCTATCCGGAGACATTGGCTATGACATCTGAGGGAGACTTGCTGGACTATTCTAAAAGAATTCCCAATAAGAAGACGAGCAACTTGTCAAGCATTGTCAACCAAGTCGTTGTGACAAGGCCGTTCAAGATGGACATGCCCGACGTCATGAAGACCATCGACACCATCATCCAAAGGGGCAATTTCAAGCGCGGTCATGTGCAGCAGATATTGTATGGTTCAAGAGACTTGATTAATTGGACGCCAATATATTCTAGTGTTGACCACTATCTCAGAGGCTTCAGAGGTACACCATACAAGTATTTCCGTATCGCGCTCAAATGCAGTCTGACTGATGACGAAAGCCTGTCGGGAATGTCGGTGCAGTTCACGCCGCGATATACGAACCAGCCCCGTTGACGGGACCGACATAAATCAAGCACGGGGAGATGCTTCACAGCGTCTCCCCGTGCCGTTCCAAACACTAAAAACATTAAACTTATAATGGTGATATCTTTCTTCTTGTCTTTGTCCTGCGGATGCTCATGGACTGCTTGATTCTCAGCCTGATGTCCCCAATCCTGTCAAGCCACTTGGGAACGATCTCCGGTTTCGTGCTGCCCAGCCAGTCTGCCAGGACCCTGCCGACCACATAGTCATGCAGAAGCCCTTTGAGAAGGTCCGCCGTGGTCTGCGAGAATGTGTCCGGGAACCGGGCCGTTATATGATACTCTGTCGGTGCTGCAGGCCTGTTGTCAATGTCTCCGGCCTGTATCTCCCTGTTCGTATAAGGATATAGCATCTCCTCACATTCGGAAACGGCAATGTTCATTGTCCTGTTTGTCTTGTCAATGTTGCCGTCCTGGGTGAGGTCCTGTAGTATTGCTTTCACCTTGTCTGCCTCATCCGGCATCAGGTCCCCTTCGATATATGCCTCGTTGGCGATGTCGTACAGGAGATTGTCTCTGCCGAGGATGAAATCCACCGTTATTGTCTTGTGCTCGTCCATATCATGATTTGTTAGATTGTCTGCCCAAATTGAACTGCGGAATCAGGACAATGGTCTTTCCCAGATTGTCCGTTTCGATGTCGCCTCCGGCCATTATCCTGGCCGTGTCGCCTCCGGATATCCCAAGTATCGAAGAACATATCTTCTTGCTGTAGGCCCTGAAGTTGCGCGTGCCGCTTTTGCTCGGGTAGCACTGGGCCTCATGCCGGCCGACGGCCCCGTCAGATCTCCGCAGGCGGACATACAGGTAATATTCCTCCTTCCCTCTGGCGATGTCTATCACGTCGCCAGCGCGGAGGGAAAGCCTTTCCGCGACTGACGCGGTGATGTCGATTCTTCCGTTCCTGTAGAAGGTGATGTCAGGACGTCTTGTCCTCTCTCCCAGTAACCTCTCCACAACTTCTATATGCTTCATATCTTTTCGGTTTACATATCACATAATATCTTATCCCGTTGTTCTTCCTTCCGACTATGCTCAGCTTGACCTTGATTTCAGGCGGAAGGCCGTAATCATAGAAGATCCTGTTCACGGTCGGCACCAGGGACTCGAAGCCCACGCACTTGTATTTGTCGTTATACATGATGTCGGCAAGCTGCGTCTCCTGTTCAAGCTCAGGGTTGAACGTGAAGGCGTACTCGCCGCTTTCCGGGATAAGGAAGCACAGGACCTTCACCTTGTCCATCTTCGAGATCCTTGCCCTGCCGAAAAGTCCCTTTGAGAATGTGATGGAGTTGTCCTTCGCGTCAGCTATCACATAACACGATTTCCACACTATTCTCTCAAACCAATCGATTATCGTCTGGAAATGTCTCATCTGCCGTATCCGCTTTGATATTCCTTTCTTGAGCGGAATGAAACCGTCTCAATGTATCTGTATGTCCTGTTGCTCTCCAGCTCTATCCTGTGGCGTTCCGCCTCATCCCTTGACCTGAAGATAAAGCTGCTTATGAGGGACTGGCTTGTCCCGTTCATATACACGATGTTCGCGTAGTACTTGTTGCCCAGTATGAAAGCGGCAATGTTCCTTATGACTGTCTCCGTAATCATGTTCCGTTAAGATTTATTATGGTCGCCAATTATAACAATTCTGTCCGTGTTACTTCATATAAGTATTAACCTCGTCCATGAAGGCGTCCAGGGAGCGGATGACGACATACCTGTATCCCTGTGCTTCGGCAAGCTGCTGATACTCCTTCTGCGAATCCTGCTGCCGTCCTGTCCTCGTCTTCAGCTCCAGCAGCAGCGCGTGATAACCTTGTGACGCGACCAGAAGAATCAGATCAGGAAAGCCTGCCTGGGTTCCCATCTGCTTGAACCTGGCTCCCTCGCGTGCATCACGTCGTCCGCCGTTAGGGGAGTGGTGCAGCAGCCGAGCCAACTGCGGGAATTGCAGACGGAACCAGCTGACGCACTGCATCTGGAGGTCGTCCTCTTCGTGCCCCGGATGCCGCTGGCGCTTTCCGGTCACTCCTCGCTGCCAGTCCTCGAGCGCTTTCAATGCTTCGATATAACTCATATTCAATCATTTTTCATTTCAAAAACCACTTTTTCCTTCTTGTAGACGTTTCCCCTTATGTGGGCTATTGCGTTCGTTAAATCGTTATATCTTATGCCCATATTTCGCCAAAGAAACATTCTTCTATGTTGCGGGACGTAGGTTGTCTCTCCGTAGCCATTGACGGCCTTGATAACTCTATACTTCATCATGATAATTGTCCAATTCGTATTTAAGTATTAGGCACCATGATGATGCTAGTGCCACATTATTAAAAACATTCGTCCAGTCCTTGGTTATCACACAAGTTACGGCGGATATTACATTCATTACAATTGCAAGAATGCAAATTGTTTTCATTTGAGTTTTATTTATCATCTTCCAACGCTTTTTTGAATGCGGCAAGACTGCCGCCCACTGATATTATCTTTCCGCCCGTGCCATCTTTTGAAACAGCATTGAGCAGGTTCTTGAATTGCCTCAGTTCGCGTTCATAGAGAGCAAGCGCACGTTCATTGGCCTTTCGCTTGCCTTGCTCGAAACATCTAACCCTGAAACAGGCGTTTTTGTCTAATTTGTGCACTTCATATCCGCACCAGTCGATGTTGCAAAAATCACAAGCTGTCATGATATTTTCGATTTTAAGGCAGGGCGCAGGGACGCGCTCCTGCCGAAGAACTAAACGCTAAGGTTACGCTTTGCGGTAAAGCACGAGGGGAACGCACGTATAAGAGCCGATCAAGCCGTAGCTGTAGGCAAAACCGTTGCTACCATTCACAGCCCACCTGACGTTCCGGTAGCTGCGGGAACAACACGACACGTACACGTCTTCTCTTAATAACTCTGCGCCTTCAATAGTTTCAGCGAGGGCGTTAATGTCTTCCCACTGACATGTAATCTCCATCGCCGCAATCAACGTCGGCAGATTGAAATGCCCGTAAACATCACTCTTGAACTGCCGGACAAATTTTGCAGCAGAAGAATCGAGCGCGAGCAGTTCATCCGTCTCGCTCGCGCTGTCTTCTACCTTCAGCGCCTCAATCTCCGTCAGGGGCTTTGCTTTCCAGTCGACGATTCGCTCGTAATCCAGAAGCTGCAAATTCGCGTACTTCGGATAAATCAATGCCTTCTGTCCGTTCAACATGTCAATTTCAATACCCTCGATACATTCGAGGCGGTTCTGGCCTTCAAGACCTTTCTTGTAAACTATTCTTGCCATAATGATTATAATTTCAGTGTACCCTCATGTACATATCCTTGAGACTTCCGAGGTTGCAGGACATAAGGCTCATTATTCTCTTGTGGTAAGGGCTGTCCATATTGTTCTTGCCTCTGCACTGGGACACGGAGAAGTCCTTCAGGTTGACCTCTATGGTCTCGGTGCGCTCTCCGTTGACTTTCGCTCCGAGTATCAGGCAGTCCTTGCGCTTGTAGTAGCCCATTGCGAACACGCAGTGATGCAGTGCGTTGCCCTCGCAGTAGAAGTCGTTGACCGTCTTCAGCGGACTAATCTCAATGTCCCCGTCAGTGAGGACGAATCCGGCCACTATTCCGATTCTCTTCCTCAGTTCCTCGTCGAACCGCCTGTCCTCTTCCAGTTGCGCCAACCTCCGCTTTCTTTCGTAAGCCGCACGCGTCCTCTCAATCTGCGCCTGGTGCGCCCGGTTCAGATCCTCGGGCAGAAGCCACTTCGGGCTTCTCATATCCCTGTGTTCCTGCTCCAGTCCCTGGAGGTAGTCGAGCCACAGGCCGATGTCGTCTTTTGTCCTGTACTTCATCCCGTGCCTCAGCGCTATCTTGACGCTCGGCCAGTACTTCTCGACCCGGTTGCCTTTCCCCTCCGACACCAGCGCCTTGAACAGCGCGAACTGTCCGGCCTTCAGCAGGGTCTCCGCCACGCTCGACCTCAGCAGTGTGCGGCACACGTCCTCTATGCTCAGGCTTGAGATTTCCTTCATTCCCGGTCTCCAGCCCCGCCGCCTCAGTTCAGGCAGGTATCTGCCGCCAGGCGCGGTCTTCATTCCGGATAGGTCGAAGGTGTCATCATAGACATAGTATCCGCTGACTATTCCGTTGTGCCTGCCTATCGTCCATCCGACCTCCGGCCTCCACCAGAAGCAGTTGTAGTTCCTTGAGTAAGCGGTCGTGGTGATGACTTCCTTTCCCTTGGAGTTGATCCAGATTGCGTATCGCCTCGTAAGTGCGTATTCCGGACACTCCCCGATTCGGACCGTCCTCTCCAGTTCCACACCCTCGAACACCTGCCAGCCCTTGTGGATTCTCGCCACGATAAAGCCGATGCTGCAAGTCTGTACTTTCGGATGAATTTCGCCTGCATTCATAAGCACCAGGACGCTTCCGCACTCCCTGCAGGTATAGGCGCTCTCGTTTATCTCATCGTCCACCGGAAGGTACTCGACCCTGCCGCAGTTCTGACACCACACCACCCTCCGCTTCTTGCTGTAGGCTCCGGCGAACCACGTGCAGCCGTCGTGCCTCATCAGGGTTTTCTTTGCCCAGTCGAGCGTCCTTTGTGGAAGCTCCGGCAACCGCGCCTGCTCCCTCAAGGCCCAAATCTCATTCTTCGTCTTAGGCTTCATGCTACAGGTCCTCCTCGTCAAACAGGAATAGCAGTCCCTCTTCCTCCTGTTCTTTCTTCTTCTTCCGCTCCTGCTCCTTGTGCTTCTTGTCTTCGGCCGTCCTCTTCCTGAGTTCCTCCTTGCGTCTTTTGTCCTCCTCTATCATCGCCGCCGTCTTCTTCTCGGCCTCCTTGCGCCTGTCCAGTTGCTGCTTCTCCTCCTCGGTCATCTCCCTGTTGATGACGACTTCGGCGCTCACGTTCTTCTCGACCTTGATGTCCTCCTCGTCGTAGTAGTGCACTGCCAGCCCGAACACCTCCGCGTCTGTCGCCCCGTACATCCCGCTCTTCGCCTTCTTCCTCATCTCGCCCAGTATGAAGCTGCAGCACTCCTCGATGCTCTTCTTTTCGTTAGAGTACTTCTCAGCGAACTTGACGTCTTCCTTAGCCCTTGCGTCAAGGTACTCCTTTATCGCATTCTCAAAAGGTGTCATTGTTTCTCCTCCCATCTGATCTGAATTGTGTCCACGACATAATCCTGACGTTCAGTCAGCGCCTGCTCACGTGTCGGGTGGATAACACCACCCACGAGAGAGAACTGTTGATTGTCTCCATACTTGCAGACGTTCATCCAGCCGACCTTTTTAGTTTTTGGTTCCGGCGCGAAGAATAAATCACATGGGCACGGCCCCTCATTCATACAAAAGTATTCGCCATTTTTACTAAAGGCCATTACCACTTCAACTCCTTCATGCCGCACAAGAGCAATAATTGGATTGTCCTCATCGTCTCTGTCCGTGCAAATAATCCTTACGCTGTCGCCTTCTCGCGTTACAATCGGTATGGTGGGATTCTTAAGATATTCTTGTAAGTCAAATTGTTTCATAATCTCTATTCTTCTTCAGGTTCAACTAATAAAATGTCGTCGTGACTGACGCGATAGTAATGTCTGACTGCATCGGCAGCCTCTCCCGCAGACTCCGCCTTGACATAAGTTGTCGTTAAATTGTCAACTCTGCTCTTTCTGAATGTTACTTTGTAGTTCATTTTCCTTTAGATTTTTCGATTACTTCCATTGTCTGCCACGTCATCCGCACCAACGTCGGAATGCCGAACACATTTTCAAGCCGCGCTGCGTATTCGGGATTTATTTCCCTTTTACCTGTGCACAGCGCATTGAACGTCGGAGGACATATCTTCGCCTCATTAGCTGCCTGCACCTGTGTCTTGCCACTGAAGAAGATTACCTTCTGAAGAAAATCATGTAGTTTCATTGCCATGATTTATTCCTCCTTGTATTTATCAGCAGTCATAAGCAGCATCCATGTCTTTTCGTTGTAAGGAATACACTGCAAGTACATATCATCATCCCTGCGCTCGTACTCATCCTTGCACTGGTACTTATACTTGCAAATTTCGTTGTAGCGCTCAAAGATGCGGACGCGCCATCTATCGTCATCCCGATCACGAACCAGCACTCTGTCACCCTTCTTGAACGGGCACTTCTCCTTTTCTTGCTCCGCGAGTAACTTCCGCTCGTAGTCCGTGAGAACGAGCCTTGCTCCATCATCGGAGAATAGTCTGTCTGTGCGACCTGTCGAGAAACCATCATCGGTGATTGCGAAGAAAAAGCCATTGTCCTCCACGCGGATTTCGAATACACGTCCGTCTTTCAGGAATCTGTCACCCACTTTCCAGTCCTGGTATGTTTCCGGATCTCTCGGGATGATTTCAAGGCTCCTCTGCTCCATAATGGATTCAGCTAAAGATCCGCCGTTGCTCAAGCTTACCCGCAGATTAAATCTTGGCCTGACGCCATTTATGTCCCATCTGCACTTTTCGCTTGCATACAAATAAGCGTCCTTTGCAGGACTGACTTTAATAAATCCCGTAGTCCCATCATTCAACCTGAAATTAAGGTTGTTGCATTTTTCCAAATCGTACTTCATAATTACTTCCTGTTTTTATCGTTACTGTCCAATGGCAGCGAAAACATCGTCAATGCTATCGCCACGATTGCTATTATCAATACTGTTTCCATCATTTGTCGTTTTTAAGAGTCTCAAGGAATCCGAGAACCTCACCGAAAGCGTTTGCCTTGCCTAGGTAATAGTCCCTTAAAGATTGCCGATTCTGTTTGTTTTCGGACGCTTCCTTGCAACTCTTTTCTCCTCGTTCGATAAAATCTATGAGGAGAGATAGCCTTCTGTCTTCCATAACACCTATTCCTTAAAATCAAACTTTGCAATGTCCTCGTCCCCGAACCTGGAGCCCTTCTTCAGCCTGCTGATCGCCCGGAAGACCTTTGCCATCGCCCCGTCCGTCTCTCCCCGGTCCACGCAGAGCATCAGCAGCTGCACGACCTCAGCCGAACTGTGGTTGAACATGTCGAAGCTCTCGACCCCGTAAGTCCCAAGCGTACTGTCGGTAATGAACTTCTGCAGATCCCTCTCGAACCAATACATGGCTGCCTTCATCTTGTCGCTGTAGTTCCGCATCCCCTTGAGGATGTCCCCGTCAGCATTGCTCGGCGAGCACTTCACACCCATTGCCCGCAGTTCGGACCTGACGTCCATGTCAATGTGCTCAAGCAGTATCTCCAGGGCATTGGACATCAGCATCGCCAGCTTCACCATGTCCGGGATCTTCGACTCCGACACTCGCTTCCATGCCCTCTTGTGCAGATCCTTCCGGAAATCTTCCAGATTCTTCTTTGCCTGCTCCTTGGATATAGTCAACTTATTCTCCACCATCTTCCTTCCTGTCAGCGGTGTCCTGAGATTCTGACTTTATTTTTGCGATTAAATTTTCCTTAGACGCTTTCGATAATTTGACCGCGATGAAAAAGGACATTATTAGCGGCAACTTTTCGGTCTTCGTATAATTTTCAGAGCTCTGTAGAATATCCACATTAGCATTTAACACCTTCACAAATAATGATTGTAATATGTCTTGCTTATCAAAGGTTAGCAAACTCTTGACATTGTTAACAATCGTTCCGTCCTTCAGGACCGCATAGAAAATCTCATCTGATGAGATCATCCTCGTTTCTTTGTTTGTTTCCATGTTTTTTTGTTTTTTAATGATGTTTATTATTCAAGTAGTTGTAAAGTTCTTCGGCACGGCTGTACGATTCAAATCCTTTCACGTTCACATACTCGCACGTGAACATCTTATCAACACGGACCTGGACCCAATACACCGTGATAGGAATGCAGCCGTTATAGCTGCTGCCTCTCACAATCCGGTATCGTTTCATTCAGACCTCCTTTTCAGTTTGATAACAAAATACATTTTGCCCGGCTCTGCGCCCCATTCTTCTTTGCCGTTGCCGAATGCTATACTGTCAATTTCGAATGTCATTGTGATTTTTGTATAACCACGATGAAAGCGAACATGCGTAAATCCTCGTGGATATGCCAACGGGTCCACACCTTTGCCAACCAGGAACCTGCGGAACACAAGCATTTCAAAATCTCGCTTTATGGCTTCATAGTCTAACAGGCGTTTTTCCCAATATGGCTTAATCTCTCTGTATTCCTCCGTCTTTTCTCCGGAAGCAATCATATCGTACCATTTCCCTTTAAGAACCAAATCAAGTGTTTTCATTGTTTCATCCTTTTATAAAACAGAACCGATGAGATCTGCCGCACCTGCACATCACCTCTCCGCCCTTCTCGCCGACTTCTTCAGCGTCAATGACATCCTGTCCGTCAGGTTCGTCAGCCGGTTGTCCCGTATCCCCAGTTTCCGGATCCTGTCAATGCAGTTCCTCATCTCCCGGTGTTCCCTTCCCGTCAATGTTATGCTAGAAAGGGAGGTCGTCAGTCGGCTGTTCATAACTCATCCCTTGTGTTGCCGGCATTTCCTGCGGCTGTTGCGGACAAAACAGGCTGCCTGTCGCTGCCGGTTGCTGCTGAGGCTGCATCTGCCGCTGGCTCCCGGCCGTCGGCCGCGCGTTCTGGGGCACGCCTTGCGCCGTCTCCTGCCTGCCGCCGAATAACTGCACCTTCTCCATGACTACCTCGGTCTTGTATACCCTCTGGCCATTCACCTCCCACGACCTTGTTCTTATCTTGCCCTCGATGAAAATCTGGGACCCCTTCCTGACGTACTTCTCGACGATGTCCGCAAGCCCCCTCCACGCGACTATGTTGTGCCATTCCGTCTGCTCTTGTGCGCTGCCGTCCTTCGACTTGAACCTCTCTGTCGTCGCCAGAGAGAATTGCGCAACCTTCGGCCTCTCGGGTGTTGCCAGGTATTGAATCTCCGGATCTTTCCCTACATTGCCTATCAGAAAAATTTTGTTCAATGACATGATTCTCTGTTTTTTTTGAAACAATTATGTTACTAAAATTAATACTTCCTGAACTGCAATTGCGATTGTCCTTGCAGCCAGTCCTTCAGCAGTGCCGGCTCAGCCACGGCACGCCCTTCTCCAACTATCCAGTTATGCGTAGCCTCGCCGATTTTCAGCACGGGCACAGTCCCGGACAGGTCCACTGCAACCTTGTCGGACAGCATCTGCCCGCGAATCCCTGGATTTGGGGCATTCTGGACTAAACCCCACCACACGTCCACAAAGCGCTCCGGGAACCTCTTTCCAGGCTTCTCCGGCTTCCATTGCCGCGCCTTCGCCAGCCTCTTCGCGTCCGTGTCCAGGACGGAGCCCTTCTCCAATACCCATCCTGAGGCCTCGTAGAAGTCCAGGAACCGTCTCGTCTCCGTCTCCGGTGCGATTATGTTTCGCTTCCACATGACCGGAAAGAAAAAATCAAAATCTGTGTGTGTTGTGCTGGTGTGTCCGCGCACCTGCGCGCTATCATCACACACACAAGGTGTGTCAGTATCAGTATCAGATACAGTATCAGTATCATAGAGCAAAAGTTTATCAGAAATCATTTGTTCACTTGAAATCATTTGCTTGCAATTGCTGACATTTGCCCTGCCCTTCTGACCTGCAGCCCTTCTCTTTTCCGATATGTCACTGTACTTTTCGAAATCGGCATCAAGCGCATTCTTGATGAATGTAAAAGCCATACTGCTTAGCGGTTTCAGCTCCGACAGTGTCCCCGATAGCGCATACCTCATCGTCGCCTCGTACACTTCAAGTCTGACCTCCGCTGGATAAGCACTCAATGACTTGAACCATTCCAGCCGAAAGACAAAAGACTTTCTTGCCATATCTAATCCTCCTCAGGGCTTGTAGAAAGCCTGGAATCTCACGAGCCCGTCCTGATACTCCGGTGACTTGATCAGTCCGTCGCCTTGTCCCTGCAATGTCTGCGCTCCATCGTCGTCAAGCACTACCTTGCTGTCGATTGCCTTCGGAACCCTGAAGCAGACCTGCACTGGCATGTTGACCTTAATGTCGCCAGTGATAACTTTCGTGCTGGCCCTCTGTGTCGCAACGCAGAATCTCATTCCGCAGGAGCGTCCCTTCTGCAAGAGCATCTTCAGGTTCTCCATCAGCGTCTTCTTCCCCTCCAGTTCCTTTGCTGTGCGTGACTGGTCCATCGCGTCCGCGAACTCGTCGAAGATGACCAGGGTGAGTTTTCTGGTCTTGGCCTTTATCCTTCCGTTCATCTCGTTGACCAGCTGCTCCATCACGCGCTCCAGGTCGTCAATGTCACTGAATACCCTTGCGTTCCCGCAGTCGAGACAAGCGAACTCATATTTCGGGTCGAAGATGACGATGTCGTCTATACCGGCCTCCTGTGCGTAGGCGAGAATGCTTATGAGCTCCACCGACTTTCCGCTTCCGGTACATCCGCAGACGAGCATGTGTGGTGTCGAATGATTGTCCAAATCCCAGACGATCGTCTTGCCGAAATTGTCCACTCCGAGCGGGATCTTGTGCCCTTCCAGATACTTTGTATCCCAGAACAGCGTCCGGTCGCGCTTCTTGTTCACTTCGATAGATACATAGGACTTGTTGTTGTACATCATCAGATAACCTGCTATTCGCACTGACGGGACATCTAGGGCGTAGGCGATGTCCATTCGATGGGAGAAAATGCTGACGATCGTCACTCCTGGCGCAACGTCGAGGAGATAGGTATCGCAGCTGAATCCGTCAATCGTATGCGCCACCTGCACATTGATGTTGTGTGAGCGCAGAACGTGCTCTATCTTTTCTTGCTTTGTCATGTCACAGTTGCTGTAATCAATCCGGATGAAAGAAGCCGCCTCCGTCCGGAACTTCGTTATAATCTTTGGGTTAATATTTACTCGAGAAGAGTCCTTGATCTTCGCGGTCCTCTTGCGTATCAGTTCCTTCTTGCTGTCGGGAACGGCAGGGAAGTCGTCCACTTCCGCGATCATCGTCCTCGCCCAGAAGTCGTAGAGGACAGCCTTGTCAATGAAATTGTCGGACGTGTTAATCATATAGACGTAGTCCGGATTGCTGACAGCCTCGCACATCCGCTTCAGCGGCTCGTAGAGCAGAGCCTCATAAAGCATCCTGTTGTTCCTGTCAATGCTGATGACGTGCTTCCGCAGCTGTGCCGAGCCGTCCTTGTTCTTCGACTCCTTCGCCTCCACGAACCACACCTCGCTCACTTCCTCCGTAGGGTTCGCCGTCTCGTAGGCCTCGACGTATGTAATCGCCTGCTGCCCGTGCACCAGGGCCACCTCGTCGCCGTCCGTGTACTTCGACTTGCTCTTGTGGTCGATGATGACCACGCGCCCGTCCTTGAGTCTTACGACCAGGTCAATGACAGCATGCAGTGGCAATGGGATGTCGACCCCGTTCACCGTCACCCACTCTTCGAAGCGGGTCTCCACATGAAGGACCTCGGCGATGTCGTCAGTGTAGGTGCCGGCCTCCTCGCAGAAGTATGTCAGAAGGTTGTTCACCTTCGAGACCGCCTCCGCCTTGGCCGCCTCCGCGGTCGGGAACTTGTCAGTGGTCTTCCAGTCGTTTGCCGGCACTTCGTCCAGATAGCCGTATGCCACTGCGGTGAGGGCCACGAACTCGGGCTGCACGCCCGGCTTCCAGATGCTGAAGAACTCCTTCAGGGCCTCGTGGTAGGCGCTTCCCGCAATCGAGCTGATGGACTTTTTGTCGCGCTCGCAGTAGATGTACTGCATCTCGAAGGCCTTCTCGTTCCTGGCGAAGCACTGGACGCCGCTGTAGCTCCAGCTGTTCACCAGGTAGCCGGAGAGGTGCTCCTCCATCTGCTCCGGCGTGTATTTCAGATACCTGTTCATACGCTACGGCATTTCCGGAGCCTGGACTCCGTTCTCCTTAATTTCTTCTTTTCTCGCCTCGATGAGAATCTGCCTCTGTTCCGGCTCGCTCGGCGCGTCCAGATACTCCATCCTGCCGTTTTCGTCGAATACCGCCTGGTCGGTCGTCACCAGTTCCCGCATCTGCACGGAGAGGGGAGCCCACTTGCTGAGAAGAAGTTTCAGCACCGTCTTCTTCGCCATTGCGTCGAAGTCCGTCGCCCATCTCGAACTGTTGCGCGTGTATTCGGACGTGCTTGAGTAAGTCTTGGACCAGGTCTTCGCATGCTCCTCGATTTCCCCGGTCGTCATGTAGGACATCTTGCTGAATCCATTCTTCAGAGCGAAAAACGCCACGTATCCGATGACCGGCAGTTCCTCCCTGTTGGGCTCCGCCTCGAAGATCATCTCGCCTGTGAGCAGGTCCCTGCCCTTGATTTCGCCCTTGCGGATATCCGCAACATTGATTGTCCTGAACATGTTGCTTCTGATTGCCAGCTGGACGAATGCCCGGTAGCCCCACTGGAGCTGCGCCTCCTTCACGACCACCTCTCTGGTCACTCCGTTCTCGTCCGTGATCTTCTTCTTGTTGTTGTAGGGGATCACGTAGGCAAAGCCGAGGTTGTTGTCGAGCGGGAAGTCCAGCGCCGTCGCCTTGATGCCTGCATAGATCAGCGACATCGGGGAGCATCCCTGGAGGCTCGCGTCGTTCGCGACCAGGGCCGTGATGTTGTTCACGAAGGATTCCTTCTTGCGTCCCAGCACCTGGAGCAGGTACTGCTGCGTCTTGACGGAAGCGATGCAGAGGTTGAACCGCGCCAGCGGCGTGTCCGGGGCTTTTCTGAGCCCGTTCTGCTGCCGTAACTGTAATTCTTTTGATTCTTTGCTTTCCATGATAAACAGTCTTTAATGTTTGTAAACATGTAATGTAAATTGGTACCCCTGAAAGGTATCACCCTCGCAGGGGCAAGGCCGCGGAGCCAATACTGATAACCACTGATGATGTCAAACCTACGTTCCGATGGCCCCGCGTCGCGCATCACTGCGCAAAAAAATCAATATGCTAACATTGTTAATGTCCTACTGTGGTGGTGGCGGGCCTCGCGCTGTCCTCGTGCACCAGCATCCTCCTGCCGCTCGCCATCTTCACCGTCATGTAGCCCAGGCCGAAGCCGTCGCGCTGCATGACCACGCCCGTCGCCCGTCCGTTCATGGTGGACCATTCCACCCGGTCGCCGGGACGGAACCGGCCTGCTGTCATTGTCTCAGTCTTCATGGCGCCTCCCCCTCATGCGATCATCCTCGCACCTGTCCTCGAAGTATCCGGCCATGCGGTCCTCCTCGGCCTCCCTGTCGAAGTCCGGGTCCCTCTCCGGGTCACCGCTCGACCTTACTGAATTGCGGAACATGTAGTTCAGCATTGAATTGACGTTGCTCATAATTGCGCTCTCATTTTAGTGTGTTAACTCAGGAACTCTTTGACGGCATCAGCAATCCGCTCGCGGAACTCTTTCATCTTGGCCTTGCCGGCCGGTCTGTTGCCGAAATCCAATTCGATCCCGTCATACGAAATCCTGATGGTGTCAGCCACTCTTATAGAGCGGACAATGATTTCCTTACTGATGTCTTGTGCCATTCCTGTTGAATAATTAGTTGGGGAGGGCGGACTCGAACCGTCCCTTGTAGCTGCACCGTTTCTGCTGTCGGCCGCTTACACCGCGCCACCCGCGGATCTCCCCGAATGCATATGTATAATAGAAGTCATCAACGCATCACTGCGGTGGCCGGAGGGCAGGGAATCGAACCCTGCTGTGGACCCGGACCGGCTGACCAGAGACCTTCTTGTCAGGCAATCCCGTGCGGCACTCCATATCCGCACCTTCCTCCGTTCCCGGCGAAGAATCTTGCTACTTCCCGGAACTTGCCGCGGGCTTCGCTTCCGCGGCACAATGATTCGATTAATCATGGTTGGCTCACCCTCACGGGCTTGCGTCCCCGCCTCGCTATTGTGTTGTTTTTGTGAGTTTCAGTCGTCCTCCATGATCTTCAGCCCCGTGCCCAGGCAGAAGCAGAAGACCAGGAACCGTGCGGCGTCGCAGTGCCGGACCCCGAAGAGCAGGTATGCGGCCCCTGCCGCTATTATGAGACCTCCGATGACCTTCATCGCCAGGTCCGCGTTCTCTTTCCTTCCCATGACTTTCAATATCTTTCCCATATCTTTTGCGTTTAACGTTGTTTGACAAGTTCAATGACTGACGGCACCCTCTTCTCCTTGTCCTGCAGGATCGCGTCTATCTCCGACTTCTTGTAGAACAGCTGCTTCCCGAACGGCTTGTAGAACGGAAGCTTGCCTTCCTGCGTCAGCTTGCGTATGTACGAGGGCTTGAACCCCGTGAAGAGCGACAGGTCCTCCACCGTCAGCATCTCCTTCGCCGCCAGAAGGGTGTATGCCTTCAGCTCCTCCAGAACTGACATTATCTTCGATTCGTCCATGGCTTCGTGGTTAGGCAATTCTTGTGACTCTATACAGGTTGTCCTCCTTGTTGACAGAAAAAAGGAACCCTTGATCTTTCAGGTCTGAGGTGACATTCCTTAGATATCTAAGGCTTGCCATCTCAGATGTGAACATCATCTGGGTTCCCGGCTTCATTTTCGTCAGTGTGCCACGCACATTCATCTTTGTTGTTGCCATTTTGTTTGAATTTTTGTTAATTGCGAAGAACGGAGGACTCGAACCTCCATCGCTATGTGGTCGCTATTGCGGCTTGTCACATGCGTCACGCCTACCGTGAAAGATCCTCTTTGTTTCTCATTATTTGGTTTTGTTTTCTCTTTTTATTAAGTTTGTACGTATGTATGTATTAACTTCTCATCTTTGACACATCAATATTAAGATATCGCGTCCCTAGAC
>ERZ1026772.694-NODE-694-length-22564-cov-11.997379_pt1 | contig 22564 bp, 16 predicted proteins | sample MGYA00380124_ERZ1026772 | MGnify/ENA primary metagenome ERZ1026772 (study PRJEB33269, sample SAMEA4719760) | human gut metagenome | biome: human-associated habitat; feature: organic feature; material: feces | place: Cameroon | collected 2013-10 ...
GAAAGGATCCGCAGGATCAGAAAGAGGCGTTCTATATCCCAGCAGGAACTGGCGGTTATGAGCGGCGTAAGCTATGGCTCCATTAAGCGGTTTGAAGGAAGTGGGCAGATATCGCTGCTTTCCCTGACAAAAATTGCCATGGCACTGGAGCTGACAGATGAACTTAGGGATCTCTTTGCACAGGTGCCATACAGGAGCATAGAGGAGGTTATTCATGAAGGATGACAGAAGCAGGATTCTTTCTGTGAAGTATGGGGACAGGAAGGTGGGAACACTGGCATTGACACCGGATCATAAGGCAGCCTTTGCTTATGATGAGGCATGGATCGAAAATGGCTTTTCCATCAGTCCTTTTTCCCTTCCTTTAAAAAAGCAGGTATTTATACCGGCAAAGGATCATTTTGATGGATTATTTGGTGTGTTTGCGGACAGTCTTCCAGATGCATGGGGACAGCTGCTTTTAAACCGCATGCTGAGAAAATATGGAAAAGATCCGGGTGAAATGTCTGTACTTGATCGTCTTGCTATCGTGGGAAGCTCGGGGATGGGGGCGCTTACCTTTGAGCCGGAAAAGTACTTTCCTGCTGAAGAGGGCAGGGATAGGCTGGATGAACTGGCACTGGAATGCCGTAAAATTTTAAATACAGAATATTCGGATAAACTGGACGAGCTGTACCATCTTGGAGGAACCAGCGGTGGAGCAAGACCAAAGATTCTGACAGAAATAGATGGGGAATCATGGATCATTAAATTTCCATCCTATACAGATGGCCGGGATGCTGGAAAAATGGAATATGATTATGCCTGCTGCGCAAAAGCGTGTGGAATTGATATGAGTGAATACAGACTGTTTCCATCAGATATCTGTAAAGGATATTTTGGAACGAAACGGTTTGACAGGAGTAGAGGTGAAACTGGTACGAAAAAGATTCATATGCTGACGGCAGCAGCTCTTCTGGAGCTTGATTTCAAAGAACCAAGCCTTGATTATCACAGTCTGATGAAACTGACGAAAATACTGACCAGAGACCGGAAAGAGGATGTGGAGAATCTTTACCGCCGGATGTGTTTTAATGTGTTTGCCCATAACAGGGATGATCATTCCAAAAACTTTGCCTATCTCTATCAGGAGTCTGCCAGATTGTGGCGGCTTTCTCCGGCATATGATCTGACTTTCAGCAACACATATTATGGGGAACATACAACAACTGTCGATGGAAATGGAAAGGATCCGGGACTTTCAGAACTGATCGCGGTAGGAACCGGTGCGGGAATGAGCCGCCAGACCTGCAGGAGAATAGCAGAGGAAATCAGAGAGTGTGTTTATGAAAAACTGGGGGAATACCTGTAAAGGTATTCCCCCAGCAGCTTGTGCATCTGGCAGTACACGATCAGTTATTATAATGTGTATCCAAAAGTGCACAGTCCATGATCAGCACATAAAATATAGTTCCAAAGTAAGTATTCTCAACAATGCGTCCATGATCCAGGACCGGATGGCAGGAGCCGTCCTTTTTGACAAAATGGAACTGGACATAATCATTGGTTCCGTTTGCCTTAGAATGGATCTGATCCCAAATGCTTTTTTCCACTAAAGCCTGTTCATCCGGACGGATCAGGCCTCGGAAGCTGTGACCGGAATAGGCGAGGAATTCATCCATATCCTTACAGCCTGCATACCGGATCAGCTCCTGGTTGGCATACAGAATGCGGTCATCCTGAGGGTCTGCCTTGTAGATCAGAAATGCACCGGGGAGGTTCTGGGAAATATCCCTGAGTGCAAAGCCGAGGCGGAGACGTTTCTGTGAATGTAATCCCTGCCGGTAGGGCAGACAGCTGTGCTTGCCGCGAAGCTTTACCTCGTAAAGAGCAATATCTGCATTTTTGAGGAGCACAGAAGGATCTGTACTGTCCTCCGGATATCCGGCATATCCAAGGGAAATGTGGAAAGGGTGGTCGGTGCCGTTATATTTGAAGGATCTTGGTATGAATGTAAAGGCTTCTATGCGGCTGGCAGAATCCTGACAGGTAGTGCCGGTAAGGATAACAGAAAATTCATCGCCGCCACTTCGGCTGAGGATGGCATTTTCAGGAAAAGCTCTCTGCAGGCTTCCTGCAAGCTCCTGCAAGGCAAGATCACCGGCTGCGTGGCCATAAATATCATTGATAAATTTGAAGTCATCAATATCCAGCTGTATTCCGACGCAGGGAGCTTCAGGATGTGCTTTCAGAACACGCGCCCATGCTTCGTCAAAGCCATGACGGTTCAGAAGCCCTGTAAGTGGATCGGTGACAGAAAGTGTTTTCAGTGTTTCATGGCGTTCCTTCAGGATCAGAATGGCATATGTGAGACTTGAAAGAAGCAGATTGATAAAAAATCCAGATAAAAAAAGGATCGGGAACAGACTGCCGCTGTTCCAGCCGTCAGAGGGCATTACCTCCAGCTTATAGGAGCAGCAGCCAACCTTAAAGCAGTAGACGGCAGGATCTGTCAGTACAGCACCGGAAGAATAAACTTCCGTATACTCCGGTGTCAGGGGTGAAATTGTTTTGGACAGACGGTATTCATAACCGAAATTTGTCAGTGCCTGAATGGAATTGGCAAAAATATCAGGGACACGGATAATGGCTATTGTAAAACCCCAGAAATATTTTTCACCGTTGCTGTCCTTCAGATAAACCGGATTCCTGACTGCGATACCGGTACCACCCTGCAGCAGGGGAAAGGGTCCCTGCATGATCGTAAGGTCATTGTCTCTCCCATATCGGGAGATCGCCCCTCTTTTTTCGTCATTGATCAGATCGATCTTACCGACCTCGTTGTCTGTTTCCGGATAGATATCGGTTACAACACCGTTTGGGGCAAGCTGTATGCTCTGGATGGAACTGGTCATGAAACTTGCAGCTACCTGATGGAAGTTACGGATTTGACCATCTTCGCTGATCAGGATCCCCTGCAGGGAATCTGTGACAGCAATTCCCTGGGCCAGTTCACTGGTCATGCGCTCTGCATAGGTCATGGCATTCAATTCTGCCAGGGTACGGACGCGAGCCTGATTGTCAAAATAGTTTTTATAAAGTATGCAGGAAAGCATAATGCTGCAGATGATAAAAACGAGAAGGGACAATAACCAGTTCTGTATTCTGTGTTTTTTATCTGAAATGACCATGAGATATCTCCTGAAAATATTTTTAGCAAAACAGCAATCATTATAACAGACTGTATAACGGGAGTAAAGATATGTAACACAGTGTGTAAAATAATTTTAACAAAAAATTACTTGACTGCTATTCTGAATGGCATATAATAGTTCAAAAATGGATAATTCAAAAATGAATAAAATATGTCATATGAAAAGATGGTGCAGGAAGAGGGAAAAGGATGGATATCAGCATAGAATTTGTGAGAAAAATAGGAACGGCCTACAGCAGCGCCTGTAAGCCTCTTTGCCAGAGGTGGAGGATTCCGCAGACGGCATTTGATATACTCATGTTTCTGGTAAACAACCCACAGTACAAAACAGCCAGGGATATTGTGGAGATCCGGAAGATCAAGGCGAATCTGGTTTCTGTGAATGTGGACAGGCTTGTGACAGAAGGGTATCTGGAGAGAAAAGCTATAGAGGGAGACCGGAGAAAGCTTCAGCTTGTCTGTACAAGGAAGGCAGAACCACTGACTGAAGAGGGAAGGAAGCTGCAGCAGGACTTTCTGGAGCGTTTATTTGTCAATACAAGGGAAGAAGATAAAAAAGGCTTCCTGGCTGTCATGCAGATCATGGAGCAGAATCTTGATGATTTACTGAAGGGAGAGAAGTAAGATGGAATTATTATTAACAGTCGTTGTTACCTTTTTTGCAGGAATGGGTGCCGGTCTTGGCACAGGCTTTGCAGGAATGAGTGCGGCAGCAGTGATCAGTCCGATGCTGATTACTTTTTTGCATATGGATCCTTACATGGCGGTGGGGATCGCATTGTCCTCTGATGTACTGGCAAGTGCTGTGTCGGCTTACACCTATGGTAAAAACAAAAATCTGGATATCAAAAATGGTCTGATCATGATGGTGAGCGTTCTCGTATTTACAGTAGTGGGAAGCTATATCTCCAGTCTGGTGCCATCCACAACTATGGGGAATTTCTCTGTATTTATGACGTTTCTTCTAGGTATCAAATTCATTGTGAAGCCCGTTATGACGACTAAGGAAGCCATGCAGGGAGTAGCCGCAGGAAAGAGAGCACTGCAGTCAGTCATCTGTGGAATCGCGATTGGCTTTATCTGTGGCTTTGTAGGAGCCGGCGGCGGTATGATGATGCTTCTTATCCTTACAAGTGTTCTTGGCTATGAACTGAAGACCGCAGTAGGGACGAGCGTATTTATTATGGCCTTTACTGCATTTACCGGGGCAGCTTCCCATTTTGCGATCGGCGGCATGCCTGATATCACTGTTTTTCTCCTATGTGTCATATTTACTCTGGTATGGGCAAGGATCGCAGCAGTGATCGCTAATAAGGCAGCACCGAAGACACTGAACCGGATGACAGGTGTGATCCTTGTGATACTTGGAATCGTGGTAATGCTGTTTTCCGTGTTGACGAGATAGCGCTTTGACAAGATTGGTTATTACAGGAATAAAAATGAATAATTCCTTCTGATTTCCACATACTACCCATACAGTACAAAAATGGAAAGTGATTGGAAAACAGGAGGACATTTATATATGAAGGCTACTGGAATTGTCAGGCGTATCGATGATCTTGGCAGGATCGTTATCCCTAAGGAGATCAGGAGAACGCTGCGGATCCGGGAAAGTGACCCGCTTGAGATATTTACCGACAGGGAAGGAGAGATCATCCTGAAGAAATATTCGCCCATCGGTGAGATGAACACCTTTGCAAGGCAGTATGCGGAAAGCCTGTGCCAGGTATCCGGGCATGTGGCTGTTATTACGGACAGGGATCAGATCATAGCGGTATCTGGTGGGTTCAAAACGATTCTGGGCAAGGATCTGAGCCGGGAGCTTGAGGATAAACTGGAGCACAGGGAAACACTGGTGGCATCCAGAAATGAGAAAGGCTTTATCCCGCTGATCCAGGAGGATATGGAGGAATTCTGCTCAGAGGTGATCAGCCCCATTATCTGTGAGGGGGATGTGATCGGTGCTGTGATACTGATCACTGCCAATGAAAGAGTAAGGATGGGTGAAGTAGAAAGAAAACTGGTCCAGTCTGCTTCCGGGTTTCTTGGGAAGCAGATGGACCAGTAAAGCAATTCAGAAGCATTTTGAAGATCAAATGAAAAAATTACCGGGCTGCCGTGTTGAACATGATCAGTGCTTTCCGTTCAAGCGGGTCACCCATTTCATAGAAGCTCTTTCCTGTGCCGTTCAGACGGGAAAGGGCTACCTTACGGTTGGCCTTCTTTGGCTGGTCAAAAATAAAAGTAATTCCTTCTGTATGATATTCGGCATCAAATTCCGGATGCCCCGGCTCCTCATAGAAGGGATCAAAAAGAAGGAGACTGTCATCCTCGATACCGGTCAGGAGTACATAGTGAGGCAGCTCCAGATAAAGGCGGAGTGCCACGGCACCACCCTTTTTCAGAGCATCCATGATGCTGCTTCCTTCTGTAAGGGTGACTTCAGGACCGGAAACAGTATGGCAGGAAATCGGGAAATTCTTCGTCTGGCCAAAGCGTGTCAGCCAGTCAGCCATAAATTCGATACAGGCAGGTGATGTGCCGTGTTTACAGGGTTCACCCTGATCGTTATAGCTGTCCATTCCATAGACCATGATCCCCTTGATCATATCCGGATAGATTTCTTCTCTTTCAAACAGATAGCGGATCCCGTTTATAACGGAAACAGGTGCACAATCATACTCAGATGACTGATAATTTAATAAGTTTTTCATAAAAAATGCCTATGTACCTTTTCTAAGAAGTATAGTAAAATAAAAAACTGCAAACTACAGATTCTATTTTAAGCACATCTATTGACATTTGTAAAGTGCAAAAGTATAATAAAGCCACTATCTATATAAGAATACTAGGAAATAGATAGAGACAGGAGGAGAATATGAAAAAGTTTCATGTGAGATCAGGAAACAAAGTACTGGCACTGATGCTGGCGGCAGCTATGGTATTAGGTATTGCAGGCTGCGGCAGTACAGAGACACCTGCCGGAGGTACAGATGCTGCGGCAGCAGAAGGATCATCTGAAGCAGGTGCTGCAGGAGAAGCGGCTTCCGGAGAAAAGATCGTTAATATCGGAGTGACGGACTCCCTGGGAAGCATCAATCCCTTTGTTATCGATCAGACCTTTATTAATAAGTATGCAGTGGAGCTGGAGTTCCTTCCGTTAGTTGACTTTGCAGAGGATCTGAGCTTTGAGTATCTGCTGGCAGATTCTATTACCACAGAGGATAACAAAAATTTCATTGTCCATATCAATGAGGATGCTGCATGGTCAGACGGTACACCGATCACCTCTGATGATGTGACCTATTCCTTCCTTCGCCTGGCAAGTCCGCTGGTAGCCAATGCAACTCTGGTTTATGGAGTGTTTGAAGGCGTAGATTCTGAAACGGGATTTGTAGAGGAAGGAGCTACAGAGGTTTCCGGCGTGACTGCTGTTGATGAAAAGACAGTACAGTTTACAACAAAGGAGCCTATGAGCATGATCACCTTTATGAGCTCATATGCAGCATATTTCCATACAATGCCGAAGCATATCATTGAGAATATTGCTGAAGGCGAGCTGACTACAAGTGACTGGTTCAATCATCCCGATGTTGTCAGCGGTCCTTATATGGTAACTGATTATGATACCAACCATTACATTTCTTACGCAGCCAATGAAAATTACTGGAAGGGTGCACCGAAGATCGGCAGAATGAATATCAAGATCCTTGATTCCAGCCAGGTATATTCCAGTCTGCAGTCTGGTGAAATTGATGTTACAAGTCACACAATGACGAACATCCCCCAGGAGGACAATGACAGTATTGAGGCACTTGAAAATGTAGATGTTGTTTATGGTTCTCCGGTAACCAACCAGTCTGTATTTATCCAGACAAAGAATATCCCGGATGCCAGAGTGCGTCAGGCTCTTGTATATGCGATCGACAGACAGAAGATCGTAGATGATCTGCTGAAGGGACATGGTGAAGTGATAGATGGATTTGTATCTTCTGCAAGTCCTTATTTCGATGACAGTATTACACCGATCTCCTATGATCCTGAAAAGGCAAAGGAGCTTCTTGCCGAAGCAGGCTGGGATGGATCACAGACACTGAGGTTTTTTGTAAACTCCGGTGATGGTACCTTCGTGAATGCAGCGCAGGTAATGGTTGCACAGTGGGCACAGGTCGGAATCAAGGTTGAGGTACAGACTGTTGACCTTGCGACTCTGATGAGCATGGCTGGTGGAACAGATTATGATCTGTTTGCAGTACAGTATACGTATTCACCAATTGATTTTTCTGTAGATATTGCATGGCTGCTTGGCGGTGATGAAAGCTGGACTGGTTACAGCAATTCCACGATCAATGATGCACTGGCAAAGGTTGGAACTACAGACGATACAGAAGGACTTACGGATCTGTATTCTGTAATTGATAAGCAGACACAGGAGGATGTACCGATGTTTTCTGCTTATGTGATCAGTGCACTGGGGGCAGTGAATAAGAGAGTAACCAATGTACATGCCAATGTATATGGACTGTTCAATAATATCCAGGAATGGGATATTGTTGAATAAAATAGAAGGAAAGTCAGAAATCCAGATACCGCAGGCCGGGAGACCGGTCTGTGGTATTATCCATATAAAGAGAGAGGAAACATCATGTCACATTTACTGGAGGTAGAAGGACTTACTACTGTATTTACAGGAGACTACGGGGAAACGACCAGTGTGGATCATGTCAGCTTTCATGTTGATGAAGGGGAAGTGGTCTGCATTGTCGGTGAGTCTGGCTGTGGAAAAAGCGTTACCAATCTGTCTGTTATGGGACTTTTGTCAAGGGGCGGCAAAGTAACAGAGGGAAAGGTGCTGTTCGAAGACAGGGATCTGCTTGCCATGTCGGAAAAGGAGCTGGACAAGATACGTGGAGACCGGATGACTATGATCTTCCAGGATCCTTTAACTTCGCTGAATCCTGTATTTACAGTAGGGAACCAGATCATGGAAAGCCTTCAGATCCACAGGGGACTTTCAAGGAGTGAGGCAGGAATACAGGCAGAAGAGCTTCTCTCGAAGGTTGGTATGCCGGATGCAAAGGGGACTATGAAAAAGTATCCCCATACATTATCGGGAGGAATGCGTCAGCGCGCCATGATCGCCATGGCGCTCTCCTGCGGTCCGAAGCTTCTGATCGCAGATGAGCCGACGACAGCTCTTGATGTGACGATCCAGGCGCAGATCATGCAGCTTTTAAAGGAGCTGCAGAAGGAAAACAAAATGGCCATGATCCTGATTACCCATGACATCGGACTGGTAGCGCATATGGCAGACCGCGTCATCGTCATGTATGCAGGGCAGATCATTGAGGAGGCACCGGTACGGGAGCTGTTTAAACATCCAAAGCACCCTTATACCAGAGCGCTGATGGATACAGTTCCGACGATCCGGGATACGGCAGAAAGGCAGCTTAAGGCGATTCCCGGCATCGTACCGGAAAGCTACGACCATATTCCTGGTTGCCGTTTTGCAGACCGCTGCAGCTATCGCAGACCGGAATGTGACAAGCCACAGGAAAACTATGAATTTGGCGGCGGCCATATGGCGAGATGTATTGTAAGGAAGGAGGGAGGTATCCAGGATGAATCATAAACAAAGCGAAGAGAAGATACCTCTGCTTCGGATTGAAAATCTGAAAAAATATTATCCGATTAAAGGCGGGATCATTACCCATACCACTGGCTATGTTAAGGCAGTGGACGGTGTCAGCTTCCAGATCTGTCAGGGAGAAACGCTTGGACTTGTGGGGGAATCAGGCTGTGGAAAATCCACCATAGGAAGGCAGCTTGTGGGACTTGAAAAGCCTACAGACGGGACGGTTTATTATAAGGATCACGATCTTGGAAGGATGAACCGGAAGGATGTAAAGCCCTTCCGTACCAAGCTGCAGATGGTATTTCAGGATCCTTATTCATCCTTAAATCCAAGGAAGCATATTTATGAGATTCTTGCACAGCCCATGCTGTATCATGGAATCTCAACGAAAACCAGTGTGGAAAAGGATATCCTGAACCTGCTCGATATGGTAGGGTTGCCAAGAAGTGTGCTTGGAAGATACCCACATGAGTTTTCAGGAGGACAGCGGCAGCGTATCGGTATAGCCAAGGCACTTTCCCTGAATCCAGAGTTTATCGTCTGTGATGAGCCGGTCAGTGCCCTGGACGTATCCATCCAGGCACAGATCCTGAACCTGCTGCGCAGCCTGCAGAAGGAGCTTGGACTGACCCTTCTGTTTGTAGGTCATGGACTTGGCGCTGTCAATTATGTCAGCGACAGGATCGCAGTCATGTATCTTGGCAAGATCGTGGAAATGGGAGAGGCTAAGGAGATTTTCAATCATCCGGTACATCCTTATACGAGAGCTCTTCTTTCTGCAGTTCCGGTACCGGATCCGGATGAAAGGGAGGATGGAAGGAAGATCCTTATGGGAGAAGTGGGAAGCAGTATTGAACCTCCCACGGGCTGCAGGTTCCATCCAAGGTGTCCTTATGCTACAGAAATCTGCAGACAGAGAGAACCGGAGATGCAGGAAACATTACCAGGCAGTGGACATCTGGCAGCGTGTCCTATTGTTATGACAGAAGAAAGCAGGAGGGAAGAAGCATGACCAAATATATAATCAAGCGGATTCTGATTGCTATCCCGGTGCTGATTGGAATTACCATTATAGACTATGCCATCATGTGTCTGGCAGGAAGTCCTCTTGAAATGCTGAAGGGACCGAGGGTATCGGAAGCTGCAGTAGAGGCTAAAAAGATCGCCATGGGACTGGATAAACCCTTCTATATCCAGTATTTTGTATGGCTTTCACAGCTTCTGCACGGGAATATGGGTTATTCTGTAAAGTCTTACCAGCCGGTTTTGGAAATGATCAGAAGCCATCTGGGACCGACCCTCCTGCTGATGGGAGTTTCCCTGGTCGTGAGCCTGATTCTTGCAGTGCCTGCAGGTATTTACAGTGCGATCCACCAGTATTCCAAAGGGGATTATGCAGTAGTGACTGCTTCCTTCCTTGGAAGCAGCATACCGGGATTTTTCCTGTCACTGCTCCTTATTTATATTTTTACGATCAAGCTGAAGCTCCTGCCCTCGAGTGGGATGATCACACTTGGTACAAAGGGTGGCGCAGCAGATGTGGCAAAGCATATGGTGATGCCGGTGATCGTCCTTGCCACATCCATGGCAGGAAGCAATATCCGTTATATCCGGAGTGCCGTACTGGAGATCCTGCAGCAGGATTATTTAAGGACAGCAAGAGCCAAGGGAATCGGAAGATTCCGTGTTATTTATAAGCATGCACTGAGAAATGCACTGGTACCGATCGTAACGGTAATTGGCATGGAGATCCCCATGCTGTTTGGCGGTGCAGTTATCATAGAACAGGTATTTTCCTGGCCGGGACTTGGGCTTATGACCATGAGTGCTATTATCGGAAGGGATTACCCCGTGATCATGGGTGTCTGTCTGCTTTCGGCAGTGGTTGTCCTCATCGCCAATCTGGTGACGGATATCCTGTATGCACTGGTAGATCCTACTATTTCACTGGATTAAGGAGGTTGCCATGAAAAAGAAAAAAGAAAAAAATCTGACAGAACATGGTATGCCGGAGAAGGATATAACCAGTGAAAGCTATCTGCAGACTGTCTTTCGTAGATTTAAAAAGCATAAGCTTGGCATGATCAGCCTCATTGTATTTATTATTCTTGGACTGGCTGCCCTTTTCGCCCCTGTTCTTGCCCCCTATGATCCCAATGAGATTGCAGGATCCTTCAGCGGTGCACCGTGCCGGGAGTTTCTTCTTGGAACAGATCAGATCGGAAGGGATGTCCTGAGCAGACTTCTTTATGCCATGAGAATATCGCTGCTTGTCGGGGTCATGGCAACACTGATCTCTACAGTGATCGGTGTAGTACTCGGTCTGATAGCCGGATATTTTGGCGGCGCCGCAGATATGGTGATCATGCGCTTTACAGATATGGTGATGTCTTTTCCCTATATTTTGCTTGTACTGGTAGCGGCAGCGATCTTTAAGCCGGGACTTTGGAGTATTATACTGATCCTCGGCTTTGTAGACTGGCCGGGGATCGCAAGACTGGTCAGAGGAAATGTGCTGAATCTGCGGGAAACGAATTTTATCAAGGGAAATCTGGTGGCAGGCATGTCCTTAAAGCATATTCTGTTTTCGGAGATCCTGCCAAATACAGTGGCTCCGATCCTTGTCTATGCGACCTCGGTGCTGGCGTTGTCCATGCTGGATGAAGCAGCCTTAAGCTTTCTTGGCATGGGCGTACAGCCGCCGACCGCCAGCCTTGGCAATATGTTAAACGGAGCTGAATCACTGACTGTGCTGACAAAGCAGCCATGGCTCTGGGTTCCGCCGGGACTTCTCATAGTGATCCTGGTTATGGCAATTAACTTTATCGGAGATGCTCTGCGGGATGCAGTGGATCCCAACAGTAAATAAAAATGTGATGCGAGGAAATATGCATATGGAAGGCAAAGAACTGGATAAGGAAGGGTTACAGCTTTGGCATGAATTACAGGAAGCCTTTTTCTGGTTTCACAGACATCCGGAGCTGTCCTATGAAGAATATCAGACAACAGAGAAGATAAGGGAGTTTTTGACAGAGCATGGGATCGGGATCATGGATTCAGAGCTGGAGACAGGACTTATCGCTGTGATCCATGGAGAGAGAGAGGGAGCTGTGCGGGCTCTTCGCTGCGATATTGATGCTCTCCCGATTCTCGAAGAAAGTGGTGTCCCTTATGCCTCTGAAATAAAGGGGAAAATGCATGCCTGTGGACATGATTTCCATATTACGGCAGGACTTGGCTGTGCTGTGCTTTTGCAGCAGAACAGGAAGGCGCTTGCCGGCACAGTAAAGATCATTTTCCAGCCGGCAGAGGAATCCGCCAGGGGAGCAGAGAAGATCACAGAAACAGACCTGATCGATGATGTGGAGCTGATATGGGGGTTTCATGCCGATCCCACCAATCCGGTAGGAACTATTGGTATCCGGGAAGGCTATGTGGCAGCGGCTGCAGACCGTTTTCTGATCAAGATCACCGGAAAGGGATGTCACGGCGCACATCCGGATACAGGTATTGATCCGATCCCTGCGGCTGCAGCAATGGTACAGGCCTTTCAGACAGTTGTGACAAGAAACAGTGATGCTTTTCATCCGACACTGATCAGTGTGACAAGGATAGAAGCAGGGAATACATGGAATGTGGTACCGGAAACAGCAGAATTAGAGGGGACGGTACGGACGATGAACAGGGAAGACCGGGTGCTCTTCGAAAGGAGACTTCGCGAGATCACAGAAATGACGGCGAAGGCTTATGGGGCATCAGCGGAATTTCAGTGGTATCCGGGTTCCCCGGCAGTCGTAAATGACCCGGCAATGGCCAAAGCCGCAGAAGAAACAGCAAAAAAACAGAGCCTTCTGACTGTGCCGGAGGAAAGCTCCATGGGTGGTGATGACTTCTCCTTCTATGAAGAGAAGCGGCCGGGGTGTTATATTAAGATCGGTACCGGTGTAGGAGCGGCCATCCATCAGCCGGGATTTAAGGTGGATCCGGAGATCCTCCTTCCGGCTGCAGAATATCTGATGGCGCTTTTTATGGAAAATGAGTAGGCTTTGAAGCTTTATTGTCAGCTCATCTGGTCAAGCAGCTCGATCTTGGTATCGTAGAGCTTTCTGGAAAGATCCACATAGACCTGATGAGGATTGACGAAACGCTTTGTCTCATCCCAGAGGGTATCCTGTTCCTTCATGCAATAGGAACGGATATCCATAACCCTGGGTGATTCGTAGCAGCATTTACCATCTTTGAATACAGGAACGAGCAGTTCTCTTAAAGTAAAGCTTCCGGCAGGGAGCTTTGTTTTTTTCCAGGGTTCGGAAGGATCAAAGAGAAGGAGCGGCTCATCCTCACTGAAGTTCTCATCAACAAGACAGATCAGATCTGCCTTGATCTTGCCGGTTTCCCTTTCGTAAACACGGTAAATCTTCTTGTTGCCGGGGTTGGTTACCTTTTCACTGTTTTCAGAAAGCTTGATCTTGGGGATAAAACTGCCATCCTCGCCCATAACGGCAGCCAGCTTGTAAACACCGCCGAATGCCGGGTTATCCTTGGCGGTGATCAGATTGGTTCCAACACCCCAGGAGGTAATAGCCGCACCCTGTGCCTTCAGGGATTCGATCAGATATTCATCAAGGTCATTGGAAGCAGAGATCACAGCATCCGGGAAGCCTGCTTCGTCCAGCATCCTGCGGGCTTTCTTTGAGAGATAGGCAAGGTCACCGCTGTCAAGACGGATTCCGTAGAAGGTAAGAGGAATACCGGCAGCTCTCATTTCCTGGAAGACACGGATGGCGTTTGGAACACCGGATTTTAAGGTGTCGTAGGTATCCACTAACAGGATGCAGGCAGTCGGATACAGATCCGCGTAGGTTTTAAAAGCGGTATATTCATCAGGAAAGCTCATGATCCAGCTGTGGGCATGGGTACCTTTCACAGGAACATCAAAAAGCTGTCCGCACAGAACGTTGGAGGTGCCGATACAGCCACCGATCATGGCAGCTCTTGCACCATAAATGCCGGCATCCGGGCCCTGGGCACGGCGCAGGCCAAATTCCATAATGCCATCGCCCTTCGCAGCATAGCAGACCCTTGCAGCCTTGGTTGCGATCAGACTTTGATGATTGATGATATTCAGGATCGCAGTTTCTACAAGCTGGGCTTCCATGATGGGAGCAATCACCTTGACAAGAGGCTCTCTCGGGAAAATGACTGTTCCCTCCGGAATGGCATAAATATCACCCGAGAAACGGAAATCTGCCAGATAGTCGAGAAAATCCGCATCGAAAATACCAAGACCGGAAAGATAACGGATATCGTGGTCGGAAAAGTGAAGATCCTTGATGTATTTTACGAGCTGCTCCAGTCCGGCGGCAATGGCATAACCGCCGTCACAGGGGTTGTTGCGGTAAAAGGCATCAAAGATAACAGTTTCGTTGCGGTCCTTGTGCTTGAAGTAGCCCTGCATCATGGTGAGCTCGTAAAGATCAGTGAGCAGGGTCAGGTTTTGTCTGTCCATAAGCTTCTCCCTTCTGAGACATGGTTTAAAAGTAATCTGAAAAGTAAGGCTTCTCTACTGGAATCAGACGTTCCAGCCAGGTCAGCATATAATATTCTGTTTTGAGCTTTTCGTGGTCGTACAGATAGGTCGGTCTTTTGTATCCCATCATCATGGTAGTCAGGGTGTTGATGTTTAATTCTACGACATTGATGGACTGGTTATCCTCCACCTGCTCACAGCGGGTTTCCCCGTCATGCCAGGATACCATGTAGTCTCCTTCATTCCAGGGAGCCATTTCATCGTGGACCTTAAAATGGATCTTAAAGTCTTCCGGGGTTACCTGATAAGGAAAAGCTTTCAGAAAGTCCTTTACGTTGTTGATGCGTCCCATGATATAAGGGGCAATGGTTTCTGTGATCTCACTGTCCTCAAACAGATAAGCCATGGGTTCGCCGGAGAAATTGTTTCCCTTGACCTGGGTGATCATGGAAAAATGTGCACTGATATAATTCCAGAGTCCATAATTGGCTTCCAGGTTCAGATAGACCATTTCCTTAATATGGAAGATCTCGTTGGCAATATAGTAAGCAACATAGCCAAGAGGCTTATGCTCCCTGCTGTAGTAAACAGCAACGATCATATCATCATTGTCCCATCTCCAGTATTCTTCCCAGGAAAGGGTGTCACGGATCATACAGCCGTGCCGCTGAAAGGCAAAGTAGGAATGTACATTATGATAATCTTCAGAATCCAGACTGACACGTTCTACCATACCGGGAACCGGCCTTGCCTTGGGAAGCTGTACATCCTTTACATTGAAGGTAAGCTGGTCAGAGCAGATTTCCCAGCCCATTTTCCGGTAGAAGGGAATGGAGTAGGGGCAGAGAAAGGAGAGTGGCATCTGTTGTTTGTTCATATAATCAAGCACCCGGCGCATGAGGGAGTGGATCAGGCCTCTTCCGGCATATTCCGGATAGGTTGCCACACCGGTGATACCGCCCATGTCCATAATGTTGTCATGGACATTGACCTGCATATGGTAGACAACGATCATGGAAGCCAGCCGGTCCTTATAGAACCAGCCGATGACATAGGCCTCCTCCAGGATGGGACGCTTGGCATATTTGATCTCATCCTGTGCCCAGCCGGTTTCAAACAGTTCCTTGGTTGTGACCTGGAAAGCGTACTGGAGCAGGGCATTGAATTGATCCAGATCTCCCTTGTCAAGCTCGCGCATTCGAAAGTCACCGTTTGTTTCCAGATAAATAGGGGTTTTGTTTTGATCCTGCATAATAACTGTCCTTTTCTTGGCTTGCAACTTCAAACAGTTCCATTTTACAACAGGAAGAAGAAGCCGTCCATGGGATTTTTGGCTTTATGGCACAAAATGCGGTCTGCCTCTTGACAAATTCTGTTTTTATGGTGTAATTTGAAGAAGTACAGACCAAATGGCTATGACGAAGACAGTAGCTGATTTTTGAACGTAACAGAGAGCCGGGGCAGGTGTGATCCGGTACCAGTAGAAGGTCAGTGAACATCACTTCTGAGCTGCAGACTGAAATTGAACATTTACAGTAGTGGACAGTATTTTTCAAAAGTAGGTTTTGCCGGTATCCTCCGTTAAGGGAAAACATATGAAACCATGAGCAGAAAGCTTTGGCGTGTATGGTGTAACAGGTGGTTAACGTGGAAAGATCCCGTCCTTTTACAGGACGGCTTTTTTTATGTCATGGGAAATTACTCTGTAATGTTCTGGCGACATAAAAAAGCCCTCTGGGCAGGATTCTTTCTTGTATTATAAACGAGGAAAGGAAAAGATCATGTATCAGAAAGTATCAAATGACTTGAATTTTGTCGACCGTGAAAAAGAAGTTGAAAAATTCTGGAAAGACAATGACATTTTCAAAAAGAGTATGGAAAACCGTAAGGAAGGACCGACGTATACCTTTTATGACGGCCCTCCGACTGCCAATGGAAAGCCCCATATCGGGCACGTGCTGACACGTGTTATCAAGGATATGATCCCCAGATACCGCACCATGAAGGGATATATGGTTCCCCGTAAGGCAGGCTGGGATACCCATGGCCTTCCGGTAGAGCTGGAGGTAGAGAAGCAGCTTGGCCTTGATGGCAAGGAGCAGATTGAAGAATACGGACTGGATCCCTTTATCCGGAAATGTAAGGAAAGTGTATGGAAATATAAGGGAATGTGGGAAGACTTTTCCGGAACTGTCGGCTTCTGGGCTGATATGGATGATCCCTATGTTACTTATCATGATGACTTTATTGAATCTGAATGGTGGGCATTGAAGCAGATCTGGGATAAGGGTCTTCTTTATAAGGGATTTAAGATCGTTCCTTACTGTCCCAGATGTGGAACCCCTCTTTCCTCCCACGAGGTGGCACAGGGCTATAAAGCAGTTAAGGAACGTTCTGCAGTAGTACGTTTCAAGGTAAAGGGCGAGGATGCTTATTTCCTGGCATGGACAACAACCCCCTGGACACTGCCTTCCAACGTGGCACTCTGCGTAAATCCGGATGAGACTTACTGCAAGGTAAAGGCAGCAGACGGCTATACCTATTATATGGCAGAGGCACTGCTTGACACTGTACTTGGCAGACTGGCAGAGGAAGGTAAGCCTGCTTATGAGGTACTTGAGACTTATAAAGGAAAGGATCTCGAATACAAGGAATACGAGCCGCTTTTTGCCTGTGCAGGAGAATGCGCAGAAAAGCAGCATAAGAAAGGTTTTTATGTAACCTGTGACAGCTATGTAACCATGACAGACGGTACTGGTATCGTTCATATTGCACCTGCTTTTGGTGAGGATGATGCACAGGTAGGACGTAAATATGATCTTCCTTTTGTACAGTTTGTAGACGGCAAGGGTGATCTGACAGCAGAGACTCCTTATGCAGGACTGTTTGTAAAGGATGCGGATCCTAAGGTACTTACAGACCTTGATAAGGAAGGCAGGCTCTTTGATGCACCGAAGTTTGAACATGATTATCCGTTCTGCTGGAGATGCGATACTCCGCTGATCTATTATGCAAGAGAATCCTGGTTCATCAAGATGACAGCTGTCCGTGATGATCTGGTACGCAATAACAAGACTGTAAACTGGATTCCGGAATCTATCGGAGAAGGACGTTTTGGCAACTGGCTTGAAAATATCCAGGACTGGGGCGTATCCCGTAACCGTTACTGGGGAACTCCTTTAAATATCTGGGAATGCGAAGGCTGTGGACATCAGGAATCCATTGGTTCCAGGGAAGAGCTTTTTAAGCTTTCCGGCAATCCTGCAGCGAAGACGGTAGAGCTTCACAGACCTTACATTGATGAGATCACCTGCACCTGTCCTGAATGCGGTAAGACCATGAAGCGTGTACCGGAAGTAATTGACTGCTGGTTTGATTCAGGAGCAATGCCCTTTGCACAGCATCATTATCCGTTTGAAAATAAGGATCTGTTTGAAGCACAGTTCCCGGCACAGTTTATTTCAGAAGCTGTAGACCAGACCCGTGGATGGTTTTATTCCCTGATGGCAGAATCCACGCTGCTGTTCAATAGGGCTCCTTATGAAAATGTTATCGTTCTCGGACATGTACAGGATGAAAACGGGCAGAAGATGAGTAAGAGTAAGGGAAATGCAGTAGATCCTTTTGATGCCCTGAAGACCTACGGTGCTGATGCGATCCGCTGGTATTTCTATATCAACTCCGCACCATGGCTTCCGAACCGTTTCCACGGCAAGGCTGTTATGGAAGGACAGCGTAAGTTCCTCGGAACCCTCTGGAACACCTACGCATTCTTTATCCTGTATGCGAATATTGATAACTTTGATGCTACGAAATATACACTGGAGTATGATAAGCTCCCTGTTATGGACAAGTGGCTGCTGTCCAAGTTAAATACGGCGATCAAGGAGGTAGATGATCATCTGGATCATTACAGGATCCCTGAGGCAGCCAGAGTACTGGATAACTTTGTGGATGAGATGAGTAACTGGTATGTGCGCCGCTGCAGAGACCGTTTCTGGGCAAAGGGCATGGAACAGGATAAGATCAATGCCTACATGACACTGTATACAGCACTTGTTGAGATCTGTAAGTGTGCAGCACCCATGATCCCGTTCATGACAGAAGAGATCTATCAGAACATGGTATGCAGCATTGATAAGAACGCACCGGAAAGCATCCATCTGTGTGATTTCCCTGTGGCAGATGAGGCCATGATCGACAAGAAGCTGGAAGATAATATGGAAGAGGCTCTTGATATCGTAGTAATGGGCCGTGCTGCAAGAAATGCCGGAGCCATCAAGAACCGTCAGCCGATCGGAACCATGTATGTAAAGGCAGCCCATGAGCTGAATGATTATTTCAAGGCGATCATCGAGGATGAGCTGAATGTCAAGGAAGTAGTTTTCAAGGAAGATATCAGTGACCTGACAAGCTACAGCTTTAAGCCACAGCTCCGTACAGTAGGCCCTAAGTATGGTAAACAGCTTGGCGGCATCAAAAAGTATCTGGAAGAGATCGATGGAACGGAAGCCATGAAGCAGTTAAAGAGCGAGGGCGCTCTGAAGTTTACGGTAGACGGTACTGAGATTTCCCTGGCAGAAGAGGATCTGCTCATTGATGTGGCACAGAAGGAAGGCTTCGTAACCGAGGCTGACAATTATGTAACGGTTGTCCTTGATACCAATCTGACACCGGAGCTGATCGAAGAGGGATTTGTATACGAGCTGATCAGCAAGATCCAGACCATGCGTAAGGAATCCGGATTTGAAGTTATGGATCATATTCTGGTATCCTTAAATGGCAATGATAGGCTTTCTGAGATCGCAGCCAAGAATAAGGATGCGATCTGCGGCAAGGTACTGGCTGAGGATATTGTATCCGGCAGGGAACTTTCTGTTTCCAAAGAGTGGAATGTCAATGGTGAAAAGGTAACCATCAGCATTGAAAAACAGTAAATAAAAATGAAAAATGCTTCTTCTATGGAAAATCATCTATGGAAGGAGCATTTTTACATATATTTTACGGAACGGAAGAGCCAGAAACATGGGGTTTCCCTTGTGATTTACATATGATTGTAGTATAATACAGATTGTGTATGTAAAAAGGTGGAAAAGTGATTTCAGGTGGAGGAGAAGAAAATGGCAAAAAAGACGGTACCGGTATCAGTTACTTTTGATAAGGACCTGTTTAAGAGAAGCGTCCTGTACAATATCAAGACACTGTACAGAAAGACCCTGGAAGAGGCAACACCCCAGCAGGTATTTCAAGCAGTGGCCTATGCGATCAAGGATGCAGTAGTAGATAACTGGATGAGAACCCAGGAGGAATACGAGAAGCAGGATCCAAAGACAGTGTATTACCTTTCAATGGAATTTCTGATGGGCCGTGCCCTTGGAAATAATATCATCAATCTTCAGGCACAGAAGGAAGTAAAAGAAGCTCTTGATGAACTGGGACTGGATTTGAATGTGATCGAAGATCAGGAGCCTGATGCAGCTCTTGGAAACGGTGGACTTGGCCGTCTGGCAGCCTGCTTTCTTGATTCACTTGCAACACTTGGTTATGCAGCATATGGCTGTGGTATCAGATATCGTTATGGTATGTTCAAACAGGAGATCCGTGATGGCTATCAGGTAGAGGTTCCGGATAACTGGCTTGTTGATGGCAATCCTTTTGAACTGAGAAGACCGGAATATGCCAAGATCGTCAAGTTTGGCGGTTATGTAAATGTCCATATTGATGAGAATGGAAGAAGCAATTTTGTACAGGAAGGCTATCAGAGCGTAAAGGCGATCCCTTATGATCTTCCAATCGTTGGCTATGGTAATGGCATTGTAAATACCCTTCGTATCTGGGATGCTGAAGCAGTGGAGTGCTTCCAGCTGGATTCCTTTGATAAGGGTGATTATCAGAAGGCTGTTGAGCAGGAGAATCTGGCAAGAAACATTGTTGAGGTTCTTTATCCCAACGACAACCACTATGCTGGTAAGGAGCTTCGTCTGAAACAGCAGTATTTCTTTATTTCTGCATCTGTGCAGGAAGCAGTTTCCAAATATATGCGTAAGCACGACGATATCCGTAAGTTCTATGAAAAGGTTACCTTCCAGTTAAATGATACCCATCCTACGGTAGCAGTGGCAGAGCTGATGAGAATCCTGATGGATGAGTATTATCTGACGTGGGATGAGGCATGGGAAGTAACGACTAAGACCTGTGCTTATACTAACCATACGATCATGTCAGAAGCACTTGAGAAATGGCCCATCGAGCTGTTCTCCAGACTGCTCCCCAGAGTATATCAGATCATTGAGGAGATCAACCGCAGATTTATCCTGAAGATCCAGGAGATGTATCCCGGTAATCAGGAGAAGATCCGTAAGATGGCAATCATCTATGACGGACAGGTGAAGATGGCACACCTTGCAATCGCAGCAGGCTATTCTGTCAATGGTGTGGCAAGACTGCACACAGAGATCCTGAAGCATCAGGAGCTGAAGGATTTCTACGAAATGATGCCTGAGAAGTTTAATAACAAGACAAACGGTATCACACAGAGACGTTTCCTCCTTCATGCAAACCCGCTGCTTGCTGACTGGGTTACTGCCCATGTGGGAGATGACTGGATCACAGATCTTCCGAAGATCAACAAGCTGAAGGTTTTTGCTGACGATGCAAAGTCGCAGCAGGAATTTATGAATATCAAATATCAGAACAAGGTACGTCTTGCGAAGTACATTCTGGAGCACAATGGTATCGAGGTTGATCCCCGCTCCATCTTCGATGTACAGGTAAAGAGACTGCATGAGTATAAGCGTCAGCTTCTGAATATTCTGCACGTTATGTATCTTTATAACCAGTTAAAGGATAATCCGGATATGGACTTCTATCCGAGAACCTTTATCTTTGGTGCGAAGGCAGCAGCAGGCTATTACAATGCCAAGATGACTATTAAGCTGATCAACTCTGTTGCAGATGTGGTTAACAATGATCCTGCGATCAACGGTAAGATCAAGGTAGTATTCATTGAAAACTACAGAGTATCCAATGCGGAGATCATTTTTGCAGCAGCAGATGTATCCGAGCAGATCTCTACGGCAAGCAAGGAGGCATCCGGTACCGGTAATATGAAGTTCATGCTGAACGGAGCACTGACACTGGGAACCATGGATGGCGCCAATGTGGAGATCGTAGAAGAGGTTGGAAAGGAAAATGCCTTTATCTTCGGACTTTCTTCTGATGAAGTTATCAATTATGAAAACAATGGTGGTTATGATCCTACAGAGATCTTTAACAATGACCCTGACATCAGAAGGGTACTGATGCAGCTGATCAATGGAACCTATGCACCTGGGGATCCGGACAGATTCAGAACACTGTATAACTCCCTGCTGAATACCTTAAGCACAGCCAAGGCAGATACTTACTTTATTCTGAAGGATTTCCGCTCCTATGCAGAAGCACAGAAGAAGGTAGAAGCAGCTTACAGAGATGAAAAGGGCTGGGCAAGAAGTGCCATCCTCAATGTAGCATGCAGTGGAAAGTTTACTTCCGACAGAACCATTCAGGAATATGTAGATGATATCTGGCATCTGGATAAGGTAGTACTTCCTAAGAAAACAAAATAGATTTCAATCTGGTAATGTAGGAAGTCCTATTGCAGAAAGCGAAAAAGAAAACCGTTTGACTGATCAGGACAGATAAAAAAGACATGAGCCCGGCAGAACGTACCTGCCGGGCTTGCTTGTTATGCAGAAGAGCCCATAGAGTCTGGGATCCCACATAATGAGAATTTTCAAATATATATAACGCAAAATATACACAATATAAATATATTTTTAACATTACTATATTATATAATGCACAAAATGTCGAAGATTGTCAAGGATATATTGTATAAATTTTCTAAAAAGATTATTTTTTTGAATAAATATGATGAAAATTCCTACAAGCTGGACAAAACAGGCACCTTAAGAAGGAAGATCAGAAGAATTTCCGGATTCCAGCTCCCGGATCCTGGCCTGCAGTGCAGCAATGGTGGAATCCTTTTCAGCAATAGCGGAATCCTTTTCAGCGATGGCGGCATCTTTTTCAGTGATGGAAGCATTCATTTCAGCAATGATAGTGGTATTTTCAGCAATAGCAGCCTTCTGTAAGTCCACTTCCTTCTGCAGCTCATCGATCATATATCTGACAGTATTCCTGTCCATTTCCCGTAATTCCTCAG
>ERZ1026772.696-NODE-696-length-22497-cov-5.051956_pt1 | contig 22497 bp, 17 predicted proteins | sample MGYA00380124_ERZ1026772 | MGnify/ENA primary metagenome ERZ1026772 (study PRJEB33269, sample SAMEA4719760) | human gut metagenome | biome: human-associated habitat; feature: organic feature; material: feces | place: Cameroon | collected 2013-10 ...
GGAGATGTGTATAAGAGACAGTAACAATATTTTGTAACAAAGCAATCAAGTTTGTTGACTTTTAAAATATATGGTCTTATAATTAACCTCGGATAGATGACAGATTTTTTCGTCTGTCTTGTGACAAACTGCATAAGTGACAATTTTTCGGGAGGATATTTTATATGACTAAGTTATATCTGGCTATACCCTGCTATAACGAAGAAGAGGTTTTAAGAGATTCGGCAGGAAAGCTGTTGAACAAATACAGCACAATGATGTCAGAGGGTAAGATTTCTGCTGACAGCCGCATTGTGTTTATTGATGACGGTTCAAAGGACAGAACATGGGAGATTATTTCGGAGCTGCATACGGAAAATCCTGTTTTTCAGGGTATCAAGCTTTCAAGAAACAGAGGTCATCAGAACGCGCTTCTCTGCGGTCTTATGACTCTTAAAGACAAGGCTGATGCGGTTATTTCAATTGATGCCGACTTGCAGGACGACATTAACACATTTGATGAAATGGTTGCAAAGTATGAAGACGGCTGCGATGTTGTTTACGGTGTTCGTTCAAAGAGAGAAACAGACACATTTTTCAAGAGATTTACAGCCGAGGGATTTTACAAAATCCTCAACCATATGGGTGCAAAGGTTATTTTTAACCACGCTGATTTCAGACTTATGAGCAAGAGAGCACTCAATGCCTTTTCATTATATAAGGAAACAAACATCTTCCTTCGTGGCATGGTGCCGATGATTGGCTTTAAGTCAGACATTGTTACATACGAGCGTTCCGAAAGACTTGCCGGTGAAAGCAAGTATCCGCTCAAAAAAATGCTCGCACTTGCTTGGGAGGGCATTACATCACTCAGTATTCAGCCTATCAGAATGATTACATGGCTCGGTGCAATTGTATTCGGCATCAGCCTTATTATGATTATCTACTCACTCATCAGCTTTTTCTGCGGTTGGACTGTAAGCGGTTGGTCAAGCCTTTTATGTTCAATTTGGGCAATCGGAGGACTTCAGCTCCTTGCAATCGGTGTTATAGGCGAATACATCGGAAAGATTTATATGGAAACAAAGCGCAGACCACGATTTATTGTTGACAAAGTGCTTGATGACGATGAACAGTAATAAATTTGCAAAAGTCCTGACGAGAATTTTCGGCGGATTGTTTTCGGTATGTTTCATTTTTCTTTTTATCAACATTATTGTTATAGGCTTTGACGGAAAAGTTGACAGAAGATTTGATTCGTTTTCAAAAATGTTCATTCTTTTGATTTTCGCAGTCCTGACAGTCGGTATATGTGCATTCTATTTTTATTACACCGCCGATAAAAGCAATAAAAGGTGCAAAAGAATTAAAACAAAAGCAAAATTTGAATTGACCGATATAAACACTAAGAGGATTATTTTTATCGGTTGCGGCATTCTTCTGATTGCTGAATTTATTTTTGCTATGCTTACCGATTTTGAACCTGTTGCCGACCTGCATAACATCAGAAGATATGCTATGTATTTTTCAAGTCACGGCAATTTCGACCTCATTGAGCAGGATTATGCACGCAATTATCAATACCTTATAAGATATCCGAATAATATGGCGTTACTTTTGATTGTATCGCTTGTCGGAAGATTAAGTTACCTTATATCCGGTCATTTCGTTGAATTTGCACCTGTTGTTGTAAATATTTTTGCGATTAACATTTCCGTAATACTGACAGCATTTACAGCAAAAAGACTTTTCGGCAACAGAAAGGCTGTATTTGTACTTGCTTTTTGTGCATTGTTTTTGCCTTATCTCACCTATCTGCCATACTATTACAGTGATTCAATGTCGATGCCGTTTCTTATCGGAGCGGTATATCTCATTGTTTCCGCATTTCAGGGTGACAACAGAAAAAGTATGTATGCAAAGCTTTGTGCTGCGGGCGCGTTGGTTTTCCTCGGATACAAAGTAAAGGGCAGTATTATTATTCTGTTTGCGGTTGGGGTTGTACTGCTTTTCTTAAAATTCAGATTAAAAAGAGCAATTTGTCTTATTCTTGTGTTTACGGCAGGATTCGGTGCGATTGGTTTTGCTTACAATACCGCCACTGATGCTGTCAATCCGATTACAAAGCAGCAATATGAAGAGTATGAGTACCCCGTAACTCACTGGATTATGATGGGGCTTAAGGGTCTTGGCAAATACGATGAACACGATGACTATTACACTCGTTCATTCCCCTCAAAGAAAGAAAAGCAGGACGCTAATATTAAGGTTATCAAGGAAAGAGTAAAGAAATATAAAATTGACGGTCTGTATGAGCATATGGTAAAGAAATCGGTATGGACATGGCAGGACGGCACATATTACATTTCGTATCATAACCAGAAACCGAAAAATGATAATATTCTTATGGATTTTCTGCATATCAACGGAAAGCATAACAAGGCCTTTCAAAATTACAGCTCAGCCTTGCAGATGTTCATTCTGCTGATGATTTGTATTTCGGCACTTAAAACTCTTGTCAAACCCAAAGTTGACGAAATGCTGTTACTCAAAGGAATTGTATTTTCGGCATTTTTATTCTTCCTGTTATGGGAAACAAGGTCAAGATATCTGTTTAATATGACGCCGCTGTTTATACTGCTTATGGTTGACGGTATGGATACCGCAAAGGCTTTTCTCGATTCATTGAAAAAGCCCGGGAAACAAACAGCCGAACAAACAACGGCATAAAAATTTTTTCAAGTGGCAGTTTCGGCTGTCACTTGTTTTTTGCAATAAAATCTCTGTTACACCGTTACAAACTTTTTTATTTAAAATCAATATTTTCGTTTGCAATTTATTGTAATAATGCCAAAATTGTGCTATTATTGTCGTATATGCAATGATTTGCAAATTTCAGGCTTGAAAGGTAAGGATTATGGATTACGAAAAATTGAAAAAGAGGGATTCCTCGCTGGACATTCTGCGGATAATTGCAGTATTTACCGTTTTGTCGGTTCATTTCTTTCTGCATAACGGATTTTACAGTCAGACTGTTGAAGGCTCAACAATGTACATTGCGGTTGCAATGAGAACTTTGTTCTCTGTTTGTGTTCCTCTCTTTATGATTCTGACAGGATACCTTATGAGCAAAAAAGAGTTGAGCAAAAAGTATTATTCAGGAATTGCAAAAACACTTGTAGTATTTGTCATTTCAACACTTGCGTGTATGATTTACAAAAACATTGCGCAGGGTGATGCGCTTAACTTAAAATCATTCATTCTCGGAACGCTTGACTTTACCGGTTCAAACTACTCGTGGTACATTGAAATGTACATAGGTTTGTTCCTGCTTGCACCGTTTCTTAACCTTGCTTACGGTAAACTAAAAAACAAGAGACAAAAGCAAGTGCTTTTGATTACGGTTGTATTTTTGACAATAGTTCCGTCACTGTTTAATATTTTCAATTTTGGTTCGCTTGATTGGTGGACCAACCCGACATCATCCGATGAATTTCAGAAACTTGTTCCGAGCTGGTGGCAGGGATTTTATCCTGTGGCTTACTACTTTGTAGGTTGCTACATAAGAGAATACGGATTGAAAATGAAAACAAGAACAATGCTTGTACTCTTTGTTTTTTCACTTTTCATATTCAGCACATTTAACTATTTCAGAAGTTACGGAACAACCTTCAAGTCAGGCACATATATTTACTGGTACGGATTTGAACCATTTGTTTTGTCGGTACTTCTGTTCCTTTTGATTAAAAGAATCAAAACCGAAAATATGCCAAAGGCTGCTAAAGTTGTACTCTGGAAAGTTTCTGATTTGGCACTCGGAATTTATCTTATATCATTCATTTTTGACAGCATTGTATATCCGATGCTCTGCGAAAAGGTTATTTTGATGCCGGACAGACTTCCGTTCTATTTTGTAACAGTTCCGATTGTATTTGTACTTTCGGCTGCTGCATCGTTCATTATGAATTTTGTTGCAAAGATTCTTATCGACGGTTTCAGGTCAGTTGTTAAAATGGTCAAAGATTTGCGTTCAAAACCTGACAAAGACAAATGGCAGCACATAATTTTTGCATTGCTTATGGTACTTGCAATAGGATTTTCACTTTGGAAATGTTACTACGGATTTGGCGGAAATGACGAATCATTTTATCTTACAATTCCCCACCGACTAACTCTCGGCGATTCATTACTCGGGGACGAGTGGCATCTTACTCAGCTTTCAGGATTCCTGCTTTTGCCGTTTGTGTGGCTCTACACAACAATTACGCAGTCAACCGTCGGAATAATTCTTGCGGCAAGAATTTTCTATGTCATCTGTCACGCTGTTGTTGTGTGCATCATCTATTCAAGACTTAAGAAATACGGCTATTTCACGGTATTCGGCTGTGTGCTTTATTTCCTCTTTACACCGTTTGATATTATGGCTTTGAGCTATAACACAATGGGACTTGACCTCATTGCTCTCACGGGTGTGTTAATGGCAACTGCCGATTATTCAAAAAAATTGCCGCTCATAATCAGCGGACTTACATTTGCAGGTGCAGTTCTTTGCTGTCCGTATCTTGCGGCTGTTTATGTAATATATCTTGTTGCAGTGGGAGTTCACTATGTAATCAAGAGAACATCGCTGAATAAAAATGTGTTCAATTCAGACTTGTTTTCAATCAAAACTTTTCTTTGGTTTACAGTTGGTGCAGGTATTCTTGCAGTAATTTTCATCGTGTTTGTACTTTCAAGAGTAAGCATAAATGATATTTTCACCAATCTCCCCTATCTTATGGCTGACCCCGATCATCCGCAGATGGGATTTATGACGAAGATGAATTACTACTTCAAAACAATCGTAGAGTGTCACAGCCATTTCAAGTATGTACTTATGGCATACGGTGCTACTACAATTGTTATGTTGCTTGACAGAAAGAGAAAGCAACATCGTTCGATTTATCTTATTCTTACAAGCGCAATTGTTATTTTGTCACTTGTAATGTTTATGCCGACAATGACAAGCGTTTATTACAACGCAATTATGTTCCCGATGATTTTTATGGGAATCACAGCATATGTACTCTCAGAAAATAAACAGAGAGAACTTTTTGCCTCACTCTTTATTCTCGGAGTTCTTTATTCTATAGCACTATGCTTCTCATCAAATCAGTATTTCTTTGTAACGGCAATGGCTTGTTCAGCGTCAAATATTGCAAGCTTTGTATTCGTTGGCAACCTGATTAAAGAAATGAAAGAAACTCCCGATAATCTTGATTATGCAGTCCCCTGCAAATATTTTGCATTCGGAATTACTGCATTTTTGATTGTTTTGCAAGCTTGTTTTCAAATCACAGTCAAAGCCGAGCATTGCTTTTGGGAAAGTTCTCCGAGTCAGCTGACACAGACAATTCAGGACGGTCCTGCAAAAGGAATAAAAACTACTTCCGCAAATGCAGAAAACTACGGGCAGCTTTATAACGATATAAATGAATATCAAAATCTTGAAAGGGGAAATATTCTGTTCTTAACTCAAAAGCCATGGACATATCTTGCCGTAAAAGATGTTCCGTATGGAACACTTTCCGCATATGTAACAGGCGAAAACCAAAACAGTCTTGACAGACTTCGTTCATATTATTCTGTAAACAACAAAAAGATTCCAAAGTATATTTATATACCGAAAGATTCGCAATGGGACAATATTCAGCAAATTATTCTTGAAGCACAGCAAAACGGTTACACAATGAGTGAAAACACAGTTTCGTATAAGCTGCAAAAGTAAATAATATTTTGCTAAACTTAAACATAAATATCACGCAGAAAGCAAAATTACAATTTCTGCGTGATATTTTTTGCATTTCAAGACATAATCTTGAAAATGTACAAATAAAAAACTTGTTTTTTTTCGGAATTTATGGTATAGTGAACTAAGATAGGCAAGAATGGCTTGTCACAGATTTTAACTATAATTTTGTGAAAATTTTAAGTTGGGGGCATAATCATGGATATTAAAAAACTTTATAGCGAATGGCTCGAAAATGCTGTTGAGGATAAAGACCTTACAGCTGAGCTTGAAAGTATAAAAAACAACGAAGATGAAATTTATGATCGTTTCTACACAGCTTTAAAATTCGGTACTGCAGGTCTTAGAGGTATTATCGGTGCAGGTACTAACAGAATGAATATTTATGTTGTTCGTCAGGCAACACAGGGACTTGCTAATTATGTTCTCAAAAAGTACGGCAAGGGTTCTGTTGCTATTTCTCACGACAGCAGAATTAAAGCAGATTTATTTATGAATGAGGCAGCAAGAGTTCTTGCGGCTAATGGCATTAAGGTTTATATCACATCTGAACTTCAGCCTACTCCTGTTCTTTCCTACCTCGTTCGTTATTTTAAATGTCAGGCAGGTATTATGGTTACAGCAAGCCACAACCCTGCTGCTTACAACGGCTACAAGGCATACGGCGAAGATGGTTGTCAGATGACTGATGTTGCCGCTAACACAGTTTATGATGAAATTTCAAAGCTTGATATGTTCAAGGATGTTAAGATTGCTGATTTTGACGAAGCAGTTAAGAACGGTATGATTGAATATGTTGACGAGAGCGTTTATGACACATATCTTGAAAAAGTTATGGAACAGCAGGTTAACCCCGGCATTTGTGACGGTGCTGATCTCAAGGTTGTCTACACTCCTCTTAACGGTACAGGCAACAAGCTTGTAAGAAAGGTTCTCGGCAAAATCGGTGTTAAAGATGTTGTTGTTGTTCCTGAGCAGGAACTTCCTGACGGCAACTTTACAACTTGTCCCTATCCGAACCCTGAAATAAAAGAAGCTCTTGCAAAGGGTCTTGAACTCTGCGAAAAAGAACAGCCTGACCTCCTCCTTGCAACTGACCCTGACGCTGACCGTGTTGGTATTGCAGTTAAGGATTATGACGGCAGTTACAGACTCATTTCAGGTAACGAAGACGGCGTAATGCTCACAAACTACATTCTCTCTTGCAAAAAAGCAAGCGGCAAACTTCCTGAAAAGCCTGTTGTTGTTAAAACTATCGTTACTACAAAGCTTATCAACAAACTTTGCGAAAAGTACGGTTGCGAACTCAAGAATGTTCTTACAGGCTTTAAGTACATTGGTGAGGTTATTCTTAATCTTGAGAAAAAGCATGAAGAAAACAGATACCTCTTTGGTTTTGAAGAGAGCTACGGCTACCTTTCAGGCACATATGTACGAGATAAGGACGCTGTTGTTGCTTCAATGCTCGTTTGTGAAATGGCTGCTTACTACAAAAAGCAGGGCAAGTCACTTGCGGAAGTTATTGACGGTCTTTATGAAGAATTCGGATACTACCTCAACCAAACATACTCATTCGAGTTTGGCGGTGCAGCAGGTATGCAGAAGATGGCTGATATTATGACTGCTGTCAGAGATAACACTCCAAAGAGTGTTGCAGGCTATGATGTTGTTAAGGTTTCTGACTATCTTCTCAAGAAAGAAACTGAAATTGCAACAGGCAACACTACAGATATTGATCTTCCAAAGTCAAATGTTATTGCTCTTCACCTTTCTGATGACAACGCTGTTATCATTCGTCCAAGCGGTACAGAACCAAAGATTAAACTCTATATCACTTCTGTTGGCAAGGACAAAGCAAATGCAACAGAAATCTGTGAGAAACTCGTTGCAGCAAGCAAAGAAATTCTCGGTATTGAGTAATTGACAGTTAAACAATTTTCTAAATTTTCGACAAACAATTATGGGGACAGCAAAAGCTGTCCCCTATTTTTCGTATTACCTTTTATCGTATTCAAAATACTCCCCCATCTTCTTCCCAATCATAATAAACCTAAACGCAAAACAAAGGTGACCACTGTTGCAGTCACCTTTGTAATTGGTTGATTTATAAATAGCAATTTTCAGATGGGTATCGTATCGTTAATATGCCCTTTGGACTCATCTCCATTTTCGGATATTTTGTCCTTTCGAATAATAGCTTCGTATTACATTGGACTTATCTCCGTTCTTAGATTTGAATATAAAAGTCTTTTGACCGTTAAAATTCATAATATCAATCAGCACAATCATTATCTGAAAAGCTTATCAACTTTCCCTGTCGAATAAATTGTACCTGTCCTCAAACTAAGTCATTGGAACTTTGGACTGTTAGCCTATACAGTCATTGGAATTAACTCCTTTAACTTTAATTTCGACTAATTGCGTTTATACATCCGAGTATGTATATTACAATCAAACTATAAGACTTAAATTCTCATTGGAATAATCTCCTGTTGTTTGCAGATTTACTATGTCATCGCGACATTTTCTTTACTGCCAATCAATGCTTTATTTACGACTTATATTAACTTTTCGCCAAATCAATATCAGTAACCGAATACTGTCAATTCCCGTTAATGGATTTTATTTTTGACTTTGTACCGGCTTAAATCTCAAGCATACATCGGAATATCTCCAATCTAATCACATAAGTGAGATTTATTTTAAGTTCTTATCTCATCGGAATTATCTCCTGACAGTCTAGTTTACCTTGAATTTTAGAAATCAGATTGAAATTTACGGTTTCACTCTGTATTATAAGTTTCCAAATTTATGTTCCGTTTGAACTGCTTATTAAATTCAGCCTCTTACATTCTTTAAATTCAGACTACTCTGTGTGCTGTCGTATAAGCTGTTCATCCATTGGTTTTAGTTTTTATTTCCATTGGACTTATCTCCGTTTCGGACTAAATTTGCTTAAATTCAAATTAAGCTTCCATTGGACTAACCACCAATTTTTAAGATTTCAATATATATTAAGTTATAATTAAAATTCCGTTCTCCCGAGTATTAAATTCGATAATCTTTAATGCTTAATTGGACGAATTTCAATCATAAGATGTAGATTGTTAAAGACGAATTCGGAATGCTCTTGCGATTAAAAATTTAATAAATATGTTTTATAACATCAAAATAATCAGCTGTTCCGACAAAACAAATAAGAATTAGAAGATCATCTCTTAGAATACACGGGCTGTAGAGTTAGGTGGTAAGCTCCGCATATAATCTCTGATTTGTTTGAAGTAAGGTTTTCTTGCTTTCATTTTTGAAACCTCCTTAAGTTCTTTTCTTTGTCTATATTATACAGTTAGTTTTCAACAATGTCAACACTTTTATTAAAAATATTTATAATTTTATTTTTAGAAAATCTATTGAAGTTAATTTTGCGTTGTGCTATAATAAAAATGTTGGGGTGTTTATCAGTCGGTAGCTTTTTAGAGTACCGACTGTTTTCTTTGTTATAACGCTTAAAGGGTTCAAAGCCTTGATTGTCACTGAGTCTTGGTGTATTATTTAGTTATGATAATACAGTAAAGAGGCAATAATTATGAACGATAATTTACATATCAGAGCGGCAAAAACAAGCGATGCTGAGGCATTGCTTGCTATATACAAACCATATATTGAAAACACGGCAATTACATTTGAATACGATATTCCGAGCGTTGATGAATTTGCAAATCGCATAAAAACTACGCTTGAAAAATACCCTTATATTGTGGCAGAACTTGACGGCAAGATTGTCGGCTATGCCTATGCCGGAGTTTTCAAAGGCAGAAAAGCATATGATTGGTCAGTTGAAACGAGTATTTATGTAGAGCTTAATAATCACGGAAACGGCATTGGCAGACTTCTCTACGAAAAGCTTGAAGAAATCCTCAAAATGCAAGGTATTACAAATGTCAACGCTTGCATTGCTTATACTGAACACGAGGGCGGACATCTGCATAATGACAGCGTTCATTTTCACGAAAAGCTCGGCTATAAAACTGTCGGCATTTTCCATAAATGTGCGTACAAATTTGACAAGTGGTACGATATGATTTGGATGGAAAAATGCATCGCAAAACATAAGGATAAGCCGGACGACATTATCCCCTACCCTATGCTCAACAAATAAAATATACCGATGTGATTTTCCGTCAAGGAGTCACATCGGTTTTGTTTTACTTTTCTTTAAATCTTTTTATCGGATAATAACAGAACAACGCAATTGCAATCATAACAGCTGTTGCCGACAAACTTACAGGGTATGCCGTTAATATGGTTTGGAAAGGTTGATTGTTTGTAAATACAAACGCAATCCATGCAATACTGACTCTGCAAACTCCGATAATCGTCAGTATTGCAGAAACTAATGAAATTCCAAATCCACGCAAATAACCCGACATCAAATCATAAAGCATACTGAAAGTGTATGCGGACAATATCACAACAAGTCTGATATATCCCAAATTTATTACTTCGGGATCGTTATTGAAAAACACCAGCAAATATCTACCGTTTTGCCCGCACCAGTAAAATTGCCTACAACTGCAATGTCAGATGCGTTAAAAAGCTGTTCCAAAATAGCAGTAGCCGCAACAGGCAGAGCAAATATCAGTATTTTGTTCCAAATCGAACCATTCAGCATATCAAGCTGCTTGCTTCTACTTTTAGTCAATTTCAATTTCTTCTATCACACGAAACTTTCTGTTATCTATTATAGCCTTACAACATTTTAATACTTGCTCATTACTTGATAAATATACAATCATTATGATATTCTATATTTCTTTTTTAGTTCTATCGGTATATCATTCAAGTACTTATGTGATAAATCTATATCAATGATTTCTCTATCACTTTCGCAAAGATTCTCAGATACGGCAATATATCCTCCAACAGTAAATGTAATAAGACCAACATCAAACATCTTGTCATATAATGATGAAAGCAAAAAGCCATTATATACGCTCAAACGTTCGCTATCGTTAGAATTTCGCCAAGGTTTTATATGACTTGCACACAGCAATCTCTCGTCATTGATTCCTGTAATAATACATACTTGATACCTATCAATAAGTTGTTTGCGAAATACTCCTTGACCACGGCGAGCAAGAACTATCTGTTCTTTTTCTGTATTAGAGAGAGAAAAATCTGATTTGACCTCTTCTACTTTGCGTCGTTCAATGGGGTTTAATTCAAATTCAGTGAATCTTTCTTTGTACGAGTTTAAACCCCAATATCCTTCACCCAATCCATACACAGAATAGAATATATCTTCCTTACCGAGATAAGACTTAGTGGAACTGCAATATCTTTGTAAAACTGCTGATACATTCTTTTCCCAGTCTTTATTTGTAAATACTGAAGATAGCTCGCAATTATTTTTTATTATAGAATTTATTTCCTTAAGAGAACCCATTCCATCAAGCTGTTTCAAAGCCTTTATTATTTCAGACTTATATGTTACTCTATCCGGCAATTTTATTTTCCCTCACTTTACGCAAATTTCAAAACAAACAGAAATCATAAATGAATACAACTTGACCTCAAAAAGTTACCTATATTAGCCTAACTCTTTGAGGTCAATTAGCAGTATTATATCAATGTATCATTTATATAATTTCTATTATATAGTATGATACTTTATGTTTTTTGTCATTCCCACTCCTCAAATCGCCCTCCATGTTAAACAATTTTGTTTAGGAGATTTGAGCTGTGGTATCTCAATTATACATTTTGTTCTGTATTGTACTTGGCTGCTGATGCTCCGTTATCATTCTGTTAGCACGTTTGATAATGAGCTGTGCAACTTGTGGAGGCAATGTGTGCCTGGTGGCTTGCTCCTTACTTGGTATTATAGCGCAGTTGAGGTGGTTTGTCAAGAGGTTTTTTATTCTTGAATCATCTTTTGAAGCAAAGCACATTCTTCTGAAATAACAGCTTTTATGTTTTTAATCTTTTCATCGTCATTCAACTCTTTCATAGGTTGAATACGTGACTTACCAAATTTGGATTCAAACAGTATATTAAGCATTTCTATTTCTTTTTTAGTAGTAAAAATAGAATACAAAGCTTTCAAACATTCCCCTGGGGGTATAGTATTTACAATAATCACTTTTTGTGTAATGTCATCTGTAGCAAACATATAACACTTATCAATAGTTTCATTTGAATAAACAGTACTCCAAGTGACAATATAGGTTAAATCCCACGCCTGATTCTTTATTCCCTTAATTACTTCGGAAAAATCACTTGATTTGCATTTTTTAGGCATTGCCACATTTGGTACATTTGCAAATACTGCTGCTGCGTAGAATAATATGCTTTCTGCAATCATCAAATTGTCTGCATACCAATTAGTGAACTCTACAAATTTTTCTATAGCAGTTACAGATTCCTTTCTCAATAGTTCTACTATTTTGATGATAGCTGCCTCAGTTGATAGATATAATACACCTTCATTATACTCAAAGTTTCTTTCATCAGTTTTGTAATCGCTTGATAGGTATTGGCTAGGAACGTGATCGATGTTTCCAAACGCTAATGCTTTCCATATATGTGCAGGAATGTTGTCAACAGCGTGTAAAAACTGCAATCTTGAAGACTCAGCAGTATAGCAACTTAGCTTTTGACTATCTGTTTCAAATAAACTGAAACCGCAACTAAGCTTAGCCCCTATAAACTGTGCCCATAAAATGAGAGCTGCCATTTTATACATACGATCCTTATTCTTCAAGTAGCCATTCCTTGCTATTTCGCAGATGGGGGAAGCGAGATTATTGTCAACAAGAATAATAATATCTTTATCAGAAGACTGTAGTTCCATGATTTTATGAAAATCAAGTTCTCCGTTCGGGCAAATATAAGGATGAAATATCAGTTGCAGCTTATTTATAACAGAATATAGTGTATCAAGTTCATCATCTTCAAAGACCAATATATCCATCAAAGAGCACCTTCCAAAAACAATTAAGCTCTCCACGATGTGTATATCATTTTACGTTTGTCAAATGCTTCACGTCCGCCTTCCATAATATCAATTATCTGCTTTTGAGTACCTAGCATATCTATATTGCCCTGAGATACCTCGATTTCAGATTCATTGAAATCAACTACCAGCACTCTTTCAGCATCTCCAAGAACAGGTATATTGGCATTATGCGTTGCAAAAATGAACTGCACATTGGGTTTGGTTTTAGATATGGCTGATATTACTTCATCATATATTACTTTATTATCAAGATCATCTTCTGGCTGGTCTATTATTATAATATCATTATTATTTTGCGTAAGAATAAACAAAATTAATGCAGAGGCTCTCTGACCAAGCGAATGCTTGCGTAATAACTTATTATGATAGAAGATTTCAACCTTATCTGGGACTTGATATTGAATCAACTCTTTATATTTCTCAGCCATCTTTTCACAGAACTTTACATATTCATTTGAAGATAAAATATCTTGTAACCGCTTTCCATCATTTGTGACCAATTCTGATATTATATCGACATAGTCTGAGAATGTTGTACTGATTATAGAGTATTTGGCATCTGAAATACTTGTTCCTCTGAAATCTGCTTTTATTCTTGCTTTGAAGTTTTCTTTATCTCCTTTAAACTCTATGTCAATTTTTAATTCGGTTTGTGCTTCGTTAATCTTTCTTGCTTCTTCTTGATATTGCCTGAAAATACTATTCAAGTCTTCATTTCTTTGGCGGACAGAAGATAAAAACAATTGTACAAAATCTTTCTTTTGTTTTAATGTTTCAGACAACTTGGTATGTCTATCTTCTGCATCTAATAATTGTAACTTCATTTCAGAAAATGCATCGGTATCTATTGAAGTATCTTGTATTTCTCGTTTTACAGCTGCAAATTCTTCCGCCAAGCTTTCAATTTTCTGCTCTAGTTGATTTAGAACATCTATAGCATCATCTTTTTGTTTGTTGATTTGTACAATACTCTTTTTTATGTTCTCGAGTAATACATTGATACTTGAAACGATTTGAACTAGTTTTAAAAACAAATCGCTATTGTATTCGCTCTTATACTCTGGTAAATTAGTTGCTATTTGAGAATAATTGTCTACCACTTTTTTTATACTTGATAACGCATTTTCAATTTCTGATTTCACCGATGTTATTTTAGCCTTATCTGATACAAAAGCGCTTTGCTTTTTAAGCTTACTTTCAATTCCTTTTTCTTTATATATAGATAGCTTGTGTTTTGTTTCAGCTATTTTAGTTGACAATTCAGATAACTGTGATGGAATTTGACTAAACTGTTGCATGTGTTCGTACATAGCAATAAACTCATTTATATGTTTGATAACATCTTCATTGTCGATTGAAGTTCCAACAAGCTTGGATAAAAGCTCCTTCTCTTGGTCTGCACTAGTTGATAAATCCTTTTGCCCAAAATATTGAACACCGTCCAAAAGACTTAATGGGCTTATATTTAAGTCATCTCCATTTTCGTCCAGTACAGTTATACGTTCATTTAATATCCTGCTTATATAGTACTTTCTTCCATGTTTATCATATATCAACAATGTTGCTTTACCGCCAGAGCCCCAAATATTTTTTATTAAATCTGTTTTATAAGATTTATCAGCTTGAGGATTTATTCCCAGTATATATCTGATTGATTCGAGAATTGCAGATTTACCACTTCCTCGAATGCCTATCAATGTGTTTAATGATGGCGAAAAATGAATAGTTTGTCCATCAAATCTGCCGCCCTGAAAAGAAATGGATTCAATAAACCCATGATTATTACTCGGCTTATCTTCAAATACTCGATTGCTATAGTCTTGCAATGCAAACTTTACTGCCGAGTATGAAAACTCGCCTATTCTTAAAAATGATGATTTATCACTTTTCCCTATTTGTGCTATTGACTTAGGGTCTGAGCCTTCAACAAGCGCAGGCGAATAATCAAAATACTCTTTGAATTTGCCTAAGTTGGAGTAAGTTCTGGATTTTTGTAAACCGAGCACTCTTTTCTGGAAAGATGCTGTTTCGGCGATTGATTCTAACATACCACCTTTACATTCTTCAAACAGACCGTTACCCTGATCCACATGAGCGAATACGATAAAATAATCTTTGCCATAGGCATCCAGTCGTTCAAACATGGTTCTCAAATCATAGTTGCATCTTGTATTTCTATTTTCAGGATTTGATATTCCTGCAAATGCGGATGCCAAAAAAGACTGTATATGGTTATCTCCATTTTGAATCCACTCATCAGGATTAAAAATTATCAAGGTATGAATACCATTTGCGCCTTCCTTAACAGACAGCTCAACTCCCGGAAGAATTAGTATGTTTTCTTTTTTTGCAGCTCTCTTTATGGCTTTGTATTCATTTTCATCAAATTTATTATGATTTGTTATGACACCTATCCCAATTCCAGCATCAACTAGACCCTTTACATAAAGTTTTATATAATCATTTTCTTCTCCATTATACTTAAACTCTTTATCTTTTCGTGTGTGTAGGTGAAAATCTGCTCTAATTGTTTCAATACCATTTTCAAACATAGCATAATATCCTCCATATCTATATAAAAATAAAGACAATCCCCTGAAACAACACAATTATCCAGTATATTTACATTATACCACAATAACCGTACTATTTCAAGGGAATTCACTTATATATTTTATTATTCCTGCCTCGACTTCTTCAAATTACAATCCCTTTACAATCCCTGCAAGTTCTCCAGAACGGTATTTCCGCCTGCGTGCCAAGGAGTGATATGATTGGCGTGCATCTCATCGAAATCGAAGTGCCTTTTGCATTTAGTATTCACCTTTTAAATCAATTAGCTGTACATTCAAGCAAGATTGAACTGTAATTGCATAGGTACATTTAATGGTGTACTAATATATTCCATTAAGTGCTTGGCAACATATTTTGCCAAATCCACAGGAACAGCATTCCCTATCATTTGTTCTAAATCAGTTTTGCTACCTGAAAATTCAAAAGATGCAGGAAATGTCTGAATCCTTGCCCTTTCGAGTGTAGTAAGAGGTCTTACTTTACTTAAATCATTTGTAGCATCACCAGCATGAATCGGATATCCTGGTGGAATTGGTCTGTTTACACCACGAACAGTTGGACTCGGCTCATCAATACTGAATATCCCCCTTCGTGCATACGAGCGTGGATGTCTATAATAGTATTCTGTATGAAATTCATCACCGAGATAATCACGAATAGTTGTGCTTTTTGAGGATAAGTCAGAATATAGACTTTCAGTTAAAAAATCATCGTTACCGCCCAAGTGCCCAATTAAAAAGAATCGTTTTCTTTTCTGTGGAACACCACAAAGCGAAGCATCTAATACAACTTGCGAAAGTCCATAGCCTAATGATTTGAAAATATCAATTGCTTTTGGTAATGTTTGTGATTTTAGGATTCTATCAACATTTTCCATTACAAACCATTCAGGCTGAACCTCGCAAACCAATTCTGCATATCTAAGCGTAAGATTTGCTCGTCCCTGTGTTTCATCCTGCTTTCCAGCAGAAGAATAATCTTGACAAGGAGGTCCACCAATGATAACATCTGGAGAAAAACTCTTAATATGCTCAGCTGTTAAATTGTATGCATCCACCAGTTCAGCTTCATGATCGAAATTTCTATTATAAATATCAACTGCTTTATCCCAATTATCAAAAGCTCTTACAACATTAAATCCAGCTTTTTGAAAACCAAGAGATAAACCACCACATCCACAAAAGATGTCAACTACGTTAATCATGATTCCTCCTCAAATAAATCAGGTGAGTTATAGATAATTGCATCAAAGCGTCTTTCTGGACTCAAAAGGTTTTGTCCGCCGCCCAATATAATTCTCTTTATTTCTTGTTTTGTGATTCTTGGAGTTGTCAATTCAGGACAAGTCATAATTGGACGTGTACGAAGTCCATTTGAGGCAAAAGCTTTATCATTTTTTGTGTTATATGATAACTCGTCAATTATTCTTTTTCCATCGAAATGTCCATTATTGGCATAGTCCTTTAGCATTTTAAACAGCCATATCATTGTTCTCTCATGTCTGCCGATTTTTCTAAGTGCATTTATACCATTTGAATGAGCATCAAAATCATGTTCGGATGGCATAAATAATAGAAGCATTCCACAGTTGCTCCAAACAAAAACATCGAGGCAGTTATCTGCAAGTTTTGGAGATTTTCCCTCTGTCTTCCATACTGGTTCCATAATAATAGGCATCTGTTTGTGATAACTTGCTTCAACTATTCTCTTAATTGACCCAAATATTTCATATGTATGTGGTAAGACACATTCTGCCTCAGTCCAATCTGTTATATTATCACCAGTATTACCGATAAGCTCTTTTAAGCTTTCGATATCATCATCAAGTGCATTGATAAAACTACAGGCAAGATAAATAATGGTATCTGGTCTTATAACAATTTCTGAGCCAAAGTATTCATCAGACAATTCACAGGTCGGATTATCTGGCAGAGCTACTAATTTGATTTCAAGTGATGTCAAGCATTGATTATTTGATATAATAACTAAATCGTTTCTTGGAATACTTCCTGTTACATATTTCTGAAATGGTGTGTATTGATGCTCAAAGGCAAAATATATATTATCACACAATGGATCGATACCATATAACTCATCTATTCCTATTTTAGAAACAACTTTTCTCATAGCGCTATCTGTAGTGTAATAAACCGCTTTCAAGCCTCTGGAATGAAGATAGCAAGCCAATGAAGCAGGAAAAGATGAATTGAACTGGTTCTTACCCCATGTATCCTTTAATGAATAGTTTCGATTGGAATGCACAATTCCAAACAATCTTGGATTTTCAGGCATAGTAATCCTCCTTTTATAATACACTACTTCCCATATTATTTTAGCACATTAATCGAAAAAAATCAAGTGGATAATAACGAAATAGCAACTGCACCGATAGGCGCAGTTGCTCAGTCACTGTTTTCACACATACACCAAATCCGCATACACCGCCTCCCTCGCACACAACTTCATCATATTCTCCAGCCCCTCTGCCCTGCCAACATCACCAACAGCAAGTGACTGCTGATATTCCTTATCGTCAGCTTTCCACTTTTCAACCTGTCTTTCCATAGCATTTTCCACTGCCTTATCAAGTTCAGTCAGATAACCCAGAATTTCGCCGTTATTTACAAGTTTTCTCAGTCTGTCCTTGCGGTACTCCGCAGAATAATGCAGGTGATACTTGATATGCTCGGAACGGAATGCTGTTACTGTTGGCTCAGTATCAACTGTATTGTGTGTAACGGTAAGTGCATTGGTATCCAACACCCAGACCGACTTGTTTTTGCCGATCACCTGAACTTTGTCTTTGCTTCTGATAATCATAAAATTTTTCTCCTCATTCCAAATTCTTGCTTTTTATTGTGCTGTTGTATCTGAACTGCTGATAGTCGGAACTCAATCCACAAGCAGAGATAAAAGCCTCCGCCTTTTTCAGTTTGCGTGAAAGCTCGTCCTCACGGCTGATACGCTTTGCTTCCTTGTTTAGCTTCTCACGAGTGAAAAGAGCCTTTTCCTTTTCAGCTTTCTTGTAAGCGGCAAGCTCCGAGGAAACAGCCGACAACTGCTCTTTCAGCTTGTCACGCTCCTGCACTGCCGTGTCATGCTCGGATCTGAGCTTCTTGTTGGTCTTGACCATTGCCACATACTTCTTTGCCGTGTCGCTGAGCTTGTCATAGTCCTCTTTTGTGAGAGTAACTTTCTTTCCAAACATCGACTCCTTGGCTTCAATGCTCTCGATCTCATCGAGCTTGACTTTCTTCTTTGCTGCCTTGTCAAGCTCCGCACGGGCTTCGTCACGCTTAGAAAGAGCCTGCTCCTTTTCTTCATTCAGCCGCCTAATTTCGTCTTGATGATTGCCGTATTCCTCAACCGTATAGCTGTACCCTCTGGACTTCTTCGGCTCTGAGATTTCGATACCATGAGCAGCACATATCTGGTGCAGGACTTCCCATTCCGCTAATCGCCAACGGTTGATCGCATTTGCACCTTTGCCGTACCCCATTTCTTCGAGAGCTTTCGCCATAGCATTTCGGGTATCTAAACCATTGCTGAAATGCCCCACTGGAATATAGTCGATGTGCAGATGAGGAGTTGCTTCATCAAGGTGCATCACAGCATTGAACACATAGAAATTCGGATTTCTTTCTGAAAAGCCCTCCATGTACTCCCGTAAACAGGCAACAGCAATCTCCGAATCGGGAGTACCGACACCTGTATCATCTTTTGTCCCGATCTGGACTAAGTCTTCATAGAAACTCTTTTGCTTATTTGTCCCAGTGATAACACTTGCACTCGGTTCACGGCTGAACAGGTGCTGAAAGTAGTCGGGGATACGGCGGTCATTTCGTTTCTGACGGACATTGTATCTTTCTACTGCATCGCTGAAAAGAATATCATAAGCATCACGCAAATTCTGATGCACAAATGTAATGTTGTCCGCTGTTCGGGAACTGTCGATATTTTTGGCAGCAAATGCACGGTTGTTGTGGGACAAGCTGCCCTTGCCCTGACACATTGAGATCGTCTTTTGACACATAGAAACACCTCCCTTCCTTTTTGAATTGACCCTCTGACGAGAGAATGCCCTATGGGCAAAACGGTTTGCAGCGATACGGAGATCGGCAAACCAAACGGCTCGGAGAGCCGAGTTACCTGCGGAATGCCGCCGGTAACCCCATAGCACTTTCGACAGCCTTACGGACTATCAAAAATGCTATCGGGGCTCTGCGAGGCTTGAACGGCGGATAAACCGCCAACGCCGTGACGATGTGTGACGATGGTGACGATGATTACACCGCTCACAAAACATCGTCACGACCGTCACGGACTGACACGCCAACCACTTGAAATTTACTCTTTTGATAACAAAGAAAAGAAAATCATGCGTCCGCTGTGGTTACGCTTATTCGTGTATCGAATGCTATAATCATTCATCAATCTGCCTGCATTGACATTGAGTTTCAGCGAAACCACATTCGGATTCATATCAAGTCCAAGCTTTTCTATTAGTTCAGTCGCTGTACCCTGCCAAGTCGGATTTTCTTCTGTTACAAGATTGGCGATACATTCCAGCAACGGTTCGGGAGGTTCTTTCCAAAGCTCTGTTTCTGCTTTTTCAAAATTCCAGCAGAGTTTTTCTTCATCACGAATAAGATGGATTTTCTGATCTTGCTGATCACGGCCTGAAATTTCAAGTGTTGCCTTATTGGAAGTCCTGGTTTCCTTGTAAAGCATAAATGCTCCGTCTGCACAGCCAAGTAACCCATTTGTTCCTGAGATCATGTCGAAGTTATCAGATGACTTTTGCTTTCTCGTATGATGAACTAACAGCAGACATATTCCCCAACTGTCAGAGAACTGTTTCAGCTTATTGATGATCTCGTAATCTTTGGCATAGCTGTAAGAATCACTGTCCACCTCACGGATTTTTTGAAGTGTATCAATAATCACAAGCGTTGTGTCAGGGTGTTCTCGGATAAAACCACTCAGCTGATCGGTCAGACCATTTCCAAGCGGTTTGGACGATACGGAAAAGTACAAGTTTTCCGTACTGTCCGTTCCGAACATTCGGTACATTCGTTCCTGCAATCGTCTGTAATCATCTTCCAGCGCAAGGTAGAGAACCGTACCCTTTTTCACAGGATAGTCCCAAAGCAGAGTACCTGTGCTGACATGATAGGCAAGCTGTGCCATAAAGAAGCTTTTGCCGATCTTAGGTGAACCGACAAACAGATAAGTACCTTGATAGAGCAAGCCCTCAATAACAGGCGGTTTCTTGCTGTAAATATCCTGATACAGTTCCTGCATCGTGACTGTTTTCATGTATGACGGATCAATTTTCTTGAAAAATTCGTCAAAGGGGTTGAAATTTACATCACGATTTGATATACTATTAGTAGTTTGTTTTATGGATGACTGCTCCGTATCTACGCCAATAGATACGTTCGGAGCGGTCATTTCTTTTTCTTCTGACATCAGGATTCTCCTTTCATTCCATTTAATGTGGTGTTGACGAGTCGTATCGTTTCAAGAAGTTCATCACTTACAGAACTATTTTCTATTCTCTGCAATTCTGAAAGCACTTCCGCAAGCTGATTTTTCAGAGCCTTGTACACTCTCGGATTGCCCTGCACTACCACATCACGGCAGAGAAGCCTTTTTACGATGTAGTCCTGTTTGGTCAGTCCTGAAAGTGCCACTGCTGAATTTATCAGCTTTTCTTCTTCGGGAGATACCCGAAATCCGATGGTTCTGGAACGAAATCTGCCTTTGCTGTCAAGGTTTTTCGCTGACATCTGCATCACCTCCCTTTCTCAGCTCACCGAGTCTATTCGCCATCTCCGCCTGTTTCGACGGAAACAGATGTGCATAGCGGTAAGTGATCTCAATACTCTCATGTCCCACACGATCTGCAATAGCAACAGCCGAAAACCCAAGTTCGATCAGAAGCGAAACATGGCTGTGACGCAGATCATGGATACGGATACGCTTCAAACCCGTTTCTTTTACCCCTCTGTCCATCTCGTGATGCAAATAACTCTTGGATATTGTGAAAATACGCTCATCTGATTTCTGATCGTAAAGCATACGGAGATAGTCCTGCATCTCCTCACAAAGAAAATCAGGCATTTCAATGGTACGGTTGCTTTTCTTGGTTTTCGGCTCTGTAATAACGTCCTGCCCCTTGATACGCTGATAGGACTTGTTAATGCGGAGCTTTCGATTCTGGAAATCAAAGTCCTCTGGTGTGAGAGCCAACAGTTCGCCAAGACGGATACCGCACCAATACAGCATTTCAAAGGCATAAAACGAAACTGGTTTGTCCATCATGACCTCAGAAAACTGCATATATTCGTCCTTTGTCCAGAAGTTCATCTCTTTGGCATTCTTTACGCCAATACTTCCAGCTTTGGCAGCTGGGTTTACGCCAAGATCATAGTAGCGAACCGCATGGTTAAAGATACAGGAAAGCTGATTGTGCAGATTCTTCAAATACGTTTCCGAATAGGGCTTTCCGTTTTTGTCACGGTGACGAAGCAGTTCATTCTGCCACGAAAGCACATCTCTTGCCTGAATATCCTTCATCGGTTTATCCCCGAAATAAGGGAGGATTTTCGACTGAATGACGTGTGCCTTATGTTCCCATGTATTCTGTTTCAAGCGAGATCTCATATCCTGTTCATACAGCTTGTAGAAGTCCTTAAACAGCATATCAAGGTCACTGTTTGCCTGAAGCAGAAATCTTCGCTCCCAGTTCTGTGCCTCACGTTTGGTAACAAAGCCACGCTTGCACTTTTGTTTTCGCTCCCCCTGCCAGTCCTCATAACGAACCATAGCATACCAAGTGCCGTTTTTATCCTTATATACGGGCATTATTCCTCACCAGCTTTCTTTTTAGGAGGGTTCACCGAGTACACTCGCTCGTTAAAGTACTCACGGTTCACTCTGCCTGTTACTGTGATAAACCCTTTGTCGGAAAGTTCCTGATTGAGTTTACGAATGATTTTGTACGCATAGGCAACAGAGATCTCCATAACCTCAGCAACTTCCTCTGCACGAATAAATTTTTCTGACATATACATTTGTTCCTCGTATAATAAAGTAGTAGTTATTAGAGTCCCTCTCCAAGGACAATATGCTA
>ERZ1026772.697-NODE-697-length-22485-cov-8.372671_pt1 | contig 22485 bp, 10 predicted proteins | sample MGYA00380124_ERZ1026772 | MGnify/ENA primary metagenome ERZ1026772 (study PRJEB33269, sample SAMEA4719760) | human gut metagenome | biome: human-associated habitat; feature: organic feature; material: feces | place: Cameroon | collected 2013-10 ...
GCTTTTGTGTCGCCCTATTTCGCCCGTTGGGCTCAATACGGGCTTTTGTGTCGCCCTATTTCGCCCGTTGGGCTCAATACATGCGCTTGTGTCGCCCTATTTCGCCCGCTGGGCTCAATACGGGCTTTCTTTTTTGCCATTTTGCGCAGGCTGCGTTGTCGGCGTCGCCACGCGTGCGGCGGGAACGTACCTTCGTACGCCCCCTTGCCCTTGGGCTAGCCTCCTAGCATCTGCATCAAACTGGCAAAAAATGATTTGAATCGCCCTATTTCGCCCGTTGGGCTCAATACGGTCGCTTGTGTCGCCCTATTTCGCCCTACGGGTCTCAATACGGGCTCTGGGCTCCGGCTATTGCCCTTTGGGCAATACGCCTACGCGGCCGGGCTATGTGCTCACTGCGTTGCGCGCATACGCCCGGCCATGGCGCGCCAGCGGCGCGTCGCGCAAGCGCGGCATGGCATCGTTTATATGAACTAGCACACCGGTGATAGCAATCGTTCAGCTCGAATCAACCACGGCCGCAAAAGCTTGGTGCGTAGATCGAATTGATCGTTTTCCACACATAATTCGAGCCCTTCTTCGCGAACGATATAACTGATCATGATTTCAGCACCGACGAGATAAGCGTTATCTTCGATGTTTTCTCTATATGCGTCCATCACATCGGGGAATTCGATTTTTAGATCGTCGAATGCTTTTTCATCGTAGTCTGACAGACAAAAAGAGAAGTGCCCGACTTGCATTTCATGATTAAATTCAAATGAATAGTAAACTATCTTTTTATCTTGTCCGTCGACTTTTTCGATTCGTCCCGGTATGCATCCCCGAGTTCCTTCTAAATCTTTCAAATCTTTTATGTTGAAATCGACCGCATTCAATGCGCCTGTTTTATCGAACACTTCATAATGCCACAAGACGGTATTTATATTATATTTGACTTTTTTATTTGGATTGTTAAAAGTATTTGCATTGTACAAATAAATGAAAATATTGAATATGACGGCGACGAAATAATATCCCAACAATAAATAAAAAGGAGAAAAAGCATCAAAAACGGGCTCGGCAATAGCAGTCGTCGGGTTAGTTGCATGCGGCATCATCGTAACTGCAACAAAAAATCCAATAGCAATTGCTGGTATGTTTATCATCGCGATAAAGGCATTGGCCAAGCCCCACCAAGGCCCGAGTGGGTAGCACGTGATGAGCGCTATCAAACCACGTAGCCATCTGTGGCGTTCGAGAAATTTGCCAATTTTGCAATCCGTTGGATGTTTTTCGAGATAGGCATTTTTTCGATACTGTTCGTCATCTACCTCTACGAGGTTCGACAATTCTTGGCAGTTTTTGGGGCGGTCCTCGGGTTTGACTGCCAATAAACGCGCCAATACTTCTCGCATGCGCCGGCTCGTCTTCGGTGCGCGTTCGTCGATGACTTGTTCGAAGAGCAATTTCATGCCCTCGTTGTCGATCTTATAGGGAGCCACGCCCGTGAGAATGTGAAGCATTGTCGCCCCTAGCCCGTAGTAATCCGATTGAATGGTGCAATCGCCCATGAGCTGCTCGGGGGCCATATAACCCTGTGTGCCCGCAATCGTCGAGTTGAGACTTTTGCGTTCGGGGTTGGCGACGGCGCCAAAGTCGATGAGGTAAAACGCATTGTCTTGCGTGACGAGTATATTCGATGGTTTGATATCGCGGTGGATAATTGGCGGTTGATATTCCGTTTCGAGCGAAGTCAATATCGAAAGCATGCGGCGCGCAAAATCCCAAACGATAGGCTCGCCGACTGTCTTTCCATTTTTATTGAGTTTTTCGATGTATTCGAGGAGCGATTGTCCATCGATATATTCTTGCACGAGATAGTAATCATCGGGCGATCCGCTTCGTTCGATATAATCGATATATTTGGGCACGCCATCGATATCGACGCTTTTCATCGTTTCGACTTCTCGGCGGAATAAATCGAATGATTTAAAATCGTCTACCTTCTTGAGCTGTTTGACGGCAACCTTTTCGCCCGACACTCGCTCGACAGCCAGATATGTTATCCCATTGGCGCCCTCGCCGATCTGGCGTATAAAGCGATATTTACGCCGCAATATCTCTGGCGTTTCGATCGTCAATGCCTCATCTTTGTCCATCGTTTTTGATTGATTTGTCGTGTTCATTGTCATCTTTTTCCCCTCTAATCGACTTTGATATCACTTGCAACAAACAGATGCTCGTATTTGCGCGCTTTCAAAAAATCGCCCGATAAATAAACGTCGTCTTGCTCGAGTATGGGCCAAGGAATACTATAAACATACTCTCCGTCCATGACCGTGCAAGTGATGAGATATAGGCAAGGAATGAGGTCTCCCGGTTTGAGATCGTCGGGGCGACGACGCGTGTAAAAGTAGCGCACTAAATCGTCATCCGTCGAATCGTCGACCGGATTAAATGTGTAAGTCACTTTCCATAATGGGCAGTATTCCGAAGATGGGCGATCGACGGCAAATTCGAATTCGATCGATTTGACCGTCGCAAATGTCTTGCGACCGTAGCTCAATATTAATCGCAAAAGGGAATTGGTGGATTTGCAGAATGGAGCATTTGGGATTGCATTTTTTACCATAGCGATAAATGGGAAGATGAAGAACATAATAGGAAAAATAGTAAAAACGCAAGCAACTAAAACATCATTAGTAAAGAGGACGGGTCGGATGAAAAAATATCCAAGAAATAATACTATCAATGCTAATATGGAAAAAGTTAATATTTGAGATTTTCTATAACTGTAATAGCGTTTTGCTCTTCTGAATACGGAAAACTGTTGCTTGTCATCGACCGTATACGTATAGATGTTTTTTAATCTATTCTCGATATTGTTCATGGCTTCGCGCGGGATTGTGCGCGGTACCACATCGCTCAAAGCATCCCATTGCTCGATACAACCGGGCTGTTTATACGATTTCATCGGCGTCCAAGTGACTATTTTTTCTGCTTTGTCGTGATGGACGAGAGCGTCTAGGCTTTTGAAATCGCTTTTCTTTATCAGTTCGAGCGCTCGACGAATCGTCTTCGTATCGGTCAGACGTTGATCGATGTGGGGTTCGAGCATTTGGCGCAATAAAAGTGTGACGGAAAATGGGAGGTTTTGCAGGTGTGGGTCGATGAGAAGTCGAAAATCGGCAATTTCGAGCGATTCGGGGGCAACGCCCGTCAATAGATAAAACGCCATCACCGCCATCGAATACAAATCGCTCGCCGGTTTGGGCTGCCCCATCAGTTGTTCCGGTGCCATGTATCCATAGGTGCCGGCGAGCGTCGATCCGCCGTCTTTGATAACTGGATTCGCGACCGCGCCAAAGTCGATGAGCCAAACCCTATAACCGTGTGCCGTGTCTTGTAGCATGATATTGCTCGGCTTGATGTCGCGATGTATGACCGGCGGATTGAGCGCATGAAGCGATTCCAAAATCGATGTCAGTTGGATGAGAATATCGGCGATATCGCTCAATAAAAAACGGTGATGCGCTTTGATAAACTCGCTCAAGGCATGCCCGTCGATGTATTGTTGCACGATGACCGAGACCGGATCGGGGCCATTTAAGTCTTCGATGGCTTCGTAAAACTTCGCGACGCCATCGACGTGGATGGTCGACAACACCTTTGCTTCGCGATCAAACAGCTCATACATCTTCCAGTTTTTGACCGATTTGATGTGCATGACCTTGATGGCGACTTCTGATCCATCGCCAAGCCATTTGCCGCGATAAACTTCGCCTTGACTCCCGCGTCCCAAACACTCCAATATTTCATACTTCTTGGCGATGCACGGTATCGACGACGTTTCTTCATGATCGTGTGTCTGCGCCGTGTCGTATCCTCTATATGCCGTTTTGGCGGGCGTTTCGAGCGAACGTTCTATTTCGTTTGCCATCTGAGAGCTCCGATAAATATATGAAATATGGCCCAAATGTATATATTACATGTGGGCGACATCGCGCGTGCAAATGCACGCTCGGCGCGTGTTTAGATCAATGTCAAAGATTTGTCTATGTATGATATCGTTTGAGTGCGAAATGAATCGATCGATGGGCGAAGCCCTATCTGCGGCACTGCCGCAAATAGACGTAGCAGAGTGGCGTATTGGCGCGATCGATGAGCTGATCGTGCACGTCGCCGGATTTGTGGCGCAGTCGCCGATAGGTGCAGCGATATGAGCGCAACGCGCAATATCGAAGTGGTTGCCAGACGAACGGCGATGAAGTATGAATGCGGCGCCAGTCGCGCCAGATGTAGCGCACGCGCCTGCGCCGTTGCAGGGCTGTGTTTTGCTTGGCGTGAATAGAAATAGTGTGAGTCGGCGTCGTGGCTACACGGCGCGGCTCATCGACAGTGCGAAATATTGCAAAGGAGCAAATGATGAAGCGAAGCATGATGTGCCTATTGGGGCTTTCGATATCTCTGTGGATGGGGTTGAGCGCGTGTAGCCCGACCGAGAAAAAGGCGGCGGCGCCCGAGACGGCGAAAGAGCCCGCACAAGTCGAAGAAACGGCAAAGGTTGCCCAAGAAGATAGCGCGGCCGATATGGCTCGCCTCCTCACGCCCGAGACCCTCAACGCACAGGCGCCCGAGCTTTTCAATGTCGAAATCGAAACGACAAAAGGGCGCATCGTCGTCGAAATGCACCGTGATTGGGCGCCCAATGGCGTCGACCGGTTTTATAATCTCGTCGAGGCTGGGTTTTTTAAAGATATTGCTTTGTTCCGAATGGTCAAGGGGTTTGTCGTTCAATTCGGAATTCACGGCACGCCACTGGTGAGTAGCGTTTGGCGCGAAGCGTCGATTCAAGACGACCCCGTGAAGACGACGAATGCCCGCGGAACGCTCACGTTTGCAACGGCCGGCCCCAATACGCGCACGACGCAGTTGTTTATCAATTTGGGCGATAATGCCATGCTCGATAATCAGGGCTTTTCGCCGATTGGAAAGATTACATCGGGGATGGATGTCGTCGACGCGCTCAATTACGAACACGGCGAGCGCCCAAACCAGGGCAAGATTCAAAAAGAGGGCAATGCATACCTCAAAGAGAAATTCCCAGGGCTCGATTACATCGTTTCGATGAAGATTGCGCAGTAGTATTGCGCAGTGATCGCAGATGACACGTGCCCAGCAACTTTGGGCACGATGGCGTGATTGAAATGGCATTTGACAATGGCTAAAAGGTGCTTAGCTCTGCACGAGTGGCGAAATTTGCCGTTGTGGCAATTCGTCGCCATGCCCGATATGTATCGATAGTCGATAAATCGATGATAGAGTGATGATAAGAGGATGAGAACATGGATTCGGGGAATCAGAACGAGAAGAAGAAAAAGATAGGTCGAGATGGTGCCGTGGCCGAAGGCGATCAAGGTGGCGTATTGGGCAGTGGCGTCGGTCAGAGTGGTGCAGGGTTTGATGAACTCGACAATATGTATAAATTGGTTCGCGACGATGCCAATCAAAAGATTCCAGATTTATTGATATACCCGACGAATGAATATGTGGCATTCCCCGGATCGGTGATGGCTCTTAATATCGTCGACAATAATCGGTTGTTGATCGTCGAAGAAGCATTGAAGACGAATACGGGGTTGTTTATTTTGCCATACGAACGCAATCAATCGACGTTCGACCCGGAGGCATGTATCGACGTCGTTGGGACTGAAGTTCGCATATTGAAACGCGAAAAGATCCCGCAAAGCGATGTGATAACCGTTACGGTTTTTGGCATGCGTCGGCTCTCATTGAAATCGATGTATGTCAAGGGCGAATTTTTCTACGGCATTTTCACCCATGCGCTCGACTTGCCGTTGGCATCAATGGGCGACGAAATGCTCGAAGATCGCAATTTGCTACGCCAAGTGCGCTTGGCCGTTCGCAATTTGTGGGATTTGCAGGGCGAAAAACGCGAGATGAAAGAGATCATGCGCATCATCGAGCGTTCGAATGATCCGGGGTGTTTTTGCGATCTCGTTGCAGCATCGCTCGAAATGCCATTTGAAAAGCGCTTAAAAATATTACAAGCCGTTTCGGTGCGCGAGCGATTGGAAATATTGCTCGGCATATTTGCGGCGCAAAAAGAAGCCAATGTGACGTTTAGCACGACGGCGAAAAAAGTGCGCGAAGATCTCGAAAAACAACAACGCGATTTCTTTATACGTCAACATATCAAGGCACTTCGTAAGCAAATCGGAGACACCGAGCCCGAACCCGAACCATCGCGCGACGAAGAAGAAATCATCGAAAAATTGAAAAATCTACAAGCGCCAGCCGAAGCGAAAGCATATATCGAAAAACAATATAAACGTTTGACATTTTTGTCGCAATCGAGCGCCGAATATGCCGCCGCACGATCTCACATCGAAACATTGCTCGATATTCCTTGGAAAACGTATAGCGAAGATCAACTCGATCTGAATCATGCGCGCGAAATCCTTGATGCCGATCACTACGGACTAAAAGATGTGAAAGATCGCATCGTCGAATACCTCGCTGTGCTTTCGTTGCGCAAAGATTTCAAGGCGCCGATATTGTGTTTATATGGGCCTCCGGGCGTTGGCAAGACGAGCATCGGCAAGAGCATAGCCCGAGCCTTGGGGCGGAAGTTCGAGCGCGTCAGCCTAGGGGGTATCCACGACGAATCCGAAATTCGCGGCCATCGCCGCACCTATGTTGCGAGTATGCCAGGGCGAATCGTACAAGCCATTCGCCACGCGCAAACGATGAATCCCGTCATCTTGCTCGACGAAATCGATAAGCTATCGCATCACAATCAGGGCGATCCAGCGAGTGCATTGTTAGAAGTTCTCGACCCTGAACAACACCATGCATTTGTCGATAATTACATAGAAACGCCGATCGATTTGTCGCAAGTCTTGTTTTTGACGACGGCCAACAGCCTCGACACGATTCCGGGCCCCCTCCGCGATCGCATGGAAATCATCGAAATTCCAGGTTATACACATGTCGATAAACGGTTCATCGCCCAAGACTTCCTCATTCCGAAAGTATTGAAAGAACATGGTCTCGTCAATTCAAACCTCGCGGTGAGCGAAGAGGCACTCGACGACATTATCAATTTTTATACACGCGAGGCAGGCGTGCGAAAGCTCGAACATTGCTTGGCAGGCGTTTGCCGAAAAGTTGCCGCCCATGTCGTCACGGCGAAACAAGCGGGCAAGCGACGCGCAACGGCGCGTTTGACGCGCAAGAATTTGCCGCAATACCTCGGGAAACAAAAATACGATTTCGACATGGTCGAGGCGAAACGCCGCCCCGGTATTGCCACGGGCTTGGCTTGGACCCCAGTCGGGGGCGATATATTGTTTATCGAAACGACGCATTTGCCCGGCAAAGGTCAGCTCGTCATTACGGGGAAATTGGGCGACGTCATGCAAGAGAGCATTCGCGCTGCAACGACGCTATTGCGCGGTTGGCTTGCGAACGATAATGCATCGATCGACTTCGAAAAAGAAGACATCCACGTGCACGTGCCCGCTGGCGCGACGCCAAAAGATGGGCCTTCGGCAGGCGTCGCCATCTTCTGTGCACTGTTGAGTTTATATAAAGATGTATCGATTCCGGCGACGATTGCCATGACGGGTGAAATTTCACTTCGCGGCAATGTTTTGCCCGTGGGCGGTATTCGCGAAAAGGTTTTGGGGGCGCATCGCGCGGGCATTCGCACGATATTGTTGCCCGAAAAGAACAAAGCCGACCTCGACGACGTCCCGCAAGAAGTGCGCAACGATATCAAATTCCACTTCGTGCACTCGATCGACGATTGCGTGCGCATCGTGTTTCCCAAATCATAACGCTTCCATCGCCCCTTTTCGCCCATCATCCCCATCATCGCCATCGATTACAGGATACGCGACATGCCATATTGGATGAAATTAGCGATAGCCGTTGCCGTGACGTTTTTGAGTGCATGGATTCCGCTCGTCGGGAGTTACCACTACGAAACATCGTTGGCGACGGCACTCTTGGGGCTCGTGTGCATCCCATTCCTCGCGCCGCGCGTCGCCGAATCGACGCCCGACGAAAAGGCAAAGACGATCGCAAAGTGCATTGGCGCTAGCATTTTATATTTTGTGTCGGCCAATGGCATATATATGGCGGTGGCTGCGCTCTCGAATCAACTTTGCGACGTCTCTCAAGGCATTCAATTTCAATTGCTCATAGCGTTGCCGTCAAATCTCCTCGTCGCATCGATAATTGCATGGGGGCAATGTGTTTTCAAATGGCGATTATGGCGGGTGTTATTATATATATTCGTCGTATGTATTGATTTTGGATTCGTCATTTTTGCGTTATATCATTGGCCACCGATCATCGCATTTGGGCAATTTATAGGGTATTTTGCAGGGTCGATATACGACGAATCGATCGACGTCTTTGGCCGCCTTTTTGCCTATCGATTGGGCACATTTGCCATCATTATATTGTGGTTATATGGGGCATGCGGTCGATTATGGCGCCAAATCGCCATGCCAATCGCTTGTCTATGCCTTTCTTTTGGTTATCAATTCTACCTCGCCGAAACGGGGCAAATTGCGCCCATGGGGCGCGGATCTCTCGAGTCGGCGCTGTGGGCGACGATCGATACACCGCACTATCGCATCCATTACTTGCCGCGATCGAAGAATCGGCAAGCCATGGCGAGAGAATACGAACGGATTGCCAACGATTACGAGCGAGATTATCGCTATTTGGAATCGTTTTTTCAGACGACGGTGTCGCAAAAGATGGAAATCTGGCATTATCCCGATGCCGAAATGAAAGGGCGTTATTTGGGCGCAAAGCGCACGAGCTTTGCTCGCCTTTGGAAACGCGAAATTCACGTCGTCGAAGGATCCGCCGATTCGACGCTTTCGCGCCACGAAATGGCCCATCTCTTTGCGGCATCGTTTTCGACATCGCATTTTGGCGTCGCCGGCGGCTGGCTCCCATCGCTCGGTTGGACCGAAGGGCTTGCCATGGCCGCCGAATGGCCCATCGAAACGTATGATTTACACGCTTGGGCTCACGGCATTCTGCATAACGAAGCCGTATTTGGACATATCGACCCCGTTACATTGATGTATGGTTTTTGGGGGCTGCCGTCGCGCGTCGCCTATACAGTTGCAGGATCTTTTGTTCGATGGCTTATCGAACGATATGGCATCGAGAAAGTCAAACAAATGTCGAATTTAATGCCAGGCGATTTCGAAGATGCCTTTGGCATATCTTTCCGCGATTTGTTCGAACAATGGCGCAACGATATCTTGCATCGCCGTTTTGCCTCGGGCGTCGTCGATCGATCGCGCATCGTCTTCGCCTCGCAATCGATATGGACGCGCCATTGCGCTCGCACGCGTGCATACGCGCAAATGCAATTCGCCACGTGCTTGGGCGATAATCACTGCCCAAATCGCGTGAGCGACGAAATATTAGTCGGCGAATTCTGTACAAACGATGGCAATCGACTCGGCGATAGGTTACTCGGATTGGAATTGATTTATAGCCGCTATATCGCGCATGGCGCCATCGATACAGGCCATCGCGCCGCAGCTTTGCCCACGCCACAAGGCACGATTGGCGCACTTCGCCCGCAAAATACTGCCAACGATATGTGTTCTGTCGATGATGTGGCCAAAGCTTCGGCCTCGGATTTGCGCCATGCCATTGCCCAACGCCTAGGCCAAATCGATATCGCACAACTTGGCCCTGCTCAACAAATCTCATGGCACGAGCGCACCGCCGATATTCTTTGGCACGCCAATCAAAATACATTAGCGGCGTTATATTATCGCCTCTTGTCGACGAATGACGCAATCCCCGAGCCGACAGCTCGCCGCATCGAAATCAAAGCCCAAGCCGCCGAAACGATGCATTCCCCCGTTTCGCAAATCTTGCGCCTTTGGTTCGCCAATAGCCTCGATGAATCTATCGCCGCCGCCTCGCACGCGTTTTCAAATGCCCCCATTCTGTCGTATTTGGCTTTTGTCAATGCCATGAACCGCCGCGATTTCACCACCGCACGACAAGCCTATATGCGCATCATATATCACATGCTCAGCGCCGAACGAGCTACGCAGTTGCCGCCGCGTGCTTGGCGTGAGTTCTGGCGATTGGTGGGGTATTTGTAATTGTCATCATTTCGATAGAGTCATAAAATGTCTGAAGCATTTCATCATATACAAGAGAAAGAGCCCGCCAAGGCGATATGCCCCTTCGTCAAATGGGCAGGCGGAAAAAAACAACTTCTCCCCGCTCTCGTCGAACGCATGCCACCGGCATACAATCGCTATTACGAACCTTTTATCGGTGGAGGGGCATTGTTGTTATGCATACAGCCCAAAAATGCAGTTATCAACGACGTCAATCGCCAATTGCTCAACGTCTATAGACAGTTGAAACGCGATCCGAAGGGCGTCGTTGAACGATTAAAGCAGCTCGATGGCGTCGAATGTGATAAAGATCACTATATTGAAATGAGGGCGCGTTTTAATCGAAAGATTCAATCCGATGAATTCGATATTGAGTGTGCAGCCTTGATGATTTGGATAAATAAGCACTGCTTCAACGGCCTTTATCGAGTGAATTCCAAAGGGCTTTTTAACGTTCCCTATAACAATAGAGTGAACGGGGCATCGATGAACGACGACAATCTCATCGCTATCGGCAAATACCTCAACGATGCATCGGTCGAGATTCGCGAGGGGGATTTCGAGCGCGCATGCGAAGATGCCGAGGAAGGCGATTTTGTCTATTTCGATTCGCCCTATATTCCAGAGAGTAGAACGGCAAATTTTACCGATTATACGAAAGATGGCTTTGGATACGATGATCATTGCCGATTAGCCCAACTATTCAAAAAGTTGTCGGATGACGGTGTCAAAGTCATGCTCAGCAATAATGATGTCGGTTTGATATATGAATTGTATAATGGATTTAATATTGAATCCATCGACGTGAGGCGATCTATCAATAGCGATGCTTCGAAAAGAGTGGGGCGAGAAGTCGTCGTGACGAATTATGGGAGGTAACTATGCCGCCATGGAGTTGAGAATATGGCGTGTCGCAAGCTGTGCGAAAAAGCACGTTGCGTTGATAATTCCCATGAAATGGCATGGTCGATGTGATAGTGTGCGAGTTTGGGGGCTTTTCTTTGATTCTCATAGGGAGTGGAGATAGATGGCACGGACGGAGATAGCGTTTCCGAGTTTGCCGAATGCGCGGCTTTTGTTTGGTAATCAAGACGTCAATTTGCGATATTTGGAGACGTCGCTCAATCTAGAGGCGCATTCCGATGGCAATAGCGTTCGTTTAGTGGGGGATGCCTCGTCGGTAGACGTCGCTCAGAAGGCGCTTGTGGCGCTTTATGAGACGTCGAAACAGAATCGCGACGTGACGGTTTCGGAGTTTGCCGAGATGTTGCAGGCGTTGCAAGGCGGAGAAACGGCGCGTGGCGGTTGCATATTGCTCACGAACGACAAGCGAGCGATTCGCCCGAAGACGCCGCGTCAGGAGGCGTATGTCGAAGCGATACGCGAGAACGACATCGCGTTTGGCATAGGCCCTGCGGGGACAGGCAAGACGTATTTGGCGATGGCCATGGCGGTCGATGCCTTGTTGCGCAAGCGCGTGAAGCGCATTGTGTTGGTTCGCCCGGCAGTCGAGGCTGGCGAGCGATTGGGGTTTTTGCCCGGCGACATGGCCGAAAAGGTCAATCCGTATTTGCGCCCGCTCTACGATGCGCTCTACGACATGGTCGATGCCGAACGGGCTCAACACTGGATAGAGCAAGGCTCGATCGAAGTGGCGCCGCTTGCGTTTATGCGTGGGCGCACGCTCAATCATGCCTTTATCATCCTCGACGAAGCCCAAAATGCGACGCATGAACAGATGAAGATGTTCCTCACGCGGCTCGGGTTTGGTTCGAAAGCCATCGTGACGGGCGACTTGACGCAGACCGATTTGGGCAGTGGTGTTCGCTCTGGGTTAGCTCGTGCTGTCGATATCTTGGCCAATGTCGAGGGCATTGCAATTGTGCGATTGACTGAGAGCGATATCGTTCGACATCCGCTCGTTCAGCGCATCGTCAATGCTTACGAAAGAGCAATTAGCAATTAGCAATGAGGAATTAGCAATTAGCAGTTAGCAATTAGCAATTAGCAGTTAGCAATGGGCAATGAGCAATGGGCAATGGGCAATGGGCAATGGGCAGTGAGCAATGGGCGATGAGCAGTGAGCAATGGGCAATGAGCAATGGGCAATGAGCAATTAGCAATTAGCAGTTAGCAATTAGCAATGGGCAATGAGCAATGGGCAATGAGCAGTTAGCGATGAGTGGGCAGTGGCTAGAAGTCAGTGGTTAGTGGCTAGAAGTCAGTGGTTAGTGGCTAGAAGTCAGTGGTTAGTGGCTAGAAGTCAGTGGTTAGTGGCTAGAACTAAAGGTTAGAGGCTATTTCTAATTTCTAATTGCTAATTAATAGTGAGCAGAGATCAATGAGCGATGGTTAGGGACTAATTGCTAATTTCTAATTGCTAATTGCTAATTAATAATAGATGGAAAGTATAATGATATAGATTGAATGTGAAATGAATGATGCATCATTTGGATATTATCTCGGAGCCGATAGGGCAAGGAAATCATCATGAGAAGCGAGATGGATGAATACCGACAGCGCGATAGTTTGAGTTTCGACAAAGTGCCGCGCAAGAAGAAGCAGTCGAGATTTTTGACGTTTGGCTTAGAAAACCCGTTGATATCGATTGGCTTTATTGGGCTCGTCGTTTTAGCCGTTATCTTGTGCGTCGGTAGCACGGGTGAAAGCGAATCGGGGGGGATGTCGCGAGCCGATATCGGTACGATTGCAACACACGATTACAAGGCGTCGCGCGATTTTACATTCGATCGAGTCGACCAGGAGGCGACCGACAGGATTCGCGATCAGCGCGTGTCGGAAGTTTTGCCCATCTATCGCTGGGATCGGGCATATCGAGATACGCTTTTGGCAAAGGTGCATCTCGTCTTTTTGAACATGCGCAATGGCTTGCAAGAAGAGGCATCGCGTTTATCGTCGATTCGCGTTGCGTGCCACGAGCCCGGCGAAAGCGTCGATAAAGATGCTACGCGCCAAAAATGGGTCGATGCCCTCTTATCGCCCTATGCCGATAGCAGCGTATTTGAGCCGTATTTGTCGGTTTGTGCATTGAGCGATGCAGAGATTTCGGAGCAATTGACGCGCTGGACCGAAGTTCATCGCGATAGCTTTGTCCAATCGATGGGCTATGTCGTCGACGATACGACGTATGCATATTTGGCTTCGCATTGGTTTGCCGAATCGATCGAGACGAATTTGCGCGAGATTTACGACGTCGTCCTCGACCGGATGATCGTTTCGACGCGCCAAGCGATCGATGGCATAGACGACATTAGCGTGCAATGGCTAGAGGGCGAAGAGCGGAATTCAAAAATCGTCGATAAATCCGAAAAATCGATGATTTCGACGTTAGAATCGAGTGAGATGATGTTTTTGGGGCTTGCGCGCGAATCGTTTTCGCAAGCGCCCGAAGGGTTTTATCTCTATTTCAAACAATTTGTTCGACCGAATTTGACATACGATGAGGCGGCGACAGAGCGCGAACGCCAATCGGTACGCGATAAGACGGCAGAATTGCGCGTCATCGAAGAGTATAAAAAAGGTCAGACGATCGTCGCGCGCGGTAATCCGATTCGCGCATCGCATTACGATATATTTGAAAAGATGACGCAATCGCAGGGCGATATCGAGAATCGCACGATTCATTGGATATCGCTCATTACGGTCGTCGGCGTGTTGTTGTTCATGCTTTGGCGTAGTATGCGCGGAGGTGTACAGCGACAAAAGAGCCGCGATTTGGTCTACTTTGCATCGGGGATCCTCGTCTATGCGTTGAGTTTACGAGGATTTGTGTTGCTCAACGACGTTCTGGATTCGGTTTATCATTGGTCGTTTTCGATATTGTTATTATTCCCATTTGCGGCGGGCCCGATGGTCATGCTCATCGTCGTGAACCGGTTCTATGCCTATTTATTTGGCATTGTGACGGCGGTCATCGCGAGTCTCATCGTCGAAGATCAGAGCTTGCTGATGGGTTATATCATCATCAGTTCGGTGGCTGGGTGCATGTTGATGGAGCGCCCGAAGCGTAGCAATGTCGTTTTGCGTTATGGTGTCGTATTGGGCGCTGTGTCGGCTCTCATCGCGGTAGCGGCGTATTTGTTGCGCGGCGCGAATATGACGCATGTCGATTATTGGGTCGTCGCATTTTTGGGGCTTGCAAGTGGATTTTTATCGGCTGGCGTCGTGACGATTGGTTTGCCCATTGCCGAGAGCGTTTTTGGTTACGTGACGTCGAATAAATTGCTCGAGCTTTCGAACTTGGAGCACCCGGCGCTCAAGGCGTTGTTTATGGAAGCTCCGGGAACGTATCAACACTCGATCATGGTTGGCACGCTCAACGAAGCCGCCGCCGATGCGATCGGTGCAAATTCGATTTTAGCTCGCGTTGGCGGCTATTATCACGACATTGGAAAAGTCAAAAACGCCCAATACTTTGCCGAGAATCAGCGCGGCGACAATCCGCATAACCGTCTCAATCCCAATATGAGTGCACTCATATTGAAAACGCACGAGCGCGATGGGCTCGAAATTGCAAAGAAATATAAATTGCCCCAAGATATTCGCGATTTTATTGCAACGCATCACGGGACGAGTCGCATCGAGTACTTCTATCAACGCGCGAAAGAGCAACAAGAACGCGTTCACGAAGAAGATTATCGATATCCTGGACCGCGTCCGCAGACGCGCGAAACGGGCATTTGCATGGTTTCCGATATGGTCGAGGCGGCAGTGCGATCGTTGCCCGATAAGAGCCCCGATAAAATTCTCGTCCTCGTACACAAATTGATCAATCACAAGTTTTCCGATGGTCAGTTCGACGAATGCGACTTGACGCTGCGCGACTTGAACGATATCGCCAATGCCCTCATCGGCATATTAAATGCGTTCTATCACCATAGACCCGAATACCCCGACCAAAAGAAGGAGCGCGAGAAGATCGAAGCTGAAAAACGAGAAAAAGCCGAGGGGACTAAAGAAAAATCGGATTCTGGCTCAGAAACAAAAGACAATTCGAAGAATCCGACGGCTGTGAAAGAAAGTTCAGATAAATTGGAAAAAGCCGATGCATCTAAAGTTGATGGATCGAAAGATAAAGAGGCGAAAGCCGCCGAGGCTAGCAATGCACCCAAAGGCGACGGCACGTCGACAAAAGATGCGAAAGACGTAAAAGAGCCAAAAGAAGCGAAATCGCCGAAAGATTCTAAAGACGCGAAATCATCGAAAGAAGCGAATGCGTCGAAAGATGCCAAGGAAATCAAAGAATCTATCGATGCGAAAGATGCCAAGGATGCCAAGGATGCGAAATCGCCAAAAGAATCGAAGGAGGTGAAGGAGTCGAAGGCTCAGAAAGACCAGAAAGAGAGCAAAGACGCGAAAGATGCCAAAGACGTGAAAGATGCAAAGTCGTCGAAGGAATCGAGCGAGAAAGCTACGAAGCAAGAACAAAAAAACAGCAAGTTGGCGAAAGGCGATTGTAGCATCGCCGATGAATCGATGGTAGAATCGACAGGTGCGGTTGAGGATTCTGGTGCGAGCGAAGAGAGCACTGTGGAAAGTCAAGCTGAGACAAACGAAGGTGACGATGGGGCGGCGAGCGACGACAAGAGAGAAGTCGAAGCGTTGCTCAAAGAGGGCGAAGCCGACGATCGCGATGGCAATGGTGAAACGCCGAAAACCGTCGATGCCGAAAGCGTGATGGCGACGATACAAGGAATTCAAGACGCATACGATTTGACATTCTCGAGTAAAGTTGACGTGTTTAAACGGAGCTAAGCAAAGCAATGAACGTGTACATTCCCAAGAATTGTAAATTGTTATCGGGTGATAGCGAAACGGGTGTTTTGCCAATTCAACCCCATGGACATTATGCCATAGAAGCGAGTGCAGGGACGGGGAAGACGTACACGATATCGAAATTGTTTTTCGATTTAGTCGTTCGCGGCGTCGATCCAGCGGCGATATTGGTCACGACGTTTACGCGTGCGGCGACGGCTGAACTCAAAAAACGACTCCACGATGAGATTCGCAATGCGATGGAAGCGTACGAGAAGAAGACGGGATCAGAGAGTGAACCCGCGCCCGAAGATATGACGGCGTATTGGCGAATTGATGACGAAGTGTATAAACGCCTATGTCGATGTGATGAAAAGTTTGGCTCGGTGACGATATCGACGCTCGATAGCTTGGTACAGAGGATATTGCGCGAAAACGCAGAATTGAGTTTGAGTTGTAGCGATTTCGAAGTGGCGCAACAATTCCAAACAGGCGATGCGTTTCGTCGTTTTATGACAGAAATCGTTCCGAATGATGAAATCTTGCTCGCGATCGTCAGCGCATATCCGTCGATTGAAAGCCCAAAGCGCACGACATTGAGCGATGATTCAGCGTCTTACCAAGATTCATCTTTTAGCCGCGAGCTCAAAAGTTGTGCGCGTCGCGATGCTCGAAGTGTCAATTTGCTTGAATACAAAACGTTGGGATTTCGCGATTTTTATGATTTCATGGAATCGTATCGGAAGTGGTATGCCGAGTTTGTCGCTCTCGTGTCGACTATCGATCGCAAGCAATTTGTCAAATGGTGTGAGCGCTTCTCCAACGATCCACCAAAATCGATCGGTTGGTCACCACGTATCTTTTGTTTCAAATCAGAAGGCGAAAATTCAGAAAGCGAGTTAGTTTTCTCGAATATCTATTTTCGGTTGACTCAAAAGCCAGACAATATGCGGAATTGGGCTTGGTTTTCGCGCCGATTAAAGGAGATTTTGGACAAGAAAGTCGAGAAAACGAGTCGGGATGTCAACGAATCCGAGCGTTCCGAGGCGGCAGACGGTGAAGAAGTACAATTGGTCGATAGGAGAAGGCTATCGACGCAACGCGCCAAGCGCACTGCATGTGTGCAGCGCGTGATCGAAGCGCTCGATAATTCGGCGAGCGCGACTGAATCGCCATACGAGCGATTTAGTGCGCTGTTGAGTTGTTTGACTGTATGTTGCGTTGGGGCAAAACAACTCGTCGTGGCTTATTGTGTTAAACCGTATTTGCAATGCATTGACTACGACAAACAGATCAAACGCGCCTATGAATACGACGATTTTACGCGCAATTTGATGCGATCGGCGGATGCCGACGATGACGATGGAAGAGAATTGATCGAAGCGGTGAAACGTCGATGGAAATGCGCAATCATCGATGAGTTTCAAGACACTAACGCGGATCAATGGGGATTTTTGAAAAAGTTCTTCCTCGATGATCATCATCAACTTTTTTTGATTGGCGATCCGAAGCAAGCGATTTATGCATTCCGCGGCTGTGATGTGTTTATTTATCGCACGGCAGTCGATGATATCGTCGCAGCAGGGCAATGTGATGGAGACGCAAACTCTGGTATGTCGCAATGTAAACTGACGCTTGGAGAGAATTTCCGATCGACGCCCGTGATGATCGACACAATTAATGCGCTATATCAATGTAAATGTAGCGTTTCAGAAAAGAAGAAAGCGAAGAAGGGCAAAAAAGGTAAGGTCGAAGAGAATAATGAAAACGTTGAAAATAATGGAGGAACTAATCCACTGTTTTTGAACGAAGGCGCTATCATCGCATCGAATTATATCGATGACGATATCGATGAAAAAGTCAATCGATATGATGCCGTCACAGCAGGGCATAGAAGGTGGCATTGCATCGATAGGACGACGGGGCGCGAAGTCGATGGACTGTCGGTGTATCAATGCCAAACGGATAAAGTTAGTAAGGTTGATGATGAATGGGCAGATGGCATCGTTCGCATTCTCAAAGAAGATTACGTGACGAATAGGATATGTTTTTTCGATGAAGATGCTTATGATGCGTATAAATCATATACGGGCGATGAAAAGGAGAAGCAAAAATTATTCGATAAAGCATTTCGCCCGATCAAGTCGGTGTATTTATTATGTGAAAAGCGATCGGCTCTGAAGAAAGTTCGCAATGCCATGTTGGCAAATGGGTTTGTTTTCGAAGATACAAAGAAACTCGGTAAATTATTTGGAAATCAAGAAAGCCTCGATTTGATACGTTTGATGTATGCTATCGACAACCCAGACAATAAAGAATACGTTGCCGCAGCGCTCAATACGATGTTCTTTGGTTTGTCGTTGTATGATGTCGCCACACTCATAGAAGCCCCCGAGAGTTGTGCCAAAGAGAAATTCAAAGAATGGTCGCGCATATCGAAAGATCGTCGGAAGTACTCGCTCATATTCGAAGATATTTTGAAGACGACGCGTTTTCGCGAAAGGCTTAACGTCTTTTCGACGACTGAGGCGCCTTATTGGAGAGTGCTACGCCTCGTGGATTTGCTCACCGAAAAGGCGACATACGAAGATATGACGTGGCATGAACTCGTCGAATATGCCATCGATGCGTATTGGAATGATGTGAGCGAAGACGATGATTCAGACGTTGACGATGCCGAAGGCGTCTTTGTGAACAGTGGTTTGAAAATTCAAATGAAGACGATTCACAGTTGCAAAGGCCTCGAAGCCGATGTCGTTTTCACTGTGCTAGAGGCAACAAAACCGCAAGTGAGGCATTCGCCCGATGTTTGTCATGAAAAGGTCGATGGGCAATGGAAGCAATTCATCGATGCCGAGGCGATCGCCGGTGCTGATGAAAGTGAAAGATCTTCGGCATCAATGGAGGCAATGCTCGAATCAGAACGATTGCTATACGTCGCATTGACTAGGGCAAAGTATCGCCTCCACGTCCCACTATCGGATACAATTACCTATCCGCTAAGCAAAAAGTTGAATCAAGCACTGAAGGCGGCTCAGCCATTGATTAAAAAGACCGATTATTGCATCGATCCAGCAATACTCGAAGATTTGGAAAAGAACTGTCGACGACGCGACAGATTGAATCTGGCGGCCAATGCTCAGAAAGAGTCGCTGACGCTCGATGGTGCATGGGTTGTCAATGTCAATGGCAAAATTGTCGAATACGATGCATTGAATAGCCGTTTAGCGCAACCCATTGCTCCATGGCTCGAGACGCGAGTTCGATATAATCATTCTTATTCGGAATTGAAACGTCAGAATACTGGCGCAAATGACGTCGACGGCAATAAACCCGACAATCCCATCGTGCCAAAAGCGCGAGTGAAAAGCGCGTTGCCAGGCGGAACGAATACGGGGTTGTTTTTGCACGAAGCATTTGAAAAAGTCGATTTCGAACGAGTGAAACGCATACGCGATGCGTTTGCAGGTGAGGAAGGCGAGCTTTTTGATAGCTTGATTGCACTTCGAGAAAAACATGCTCGTGAGATCGATGAGAATGATGATTTAATGGGCGTGGAACAGTTGTTTTCATCACTCGAGAGAAAGTATAAGTTTTCAAATAATCCAGCGGCAATCAAAGCGGCGAAGCGCATATTATATCGCACTTTGACGTCGACAGGTCATGAGTTTTTGGCCGATGGTATGGCGCTTTGCGATGCCGATAAAGTCATCAGTGAGATGGAATTTTTATCGAATTGCAAAGGGATGGAAGGCATTGATGGTACATTTAATGCAGATTTCGATATGTTTAACGGTTCTATCGACTGCGCGTGTCGTTTCGACGATACTTGGTATATCATCGATTGGAAGAGCGACACCCTTGCCGATTATAGCGATGAATTCTTGCGCGATCACGTCGCCGAATCGTATGGCAATCAAGTGGCAATTTATACGAGTGCATTCAAAAAGTGGCTCGCCAGTATCGATCCGAATGGATGGTGTACATTTGGTGGGATGATTTACGTGTTCTTGCGCGGCGTGGAGCCCGAGGGCGACACGGGGTTTTTCTGGATCAATCCAGAGTCTTGATGGGCGGGCATTGGTTGATGGAGTTAAACCCGCCCCAACGGGGCGGGCATTGGCGTAGGCGTATGCGCGCAAGGGCGTAGCCCGAGCACATAGCCGTAGCTAGAGCCCGTATTGAGCGCTAGCGAAATAGGGCGACAAGCAAGCCCGTATTGAGCGGTGAGCGAAATAGGGCGATTCTGAGCCCGTATTGAGCGCGAGCGAAATAGGGCGATGGCGCCGTCTCGGCGTAGGCGAGTCGGCGCGAAAAGAGATAGCAAAATCAATTTGAAAGTGCTTTTCGACGTTCGATGCGCACGGCTTCGATGCGGTTGAGGAACATCATGGCGTCGGATTTGTTATCGCGGTTAATATGACATTTGCTTTTTAATATTGTCGAACCGATGTTGATTTGTAACACAGTATAGAATGACATGTAATAACAAACGGGCAACATGAGGCAAGCGTAGATTAGGACGATGAGAGTGATGCCGGTGTTGTCTGAGTGGCGAGCGATGAAGAAATAATATAAGCCCGTGATGATGATAAGTGCAATGTCGATGATGGACCATATATACTTGCGTTCTTCGTGCAGAGAAGTGCCTTGAATGTTTTCAATGTCGTAGACTTCGCAATTTGTGACATTGTGTTTTTTGTTACTCGTTACATTCCAAATTCTGTGCGTTGTGAGGTAGAAAGTATTAAAAATTGCAATGGGCTGCTCGTCGTCCATGAGACGTTCTTTGAAAAACGGATCGTCGAAAGTCATCGATGGTTCGTTTTTTGTATCATCGAGAACGACGGGGTTGGCAGCGACGTTTGTTTTTTCGTCGCGAGCGGGGCATTTTCTGACGACGGCGCGTTCGTTGACTACGGGCATTTCGTCGGTCATGGCTTGTAGAGTATTGAATTCTTTGCGCAACTTTGACTTTTTAGAAAGTATATCGTCGTCGTTTGAAAGATCGCGCTCGGCTTGTAATTCTTTTTCGCGTATTTCGTTTGCCAAGTAGAGGTGTAGTTCGTCTTCTTTTTCGAAGAGGGTGCGGACGCCGTCTTTTGTCGAGAGGTCTTGTGAAGATGCGGGGAGGAGTTCGCTGTCGGAGGCGGCGGCGCGAGCTTCGGCGCGTAGCATGTGGCGTAGTGTGCTCGTGTTTTGGATTTTGAGAACGTCGGAGTGTTCTTCGAGTTTTTCGAAATCGTCGTCGACGACTTTTGGGTCGGGTTTTGGCTTGTGGGCGGGCGTGGCGCTGGCGGAGTTGGCGAGGTCGTCGAGGTCGGCGAGTTTTGCAATGCCTGCGACGTGTGCAAGGTCGTCGGCTTTGTCGAGAATGTGGGGGAGCACGTCGGACGAGCGTCGAATTTTGAATTGTTCGGAGGGAGAATCGTCTTCATTTTCTTCGGTGAATGACGAAGAATCGAGAATTGAATGCAAATCGCTGTGCAAAGAGCGTTCGCCTCTGATGGCGGTTCTGGAGACGTTTTTTCGGCTGATTCTGTTTCGTTCGTGTTTGGTGGAGGCGTCGCCTTGGGCGTCGGCGCGTCGTGCGCGTTCGAGAGCTTCGACGAGTTCGGAGGCGCGTTCGAGGATGGAGTTGTCGATTGGGTCGTCGGAATTGGCGACATATTGTCGCGCGGCGTCGACGGCTGCGCGTGCGGCTTCGAGGCACAGCGATCGCGGTATGTCGTCGTGGGATGTGGAGACAATGCCCGATTCGAGGATGGCTTCGCTGAGGTCGGTTTGCGGGCGTGGCATCGTCGCGTTTGTTTCGTCGGCATCGTCGGCGTCGATGGGGGGCACGGCGCGTTGAGCTGTTTTATGCCTGGTGTTGACGCGTTCGAGAGTGCGTTCGCTCGTCAATTCGACGACGTCGTCGTTGGTCGTTTGGTGTGCTGGCGTTTCGGGGCGTTCGTCGAGTGGTGCTTGGACGGGGGAGGCCCCGAGGTCGTCGAGCGAAATATCGATGCTCGGGCAATCGCGGAGGACTTGGTCGACGGGAATTTTGGGAATGCGCGGAATAGATCCACTGTGCGCACGCTCGGTGTGGCGGATGGCGCGAGAATCGGCGCGGCTGTCGCCGAGCGGCGAGCCCGTTTTGGCGTCGACTTGTAGTGTCGTTGCGTTTTCGGTCTGTTTTGTATTGCTCGAGGCGCGAGCTTTTTCGGCGATGCTTTCGCGAACGAGGCTCGACTCCATGACGTATGTGACTTCGTTTGGTTCGGCTTCGATGTATTCGTCGTCGGCCATGTTGCGCATGCGTAGCAGCAGGCTTTCGGTGCGAGCGCCGAGATCGTCGGGCATGGATTGTGCCGATCCTTGGGCATTTGCCGGAGTTTGGGCATTTGCTGGAGTTTGGGCATTTGCTGGAGTTTGGGCGTTTGCCGGAGTTTGGGCATTTGCCAGAGTTTGAGCCGTTTGAACGTTTGCGGTCTGGCTGGTCGTCGCGACAGTTTCGTCGCTGTCTCTTATACACATCTCCGAGCCC
>ERZ1026772.698-NODE-698-length-22451-cov-3.681282_pt1 | contig 22451 bp, 23 predicted proteins | sample MGYA00380124_ERZ1026772 | MGnify/ENA primary metagenome ERZ1026772 (study PRJEB33269, sample SAMEA4719760) | human gut metagenome | biome: human-associated habitat; feature: organic feature; material: feces | place: Cameroon | collected 2013-10 ...
GCATTGAATTCTGCCTCAAAACCGGATCCTTTCTTTCATGGAAAAAGCGTCGGATTTGTATTCCGACGCTTTTCTTTTCAAAAATTCATCTTTCAGTTCTTGCCGGAGCGCTCCTGCCTGGTCTTCAGCTCGGTCTCGAGCCGAATGATCTTTTTGGCATTCTCGTCATTCTCCGCACGAACCTCCTTCAGATTCTTCTCGGTGGTTTCGAGCTTCATCTGCGTGGCAATCAGTTCATGCTTTAGATCATACAGATCCTTCTCCCGCGAAGACCCGTCCGCCTTGAGATCTTCCATTTCTCTCTTCGCACGGAAATAATCATCCGCAAGGTTAATCTGCATCAGAATATTCTTAAAATCAGGGTTCAGCTTGCCATAGCTTTCATTCTTGCGAAATTCTGCAATCTTCCCGTTCAGGTACGATGCAATCTTCTGTAAATATTCTTCACTCTCGTAGCCGGAAAGTGTATAGACCTTTCCATCAATAATTACTTCCGCATCTGTCTTTGCAGCCATAATTGCCTCCCCTTACCGCAGTTTCCATGCGGCTATATTCCGAATTATTGTACTGAACTTCTTTTCAATTGTCCAGTATCCGGCTCATCCTTCTTCGCTTTCCGGAAAGGAAAGACCCAAGTGCTCATAGGCAGCTCTTGTTGCGACACGCCCGCGCGGAGTCCGGTTCAGAAGTCCGTTCTGCAAAAGATAAGGCTCTACCACATCCTCAATGGTTCCCGCATCTTCACCGATCGCCGCCGCAAGGGTATCGAGCCCCGCCGGTCCTCCTCCGAAATTCTGAATCAGGGTAAGAAGAATTCTTCGGTCACTCCGGTCCAGTCCCATTTTATCGACATCCATCAGATCCAGTGCCGTCTTTGCGACCTCCTCCGTTACCACGCCGTCAAAGCGAACCTGTGCATAATCCCGCACGCGCTTCAGAATCCGGTTGGCAAGACGAGGGGTTCCGCGGGATCGCTTCGCCATCTCGATGGCTCCGTTTTCCTCCACCGATACTCCCAGCTTTTTCGCAGAATTCAAAATAATCTGCTTCAGTTCGTCCACCTGATAGAATTCAAGCCGCTGAATCATGCCAAAACGGTCGCGAAGCGGCGCCGACAAAAGTCCCGCTCTCGTCGTTGCTCCCACCAGCGTGAACCTCGGAAGCTCCAGCCGGATGGACTTCGCAGCCGACCCTTTGCCGATCATGATATCGATGGCAAAGTCCTCCATTGCAGGATACAGCACCTCTTCCACCTGCTTGTTCAGGCGGTGAATCTCATCCACAAAAAGAATATCGCCTGCCTTCAGCCCGTTCAGAATGGCCGCCATCTCTCCCGGCTTCTCAATGGCAGGTCCGCTGGTAATCTTAATATGTACGCCCATCTCGTTTGCAAGAATCTGGGCCAGCGTAGTTTTCCCAAGTCCGGGAGGCCCGTAAAACAGGATATGATCCAAAGGCTCCTGTCTCTGCTTCGCCGCTTCAATGGAAACGCTCACGCTGTCTTTAATTTTCGTCTGTCCGATATAGTCCTTCAGCTTCTGCGGACGTAAGGAGCCTTCAATCTTCTCGTCCTCCTTCGTGAAGCTGGTTTCAATCATTCTCTTTTCCAAAGATACTCTGCCTTCCCTGATTCCGTCTGCCTGTCTTCAAAGCAGGCAAACCCTGTCCGAAATCCGGATCATCTCCGGTATCCCATCCCGCAGCCCTGATCCTCGCTTTCCGGAACCTCCACCACATATCCGGTGTGAAAGGAGGCATTGATCTCGGCAATTTCACGCCTGCCGCTGATATAATCCGAATAAAACTCCGTCAGGTCCATTCCGGTGTTCTCACAGCTCCCGGTCTCTTCAAAGGCGCGGACAATCTCGAGCCGTTCCTCAAAGGTTGTATCCTTAATCAGATAACTTTTCATATGCTCCATCCTTTCCCGGTTCCCGTTGTCTGCCGGAACCTGTCTGATATCGGTTATCCCAGATACCGCAGTGCACCGCTGAGCAGGGCCTGCACATCAGAAGAATCCATCCCTTCCTCGCCTCCTGCCTGGTGCACCGCCTTCATAGCCTCGCTTCTTGCATAGCCAAGCGCTGTCAGTGCTTCTGCCGCTTCCTCTGCCGCGCCGGACACCGCCTGCATGCTGCCTGCGCCGGATTCTGCGGAAATGCCGGGCTCCGGAGTGCCTGCATTAAGTTCCAGCTTGTCCCGCAGATCCAGAACCACCCGCTCCGCCGTCTTCTTCCCGATACCAGGTGCGCGCGAAATGCTCTTCGCATCTCCGGACAAAATGGCAAATATCAGATCATCCACGTTCATGGAGGACAAAAGTGCCAGCGCCCCTTTGGGCCCGATGCCGCTGACCGTAATCAGCTTCTTAAACAGCGAAAGCTCATCTGCCGTCAGAAAGCCGAATAAAGTGGTGTCTCCCTCTCTGCCAAAACTCATATAGGTGTGGACATGCACCAGCTCATCGCTGCTGCAGGATGCCAGCTCGCGGATTCCCTCCGCGCTCATATTGACTTCAAAACCGATTCCGTTTACGCAAAGAACCACTCCGGTCTCCGAGCAGCTCTCTACCGTTCCTGTAAGAGAAGCAATCATGCTTAATCCAAACCTCTTCTTCCCGCATTCATATCTGGATTTATGTTCGATTTCCTGTTCCAATCGATGTTCGAATCCACGTTCGATGCCTTTCAGTTTATCATGAATCGTCAGGATATGATATGATCATTCATGGTAATTTATGAATCAGGAGGTATTTTTCAATGCGCATCATTTTCATCCGCCATGCAGAGCCGGACTACGAACATAACACGCTGACCCCCCGCGGTTTCCGGGAAGCCGAGCTGCTCTCTGACCGCGTCCCCCACTGGAAGGTGGAACGTTTTTATTCCTCTCCCTTGGAGCGCGCGAAGCTCACAGCCGAGCCCTCCCTTCGCAAGATGGGACGCACCGCCGAAATCGTGGACTGGATGCGTGAGTTCTCTTATGCCATCATCGATCCGACCACCGGGAAACGGCAGGTTCCCTGGGATTTCATGCCGCAGTACTGGACGGAGCAGCCGCAGATTTTCGACAAGGACGAGTTCTACCGGCATCCGCTTCTTCAATCCGCCCCGGAATATGAAAAAGCCGTCCTCGCGCTCCGCAGCGGTCTGGACGACATTCTTGCCGAATATGGCTATCATCGTAAGGATTCCTATTATCTTGCCGATGAAGAGAAAACGCGCGGGGATGATGATACGACCATCGTTTTCTTCGCACATCTCGGCGCCAATCTGGAAGCAGTCGGCTATCTTCTCGGGATCTCTCCGGTCGTTCTGCAGCAGACCATCTACCTGGCACCGACCTCGCTTTGCATTCTGAATACCGAGAAGCGTCAGGCCGGAAGCATCCCGGACGCAGAGCCGGGCATCGCCATGTTCCGTGCACAGGTGCTCGGAGATGTCAGTCACCTTCTTTCCGGCAATCAGGCAATCTCCGAATCCGGTTCGTTTGCACGCGTGTTCAACCAGTAAAAATTTCCCGTCTTTTTCCGTTTCTGCGCAAGGACAGATCCAGCAGATTACGGCTGATTCTTCTGGTGAAATCCTGCAGAAGAGCCCGTTCCTCTTTGGAAAAGCCGGCCAACATCTGTTCACGGAATTCTGCCTGAAATTTCTGAGCGTCCTTCACCATGGAGGACGCTTTTTCCGTGATGACCAGGTGACTCTTTTTCCGATCCTTTGAGTCTTTGCTCTTTTCAAGATATCCTCGCTCCGTCAGTCTGGATACCGCAAGCGAAACATGAGACTTCGCAATTTTACGAATGCTCACAATCTCTGCCGCGGTATCAAACTGCGGATTGTTTGCAAGGAACAGCATGACATCCACCTCAATGGAGGTCATATCATATTTCTCCATTACCGCCCTCTTCTCCATTGCATAGCTGTTGGCAATGAGTGACAGCTGCTCCGCTGAAAGCTCCATTTTCAATCCCCCCGTTCCGCGCATTGACCGTCTCAGGTCAGCCAGTTGAAAATCAGAATAGCCGCGCCAAGTACAACCAGTACGGTTCCCATCATACGATTCAGGACTTTATTGTCAACCTTGTTGGCAAGGCGGGCCGCAATACGAGCCCACAACAGAGTAAAGACAACGCAGAGGAACAAAATGACCGGGTCCGGAAACCCTCCCATTGCAAAATGGGAAACTGCTCCGGTGAGAGCCGTGAAGGTCATGATGAACACGCTGGTTCCGACTGCTGTTTTCAGTTCATATCCAAGAACAGAGGTAAGAATCAGAAGCATCATCATGCCGCCGCCTGCACCGATAAATCCGCAGATCAGGCCGATCATTGCCCCGCAGACAATGGCCTGCAGGAAGCGCTTCTTCGCACTGACTTCAAGCATCTTCTCCTTGGTGGCCATCACCGGCTTTACCAGAAACTTAATGCCAAGCAGAATGGTCATGTAAATGGAAAAGCTCCCCATCGTCTTCGAAGGAAGGAGGCTTGAGAAATAGCTTCCCACCACCGTAAAGACAAGAACCGATGCCATCATCACAAGTCCGTTCCGGAGGTCCAGATTTTTGTTCTTTCCATAGGTCCATGCGGAAACGGCACTCGCCAGAACATCCGAAGCAAGTCCCACTCCGATGGCAAGATAGGGATCCACATGAAGAAAGGTCATCAGCATCGGTCCGATTACCGTCACTGCACTCATTCCGGCAAAGCCGGTCCCAAGTCCTGCCCCCATTCCGGCAAAAAACGTCACTGCAAGCGTAAGAATGACAGACATATTGTTTCTCCTTTTTTCTCTGTTAGTTCAAAGCTGAACAAATATTAGTTCAGTATCGAACTATTGTCAAGATAAAAAATTACCCGGAAGATTCGATATCCTCCGGGTATGTCTGCATAACAGTTCTGTCGGTCCGATGACCTATGCTTCCTGGCTGTTGACGTAATTAATCAGTCCGCCGGCATCAATCAATCCCTGCATGAACGGAGGGAAGGCCTGTCCCTGATACATCTTTCCGGTTGTTTCATCGGTGATGACACCGGTGTCGAAATTGATGGAAACGGTCTCACCTTCCTGAATTTCCGCAGCCGCCTCCTTACACTCAATGATGGGAAGTCCGATGTTGATGGCATTCCGATAGAAAATTCTTGCGAAGGTTTCCGCAATGACGCAGGATACGCCTGCCGCCTTGATGGCAATCGGCGCATGCTCACGGGAAGAGCCACAGCCGAAGTTCCGGCCTGCTACGATCATATCACCCTTCTTCACCTTCTGAATAAATGTCTTATCGATATCCTCCATGCAATGCGCAGCGAGCTCAGAAGGCTCTGAGGTCGCAAGATACCTTGCAGGAATGATGACATCCGTATCCACGTTGTCACCGAATCTGAATACTGTTCCTCTTGCTGCTTCCATGTAATGTTCCTCCTCTGACGGGATCATCCCCGGCAGGTTAAAAGAATTCTGCAACAGACGAATTCTCTGATCTTCAATAAGAGCTGGGATCTGCAATCACACCTGCGATTGCGGATGCTGCCGCAGTAGCAGGGCTTGCCAGATAGATTTCCGAAGTGGTATCACCCATGCGGCCCACAAAGTTACGGTTTGTCGTGGAAACACAGCGCTCTCCTGCCGCCAGAATTCCCATATAGCCGCCAAGACACGGACCGCAGGTCGGCGTCGATACCACAGCTCCTGCCTCGATAAAGGTTTCGATCAGACCTTCCTTCAGTGCCTCCAGATAAATCCTGTTGGTGGCAGGAATGACGATGCAGCGCATGCCTTCTGCAACATGCCGTCCCTTCAGAATCGCTGCCGCACTGCGAAGGTCGCTGATTCTTCCGTTTGTGCAGGATCCGATGACAACCTGATCAATCCGGATCTCGGGGATTTCATCAAAGGTCTTCGCATTCTCAGGAAGATGAGGGAAGGAAACCGTCGGCTTGATTTCAGAAAGATTGATCTCGTAGGTCTTTTCATACTCTGCATCCAGATCCGCTTCAAAAATCACGCCCTCTGCAGCGCCATGCTCCTTCTCATAAGCAAGCGTCTTCTCATCCACGGGGAAAATACCGTTTTTGCCGCCCGCTTCAATGGCCATATTGGAAATGGTAAAACGATCATCCATGGAAAGCTCACCGACACCGGGGCCTGTAAATTCCATGGACTGATAGAGCGCTCCGTCCACGCCAATCATACCAATGATATGAAGAATAACGTCCTTTCCGCTGACCTTGGGACTCAGCTTTCCTGTCAGATGGAACTGAATGGCAGAAGGAACCTTGAACCAGGCCTTTCCGGTAGCCATGCCGGCTGCCATATCGGTCGAGCCCACACCGGTCGAAAAAGCGCCCAGTGCACCGTACGTGCAGGTGTGAGAATCTGCGCCGATGACGACATCTCCGGGAGCAACGAGTCCCTGCTCCGGAAGAAGGGCATGCTCAATGCCCATCTGTCCGACTTCAAAATAATTCGTAATCTTGTTGCGGTGCGCAAACTCGCGAACGCACTTGCAGTTCTCTGCGGACTTGATGTCCTTGGCCGGCACAAAATGATCCGGAACCAGAGCAATCTTATCCTTGTCGAATACCCCCTCCTTCCGGAAACGATTCATTTCCTTGATCGCAACCGGAGCCGTAATATCATTGCCAAGTACCAGATCAAGATCTGCCTCGATCAGCTGACCTGCCTTGACGGAAGGAAGACCTGCGCGGCGCGCAAGAATCTTCTGTGTCATTGTCATTCCCATAGTTTTCTCCTCTGCGGCCGCCTGTCTGCAGCTGCCTGAAAGAAATAGAATCAAAAAGGGACAGGGGAGATTGGCTCCTCTGCCCCTTGACAAACCGTATCCTTCGCCGGACTGCCGATCAGTTGTTGATCAGCATATCGGACTCGTTGTTCCAGCTGTACAGCTTGCGGATTTCCGTACCTACTACTTCAGACGGATGCGCAGCTGCTTTCTTTCTCATTGCCTGGAAGTGGATCTGACCATTCTTCATATCCTGAATGAACTCAGATGCAAAGGTGCCGTCCTGAATGTCGGACAGAACCTGCTTCATTGCCTTCTTCACTTCAGGAGTAACGATCTTCGGTCCGGTTACATAATCGCCGTACTCAGCCGTGTTCGAGATGGAATAACGCATTCCTGCGAAGCCGGACTGATAAATCAGATCAACGATCAGCTTCATCTCATGGATGCACTCGAAATATGCATTTCTCGGATCGTAGCCTGCCTCGCACAGAGTCTCGAAGCCTGCCTGCATCAGAGCGCAGACACCGCCGCAGAGGACTGCCTGCTCACCGAACAGATCGGTCTCGGTCTCGGTCTTGAAGGTCGTCTCAAGAATACCTGCACGAGCTCCGCCGATTGCAGCGCCATATGCAAGTGCCTTGTCCAGAGCATGTCCGGTTGCATCCTGCTCTACTGCTACCAGCATCGGAGTTCCCTTGCCTGCCTCATACTCGGAACGAACGGTATGTCCCGGAGCCTTGGGAGCGATCATCGTAACGTCTACATCCTTCGGAGGAACGATCAGCTTGTAGTTGATGTTGAAGCCATGTGCAAACATCAGCATATCGCCGGCCTTCAGATTCGGAGCAACATCCTTCTTGTACATATCGGCCTGAAGCTCATCATTGATCAGAATCATGATGACATCGGACTGCTTTACTGCCTCTGCAGTAGGAAGAACCGTAAGGCCCTGTGCCTCTGCCTTTGCCTTGGACTTGGAGCCCTCATACAGACCAACCACAACATCACATCCGGAATCCTTCAGATTCAGTGCATGTGCATGGCCTTGAGAACCATAGCCGATAATGCAGATCTTCTTACCCTCGAGAAGAGACTGATTGCAATCTTCCTGGTAAAAAATTCTTGCTTCTGCCATTTTAATTTCCTCCTATATGAAAACTAATAATATGTTTTATCGTCATCGGATCAGAAATCCGTCCGCCCTTTTCGGCTGCGGAATGCATTTCTGCTTCGAGTGGATAACTGAGATAATGCGAGGCCCTTGTACATCCGCCCTTTACTGCTGCTTACGGATGATATTTCCCTCCTCGTCCAGATAGACAACCTTATCGGTTCCTCTGGAAAGTCCTGCGATTCCGGTTCTTGCCAGCTCCAGGATTTCATATCCGGAGAGAAGCTTCAGGAATGCATCAATCTTTCCCTGATTTCCGGTAATCTCAATAATCAGAGAATCCAGTGCCACATCGACAATGTTGCCGCGGAAAATATTCGTAATCGCAATGACACTCTCCCGCTTCACATCGTCCACCCGCACCTTGATCAGGGCCAGCTCGCGATATACCGATTCCTCCGGCGGAAGCTCATTGATCTCACGCACATCCACAAGCTTTCGGACCTGCTTCTCGATCTGATCCAGAATGTCGTCATCTCCCGACGCCACAATGGTGATCCGCGTGTATTTGGGATCTGCCGTCACCCCGGCGGTAATGGACTCAATGTTGTAGCCTCTTCTGGAAAACAATCCGGATATTCGTGACAGCACACCGGACGTGTTGTCTACCAGAAGCTGAAATGCCTTCTTATGCATGATTCTCATCCTCCCGGATTCCGGAAATCGGCAGACAGCAGTGATATCTTTTTCATTATAGCTGTCATATGATTCCGCTATGGATCCGTAAATTGAAACCGATTATATCGTCCGTATTTTGAAAAAGCAATACAGTTTGCTTAAGTTAAAGAAAGAAGTATCGTGATACGAAAAAGCTATAATGGAAGCAGCTTTTTGTGTCAGCCGATCCCGGCTGCCTGCAGACGCATTCTGACCGCATTGATATCCGGTGCATATTCCAGCGCCGTCTGCGCTGTAATATCCCCTCTGCGGCATGCTTCCACAAGCGAATCCTCCATCGTCACCATGCCGGAGCGGCTTCCCGTCTGAATCACACCCGGAATCTGGAAGGTCTTGTTGTCCCGGATCAGGCTTCGAATCGCGGTATTGCAGTGCATCACCTCAAAGCAGGCAATTCGTCCCTTCTGATCCGCCCTGGGAAGAAGCCTTTGTGATACGACAGATTCGAGCACCATGGCAAGCTGCGTACGGATCTGCTCCTTCTGTGCCTCCGCAAAGACATCCACGATCCGGTTGATCGTAGAGGCGGCCCCGAGCGTATGAAGCGTGGAAAAAACAAGATGTCCGGTTTCCGCCGCCGTGAGTGCCGTGCTGATCGTCTCCAGATCCCGCATCTCTCCCACAAGAATCACGTCCGGATCCTCCCGAAGTGCGGCGCGAAGCGCCCCTGCAAAGCTCCGTGAATCCAGTCCGATTTCCCTTTGGTCCACCAGGGATTTATCATGCCGGTACAGGTACTCTATCGGATCCTCCAGCGTCAGGACATGGCAGTGCCTTGTCTCGTTAATCCGCTGAATCAGAGAAGCCAGCGTCGTGGATTTCCCGGAGCCGGTCGGACCTGTGACCAGAACAAGCCCGGACTGCTTCTGCGTGAGGTCAATGACCGACTGCGGCAGAAGAAGCTCCTCCGGCTTCGGAATGGCGCCGCTCATCACACGTATTGCAGCAGACATCGTTCCGCGCTGCCGGTAAACATTCACGCGAAAACGTCCGGTTTTCGCCATGCCAAAGGCAAAATCCACCTCTCCCTCTGTCCGAAAGGCCGCAAGATGATCTTCATCCATAATGCCAAGCAGCAATCTCTCGGTATCCGCAGGCAAAAGCCTGCTCTCATCCTCCAGAATGACGAGCTCGTTATTCACACGCACCGCCGGCGGAATACCGACGGTGAGATGAAGATCCGAGGCTCCCATCCCGGCCGCACGAATCAGCAGATTTTCCAGCTGAGGATCCAGTTCCATGACTATATTCCCTCGTTGCATTTCGGAACTGCAAGAGTTCCTGTTCTTGTAATTTCCACAATCGAGATGGTCTTAAAGGTTTCCAGAAACATTTCGACCCGCTCCGGGGTATCACAGATCTGGATGGTCATCATCGTCTTGGACAGATCAATGATCTGCGCCCCCATGATCGTGCAGTTCTCCATAATATCTCTGCGATTGTCCCTGTTATATTTTACCTTAAGCAGCATCAGCTCCCTGCTGACCGCTTCATGCTCATCAAAGGTCTTGACCTTGATGACATCCAGCTTCTTGTTCAGCTGCTTCTCCACCTGTTCGAGCGTCTTTTCTTCGCCGCTTGAAACAATGATCATATGAGAGACCGTAGGGTCATCCGTCTCACCGACGGCCAGAGAATCGATGTTAAAGCATCTTCTCCAGAACAGGCCTGCCACCTTGCAGAGCACACCTGCGCGGTTCTCCACCAATACCGAGTATATCCGTTTCATGTGTCGTCCTCTTATCCAAATGTCGTATGTCTCATGCCAGCTCGTCCGGATTTACATCCACTTCCATCAGAACAGAATCCGGGTCCTGAAGAAAACGGTCGATGGACTCTTCCATTTTCTCTGTATCCTTCAGAAGAATGAAGTGCATGTCATAGGCCCTGGTAAGCATCTCCAGATTCGGATAATCTCCGAGGTCTACAATGGAGAAGCGATCCTCCAGATTCAGATGCTGGTACTGATGAACAAGACCGAGTGTACGATTCTTCAGGACAATGACCTTTGCCTGAATGCCGTACTGCTTCATGGTGGCAAGCTCCATCATGGTCATCTGGAAACCGCCGTCGCCGCAGACGGCAATCACCTGACGCTTCGGATCCGCAAGCTTTGCTCCCATAGCGGCGGGAACGGCATAGCCCATGGTTCCCATGCCGCCGCTGGTGAGAAGTCTTCCGTTTCGAATCACAACATTTGCACAGCTCCAGAGCTGGTTCTGGCCGACATCCGCAAGATAAACGGCATTGTCCTCCATTTTCAGGGACAGCCTCCGAAGAAACGAAGCGGCATTCACCCAGGGATTCTTTTCACGAAGGTCCTTCTCTTCCGCTTCCCTGAGCTTGTTAAGACGTGCATTCTTCCCTTCCGTCCGAAGGGCATCCAGTCTTGACGTCCATTCGGAATAATCCCCAGCAGGCTCTGCCTCCAGGAATTTCCGGAACACATGACGAATGTCTCCGACAAGAGGAATGGAGGCTCCGGCGTTCTTGCCAATTTCCGCAGGATCCACATCAATGTGCACGAGAACCTTGTTCTCCGTAATCAGATCCGGCTGTGAGATCGAACGATCCGCCACGCGGGCGCCGACCATCAGGATCATGTCCGCCTCATTCATTGCGCGGTTCCCGTATTTCTGTCCGTTGTTGCCGACCATTCCGTAAAACATCGGATCTTCCGTCGGGAAAACGCCGAGACCCATCATGGTACATACCGCCGGAATCCCGTAGCGATGGGCAAATTCACAGACCTCCTTCTGCGCATGAGAAAGATGTACGCCGCCGCCCACACACAGAATCGGCCGCTTCGCCTTCAGAAGTTCACTGGTCACCTTACGAATCTGCACAGCGTGACCTTCCACGGTAGGCTTGTATGTCCGCATGGACACCTTCTCCGGATACTCAAATTTCGGAACTTCCTGCAGCTGAATATCACACGGAAGGTCAATCAGGACAGGTCCCGGTCTTCCGGTTCCCGCAATGTGAAATGCCTCCCGTACAACGCGGGGAAGCTCTTTGGCATCCCGCACGATATAGCTGTATTTGACAAAGGATTCCACCGCGCCGGAAATGTCCGCCTCCTGGAACACATCTCCGCCGACCTGATGGGAATCCACCTGTCCGGTGAGACACACCATCGGAATGCTGTCGGCAAAGGCTGTGGCAATGCCGGTGATCAGGTTCTCGGCGCCGGGACCGCTGGTGACTGCTACGACACCTGTCTTTCCTGTAATTCTGGTATAACCGCTGGCTGCATGTGCCGCGCACTGCTCCTGCCGCACCAGTATCGTGTGAATATCTGACTCAAGAATGCTGTCATAGAAAGGAGCAATGGCCACTCCGGGGTAGCCGAACACATATTTCACTCCCTCTTTTTCCAAACAGCGGACGATTGCATCTGCACCGTTCATCTGAAACCCTCTCCTCTGTTGTATTTCTCTGTCTGCACTTCTTCTCCGTCTGCACATCTTCACAGTAACGTTCCAAAGTGCACATGATTCTTTATCCTAGCACGAACAAGTCAATGAAACAATAAAAGTCCTGTGCTATGATGATTCAAAAATACTACCAACTGCAGTGAGGTTCTTCTTTTGATTCATTTTTTATTTCCTGAAAAAAGTAAAAACGGCTTCTTTCGTCCCATATCACTTTGTGTCATCCTGCTTACCATTCTTCTGTTAAGCGGCTGCGGCACTTCCCAAAAGCTGGAAGAGCTGCAGAATTACCGTTCGGAAATGGACGGCTTCTGCAGCTCGGTTTCGTCCCTCCAGTCACAGATCAATGCCATTGATCCCGATTCCGGGAATGCACAGCAGGAACTGCTTTCTCTGCTGGATCAGCTGGCAGAGGTCAGCGCAAAGGCCGCAGGGTTCTCAACGCCGGAAGGCTATGAAGAAGCAGGCGAAATGTGCCGAAGGGCCTCTGACTACCTGCAGGAGGCAAAGGGCGAGTATCATGCTGCCTTCGAGGCTGAGCCGTTCGATACGGAGTCCTTTCAAAAGGGACTTGACTCGTACCAGTCAGCCGGCAGATGCCTTTCCCTGATGCTGGAGGATTTCCGCGAATTCGAAAACCAGCCATAGTAAAAAACAGGCTGTAAGAGCTCATATTCTCACAGCCTGCTTTTCTTCTTATTTCTTTCCCGTGCAAAATTATCGGTAAAGCACCTTCTTGAAGGTCTTCTTTCCTCTCCGGACAAGAATTCCGTCCTTCAGCTCTTCCTTCGTATACTTCTGCTTCAGATCCGTCACCTTCTCATCATTGACGGTAACGCCGCCCTGCTGAACAGAGGTGCGTGCATTGTTTCTCGATTTCTCAAAGCCGCCCTTTACAAGGATCCCGAGAATATCGATGGTTCCGTCCTCCATGAAGTCCTCATCGTGAAGCTCCGCTTCCGGAAGATTCTCGCTGTCTGCCGTAATGCCGGCGCCACCGAACAGTGCCTGCGCTCCTGCCTCGGCCTTCTTTGCTTCTTCATCGCCGTGAACAAGCGTGGTCAGCTCGTGCGCAAGGATCTTCTTCGCCTCATTCAGCTGAGAGCCCTCCCACTTGTCCATTTCATCAATCTGCTCAAGCGGAAGGAAGGTCATCATGCGAAGGAACTTCAGAACATCGGCGTCATCCACGTTTCTCCAGTACTGGTAGAAATCGTACGGGGAGGTCTTATCCGGATTGAGCCATACCGCACCACCGGAGGTCTTTCCCATCTTGGTTCCGTCATGCTTCAGAAGAAGCGTGATCGTCATTGCATAGGCATCCTTCTGCAGCTTCTTGCGGATCAGGTTGGCTCCGCCGAGCATGTTCGACCACTGATCGTCTCCGCCGAACTGCATCTGGCAGCCGTAATCCTGGTACAGGCGGTAGAAATCATAGCTCTGCATCAGCATGTAGGAAAACTCAAGGAAAGAGAGTCCGCTCTCCATGCGGTTTACGTAGCAGCGTGCACGGAGCATTTCGTTGACGTTAAACTCCGAGCCGATGTCGCGCATGAACTCAAGGAAATTGAGATCACGCAGCCAGTCTGCGTTGTTGACCATCTGTGCCTGGCCGGGTCCGAAATCGATAAAACGGCTCATCTGCTTCTTAAAGCAGTCGCAGTTGTGATCAATCTGCTCGATCGTCATCATCTTGCGCATGTCGCTTCGTCCGGAAGGATCTCCGATCATCGCGGTTCCGCCGCCTACAAGAGCGATCGGCTTGTTGCCTCTCTCCTGCATGCGCTTCATCAGCAGAAGTGCCATAAAATGTCCGACATGAAGGGAGTCCGCAGTAGGGTCAAAGCCAATATAAAACGTTGCCTTTCCATTGTCGATCAGCTCCGAAATCTCCTTCTCATCGGTCAGCTGTGCGAGCAGTCCTCTTGCCTTCAGTTCCTGTGATAATGTCATATTTGTTTCCATGGATTCCTCCTGAAATCTCTGTTTGCAATCTTATTCCCAGTCGAGTGCATTCGACTCTATTTTCTTGTCACGAAGCATCAGATCACGGACTGCATCTGCCGGGCTTTTCCCTTCGTCGAGCACCATGCAGATCTGATCAATGATCGGTGTCTCAATGCCATACTTGACGGACAGCTGATGTGCCGCCTTCGCACTGAACACTCCTTCCACCACCTGCTGAACCTCTTTCATCGCTTCTTCCGGAGTTTCTCCCTGGCCAATCAGGATTCCGGCTCTGCGGTTTCTGGAATGCATGGATGCACAAGTGACGATCAGATCTCCGATCCCGGTAAGTCCCGTAAAGGTTTCCACCTTTCCGCCCATGGCAATGCCAAGCCTTGCGATCTCCGTAATGCCTCTTGTAATAAGGGCTGCCTTTGTATTGTCTCCGTATCCAAGACCGTCCGCAATGCCGGCCGCCAGCGCAACCACATTCTTCAGGGCTGCACCAACCTGCATTCCCAGAACATCCGGACTCGTATAGACGCGGAACACCTCGCTCATGAAGATATCCTGCACATACACAGCATCCTCCCGGCTGCGGGAGCCTGCAACAATGGCAGTCGGCATTCCTTTTCCGACCTCTTCTGCATGCGTAGGACCGCAGAGAACTGCCGTGCGGCACTGCGGAATTTCTTCTTCGATGATCTGTGTTAATGTCAGAAGAGAATCTGCCTCAATTCCCTTGGCTACCGAAACAATGAGCTGATTTTCGCTGACAAAGGGCTTCATGCTGCGCGCCGTGCTTCTTGTAAACGGCGACGGAACGGCCAGAACCAGCAGATCCTTTCCCTCGATAACCCTCTGAAGGTCCGTCGTTGCCTGCACCTCTGCAGGAAGCTTCACTCCGGGAAGCTTCACCTTCTGCTCATGCTCCGAATTCAGCATATCCACTTCATCCTGTGCAATCGACCAGACCGTCACATGATGTCCGCGGTTTGAAAGCTCAAAAGTCAGCGCGGTTCCCCAGCTTCCGGCTCCCAGCATTCCGATTTCTGCCATAGTAATTCTGTCCTCTCTTATTTCTCTGCAGATTTCTCTGCTTCTGCGCTGCTCTTGCTGTCCTTGTCCGAATGCGTCAGATAGAGCTTTCTTTCCGTTCCGGACTTCAGCCTTCCGATGTTCGAGCGGTGACGCCAGAAGGCCATCGCCGTGAGAATTCCCATGATAACATCCATCTCAATCAGGGCCGGAACGCCTGTGTGATACATGCCCATTGCTCCCTCAATCACGACGGCAAGGAACGTAAGGCCATAGACGCACAGGGAGCCAAGCGACACATAATGCGTCAGAAGAAACGGAACGAAAAAAGCAAGAACCGCAGGGATAAAAAGGCTGATGTGATAGCTGAGCACAAAGCCCGCCATAACAGCGACGCCCTTTCCGCCCCGGAACTTCATATAAAACGGATAATCGTGACCGAGAACGACACCAGCAAACGCCCACATCTTCAGCAGGTAAACAAGCTCCGGATGCTTTCCTCCGAACAATGCACCGACCAGAAGAAGACAGATCAGTCCCTTGCCGAAATCAAGGAAAAACACGAGATATCCCGTCTTCTTTCCCATGACGCGCATGGCATTGGTGGTTCCGGAATTGCCGCTTCCGTAATTCCGGATATCGATTCCCTTATGTTTGCCGATCAGATAAGCCCACTGAATGCATCCAAAGCCATACCCGATCAGCAGACAGATCAGCCGCAGTACGATGTTCATCTGTCAATGCTCCTTCCTTTTCTGTTCAGGATTTACTTCTTCTCATCCTCGCTGCGCTCACGGATGATGAATTTAATCGGTGTTCCGACAAACCCGAAGGTCTGACGGATCTGATTCTCCAGATAACGCAGATACGAGAAATGCATCAGATACTTATAATTTACAAACAGAACAAAGGTGGGCGGCTTCACACCGGCCTGCGTTCCGTAATAAATCTTCAGCATCTTGCCCTTGTCAGACGGCGGCTGCTGCATGACAGCGGCTTCCGTCAGGATTTCATTGAGGACACCGGTCTGGATGCGCATGTTCTGGTTGTTGGAAACCATATCGACTTCATCGTAAATGACCTTCATGCGCTGTCCCGTCTTCGCAGAAATATAGATGATCTCTGCATACGGAATAAAGGACAGCGTCTGATGAATCTTCGCCGTGAAGTTCTTCATCGTGGAGTTGTCCTTGCTGATGGCATCCCACTTATTGACCGCAATAATGACGGCCTTGCCCCGGTCATGAGCAATTCCTGCAATCTTCGCATCCTGTTCGGTCACGCCGTCCTCTGCCGAAATGACAAGAAGCGCAATATCGGAACGCTCTACGGCGGCGACGGCACGAAGCACCATGTAGTGCTCCAGCTCCTCGGAAATCTTATTCTTCCTGCGAAGTCCCGCCGTATCTACGAAAATATAATCCTTTCCGTTATGGCGGACCCTGGTATCAATTGCATCCCGCGTTGTGCCCGCAATATCCGAAACAATCACGCGGTTCTCGCCGATCAAGCGATTGACGATAGAGGACTTTCCGACGTTGGGCTTGCCGATAATGGCAACGCGAACGGTGTCATCCTCCTCGATATCATCGGAGCCTTCCGGAAAATGACGGACAACCTCATCCAGAAGATCGCCGATTCCGGTCTTTCCGGCGGCAGAAACCGGGATCGGATCTCCGATTCCCAGGTTGTAAAATTCATAGACATACGGCTGCATCTGCACCGGCTTGTCCACCTTGTTGACCGTCAGGACCACCGGCTTGTGAGAGCGGCGCAGCATATCCGCGACCTTGGAATCCGCATCCTGCACGCCGGACTGAATGTCCACCAGAAACAGAATGACATCTGCCATATCAATGGCAATCTGTGCCTGCTCCCGCATCTGCGACAGAATGATATCATTGGAATCCGGCTCAATTCCGCCGGTATCAATCAGGGTAAAATTATAATTCAGCCAGCTGGCATCCGCATAGATCCGGTCTCTGGTGACTCCCGGGGTATCTTCTACGATCGAGATTCTCTCTCCCGCAATCGCGTTGAACAGCGTGGACTTTCCAACGTTGGGACGGCCGACAATGGCAACAATCGGTTTGTTTTTTCTTTTTGACATAAATGCTCTGAACTCCTGTAAATCTGAAAATCCGCCTGAAGGCAGACTCTCCCTGCACACATAGAAAATATTGTAACACATGTTCCCGGAAAACAGAATTTTTTCGAAGGGATTGAATTGTTCCCCGGAGCAAGTGTACAGTCTTGTATATGACTTAACGACAAAAAAGGAGCACTGCTTACGCAATGGATTCTTCGAAATCTCCGGTCATCGCCGGCATTATCATGGAATGCAATCCTCTCCATGACGGACATCGTTATATTCTGCAGGAAGCCCGGCGTATCACAGGTGCATCGGCTGTGATCGCTGTGATCAGCGGAAATTTTGCGCAGCGCGGCATTCCCACTGTTTTTTCCAAAGAAGCCCGCACACGTGCCATTCTGGAGGCCGGTGCCGACTTGTGTCTGGAGCTTCCTGTCTGCTGCGCCGTCTCCGGTGCAGAATATTTTGCAAGAGGCGGCGTCACCATTTTACGGAAAACCGGCATTGTGACCGACCTTGTATTCGGCTCCGAGACAGGCGATGCAGCAGCTCTTCTGGAGCAGGCGGATTTTCTTCTGCATGAACCGGAGGATTTTCAGGCTCTCCTCCGTAAATACACGGCCGAAGGCCTGACCTTTCCGCAGGCAAGAGCGCGCGCAGCTCTGGAATGCTCCGCCCATGTTTCGCTTTCTCAGACTGCAAATGATGTCCTCGGTGCGGAATATGTGAAGAATCTTCTTGCTGCCGGAAGCTCCGGAAAGCCCGCTCTTTCCTTCCATCCCATTCCGCGGATTACAACCGACTCTGCCACAAAGCTCCGGAGGGACATGCAGGAGAAGACTCCCTCGGAAGGGATGTTTGCCGATGATTTCTCCGGCCTTCTTCTTGGAAAGCTTCTGTCCATTGACTATGACAGGGATCGCTCCTTCTGCGATTATGCCGACGTCTCAGAGGATCTGTCCAACCGGATTCACCGGCTGCTTCCTTCCTTTGAATCCTGGACACAGTTCTGCGCCCTCCTGAAGACGAGAAACCTGACCTATACCTCCGTCAGCCGTGCTCTGACACATATTCTTCTGGATATGACAAAGGACTGTCTTTCCCTCTGCGAGCCCTCCTATGCACGTGTTCTTGGCTGCCGGAAGGAATCGCTGTCCCTGTTGTCAGAAATCCGGAAGCCGGCACTCCTGAGCGGTTCCCCGGAAGCTTCTTTCCGCGACGACGGACTTTTCCTCATTACCCAAAAGTCAGACGCGGACCGGCTTCGTGCACTTCCGGAATATGCAGACGCCGTAAAAAGCCTCGCACTGGATCTCCATGCCTCCATGACCTACCGCCTTGCAGCCAGCGCCAAAGCAGACAAAAACACGGCCGCTGCCGATTCGGGCAGTGCCGCGTTCTCTGATTTCTCGAAACCGTTTATTAAAATTTAAATGTCCCCGCTACTCATAATCATCCACTCCCCGGTAGGTGCTTTCTCCAAGATCCTCCTGCCCGATCAGCATGGTATCCTGCCAGATTTGAAGACTCGCCCGGTATCTGAGCTCTCCTGTCTGCTCCGATACCGGTACATATCGGAGTCCGTTCAGGAGCTTTCCGCCGTCCTTTGCCGCCGCTGCAACCATGAAGATTTGTTCTTCGTCATCGTACCCGGCAAGCAGAACGACAGGTACCGTATATGAATTCCGGAAGCGGAAGTCCATGGTTCCCCAGGAAACTGCAGCGTCCAGTCCGCCAGGCACATACGGGACCAGAAGAGAATGCGGCGAACGCTCCAGCACCGTAAATCCGGACTGCAGACACAGATTATAGAGAAGGGAGGAAATCTCACAGATTCCGCCGCCGAGCCCCAGCTCCATTCTGCCTCCATTGATCACCGGTGCTTCCACAAAGCCATTCTCTTTGGTTCGTTCTCCGATTCTGTCATTATAGGAGAAGCTTTTCCCGGATGGAACGACAGCTCCGTTTAAAAGCTCTGCGGCCTTCTTCGCATTGTACTCACTTCCGGAATTGGAGGGGTAAGGCGCTGCATAAAAGGAAATAATCACGCTTTCCTCAGGCCGTGCGTCTTCCTCCGATGCAAGACGGATCCCCGCACTTTTTGCAGAGGACTCCGGTATATTCTGAAGGAGCTTTTGCAAAAGCTTCTCCTCTGGCGAAAGCTGCGCCGCAAGCCGCTCGGCCTCTTTCTTCGCTTTTTCCCGTGCCGTTTTCTCCTCCTGAAGCTTTCTCTCCCGTTCCTCCTGCTCCAGAACGAGCCTTTGCTGCTCCAGTGCCGCCGCGTTCTTCTGCCGGACATGATGAACAGCCAGTGCCGAAGCGATCACCAAAACAGCGGCCGCGGCAACTGCCGCGACCGCTGTTTTTCTTAATTTCAGTTTTCCCGGAATCTGATGCTTCAATCCTTCTTATCCTCATCCGCTGCAGGAGCTTCCTTCGGGCCCTCTTTGGAAGTCTCCTTCTGCTCCGGGCGAATACCTGCCGCACGAAGAAGCAGCTCCTGTGCCTTATCCCTCGGAACAACAATTCCCTGTCCGCTCGGATTGATGATAAGGCCCTCGATATTGCCTGCAACAAAGCGGAGCAGATTCTTATATTCAAAGCCAACCGGACGCATGTCGGTTCTGGCAAACTTCTTGCTGTATTCAAACAGATCGGTAAAGACCGGGAGATACATTTTCTCGTTGACCTTGACGGCCGGGAACTGCACCTGCTTCGCAGCCTTCTGCCCTTCGGGAAGCTTCTCCATCTGCTCCGGTGTCGGCTCCGCCACACGGGACGGAATGATGAATCGTCCGGACGGAATAAGCGCCATCATACGCTCCGTCTTCTTCCGGAGAATTTCTTCTCGCTTCTCATATTTTACCGGCCATCTCATCTCGGAGACATAATCTGTCATGGCAAAAGACAGTGCGGGGTTTGAGGGCGGAGTATTCTTGGGATCACTGTTCCAGTCCATCGGCACCGAAATCTCACTTCTCTTCACGATTCCCTTGTACCAGCCGTTGTCCACCACAATGTTCTCTGCACCAATGTAGTACAGATAGTCAAACAGCGCGATCGGCTTTGCACCGTTCTCCGGGGCGGGAGCACCTTCGCCGTCACGCTCCACCACTGCGATGTCACGGAACTGCGCTTTGTAAAGCTCAACCGCCTTCTCAGCCCGCTCCTTCTCCAGATAAACCGGAACGAAGCCGCCGTCAATCAGCGGATAACCGGTTCGCTTGTCGTAAAGAACATAGAACTTCTCCGCCTTATGAATCCGGTTCAGAAGTTCATTGTAGACAACGCGATGATTCTTCTCATAATTGCTGAGCGCGGCCTTCCGGTTGAACAAGGTCATGGTAAGCTGCACAAACAAAAGCTCCTGCAGCGTAAGCCCTGCCACCTGGTCCGGTGTCAGATCCGGCTCGAACACAAGCGGTCCGATCTCATCCTTGCGCTCCGCCGTGAGCGGATCCTCTGCAAGAAGATTGCTGTCCTTGATATTCAGAATATTCAGGCGCGGAACCGTCGGCCAGGGCAGGTTCTCATGTGCCTTCTTCTGCGCATCCACCGCATTCTGATGCTCCTGCGCCTTCTGCTCTTCCAGAATTCTCTCCTGCTCTGCAGCACGGTTCTTTCCGCCAAACAAATCTCTAAGTCCCATCGTATTATGTCCTTTCTGTGGTCTTTCCATCCGAAAGCGTTTTCTCATTTTCCCGTAAGCAGACAGCCTCCGGACGTTTCCGCTTTCCATGCAAAGCCAGAAAATAAGTATACCTTAGCAGGCATTCTCACGCAAGAAGCATGCGGCAGCAGTCCGGTCATTTTCCCGCCGGCTCAATCTCACCAAACAGCTTCTTTTTCAGGATCAGATAACAGGTGACCTGCATCACAATCGTTAACAGCCAGGATACCGGATAAGAAACAAACAGCACCGAAAGTGAACGATGCATCGGGAAAATACCATAAATCCATACCAGTCTTGTCCCGACCGTTCCGATAATGGAAAGAACCATCGGAGCTGCGGAAAATCCCATTCCGCGCAGAGCTCCCGGAAACAGATCCATAATACCGCACATGAAATATGTCAGTGTCGTATACGACAGCACCTCCATAGCGCTTGCAATGACATCGGGCTCTTCGGTATACAGCTTCAGAATTTCCGGTCCGAAGGAATAAATGACACTGCCAAGCATCAGCGAAACCGCTGTCGTAAGAAACAGGCAATGCCGGAGAACCTTTCCCATCCTCTTCCACTGCCCCGCACCGTAATTCTGACTCGTAAAGCTCATGCAGGCCTGCGTCACCGCATTGACAGAAGTATACATAAATCCGAACAGATTATTTGCCGCTGTATAGCCGGCCATCGCGGTAGAGCCGAACGAATTTACCGAAGACTGCAGAAGCACGTTGGAGAAATTGATGACCGTGCTCTGAATTCCGGCAGGAATTCCCACCCGGAAAATCTGTCCGAGGCACCATCTGTTTACCCGAAGCTTTTTCCATTCCAGACGGTAAATGGCATCCGTCCGGATGAGGCAGCTAAGAACCAGAACACAGGAAATCATCTGTGAAATCACCGTCGCAATGGCAACCCCGGCAACGCCAAGGCCAAATACCACAACAAAAATCAGGTTCAAAATGGCATTGGCGGCTCCTGCAATGATCAGAAACAGAAGCGGTCTCCTCGTATCTCCGATTGCGCGAAGAACCGCTGCGCCGTAGTTGTACAGCATGAAAAACGGCATTCCGAGAAAGTAAATTCTCATATACAGGGAGGACTGATCAATGACATCCTCCGGCGTTGCCATCAGCTGCAAGGCTCCTCTGGAAAACGCCAGACCGACCACTGCCATAACCATTCCGCTGACCAGCGCAAACCAGATGGAGGTATGCACGGTTTCCGACATCTTCTCCTTCTGCTGTGAGGCGAAAAATCTAGCCGCCAGGACATTGGTCCCCTGTGACACGCCAATAAACAGATTGATAAACACGGCAATCAGCGCGGTCGTCGATCCCACTGCAGCAAGCGCCGTAGGACCGCTGAAGCGCCCGACCACAATCAGGTCCACGGCATTGAACATCAGCTGAAGAATGCCGGACAGCATAAGCGGCAGCGAAAAGAGAATCAGCTTATCCATCAGACTTCCGCTGCACATATCGATTTCATATCTGTTTTTCTGGTTCATGTAATTTCCGCACTTCTTTCCAGGGAACTTCGCCCGATAATAGATCTATTCTGTCACAGTTTCGACCTCTTGAAAAGAGATTGCGGCTTGCAGGCGTCTGGCTCTTTCATGATCTCAATCTAATTCTGTTCCGCGCCAAGGATGCAGCCTTCGTGATTCTGGGTCGCTTGGCC
>ERZ1026772.706-NODE-706-length-22200-cov-6.586679_pt1 | contig 22200 bp, 17 predicted proteins | sample MGYA00380124_ERZ1026772 | MGnify/ENA primary metagenome ERZ1026772 (study PRJEB33269, sample SAMEA4719760) | human gut metagenome | biome: human-associated habitat; feature: organic feature; material: feces | place: Cameroon | collected 2013-10 ...
GCTTTAGCTTCGGCGTCGGCTTTGGCTTTTTCAGCTTTGGCTTTTTCTTTTTCGGCTTTAGCTTTTGCATCGGCAGCGGCTTTTTCGGCTTTAGCTTTTTCTTTTTCGGCTTTAGCTTTTGCCTTAGCTTCGGCGTCGGCAGCGGCTTTTTCGGCCTTTGCTTTTGCCTTGTCGGCTTTCACGTCTTTAGCGGGTTCAACGGTTTTTTCGGGAGCGGCAGCAGGAGCCTTCGTATCGCTCACGGTTTTGCCTTCGCCATCGACGGTGACGAGTTTCTGAACGGTGTCTTGTTCGAGGATCTGGAAGACGACGCGACGGTTCGTAGCGGCGGCTTCGGGCGTTTCTTGTTTTGCGCCAGCGGGAAGCGGAATGATCGGTTGGGTCATGCCGTAGCCCTTGTGCGTGAGGCGGCTCTTTTCGACGCCCAATTTGACGAGGCGATCGTAGACGGCTTTAGCGCGTTGTTCGGAGAGTTTTTGGTTTTTCGCAGCCTTGCCGCTGAGGTCGGTGTGACCTTGGACTTCGACTTTCTTAATGCGCGGATTGTCTTTGAACGTCTTGGCGATTTCTTCCAAGAGGCTGTCGGATTGTTTGTCGATCGTCGCCTTGTTGAGCGTGAAGAGGATGGCTTCGTTGATCTGGATCTTGTCTTCGGTTACGACGACGCGACGCGTCACGCAGCCATTGGCATCGTCACCAGCTTCTTCGGAGCAGAGGTCTTTGCCCTTGCAGCTGAATTCGTTCTGGAGGCCCTTGTCATAGACCCAAGGATCGCAGTAGCCGTCGCCATCGGTATCGGGATTGGCACAACCTTTCGTCGCTTCGCCAGCGGCGTAGTCGGGGCAGAGGTCTTTGCCCTTGCAAATGTGGGCATATTTATCGGAGAGACCTTTTTCGGAGACCCAAGGATCGCACAAGCCGTCGCCGTCGTTATCGACATCGGGGCAACCGTCTTCGTCCATGTTGCCATCGAAATCTTCGAGTTCGTCGGGGCATTGATCGGCGCCTTTGCAGACGTGTGCATATTTATCGAGCAAGCCTTGTTCGGAGACCCAAGAATCGCAGACGCCGTCGCCGTCGTTATCGGGATCGGGGCAACCGTCTTCGTCTTCGAAACCGTCGAAATCTTCGGGATCGCTGGGGCATTGATCGACGCCCTTGCAGACATCGGCAAACGTTTCAGACAAGCCACGTTCCGAGACCCAAGGATCGCAGATGCCGTCGTCATCGGTATCGGGGACGGGGCAACCGTTGAATTCGGGCGAGCCGGGATCTTCGGGGCAATCGTCGATGTCGTCTTTGACGCCGTCGCCATCGCTATCGCCGACGTGAACGACTGGCGTTGCGTAATCGCCAAAGCGGAAGCCGATGGCGATGTTGGGGCCAGCGTACGACAATTTATCGGTGTCGAGATCGTTGCTGATATCGCGAGCACGCGAATAAGCCGTTGCATCGGTACCGAAATCTTTGAGGTAGCTAAACGCGACGCGCAAATAGAGCGCAAAGATATCGCAGAGATAGAAACGGGCTTCGATGAACGGACGAACTAAGAGGGCGTGACCATCGTAATCGTTGATTTTGCTGTCGATCCACGTTCTACCATAGCCCAAACCGAGACCGACGGCGAATTCGTAGAACGAACGACGAACGCTAAATGCGGGTTCGATACCGGCGTAGCCGTAGTTGAAGCCAGGATTCGACGTGTAGAGCGATTGGTAACCACCGAATGCGCTAAGGCGCAAACCTTCGATCGGCGTCCATTCGACGTAGAGTTCATGTTCGGCGACGAAGTTGACGTCGAAATAACTCTGACGGCTCGGCTTGAGGAGGTAGTCGTTCCAGTTCGACATATCGGTGAACGTCATACCATATTGGAGACCAACACCCCACGACGGAATGAATTTGTAGCTACCATCGGCGCTGACGCGTTCTTCTTTAGCAGCCTTTTCGGAGGCCTCGGTCGTTTCGTCGGCATCGACGACGGCTTCGGTTTCTTCGACATCGGCAATCGCGACGGCTTCATCGGCGTCTTCGGCGACATCTGTAGCTTCAACAGCTGCTTCGGGCTCTTGAACACCAGCAACCGTTTCTGCGTCTTGAGCCATAGCATCGGTAGCAAATAACGCAATCACTGCAGCAGCTATCATGTAACGAAGTTTTTTTCCCATGTTACTTCCCAATAGTCATTGCCCTGCTTGATTCAGGGACGTTAATTACAAGAACATAACCCTTCCATCGCCAATGCGTATGCCCGAGAGCCATTAGCTTCTTCAACAAGACGATGGAGTATAGCTTGCACATACTATACGCAATAGATACGTTTTGCAAGAGTTACGCGAAATTGTAAATTTTTATTCAGGAACGATCGCGCCTTTCTCACCAAATACATCTATGCTCAAGCAACGAAAACTCGCCATTTAAGCCACTTATAGCTGTGTAACAAAAAAGTTCAGCATATCGGATACGAGTCAAAACAATTGCCTCGAACTACTTAAAGCAAGCCGGTCCGACGTAACCAAATAAGTCTCCGTACTGAATATATCGCCAATTATTTGACGAGATGACGCGAGATTTTGGCTGTGGCAACGACATACCCTTGATGGCATCGGCAAATTGCGCCCCTGGTCCGAGTTTTGTGGCGCCGTTTTTGACCCACAGGCCGCCTTTTTCGAGCAACCAATCTTCTTCGGTCATCGCCACGATTTTGATCGACGCGCCAGCCGGGACTTCTTTGACGAGCCCAAATCGACTCGCAGGGCCTTCGCGCATGATGCATGCTCGCGGTGTTTTGGCCGATTTCGGCGCATTTGCCCCGGCAAAGACGTTGTCTTTGCGCCCGTAGAGTCGTTTTTCGGTCAAATTCGGCGATTTTGCGGTTTTAGCCGTCGTTTCGGCTTGCGCGACGGCAGCGACGGCCGGTTTTGCAGTGCCATTGCTCGGTTTTGCGGCGATGGCGCCTTGAGCGGCTGCGGCCGCGGCTGCGACGGCCGCCTGGTCGATAGGGGCTGGGGCATCGCTAGCTTCGTCGTCGCCCAATTCGGGGATGGCAAAGGCATCTTCGTCGAAGTCGTACATTTGTGCGATGTTTTCGTCGTTATAGTTATCGCTGGCGTCGTCGATCGGAATGATGGCAAAATTCTCGTTGCCCGCGACGCCACTTTGGCTCGCCAATTCGGCGACGGGAGCTTGGGCGACCGAGCTGTCGGAATCGCTACCGCCGAGAGCCGACGCCAAGAGGCCGATGGCGCCGACAGCGCAAAGGCAAATCGCGCTAACGCCGATGACTTTTTGCTTCGAAATGTCGCCCGAACGGACATCGGATGCGAATCGCTTGGCGCGTTGTGCCGTCTTTTTGAAGGCGTTTTTGACCGTATCAATGACGAGGTGGAATCCACCGCTTGGCGTGCGAGCAAATGTGCCCGAACCGGTGGGCATAGGCCCCGAGGTGGCGGCTTCGGATTCGTCGGCGATGAAAAAGCTATCGCTCAGATTGGCATTTGTCGCCGAAGGCGAATCCATGTCGACTTCGAGCGACGAAAAATCGTCTTCGATATCGGGGAGCATATCTTCGGGATCGAAGTTATTTTCGGGCGCATTTAATTTTTGGAGCAAAGCTTCGAGCTCACGGCTTTGTCGCGTCGATGAATCCGAGCTCGCAGTGGCGACTCTTGGGCTTTCCGTAGAACGCGACAAAACCGAGGCACCTGGCTGTTTTGCGCGGCGTTCGATGCGATCGTTTTCCGACGAAATCCGCTTTAGGCTTTCCAAATCCATACGCGCGGCGGGTTGTTGTCGCTTTTGTACTTCTGGCAATGCCGATTCCGAGACACTCGCTCTTTGACGGAATCGCATCACTCCCGACGCCGCGCGAACGGGCTTTGCCGTGACGTGTTGTTCGATTAAACGCTTCCCACAATACATACAAAAGGTATGTTTTTCGACCTCGGCTCCACAATGTATACACTTCATTTGCGACCATCCTTAGCAAGCTGATGCGCTCGTCTTCACAATTGTCCTCGAATCCGAGATAGCGACCTGGCATGCGCTTGCGTCTAATTATGGCTCGTGCACACGGGCTATCCCAACTCAACGTAGAGACGAGTTTAATGCCTCTGAGATAGGTGTAAAATTTTTGGGTTTTTGATGGGCGCCCGTATTGCCCGCCGGCAATAGGGCGCCTAGCGGAGGCGTATGGAGCGGTAGCGAAATAGCCGTAGCCGCGGAGCGTATTGCCCGCTAGCGGGCAATAGCGCAGCCAAAGTCCCCAAAACTAGCGGTATTTGGGGAGTTTCATTTTGTGGCCGATGAACGCGATTTCGGCGGGGAGTAGGATGATGGAGATGACGAGGGCGGAGCCGATGGTCGTCATGGTGAGGACGCCGACGCGGCTGATGGGGTCGAAATCGGAGAGGAGGAGAACGGCGAGGCCGGAGCAGAGGAGGAGGTTGGACTGTATGATGGCGCGTCCGGAGCTGCGTAGGGCGACGACGAGTGCGTCTTCGACGGTGCGTTCGCCGCGGAATTCTTGGCGGAATCGTTGGATGACGTGGATGGAGTTGTCGACGGCGAGGCCGATGCTGATGGTGAAGACGAGTACGGAAGTCGTGTTGAAATTGTAGCCGTAGATGGGGAGGAAAGCGAGTGTCATGGCCAGTGGCAGGACGTTTGGCAAGATGGCGACGACGCCCGACCAGAACGACCGGAAGGCGATGAGGAGGATGGCAAATATGATGATAAATGCCGTGAGTAGCGACGAATAGAGGTCGCTCATGAAGTGGTCGAGACCGAGTGTCGAATTGTATCCGATGCCGGTGAAACGGGCTTTTGCGCCCGTGGCGGGGAGCGATGATTGGATGGCGTCGTCGACTTTTTCGAGCGTTTGTTGGGATTTTTCGTAGCCGTTGTCGGGGATGCGCAGGGAGATGTGCATGCCTTGGGCGTCGTCGGTCATGAAGCTGGCGTATTGTTTGGGGTTGAAGCGTTTGATGCCGAAGAAGACGGCGTTGAGTTGGGTTTGGTTGGGTGGTGTATCCCAGTCGATGCCGGTTTCGGCGACGATATCGCAGATCGATATTCCCGAGATGATGCCGTCGATGGCGACGATTTCTCTTTGGAGTTTGCAGATCGATGAGAGTCGTTCGACGTTTCTGAAACCGTTTGGCTCGTCGATGGTGAGGTCGATTTCGACGGGGAGCATGCCGCCGAGGTGCTCTTCGATGAGGGCATTTGTCATGCTCACGGGGTGGGTATCTTGGAATACGTCGTTGACTTTGCTGTTGAAGCGTATTTGCGAGGCGACGCCGACGCAGGCGATGAGCAAGATGATAGCTGCCGCCATGATGAGAGCGCGATATTTCACCGTAAAGTGCGCTACGCGCTCCATAAAATTGTCGAATAGCGTCGGTTTGGGAGGCGTTTTTTGCGCATTTTGAGCTTGTTGCGCTTCTTGCGGCGCAGATTCTTGTGCATTAAGGGGCAGAGCATGATCGCCGTTTTCCTCGCCATCGGGGACGACGTCTTTTTTTCGTCGAGGATCGAGGTTGATGAGCGATAAGACTTGGGGCATGAAAAAGATAATGGCGACGTAGATAAACATCACGGCGAGTGCCGTAATAAAGCCAAAACCGTTGAGAATTTTTGCTTTTGCGACGAGTAGGGAACCGAATCCGATGCTGGTCGTCGACGTCGTCAGGAGCGAGGCGAGCGCCATGCGATAGACGCCATCGACAATGGCTTTCGTTTTGTCTTTGCCCTTTCGTCGCTCGTCGAGGATTCGGAATATAATATAGATGCCGTTGGTGACGCCAATGACGAGTATGAGCAATGGCAATGTGTTGTTGATCATCGTCACGGGCATATCGTTGATGACCATGATCGAAATCGACCACAAGATAACGCATCCGATACATGCCAAAGGCATAATCGCTTGCCAAAACGATTTGAAGATGACGATCATCGCAATGACATATAACAAGCCTACGACGGGCCATAGATGCAATTGCTCGCTCTTCATCGTATCGACGGTCATGGCTCGAATATAGGGCAATCCGCCATAGGAAATCGCATACGCGCCGCGGTCGCCATCGCTACGCCATTGGTCGATTTTCGCTTCGATTTCGCGGAAAACGGGCATAAAAGCCTCGGGCGATGCATTGTCTTCGGGCAAAGAAATCGTAATGAGCGCATGTTGCCCATTTGCCGAAATGAGGTTTCCGCGCAATAGATCGGATGTTTCGACGCGCGATGCGATTTTTTCGACTTGATCGGGCGATAATTCGCCATCGGGGATGAGATCGGGCAGTTTTCCGCGCAATAGGGCTCCGGCGCCAGCATCGCTGCTATCGGGGACTTTCGACAAGCTATAGGCGCCCGATATGCCATCGACAGTTTCGACGCGTTCGGTCAAGTCGCGCAAATCGGCAAGCGACTTTGCATTGACGATCGATTCGGGCGCCGAAAAGACGAGCAAAAAGAGATTCGAATTGCTGCCGTATTTTTCTTCGAACGAGTGTTGATAGGCGATTTCTTCGTCGCTAAATTCGAGCATCGCCTCGGGGCTAAAATCGAATCGTAGCTTGGGCAATTGCGTTGCTGCCAAGAGCGATATGAGAATGAAAAAGCCGATGACAAACCATCGCTTCGCCAAATTAAATTGGAGTACGTCCTTAAAACTCATCGTCGTAGAAACTCCATGACCCAAATATTAAGCGTTATCGGTGATTCGCACGCAATACTATCAAATTGCACCGCAATTTATCGTGCGCAAAAACCACAAAGAGACTACGAACGATGAAGTATTTTTTTTATTCGTTTTTGTACCGTGAAATTTCCATGACAATTCTATGCATGGGAGTTTTTTGTGTGGGGACTAGCCCCCCACACGCCCCGCCAAAGGCGAATGACTCACGGATTACGCCGTTGGACGCCATCGCCTTTGAGCGCCATCGCCTTAGGCCGTGTAGTCATGGGATTGGGCGGGGATTGGGCGCCGACAATGGCATTAAACCCCGTCTGGGCTCATGCGCGTGATTTCCATTTTTTGGGAGAGTTTGACGAAGGCGTAGATCGTGCCTGGATCTTCTATTTGAACGCGGTAGAGTTCGACATCGGCAGTCCGCGGAGGGAATGGGAAATGGACGTGTTTTCCTTTGAATAATCGATCGATATCGTCGGGGGTGACGATGAGACACGGCGTCGAACGGAAGATTTCGCACGGCTCGATGAGCATCGATTCGATATCGTCGCAAGCGCAAATTTGATCGAGAGATTTGGCTCGATCGATGGAGATATCGCATGAACGCGTGCGAACGAGGGATCGGAGTGAGGCGGCGGAATGGAGTTTTTTGCCCAAATCGCGAGCTATCGATCGGATATAGGTGCCTCCCGAGCACGTGATATCGACGACGAGTTCGGGCATTTGCCCAGGGCGTGTGCGATACGAAACGACGTCGATATCGTAGATTTCGACGAGTTTGGGCTCGATTTCGACGTGCCCACCATTTCGCATGACTTCGTAGGCGCGAGCACCGTCGACGTGAACGGCAGAATAATCGGGGGGCGTTTGCCAAATTTTACCGCGGAACGTGGCGAGCGCCGAGCGAATGGCTTCGATATCGATGTGTTCATAAGGCGCAGTTCTGATGATATCGCCTTCGGCGTCGTCGGTCGTCGTCTGCGCACCGATGCAAATCGTCGCGCGATACGATTTCGTATCGCTCAAAAAAAACTGCAACATACGCGTCGCGCGACCGAGGGCGACGACGAGAACGCCCGTTGCTAGCGGATCGAGTGTTCCACCGTGCCCAAATTTAATGCTGCGATGCTTGAGCGAAAATTTTTTGTTGAGCCGACGCAACACGTCATACGACGACAGCCCGTATGGCTTGTCGATGATGAGAAAACCATTCATAGGCTGTAGCCGTCCTTATTTTTTACTTTTTCGATTTGATGTCTTTGTTTTCGAGATAGTACCGGAGAGCGGCTTGCAAATTGATGCGAGCGTAGTGAAGCCGGCTCATGACGGTGCCAATTTGGATATTGAGAATATCGGCGATTTCTTTGTACGAAAGCCCATCGATATCGCAGAGCGTGAGGGCAGCGCGTTGTTTTTCCGAGAGCGTATCGAGCGCCGCCGCAATTTTTTCGCGCAACTCGGCGCATTCGCAAGCGCGTTCGGGATTGAGCCCAATCGGCGGCGTTATCATGCCATCGCCATTGGCGTAATTCGCTTGAAAATCGTTGTCGAATTCGGTTTCGGCAGCCGTGCGCTTTCGTCGATATTTGTCGATTGCCAAGTTATTGGCGATGCGAAATGCCCAAGTCGAAAAATTCGTTCCCGGTTGGTATTTGTCGATGTGCTGATAAATGCGCACGAAGACTTCTTGAGCGAGTTCGTAGGCGTCTTCGCGATTGCGCACGATTCCATAGACGATGCCGATGATGCGGTCTTTATATCGCCAATAGATCTGCTCAAAAGCGGCTTTATCGCCGTCTTTTATCTTTAAGACGAGTTGCTCGTCGGTCGAAGAATCCATAGAAACTCGTGCGTAGCCAAAAACAACCCCCAAAAGCGAGCAAAAAGCGCGCTTGGGGGCTCAATACAAGAGACATATCGACGATCGTATAGAACGAATCGAACTAACGACTAGAACGCATCGAACTAACGACCATACGAAACGGGTAGCGAAACGCGTTTAACCGTGCCACCAAACGGGCGGAATTTAATCGAAGAGAGCGATGAAATCAAACACGCACCGAGCTCGCCGGGGATCGACGATGAGAAACTACGCGTCGTACCGGTTTGGTTGATGACGAAGTCGATCTTTCCCGATACGCCACGGCCGCCCGCGTATTTGGCAAAGCAATCGGCTTGTTTTCGATAGACGCGTGGGCTCATGACTTCTTCTTCGATTTCCCAATCCGAGAGCGGTTCTAGCTCTTCGCCATCTTGCCCGGTGAAGACGAACGTATCGATTTCTTCGCCAAACGGATTGTTGGCGCTACCGCCACCAGGTCGTTTCCGTTTGCCGGCAAACTTTTTGCGATGTTCGGCTTCCCAAGCGGCGAGTGCGGCTTCGCGCTCGGCTTCTGTCGCCTCTGGATCGAAGAGTGCTTTTGCTTTGCTATCGTCCATATTGAGCGAAACTTCTTCGATTTTCGGGGCTTCGAACGTCTTTTCGAATGGGGCAAACGCGCCGGCGATGTCGAGGGGCTTCGGTTCGGGCAATAGCAACAAGATGATGATCGGCACGAGTGTGATAGCGGCAATAATGCCCAAAATGATGACGACGCCACTGACACCTGCCGCTTTGACGCGTTTTTGCTTTTGCAACTCTTGTTCGGCTTTCACCCTGCGATTGTGGTCGCGCGTCGGGAGGTATTCTTCGATCTCCTTTTTAAATTCGTCGATCGAGCCCAAGTTTTGGTGTTTCTTCGTCTGGGTGTTGAACATCCCCGTCGATTCGTTGATTTCGTCGTCGTAGAATCGCTTCATGATGGCGGCGTGATCGAACGGCCCGTAATCGACGCCATCGCGGACGAAGATCCAGACATCTTGGCGGACGGCTCGCGGTCGTGCACCGCTCGAACATTTGTCGAAGAGATCGGGCTTGCGCGGCGCCGCCATGCTCGGATCGACGACGGCAAAATCGCCACTGGGCAAAAGAGCTCGCAAATCGTTGACCCCGACGACGATCGACGACAAATCGTTATCGGCAGGCGCATCGACAGCCGTTTTGAGCGTATCTTTGAACTCCGCTATCGTCGCAAATCGCGCGCTCGGGTCGTCTTGCGTGCCTCGAATGAGCGCTTCGCGCACCGACGACGAAACGCCCGGAATGCGCGCGATAAACGCCTCGACTGGGCCATCGGTGAAATCGGCAATCGCCATACTGCTGAGCAATTCAGCCATGAGCACGGCCAACGAATAGACATCGGATTGCGCCGTTGGATCGCCTCCCGCCCGAACTTCGGGCGCGACAAAAGGCGAATTCAAATATTGGGGTTTGACATCGCTCGCTAAGCAATGCTCTGCAATCCAAGCGCAGAGAAAATTCGCCACGCGAATGCGACCTTGATTGGTGACAAATATCGAGGTGGGGCGGAGTGATCCATAGAAATAGCCCTTTTTGTGCAAGAGCTCGAGACCGAGGCAAATATGCGCCAAAAAGCTATAGGCGACTTTGAGCCCCAATATCTGACCGCGTCCGCGGCGCACAGCCAAGTGATTGTCGAGCGTTTCGCCGACGACTGGTTCCATCTCGACGCAACTCACCCCTTCGACGACTTCGAAATCTTTGAGGCCCGCAATGCTCTTGTGCTGAATCGTGCGCACATCCGAGGCAATGTGGCGGATTTCATCGCGACGCGCGTCGTCGCATTCAATGGCGAGGAATTCGACGAGTCGTTGTTCTCCACACGACGAATCTTTGACAAGCGCTAGCGTACCAAGCGCCGTTTCGGCCATCACCGCTTCGATTTCGAAGCGATCTGCAAAGACTTCTCCCACTCGAAAATTCTGATCCATTACTCTTTATCCGTCTGTGTTTGCTCGACGCCTGTAGGCGTAGCGCTGTTTTCGCTGGGCGTTTGAATGCGAGTGATATCGAGCTCAACAGCCCAGCGCGCCGATTCTCGGCGCAACGAAACGGGGATCTTCGACCCGTCTTGCATGACGATATCGACGATCGCCCTCGACTCGTCTTCGCTTTGAACTTCGAATTTCTTATATTCTCGCGTCGAAGCAATGACATGCCCTGCGCGCAACATTTCGCTCGGTTCGCGTTTGCCGTCTGCATGCACGGCATTGAACGCTTCGGCGCGTTGTGCCAAGGCGTTCTGCGCTTCGTCGGTCAGGCAATCCAATGCCTTTGCTTCGTTTTGTGCATCGAGCATCTGCAAATATTGCTTGACGACATCGCGCGGATCGTCACTGAGACAGGGATCTTTTGCAGAACAAGCGACGAGTCCACACCCGATAACGCATGACATCGTCGTGATCCATCGTCTCGTTCGTCTATTTTTATGCATGTCTGCCATCGATCTCCTCAAAAAAAGCGACTTCGCTTTAGACTTTTATGGCACGACATACAAAAACCGTCAAGAAACGCTTTGCTTTGCGCGATTCAATCGCACAACTTTGTCGCCGGCGTTCCCTCGGCGCTTTGCTTTTGCCGATTCGCTTCACACGCCCGTGTGCCCGATTGGGGGGCTCTGGCATTCTCTCGGAGCTTTGCTTTTGCCGATTCGCTTCACACGCCCGTGTGCCCGATTGGGGGGCTCTGGCGTTCTCTCGGCGCGATTATTTACCGCAAACGAGTCGTCGGATATCGTCTTCGAACAAGACCTCGGCTCGCGTGGAATCGCTCAATTTGACGACGACGCCGATGCCGAATTTCGAATGCTTGATGACATCGCCGACGACGGGTTTAATGCGGATGGAGTAGGGTATCATCTCGGATTCATCGATGTTCGTGTGGCGGAGCCAGGCGGCATGACGCGCTTCTTCGGTCGATAAATCTTCTTCTTGTGGCACGTCGTCTTCGAGGCCATCGTCTTGGGCATCGTCGCGAAGATGCTCGAGATTGCATTCGAGGCATTTGACCTTCACGCCACCTTCGCCCACCTGAATATGCGGCTTGACATCGCCACAATTCGGGCACCATTCCATGATATCGTTATCGTTCGACTCATCGTCGCCATAACCGTCGTCGCGTTCATCGCGATCGCCGCCTTCCTCGCGTTCCTCTTCTTCGTAATTATCTTCGATCATCGATCACTCCACACAACATGATGAAAACGTGAAACTCATGCCTAGCGCACGAGCGCGCGCCTTTTTGCACAAGCACATAAACTCGTCAATGGCTTTATGCATGCAGAATGACTTTATCGATTATCGATAAAAATCAAGAGAATCAATAACCTTTGATCATCACGACGCGCGTATCGATTCCGACCTCTCGCGTGCTCCCGATGATAATCCCCGTGCAAAACTTCTCGCGCGAATCGACGACGAGTATTTCGCCAATCTTTCGAAGCGGCAAATCGGCTGTCGTATAGTCGCGATCGCCATAGTATTCGTCGAGATCGTCGCGTTCGGGGAAGATATGCATCTCGACTTCGCGCCCCAAAACCCAACTCTGTTCGTCTTCGCGATGGATTCGTCCGTTTCGCAAATCGTTTTTATCTTCCTCTTGGGCATATTGCGTCTGCGTATTTTTGCCGCGTTCGAGCAAACTCAAGCCCTCGCGTTGTTCGAAGACGACCCATCGATTCCCCGGCTCGACGCCATCTTCGCGCCCGCGATTGATGATGACGAATTGCTCGGTTGCCAACTGCGTGATGATGTCGATCGTATCGATGACGCGCCCCTCTTGGCTCTTCGCATTCGGCGTCTTGAAGACCGAAAACGTGAGGTCTTCGTTCGGAATGATGATCATTCCGCGTTCGATTTCGCGCGATGCTTGGGTGACACGAGCCGTCGACAACGTATCGTCGTGCGCATCGATGATCTCGATCGTCCCTTGGCGAATGAGTTTCACCGCCATCTCGTCGCCATCTTCGTTGATGACGGGTTTGGATTGCGAAAAGACCGTAAATTTCTGGCCATTCTTGACTTTTTTGCGCATCTCGATGTCGACCCAGTCGACTTGGACTTCGTCGCCCGGCGCAATCATGTGCTTTTCTTGGTCGGAATAGAGAATATGCCCCATCGTATCGGGGAGTTTATCGAGGTAAAATCCCGGCACGAAGAACGATCCCGATCCCGCCGACTTCGTCGTCACGAATTCCGTCTTCTTCTGCTGCGCATCGACCGGAGCCGTCGTCAACGCCGCCGCATCGGCATGCGGTTCCAAATATATCGTGTCGCCCGGATATATCCAGTGCGGGTTCGTCACCTGCGGATTATACGACCACAACGCCGGCCACATAAACGGATCCGAAAGGTACTCGCTGCTCAATTGCCAAAGCGTATCGCCATCGACGACTTTGTGCGTTCGAGTCTGCGCTTGTTGTGGCTTGGGCGTCTCGATCTTGCGCACAAGCGATGTATTTTGGCCTTGTACGCGAGCAATTCTGTCGGATTGCATCACACTGCCTGAGGCGCCTTCGGCTGGCTCCGCGCCTGCTTGCGCAAACGCCGTCGTGGGAATGGCAACGAGAGCCGCCAAAAAAAGCACTGTCGTTCGATAGCTTCGGATCATTTTTCGCTCCGCTTAAAAGTTAAACGTCATATACGCCATATACGCCATATACGTCTAAATTATACCTTGATTATACCTTGAAATTTCGCACACGCCGGTCAGGGATTCGCCAACCGCATCGCTTCGTATTTTTCTTTGCCAATGCGCGCCGCCTCTGTCCCGGGATAGGCATTCATCAAATATCGCAACATATCGCGCGCAGAATCGGTCTTGCCAAGCCGCTGATACGTCAGCGACACTTTGAGCAACGCATCGGGCACTTTATTCGCATTGGGGTATTCCTGCACGATCTTGTGAAAATATCCAGCCGCCTCGTGGTAAAGCCCCTTGCCATAATAACACTCTCCAATCCAATAGAGCGCATTATCGATATACGATTCGTCGGGATGCGCCGCCAAAAATTTCTCAAATTTCGCTTGCGCCTCGTCGTAATTCCCCTGCCGATACAAGTCGATGCCCTCTTGGTAAAACAGCATCGGCGATTGAACAGCACCAGCCGCCCCAGCCGACGAACCCGCCGCGCCAGCCCCAGCCCCAGCCGCGCCAGTCCCCGACGATTTCGACGGCAATCGGTCATTGGTCACGACGTTTTCATACGGGTGCATCTTGCCCGTCGACGCCCCACTCCCCGACGTTCTGCTCCGAGAATTGCCAAAATACGACCGCTTCTTCTCTTCCGAAATGATGATTTCTTGATAGACGTCATCGTCGTCGGGCACGACGCGCTCAAAATGCGAAGAAACACCATTGTCGGGCTCTATTTTGACGACTTCTCGCGCATCGATCGACGTGCGCCGCGTCAACATCGAAACGCGGTCTTCCAACTGCGTCACTTGCTTCTCTAACGCCGCCACTTTCGTCTTCTGGCGTATAGACTGCGCCTCTAAATCGTCGATGCGACCTTGCAAAGCGACGACATCCCGCGCACTCAAATTTCCGCTTTGGGCCGCACATCCACTTGCGATGAGCGCAACGCCCAAAAACAACCACTTCATTCCCGTCTCTCCTAGCACAAAGGGCATAAAGCAAACGTCGCACCGCTTATACATCATGTCGCGCATCTTGGCACATTTTCGAGTTTTGGGAACTTTGGGGGTCGCCCTATTCGCTTTCGCTCAATACGGGCTCCCTTTTTTGCCGGTTTGCGCACCTACTGCGTCAGCGTCGCGCCGCGGGCGGCGGGAACGTACCTTAGTACGCCCCCTTGCCCTCGGGCTAGCTTCCTTGTATCTGCATCAAACCGACAAAAAATCGATTTATCGCCCTATTTCGCTTTCGCTCAATACGGGCTCACTTGTCGCCCTATTTCGCTTGCGCTCAATACGGGCTCACTTGTCGCCCTATTTCGCTTGCGCTCAATACGGGCTCCCTTTTTTTGCCAATTTGCGCACCTACTGCGTCTAGGGCACCACAAAGCCCGTATTGCCCAACGGGCAATAGGGCGTCACAAAGCCCGTATTGCCCAACGGGCAATAGGGCGCCAAAAAGCCCGTATTGCCCAACGGGCAATAGGGCGCCAAAAAGCCCGTATTGCCCAACGGGCAATAGGGCGCCCAAAAACATTCCTACACGTGGGGCGGGGTTTGTGCTAGAACACGGGCGCGCGAGCACCGGCGAATTGTGCTTACGCATTGATTTTAGTGAATTTTTGCAAAAAAGAGAGGAAATATGCGAATGGCAATACTCGAGGCATTGGATGCGTTGCGCCCGATGCTGCAGGCCGATGGAGGCGATTTGGAATTCGTCGATTACTTTAACCGCGTCGTGTCGGTGCGGCTGACGGGAGCGTGTGAGGGGTGCCCACATGCAAACCTTACGATTCAGAATGGCGTCGAGGCGAAGCTCATCGAGCTCTTCCCCGACGATGTGCGCAGCGTGCGCGATGTGACGTTTGACGACGAAAATGCCTAGGGGGAGACGATGCAAGACACGATTTTACACATAGCAAATGCGATTCTGTTCGACGAAGACAAGCCGTTGCACGGCGATCGAGAAGTGCGTAGCGTCGAGATCGACGAAGTCGAGGGCAAGACGGTCGCGAAAGTAACGATTGCCGTCGAAAAGGCGAATCCCGCGGAGGCGCGGTTTGCCATCGAAGACGACATGCGTTCGGCGATTGTGGCACAGTTCCCCGAAATCGAGGCGCGCATTTTGACACTGGCCATCGACGGCGAAGACGAGCCGCAAGCGGCGTGTGGACACGGGGCGCATGGCGCAAATAAAGCATTGGAGCCGAAAAAGCGCATTCCCGGCGTCGGCCACGTCTACCTCGTTTGCTCGGCAAAAGGCGGCGTAGGCAAGAGCACGGTCGCGCTCAACACGGCTTTGGCTCTGCAAAAGGCAGGCAAACGCGTGGCGTTGCTCGATCTCGACCTCTACGGGCCGAGTATTCCGGCACTCGTCGGTAGCGATTTGCCGCCAATCGTCGTCGGAAACCTCATCATGCCGCCGCAAATTCACGGTTTGTCGGTTTTGAGCATCGGTTTTATGATCGAAAACGACCAGCCTTTGATGTGGCGCGGCCCCATGGTGTCGGGCGTCATCAATCAGTTGCTTTGGGAAGTCGATTGGTCGGGGCACGATGCACTCGTCATCGACATGCCGCCAGGCACGGGCGATACGTATTTGTCGATTTTGCAAACTGTCGAAATCGATTCTGCCGTCATCGTCACGACGCCTTCGCAACTCGCTTTGGCCGATGTCAAACGCGGAATCGGCGTATTCTCGCCATACGGCGTGCCCATCGCCGGCGTCGTCGAAAATATGGCGACGTATGATTGGGACGGACGCGAAGGCGTGCTCAAATTGCTCGACCAAGTCCCCGTCGCCGCCGACGACGAGGCGACGAAAAAGACGATCGACCGGATTCGAAAAATACTCGATACGACGAAATCGATTCGCATCTTTGGCAATCGCACAAAAGAAATGTGCCAAAAACTCGGGCTAGAACTCATCACCTCGATTCCGCTCGACATTGCGTTGCAAAACGACAACGACGCAGGAACCCCCTACATGCTCAATCCAAAGAAAGCTGCCATTCAAGCATCGTTCGATGCCATTGCGGATTTCCTCATTCGCCGCGAAAATGCTACGATAAAATCGTCGCACGAAGATTCGTAGGCAGGGCGCCGCACTCGCGGCGCTCATCAGAAGGGCAGGGCGCCGCACTCGCGGCGCAAATCACAAACACGGATTGGCTTTGCGGCGCTTCTATCGCTTTCGATGCACGATTTCTGTCGCGCTTTGAATGCGATAGAGATCGAGAATTTGAGCCATCCGAGAAAGTGGTTTACATCTTGCATGGTGTTTGAAATCGACAGGTGCCCATTCGACGGTGCATCTCTTTCAGATGAGGTTTCTCATGAGCATAGGTCAAAACGTCAAAGTTTATCGCGAATACAACGGGATGAGCATCGGAGATTTTGCTTCGCATATCGGCTTAACCGTCGAGGAATGCGAAGGGATCGAAGCTGGCGTGCGCATGTTGTCGTCGTCCGAGATTCAGCGGATATGCCGCGTTCTCAACGTGACACTCGAAGCATTGCTATCGCGACAACCGACGATGCCCGCGCCACAAGACGATGCCGAAGGCTCGATTTTGATGCCCGTCGATGAGTTGCAATCATTGCTCGGGAAAATGCGCGAATAATTCGCCTCTCGATCTGAGCACTGGAGACGCAAGTGCAAATGAATGGCGCTATGCAAGATCGCGTAGCCTTTTTTGCAACGACTTTGGCTCGCGCTCGAAGCGTCGTTGCATCGAATTCAATGCGCTTAAATACACATAAGGAGATATAAAATGTCGAAGAAACTCATTTTATGTATATTTTGCTCACTAGCATCCATCACCATGGCGTGCTCCGACGACAAAGACTCAAATTCCTATAAAGATGGTGCCGCGTGTACGGAAAATCGCGTCGGCGGCATCGGTGGTCTTTGCGATGGCAATACGAGCGTCAAATGCATCAATGGTCATATCAGAATAACGCAATGCTCCGACGGGTGCGAAATGCGCAATGGCGAAGCTGTGTGTTCGATGCCCAACACCAAGGGCTGTGGATCGATCGATGACAAAGGCACATGTCGCAATGGCAACGTCGTCAAATGCGTCGACGATCAGCTCAAAGAAGAGCTTTGTGGCACGGGTCAAGAATGCCAACGACAAGATGACGTGGCACAATGCGTTCAAGTCGATGAGCTTTGTGGCGAAATCACTGCCGATGGCAAATGCGAAAACGACGATAAAACGCTCGTCTATTGCAAGAGTGGGCTCATCCAACGCGTCGATTGCCACCCCAAATGCATGACGCTCGACGGCGTGTTTCATCAGTGTTTTGAAAAATGCACGCCCGAGTTCGAGAACTTGGGCGAGGTAGGCAAATGCGATGGCAATGGTTACGCCTATTGCAACAACCAATATGGCATGATTCGTTCGAGTTGCGGGCGTGGCGAAGTATGCGGCGAAGACGCCAACGGCAATAATCGTTGTCTGGCGACGAGTAGCAAATGCGGCAACATATCGGCGTCGGGAGTCTGCGAAGGCGATACGCTCAAGTATTGTAACGCCGGCACGATTAAGACCGAAGAATGCACCGAGGGGTGCATCACCATTCAAGACGGCACGAAATCGATGGCGCAATGCCGCAAACCGTGCGGTGCCGTCGATGACAAAGGCGTTTGCGCAAGCGGCGACAGAGTCGTGAATTTCTGCGATTTCAAACTCGGACTCATCGAAAAGCCTTGCAACAATGGTCAGAAATGCGCCGTCGTCGACGGAAAAGCCCAATGCGTACGCGATGAGTCTTCGACCGATTCGGAGATTACACTCAATTGCAATACAAACGAGGGACGAAAAGGCAAATGCGTTGGCAACGTCAATTACTACTGCTCAACCGATGGCAAAACAGAGCATATAACGTGTGAACACTCCCGCGGGTGTTCTGTAGACGTCGATGGACTCGCCCAATGCTATACAGACTGCAATGGTATTGCCATTGAACAGGGAAAATGCTCCGCCGATGGCAAATCCCTCATCATTTGCGATAAAGACGTCGGGCTTCTCGATTTTTATTGTCCAGAGCAAATACCCAATTCGACGTGCAAGCAAGGTCCTGGTGGATTCCAGTGCATGTTGTAATCCCCCTTATTCCAGTGCCTTCCGAGGCACTGGCGACCTCTCGGTCGCCCCATCTGTCGCGTATCGTGACCACTCTACGATGGGGCTAAAATCGCAATCGCAGGCTAGATCCGCCGTCGGCTAGAATTGTACTACAATTGTATTCGTGGGTTAGAATCGCATCCCCGACGAAGCATAGGATTTCATCGTTTGGAACAAGAAAACCCCAGTCAAGATGCACAGAAATACGACGAGCACCCAATTAAGGGTGAAAATAGATGCGATCGTCGCAATACCGCTCACGATTGTCGCAACTTTCCATCGCTTGCCCTTTTTGACGAGTTCACTTCGGCTCATAATCTTCCTCCAAATAATCGTGCCGATGCCTATCATGCCATATCGCACCTAGGCGCAATATCGAACGAAACTACTATCACAAACCGCGCAAAGCGCATATCCAATCGAGCGATTGCCCATGGAAATATCGTTGTCGCGCGACGTTATAACATCATTATTTGATCCTTTATCAAAAAAACGTTTGACAAATCAAGTAAAAAATCCCATAAATTCGCCCCCTCTACCCATAAAAGTCAAGCTGGTAGCGGGCACGTGACGCCGCAGAAAATGCGTCACCCGTCATTTCCAAACTTGGCGCGATTTCGTCGCTTTTTTGCACGAAATTGTGGCCAAAAGAATCAGGATGGATGAATCATGACGCTCGATGAACTCAAACGATTAGCCATGTCGATGCTCGACAAAGCCTATTGCCCCTATTCGCATTTCCCCGTCGGAACGGCGCTCGAATGTGAAGATGGATCGGTCTTTACAGGCGTCAACATCGAAAATGCCTCATATCCCGTCGGTACATGCGCCGAACGAACTGCCTTTGGCAACGCCATTTCGGCCGGACACCGCTCTTTTAAACGCATCGTCATTGCGACGCGCACCAAAGACTACAGCTCGCCCTGTGGTATGTGCCGTCAATTCATGTACGAGTTTTCCCCCGATCTCGAAGTCATTTGCCTCAACGAAAAAGGCGATGCAAAGACCTATACGATGCGAGAACTCCTACCCGGCGGATTCGATACCGCCAATCTCCAAAGCCGTATTTAGCTAGCCTGCCTGCTGTGCAGGCTAACGTTTTTTAGCTAGCCTGCCCGCTACGCGGGCTAGTTTTTTTAGCTAGCCTGCCCGCTGCGCGGGCTGTTTTTAGCGTTCCAGCCCGCTGCGTGGGCTACCATTGCGCTACGAACTGCCCTTTTGTTTCCCCGAAACCGAGACCGTAGGGTTCCCAGCGAGTACGCTTTTGAAGAAATCGATATAGGATTTCTTGCCAGCCTCCATGTAGTAGATGATGAAGTGCGGGTTTTTTGTGCCCGTATAATTGAATTGGATGGCGCCGCCCGTTGCCTTACCGCTTGGCGTCGTCACGTTATTCGACACCGATTTGCCGGCGCTCTTATCGAGTCCGGCGATGACCGAAGGCATCGATGTTTCGAAGACTTCTCCGACAAACGGCAATCCCGTCGACGCAATCATCGCAAATTGCGCCGCCTGTGGCGTGCTCAAATCGCCCAAACCCATCGTTTGCGCGATATTTTTGGAGTTCATGCCGGCAATCGGCTCGCGGATAAATCGCGGCGTGAAATTGAGCGGATCGACGGGATCCATGAGCGGTTGAACGATGTGATTCGTGATAAACGTATCGTATGAAATCGCACCATTGTCGAGCTCGAATAGATAAGCGAGCAGATCGGCGAGCGATTTGCCATTGAGTGCTTTGCCAATGACTTGGACATCGGCGAGGTCGGGATGCAAATCGACGAAGCTCAGCAATACGCCGCCACCGCCGGCCGATAAAAAGGCATTCTTGACGCTGTCGGTAAGCCCTAGCAACAGCCCCGCTTCTTGAGACCCTTGGCTATGCCCCATGAAGAGCCCATAACTCGGATCGAAGATGACGTTTTGTGTCGACTTTGGCGGAGGCGGCAAGATGAGCTTGTTGCTGCCGATGATATCGTAGAGCACGAGCATATCGTTGACCGTTTGTCGCACGCTTTCGCGCACGACGACCGGATTCTGAATCATCATCATCATCAGTTCGGTTTCGCTACCTTCGCCCGACGTTCGGTTCCCTTGCAAACATGCATCGAAACCGATCATCGCCATCGGGACACCACCATTGCGAATGAGCACAATGCCTTCGCTACCGACATAGCGCGAATGCGTCGTGGCATCGCCCCCAGTCCCGTGGCCATAGACCGCGATGGGATAGCCCTTTTCGGGCATAGGTGTGCTCGGAACCGTGACTTCGAAGAAGACCTTTTCTTCTTTACACGTCGAGACGAGTTTCCCAGCGTCGTCGAATCGAATTTCGCCTGCCCCGTTGCCCGTATAATTGGGTACCGCCTTCGAATAATCGCCCTCGATGAAATTACACGTCACGAACTGACCGCGAAATACGTTAAAATCGCCATACGCCGTCCAGCCATTGCCCTTGCCATCGCCTATCGCAACGCCGTTTTCATCGGCGACAACGCGCCCCTTGCCCTTGAGCGCCTGGGCCATTTGATCCATCTCTTCGGCCGGATGCATCGTATCGTAGCCCGCAAACGCGCGGATTTGATTCATCTTAAACCCGAGTTTGCCCGCTTTTTCGAGTGCTTCGAGCTGATCGACGTAATACGATGTCTTGTCGTTGATCTCTTTGGGGGCTGCTTTAGCCAGGATATACCGAAGTTTATTCGATTGATTGATATATCGGCTATACGAAGTGAGGCAATTGGTGACGACGGCGACGTGTCGATCGCCTGGATTCGGACCAACGCCCGGAATGGGGCGAAGGACTAACGTATTCTCCGCCCAAAGCGAATTCGAAAGTAAGTGATTTGTGACGTAGACTGGTACGCGTTCGCCATAATGCGTCGAATTTTCTTCGACGTTGATCAGTTGAAAACACGAATCGGCTTGCGCCGTTTTGCCGGGATTTTTGACGTCGTAATTCTTCGCAATCGACGCTCCATCGATCGGCTGAGACGTCCGAAAATAGACGCCGCCAATGGCGGAGAATCCTGCTCGCTCTGTTTGAATCCGCATGATGAGCGATGGGATGAGCGTTTTGATCGACGGCATCACGCTCGCGACTAAGTCGAGTAGTGGCATGGGTGGGATCGGATAACCTTCGAGACTCGGACGCCCATGCGCATCGGTTCGCACCTCACTCGGGTATGGAAAGGCAAAAAAATCGTCGATGGCATTTTCGCTTTTCGGATCCATCGCCTTGTCGTAATCGAATAAAAATCGAACAGGAGTCTCATTTAACTTATTAAATTCGTCGAGCGAGAGCGTTTCGAGTTTTGGCTTCGGGTTACAGTCGGCATCGCAGTTCCCCTTTTCGGATTCCTCGCAAACGCCATCGCCGCAAATCGGATCGGATGGCGCGGGCTCCTCGATCGTCGATTGGCAATCTTCTGGGCAAGTATCGGGGTATTCACCGCCTTCACACAGACCATCGCCACAGACGGGTGGGCAATCTTTCGGGCAATTGAGCCGCGTCTCTCCGCTATCGCACGATCCATCGCCACATCGGACGGGTTTGGCACAATCTTTCGGGCACGATTCGTGCGATTCGCCCTCGTCGCAAGTGCCGTTTCCGCAAATGCAATCCGCAGGGCACGAGTCGACCGATTCATCGGCATCGCACTTGCCATCGCCACACGATCCAATCTCGACGGAGCAATCTTGTGGGCAACTTGCCGACGTTTCGCCTGCATCACAAGTGCCATTGCCACAAGTCGACGACGTCGCGCAATCTTGCGGGCAACTTGCTGCCGTTTCGCCCGCCTCGCAAGTGCCATTGCCACAAGTCGACGACGTCGCGCA
>ERZ1026772.708-NODE-708-length-22161-cov-8.398399_pt1 | contig 22161 bp, 15 predicted proteins | sample MGYA00380124_ERZ1026772 | MGnify/ENA primary metagenome ERZ1026772 (study PRJEB33269, sample SAMEA4719760) | human gut metagenome | biome: human-associated habitat; feature: organic feature; material: feces | place: Cameroon | collected 2013-10 ...
AAAACAAGTCATTAGTTTTTTCCGAATTAAAATTATCAAGTTCAATGGTTATTCGATTATCTGTAAAACATATTGGAAGTTGAATATGTGCAGATTTGTCAATTCTATATATAGATATTAGGGTGATATTCTTTCCTATACTACCTAACATAGATTCAAATTGCAAACGAATTTGGGGTAACATAAACTGATAATTGTCAATAGAAATTATAATTTTCTTTTTTCTGCTAATTTTCTTTAAATATTTTCGCAATATTTCATTTTTATCAAAATTATTGTTATAATTTGTGGAGTTGTATTTTTCAATATTTGACGATATTACAGCACCATATGATGGTATCATAGAAATTGATGTTTGAATAGAATAGTATAATGCCTTTGAAAATTTCTTGTGTCGCCTTTTGCTTTTTACAAATTTATTAAGGGAATCATTTTTATCTATGTTTATTATTAAATCGGAATCAAATATATTACCATTCCATAACAAAAATGATAACAAATCAAAAAAAACACTAGGTGTAATGTCATCATCAATTATATTTAACATGACAATTATATATTCTCTATTTTTAGAAGAATCAATAATTTTACTTAATTTATCTTTAACAAATGTGGTTTTTCCGGTGCCAGAGTCACCTCTAATAATAACAGCCCTTGATTTTTTATCATTAAAAGATGGCTTATCATTTTCATTTTCAAATCTCTCAATATATGGTATTTTTATTTCGCTCATATGTATTTATAATCCTAACTCTGAAATAAGATCTTTTATGCAATAAGAAACTTCTATATTTCTCCAACCTTGGTCAATTCTATTCTGTATTTCTTTTGCACAAATGATAGCATTTTTTATATGATTTAAACTATCATAAACAGTGTTATTTATATTTATTATTTTGGGTACATGATTTCTAAAATCAATAATATACATTGGGACATCGCCAATTGTAGTATCATTACCGTATTTTAAAATATATGCAATACACCAATGAGTATTATCAGCCCAGATTCTATTAAAATTATCAATTACAAATCTTACTGGTCTTTCACATGATGATTTACTCATATTAATAATCCTATTTTTTTCTTCTGAAATTACAGCATTGTGATTTGAACCAAAAACAGAAAAATTATAATTAACTCTGTTTGATAACTCACTTAAATATTTATTCTTTTCTGGAAATGCAAAATGTTTTGATTGAACGTCTAATAGTTTTATATTCAATAAACCATAATCATTTTCAATATCGCTTATATTATTAAATTCTTCGTACATAAACTGCATTATTACACCTCTTTATTGGTAGTATGATACTATTCTATCATTTTTTACTCATAATACAATATGATAATTCTTAGTTATCCTTTATTAACAACCCAATATCTGTATATAGTTAAAAGCCTGTCGGTTAAAATCGGCAGGCTTTTTTGTATATATAGAACTAAAACGGAGGTGTTTTTAACGAAACAAACAAAAGTAATTGCAATATGCAATCAAAAAGGCGGTGTAGGAAAAACTACAACCGCCTTAAATTTTGGAGTCGGTCTTGCAAATGAGGGTAAGAAGGTCTTGCTTATCGATTGTGACCCACAAGGTGATTTGACAACAGCTTTGGGTTGGCGAGATACGGACGAACTTTCGGTTACTCTTGCAGACAAACTCGTCGAGTATATCGAAGAAAGGAACAAGAACCCTGCAAACGGTATTCTTCACCATAAAGAGAATATTGATTTGCTTCCGGCAAACCTTGATTTGTCGGCTCTTGAACTTAATTTGGTAAACACAATGAGCCGTGAAACTGTGCTTAAAGGTTATGTAAATTCAATCAAAGCTGCGTATGATTACGTGGTTATTGATTGTATGCCGTCTTTGAGCGTGCTTACGGTTAATGCCTTGGTTTCAGCCGATTCGGTTATCATTCCTATGCAGTCGCAATTTCTTGCAGCTAAAGGTATGACGCAACTTGTTAAAACTATAAGTAAAGTTAAAAGACAAATTAATCCGTCACTTAAAATTGACGGTATTTTGCTTACACTTGTCGACGGCAGAACTAACCTTTCCAAAAGCACAAAGGAAGCTATCGTAAATGACTACGGCAAATATCTGAAAATTTTTGATACGCAGATACCTATGGGTATTAAAGCGGCTGAAACTGCAATAAGCGGTAAATCAATATTTGCTTATGATAAAAACAGTAAGGTCGCAAAAGCGTATGAGGACTTTACGAAGGAGGTGTTAAAACTTGAGCGAAAAGAGAAAAACAGACTTCACTCTGAACAGGCTCGATGATTTATTTACATCGCAAAGTGAGCGAGAAAACGGACTTACTCCGACTATAAAAGATATTCCGCTTGAAAAACTTGTACCGTTTCCGAATCATCCGTTTAAGGTGCGTGACGACGAAGAAATGAATAAACTTGTTGAAAGCGTTTCTGAAAACGGAGTGTTGGTTCCTGCCATTGTTCGTGAGAAAGATAATGGCGATTATGAAACCATCTCAGGACACAGACGAAAATTTGCAAGTAAGATAGCCGGTAAAAGCACATTGCGTTGTATCGTTTCAAATTTGGATGATGACGCCGCAACCGTCATTATGGTTGACAGCAATATCCAAAGAGAAAACATTTTACCGAGTGAAAAAGCCTTTGCATACAAAATGAAATTGGATGCGATGAATAGACAAGATAAAAGAAATGATTTAACTTCGACACAAGTTGTGCCGAAGTTTAGAAGCAATGAAAAATTTGCAGAAGAAGTAGGAGAAAGCAGAGAAACAATAAGACGATATATTCGCCTTACCTATCTTATCCCTGAATTGTTGCAAATGGTTGACGAGGGTAAAATGAAAATGTTGCCGGCTGTTGAAATATCATTTCTTGATAAAGAATGTCAGCAAGGTTTGTTGGAAGCAATAGAAAGCGAATGTTGTACTCCGTCTCATGCACAGGCTATTCGTATGCACAAGATGTTTAATGACGGAGAACTAAACAGCGATACTATTCTTGATGTTATGTGCGAATTGAAACCTAACCAACAAGAAAGGCTCATAATTCCACATAAGACGCTTGAAAAGTATATTCCAAAATCTGTTGCACCTGAGAAAAGGCAAGATTATGTATGCAAGGCTTTGGAACATTACAACAAGTTTCTGAAAAGCAGAGCTGAAAGGGACAGCAGATAGCAGGAGGATGTTTTTTCTATCCCCCTCTTTTCAATATACCCCCTTATTTAACATACAGACTTGCAGAAAAGAAAGAGCCTTATAAATCAAATAAAGGAATGATGTGTATGATTTAATAAACGCACCTTTGCCGAAATTACCAAAATCTGTTAATTTGGCGGTGAAAGCAAAGGAGGAATGCTTAATGAAAAAGTCAGTGATTTTGTGTATGGTAGCAGTTGTGCTAATCAGCGTATTTGTAGGTTGTTCGGTTAAAAACAACGAAGTAAATGAAAATGCAGAAACAAGTTCTTTTTCTGCAAGTAAAGAAACAACACTTCCTGTTCCGACTGCTGAAAATGATACGAAAGCCGATACAACAACTACTTCTCCAACTACAAATGCAAAAATAACGAGCACAATTTCAAACAAGATTGAGTTGAGTGAAACAACCACGAAAAGAAAGGTTGTGTCTACAACATCAAAACCTGTTCAAACAACAAAATCTACAACACAGCATATAAAAAAAGCAACGACTACATCAAAACAACCAACAACCCAAAAAGCAAGTCAATGCAGTAATAACAATAATCACTCAATGAAATGCGGCAATATGGGCAGATGGTTTGACAGCAAATCGGATGTTAAAGCATATGTGGATTCAGTAATGAAATCTTGGGCAGATAAATGGGAAAGCGGAGAAATATCCGATGATGAATATTTTGCTAACTGCCCACAAGGCTATGAATGCTGGAGTTGCGGTTATTGCGGTAAATGGACAGGCAATTTCAAATAACAATATCATAAATTTAACCTGAGAAGATGTAACAATCTTCTCTTTTTTTATGCCTTAAAACAGGCAGAAAGGAAAAGTTATGAAAGATAAATTCAAAAGTTTAGGCAAAAGAATTGTTGTAGTTCTTTTGTCGGTATTAACAGTTACAATGATGTTTCCGTTAAGTGCCTTTGCGGCAACGGAAAACCTCGGTGCGGTATCGGGTATGAAGAAACTTGATATCAGCGTTTCAAAACATTACGGACAAGAAGTTCATACTACGAAAAAAGGCGGTACAACTTATCCGCTTTTCTGTATTGAATACGGCACAACATCGCCTAGTTCGTCATACCTTAAAGGTAAAAAAACTATGGCAAGCGATAATGCAATTAAAGCGGCAAAATGGATATTCGCAGGATATTATCTTGAACACGGCAACTCGATAGATTGGCAGGATATGGCTTACTGTCAGAAAAAAGTGTGGTCTATCTTCGGTTCCGATACAAACTGGGATTTCAGCGACGGTGGATACAAAGCGTGGTGTGACAAGGCACAGGACAGAATGAACAACCTAAATAAAAAGCCGTCATTCAATAATACCAATGTCGGAACAATCGTTGCAGGGAACAGTCTTACCGTTACTGATACAAACAAGGTGCTTTCCGATTATCCTGCATTCACAAAAAAAGGAAGCGGTTGGAGCATTATTCATAAAAAGAATTCTAATTCATTGACCGTTAAGGTTGATGAATCTTGTACTGCATCAAGCTTTAAACTTGCTAACGGTGAATATTACAAAGACGGTACAGGCGATGACGATGAACTTTTGCTTTACTATCCCTATGGCAGTGAAGCATATCAAAAGCTTATCTATTCGGCATATTATGACCCTGTTTCAATGGCATTTTCGGGTTCAATTACTCCACTCGGTGATATGAAACTTGTTAAAACTTCCGAAGACGGTATTGTAGCCGGTATTAACTTTACTGTTACAGGCGCTAATGGGTTTTCAAAAACCGTTACAACAAACGTAAATGGTGAAATTGATATTTCAGATTTAGTTCCGGGAACATATACGATTACGGAAGAAAAGATTGACAGATATGTACCCAATCAATCGCAGACAATTACTGTTTCAAGCAACAAAACATCATCGGTCAGCTTCTATAACATACTAAAAAAGTTCAGAGTAACCGTCACAAAACAAGACTACGAAAAAGGTCACGCACAAGGTGATGCAAAATTAGGCGGTGCTGTTTATGGCTTGTATAAAGGCGATGAACTTATTGCACAATATACAACCGATAGTAACGGCTCTTTCACAACAGACTATTTCGTATGCGGTACTGACTGGACTGTTAGAGAAATCAGTCCAAGTGAAGGTTATCTTTTAAATGATACCGTGTACAGAGTCGGTGCGGATCCAAGGGATTACAACATTGAATATAACACAGCACCCGATATGACTGTTATGGAGCAAGTCATTAAAGGCAAAATCAGTATTATCAAACATACTGATGATGGTGAAACTCAAATCGAAACACCCGAAAAAGGTGCAGAGTTTCAAATTTATCTAAAATCATCAGGCTCATTTGTAAACGCTGATAAAGACGAACGAGATACTATAGTTTGCGACGAAGATGGCTTTGCAAGTACAAAATTACTTCCATATGGTGTTTACACAGTCCATCAAACTAAAGGTTGGGCAGGTCGAGAACTTATCACCGATTTCGATGTTTTCATCAATAAAGACGGCAAGACTTACAAATTCCTTATCAACAATAAAAATTTCGAGTCGTATCTCAAGGTAGTTAAACTTGATAAGGAAACGGGTAAACGAATCCCATACGAAGGTGCTGCTTTTGAAATCTACGATAGCAACAATCATAGAATTACAATGCAGTACACTTACCCTCAAGTAACATCAATTCATACCTTTTACACCAACAAGGATGGATATTTGATTACACCCGAAAAGTTGCCATATGGTGATTATACTCTTAAAGAAATACAAGCACCGTATGGATATGTTCTTGACGATACTCCTATTCCGTTTGTAATTTCACAGGAAAATGCTTCAACCGATACAGGCGTAACCGTAGCAAAGGTCAAAGCAAAGGATATGGCTCAAAAGGGCGTAATCAACATTACAAAAACAGGTGAGATTTTTTCGTCTGTTGAAGAAAACAAAGGCGTATACACTCCTAAATACAGCATAGGCAATCTTAAAGGAGCAATTTTTGAAATCTATGCTGATAAAGATATTACTACACTTGATGGCACAGTAAGATACGATCAAGGCTCATTGGTCGATACTATCACAACCGATGATGACGGCGTGGCTAAATCAAAAGAACTTTATCTCGGTAAATATACAGTTATTGAAAAGACTGCGCCAAACGGATATGTTCATAATGCCACCAAGTATGATGCTGAACTCACCTATGCAGGACAGAATGTTTCCGTTACCTCAATCGACCTTTCGGTGTATAACGATAGACAAAAGGTCGCTGTATCACTGAAAAAAGAAATGGATGAAGATAAGACTTTCAACCTCGGTAAAAATAATGAAATCTCGTTTGTTCAGTTTGGTATTTACGCAAACGAAGATATTAAAGCAAGTAACGGAGATATTATTCCAAAAGATGCTTTAATTACCTTTGCAAACTGTGACAAGAACGGAAATATATCTTTTGATTGTGATTTACCGGTAGGTTTTAAGTGGTATGTAAAAGAGATTGCCACAGATAAGCATTATATCTTATCCGACACAAAATATGAGTTCGATACCGAATATCAAGGTCAAGATGTCAAGGTTATTGATATTAAAATCAATAATGATAAAGCTATCGAAAACAATCTCATTTATGGTTCTGTTAAAGGCTTGAAGATTGACCGAGAAACGCAGGAGGTAATCAAGGGAGCAACCTTTGGTTTGTTTAAATCTGACACTACCGAATTTACAGAAGATAAAGCAATTTTAACTGCCGTTACCGATGAAAACGGCGTATTTGTTTTCAATAACATTCCTTACGGCGAATATCTTATCAAAGAACTCAACCCTGCCGACGGCTATCTTGATAATGAAGATGTCTTTACCGTAATAATCAAAGATAACGAGCAAGTGGTTGAACTTACTGCAATCAATGATAAAGTGCCAGAGTTAAAAACAACGGCAACCGTCAATGGCAAAAAAGAAGTCATCGCAAAAGGCGAAATATCCATAAAAGATACTGTTGAGTACAAGCATTTAGTACCTAATACCGAATATGTTATCAAAGGCACATTGATGGATAAATCCACAGGCAAGCCGTTCAAAGTTAAAGGCAAAGAAATCACTTCTACCGTTAAGTTTGTACCCGATAAGACTGATGGCAAAGTAGAAGTCACCTTTACTTTTGACGGTTCAGTAATTAAAAAGGATACCGAGCTTGTAGTGTTTGAGACATTGTACCGTGACGGTGTTGAATTAACTGCTCACGCTGACATTAACGATGGCGGACAGACCGTAACGATTAAAGTCCCTGAACTTGAAAACCCAAAGATAGGAGACGAAAGGAATATCAATCAAATTTTAGGTATTGCAGGTGCTTCTCTTGTCGGTATCGCAGGATGTGTATATTTCTTTATTAAGAGAAAGAAAAAAGGAGGTAAAAGACAATGACGGCTAAAACGATTGTGTCTATTGCACTTGTTGTCTTTATTGTTGCAGGGCTTGTATTTCTCCAAGTCAGAAACAAAAAGAAAAACGATAATTAAACTTATTTGGGCGGTAACTTCGGTTGCCGCATTTAATATATACGGAGGTAAAAATGGATACAGATTTCCAAATAAAAACGAAAGTGCTTTTAAAGCTATTTAAAGCAGGCAAATGCAGTGAGGTAGATATTTTAAATATGAAAACGGAAGAAATGCTCGATTTGCCTAATGTTTCTATTAAAGAAATTAAGGTTATATGTGCCATTAAAGAAGCTGTGAAAAAGCATACGCTTTATTCATATCTCGGAGGTAAGCAAGATGAAAGGTGATGACTATGGCTACAAGGTTTGAACTCATTTCTGCTCTTTATGATGATGTTTCAAAGGATGTTGTCCGTTCGCCGAGTAATTGGCAGGAGTTTTTGAAAAGTTCTTGCAATAATTACGGCTTGCCGTTTAGTGAGCAACTTCTTGTTTATGCTCAAAAGCCTGACGCTGTTGCAGTTTTACCTATGGCAAGCTGGAATAGGAAATTTGGCAGATGGGTAAATAAAGGTGCTAAAGGCATTGCACTTTTTGATGTGTCAAATCAAAATTATCCAAGGCTTAAATATGTGTTTGATGTTAGCGATACCCACGAGGGCGAGCAGGCAAAAGAAGTCCCTATTTGGCATATGAAAGACGATTACACCGATAATGTTATTAAGACACTTGAAAATATTTTCGGTGCAGTTGATGATAAATCCGATTTAAGCAGTGCCGTCATATCTGCTTGTGAAAACGCTGTAAGCGACAATTTGTCCGATTATCTTTTTGAACTTTGCAGTGCAAAGCAAGACAGTTTTCTTGAAGATTTATCCGATGATATTATTTCATCAAAGTTTCGTAAATTGGTTTCAAACAGCGTTTCGTATACGGTTCTCTCAAGGCTTGGTGTTGATGCCGATTTAATGCTTGATACGGAAGATTTTGAGGATGTTGTTAATTTCAATACACCAAATACTTTTAATGCCCTCGGTGAAGCAACAAACAATATTTCAAAAACAGCACTCCTTGAAATATCAAAAACCGTATTTGCACTTGAAAAAGAAAATCGCATATTTGAAAAAACTTCAACAAGTCCCTACAATAAAGATGAAAACAAAAACGAAAGGAGCAATTCAAATGAAGATAACATACACACAAGTCGGAGAGCAGTTTTATCCGAACCTGATTATGCCGACAAAGACAGAACAAATGGGATATTACGCACAGAAAAGACAGGAATATCTCAAAAATCACAAGAAAGCGACATTCACAACTTTATTGACAACCTGCAAGCTGACGGAACACCTGATGTCGATTCAGGAACAGGCACAGCAGATAGAAGAACAAATCATAACTCAGATGGCAAAAGCACAGGGAGTAACCGAGAAACTCAAGCAAACGGATATGATGACTTGGGTAGGAATGATGAACAATATCAAGAACTCGGCGAGGGAAACAGTATTGAACGAACTGATTTACACGATGTAACCGATGAACTGCCGCCGTTTGTTGACGAACAGGCTATCAGGTATATGCTCAGCAATCCCGATGATGATTTGGTGCAAAGAAAGCCTGCAATCATCAAGGCTTACCAAACTACCAAAAAGGATAATGAACTCATAAACTATACCAAAACGCTGTATCCAAGACGATTTGACGAGTACGATAAATTCAATAAACACTTTGGCTTTACTTTAGCCGATAACGGACTTCTTATGTATGAGGGTAATTACAAAACCCGAACTAAGGAGTCCGTTTTTTCGTGGGATATTGTTATCGGTATCATTAAAGAACTTATCAATGACGGCAAGTACCTTGATACGGAAAAGGAAGAAAAAACACAGCTTGATTTGTTTAGTTTTTCTTATGATAACGAGCCTGTATATGATGAAATACCTCAAACATCACTTTTTACCGATTTTGGCATATCACAACAGATTATTGATGAAGCACTTTGCTGTGGCTTTAATGATAAAAACAGTAGAGTACAAATTGCTATGCACTTCAGACGGGACAGAGGTGTTGAGTATAACGCAAGAATGCTTAAATTTCTTTACGGCACTAACGGTGCAGGCTTTGTTTTTAACGGCGAAAAAGTATCCTTTTGGTATGATGAAAACGGTATAAGTATTGCTAAAGGCACATCGGCTAAGACAAGTACGGCAACACATCTCACTTGGGAGCAAGCGGCTGTTCGTATTCGTGAACTTCTTGATGTCGGCAGATATATGCCGCAGTATGAACTTGATAAGGTTGATGACTACGAACTCAATAAAGTTGCCGACAGACTTACTGAATTTATCCGAGATTTGAGTGATGATTATCCAAATAAAGATAATTGTTTGCAATCAATACAAAAAGAAATTGACGGCGTTTTAGTCTATCCCGATATGGTTGAAAAAATTACCGATATGCTTAAGGATGACGAAAAGCGTGTTCAAATTTTCAAAGAGTACGGCAAACTTATGGATGACTATAACGCCGGTATGAAAATCATTAGTTTTAATTATGCAGCTCAATATTCTATGCCATATATTGCAGAAATTATTGAGGGTATGAAACGAGAACCTATTCAGTTTAAAGCTGAATCGGGTTATCTTCCTGACAGAAAAATGTTCATCTCACAAGATGAGATAGACAAGATTATCATAAACGGCAAGAACAACCACGCATACAGGCTCGAAACCTATACCTATTTTGTTAATCACCCTGACAAAGCCGACAGAATTAAATATGTAATCAGAGACAGTCAAAGCGGATATTTAGGCGGTAATGACAGCGTTAATAAAACAACAAAAGGTATCGAATTCAGTCATGGTTCGGTTATGGAGCCTTATGCAAAAGCCCTTATTAAATGGAGCGATGTTGCAAAAAGAATCGATACTCTTATCAAGCAAAACAAGTTCGTAACGCAAGAGAATATTGACGCTATACCCGATATATACAAAAACGAAATAACAAGAGATTTGGAATCGTTCTTTGAAAATTTATCCGAAAATGATGCTAAACCTTATTCGAATGATATTGAGCCATACAAGATTTCAAGAGTTATTAAGGCTCAACTTGATAATCCACAGGCACTTGATGACATTGAAAATATGATGTCAAATGCTTTGGCTCTTATGGATAAAGAGGACAGAATGTATCAATACCGTAAGCAAATCTATGATGACTTTATAGCTTACAAAAACGGCACATTCAAACTATATGATTATCCAAATCTTGCACTAAAAGTTAAGCAATCGGGTAAGTTTACTAAACCGGCAGAAAAAGAAAATGTTGATGCAGAAACCAATCCCGTTGTGTCGGAAGTTGATGATGGTTTAGATTTAATAGGTGAAGAAATAGATATTGACGGCAGACACTTTGTTGTTGATTCTGTCAGTAACGGTTATGTATCTATGGCTGACCAAACCTTTGCCGACGGGACAGGCTTTCCTATCTTTCGCAGAGAAACCGTTGAATTTGTAAGGCAATATTTACCGACAGAAAAAGAACAGATTATTCCCACTCAAAACACAAAACAGCATATTGAACATTGTCAGTGGGATATTCATCCCGAAATTCCTGTTGAGCAAAGGCACGATTTTGATTTTGCCGCACATCCTGTTGAGATTTTGGGCAAAAAGGAACGCTTTCGCAGGAATATGGAAGCCATTAAGGTTTTAAAAGAATGTGAAGCCGACAACCGTTTTGCAACACCCGATGAACAAATCGTACTTTCAAAATTTGTCGGTTGGGGCGGTATTTCCGAAGCGTTTGATGAAAACAACTCGTCTTGGGCAAATGAATATAACGAACTCGTTGAAGTGTTGTCACCTGATGAGTACGCACACGCTCGTGAAAGCACATTAACTGCTTTCTATACTCCTCAAGAAGTAGTTAAGGCTTGCTATGATATTGCCGAAAATATCGGCTTCAAGCAAGGCAATATTCTTGAGCCGTCTTGTGGTATCGGTTATTTTATCGGTATGAAACCAAAGAGTATGGCTGACAGTAAGGTGTACGGTATTGAACTTGACTCTGTTTCGGCAGCTATTGCACAACAGCTTTATCAAACTGCAAGTATTGTTAATAACGGATATGAAAAGGTAGATTTGCCCGATAACTTCTATGACCTTGTAACTACCAATGTACCTTTTGGCGATTTTAAAGTATCGGATAAGAAATACGATAAGCAAAACCCGCTTATTCACGATTACTTCTTTATGAAGTCGCTTGATAAAGTCAGAACAGGCGGCATAATGATACTCATTACCTCTAAAGGTACTATGGATAAAGAAAACAGCAATATCAGGAGATATATTGCACAAAGAGCAGACCTTCTCGGTGCAATAAGACTTCCCAACGATACTTTTAATGGCAATGCAGGCACAGAGGTAGTATCGGATATTCTTGTTCTTCAAAAGCGTGACAGAATGCTTGATATTGAGCCTAATTGGGTACAGCTTGATAATACCGAAGACGGTATCAGGATGAACAAATACTTTGTTGATAATCCGGATATGGTGCTCGGTAATATGAAAATGGTTTCGGGTCGTTTCGTTCCTGAATCAACCTGTATTCCATATGAGGATAGAAGTCTTGAAGAACTGCTTGATGTGGCTGTTAAGAATATTCAAGGACAGATTACAGAGGTTCAAATCGGTGATGAATTTGAAGAAGATTTATTTATTCCTGCATTACCTGATGTTCGTAACTTTTCATATACTGTTGTAGACGGAAAGATATACTTTAGAGAAAATTCAAGAATGACACCTGTTGATGTATCTGCTACTGCCGAGAACAGAATCAAAGGTATGATTTCCATTAGAGACAGTACCCGAAAACTCATTGAACTTCAAACCGATGATTATCCTGAAGAAGACATACTCGCAGAACAGAAAATTCTTAATGGACTGTACGATAAGTTTACGGTAAAGTACGGCTTAATAAACAGCAGAGCAAACAAGTCGGCATTCGGCGAGGACGCTTCATATCACCTTATATCTGCTCTTGAAATACTCGGAGAAAACGGAACTCTTGAACGCAAAGCAGATATGTTTACCAAGAGGACTATTAAACCTCATATTCCCGTAACAGAAGTTGATACTCCTTCGGAAGCATTTGCCGTATCTATGGGTGAACGGGCAAAAATTGATATTGAATATATGAGCAGTCTTTGCCATAAGTCCGAAAAAGAGATTTACGATGAACTCCAAGGCGTAATATTCCTTAACCCTGAATATAATGCCGATAATCCTACTGCTCAAAAATACTTGATGGCAGACGAATATCTTTCGGGTAATGTAAGAGCAAAACTGCGTTTTGCAAAAGCTATTGCAAAGACGCAGCCTGAATATCAAATCAATGTTGAATCACTTAAAAAGGTGCAACCTAAAGATTTAACGGCAAGTGAGATTGATGTCAGGTTAGGTGCTACTTGGCTTCCTGTTGATGTTGTTGAGAATTTTATGTATGAATTACTTGAAACTTCATACTACTGCAAGTTAAATATCAAGGTGAATTTTTCACCTTTTAGCAGTGAGTGGAATATTACAAACAAAAGTGGCGACAGAGGAAATATTAAAGCAAACAGCACTTACGGTACAAGTCGTATCAATGCTTATCAAATTATTGAGCAAATATTGAATCTTAAAGATGTTCGTATCTTTGATTATGTTATTGATAACGATGGTAAGAAAAAGCCTGTGCTTAATAAGAAAGAAACAGCTATTGCTATGGAAAAGCAAGACGCAATTAAACAGACCTTTAAGGACTGGATATGAAGTGACCCTGAAAGGCGTAACCGTTTATGTGAAATGTATAATGAGAAGTTTAATTCAATCAGGCCTCGTGAGTATGACGGCAGTCACCTTATCTTTCCAAATATGAATCCCGAAATCACCTTAAGACCTCATCAATTAAACGCTGTTGCTCACAGTCTTTACGGTGGTAGCACGCTTCTTGCTCACGCTGTCGGTGCAGGCAAGACTTATGAGATGATTGCAATAGCCGAAGAATCAATTCGTCTCGGTTTATCAAGTAAATGTATGATTGTTGTACCTAATCATCTTACCGAACAATGGGGTGCAGATATTCTCACTCTCTATCCGAATGCAAAGGTACTTGTGGCAACCAAAAAGGATTTTGAAAAGAAAAACAGAAAGCGTTTTTTATCCCGAATTGCCACCGGCGATTATGATTTGATAGTTATAGGTCATTCACAGTTTGAAAAAGTGCCTATGAGTATTGAAAGACAGCAAACAATTCTTCAAAGGCAACTTGATGAAATTATCGAGGGTATTTCCGAACTCAAATACCAAAGAGGTCAAAACTTCACCGTAAAGCAGCTTGAAAAGGCTAAAAAGAGCATTCAAGCAAAACTTGATAAATTAAACGACCAAAGCAGAAAAGACGATATTGTGACCTTTGAGGAGCTTGGTGTAGACAGATTGTTTATTGACGAGGCACATTATTTCAAAAACCTTTTCCTGTATACAAAAATGCGTAATGTCGGCGGTATAGCACAGACAGAAGCACAAAAGTCAAGCGATTTGTTTATGAAAACACAGTACCTTGATGAAATTACTGGAGGTCGAGGTGTAGTATTTGCAACAGGCACACCAATCAGCAACAGTATGGTTGAGCTGTATACAATGCAAAGATATTTGCAGTACAACACGCTTTGCCGACACGATTTACAGCATTTTGATGCTTGGGCGTCAACCTTCGGCGAAACGATAACCGCCATTGAATTAACTCCCGAGGGCTATAATTTAGTAGGACGATAAATAATGCGTTCCTAAATTGAAAATAGGTTATCAAAGTCGGTTTCAGAACTTCAAAAATTTTTTTGATTTTTTTGAAAAACAGTTCCGCTTTGTACCCCTATTTTCTCCTATTAGCAGAGGGAGTAATTCCTGTAATGCTAAATCGGATTACATAAAGAAAGGAGGATAAGAGAATGTCAAGGACTTCAAAGATTACAGCACTCTATGAGCGTTTATCAAGAGATGATGACCTTAATGGTGAGTCAAACTCAATCACCAACCAAAAGCAATACTTGGAAGATTACGCCCGAAGAAATGGCTTTACGAATATCCGCCATTTTACTGACGATGGTTTTTCGGGTGTGAATTTCAATCGTCCGAGTTTTCAAGAACTGATTAAGGAAGTAGAAGCAGGAAATGTCGCAACGATTATTGTTAAGGATATGAGCCGATTAGGGCGAAACTATCTGCAAGTCGGCTTTTATACGGAAGTTCTGTTTCCGCAGAAAGATGTCCGTTTTCTTGCGATAAACAACAGTATTGACAGCAACAATGCTTCGGATAATGACTTTGCTCCGTTTTTGAATATAATGAACGAATGGTACGCAAAAGACACAAGCAATAAAATCAAGGCTGTGTTTGATGGCCGTATGAAAGACGGAAAGCGTTGTAGCGGTTCAATTCCCTATGGATATAACCGATTAGCAACCGACAAACAAACGCTTGTTGTTGACCCTGTGGCTTCTGAGGTGGTAAAGCGTATCTTTTTGCTTGCCAACGAGGGCAAAAGTCCGAGAGCAATCGCTGAATTGCTTACCGAAGAAAAGGTTTTAATTCCGGCAGCACACGCAAAGCAGTATCACCCCGAGCAGTATAATGGAACGAAGTTTTCAGACCCATATACTTGGGGAATGTCAACCATAAGAGCGATTTTGAGCAGACAGGAATATCTCGGTCATACCGTTTTGCGTAAATCGGTCAGCACCAATTTCAAACTGCACAAAAGGAAGAATACCGATGAAGAAGAACAGTATGTATTTTATAATACACACGAGCCTATCATCTCGCAGGAACTATGGGACAGCGTTCAGAAGCGAAAGAAACGAGCGAACAGGACAGCAACCAAAGGTACGCATAGCAATCGTTTAAGCGGTTATCTGTACTGTGCGGATTGTGGCAGAAGAATGACCTTGCAAACGCATTACAGTAAAAAGGACCGTTCGGTGCAGTATTCTTACCGTTGCGGCGGGTATGCAAGCAGAGTAAACGCTTGTACTGCCCATTCGATTAGTGCTGATAATGTTGAAGCCTTGATATTATCGGCTGTAAAACGATTATCAAAATTTGTTCTGAATGATGAAGAAGCCTTTGCAAAGGAACTTCAAGCACTTTGGAATGAAAAGCAGACAGAAAAGCCAAAGCACAATAAATCGGAATTGCACCGTTTTCAGAAGCGATACGATGAATTATCTAAACTTATTCGTGGCTTGTATGAAAATCTTGTTTCGGGATTACTGCCCGAAAGACAGTATAAGCAACTGATGAAGCAGTACGATGATGAACAGGCTGAACTGGAAACGAAGATTGAAGCAATGCAACAGGAACTGACCGAAGAAAAGGCAAATACGGTGGATATTAAGCATTTCATTTCTTTGATACGCAAGTGCAAAGAGCCGACAGAAATTTCCGATTTGATGTTTGCCGAACTCATTGACAAGATTGTGGTTTATGAAGCAGAGGGTGTGGGCAAAGCAAGGACACAAAAGGTCGATATTTATTTCAACTATGTCGGGCAGGTCGATATTGCCTATACGGAAGAAGAACTTGCTGAAATCAAGGCACAGGAAGAACAGATTGAGATGGAACGATTGGCAAAACAGCGTGAGCGTGAAAAAGCCTACCGAGAGAAGCGTAAGGCGAAAAAACTCGCTGAAAACGGTGGAGAAATCATCAAGACAAAGGTATGTCCTCATTGCCAAAAAGAGTTTGTGCCTACAAGTAACCGACAGATTTTCTGTTCAAAGGATTGTTGCTATCAGGCAAGGCAAGACCAAAAGAAAGCCGACAGAGAAGCAGAAAAAGGAAATCATTATTATCGTCAGCGTGTCTGTGCTATGTGTGGCAGTACCTACTGGCCTACACACAGTCAGCAGAAGTTATGTTCCGAGGAATGTCAAAAGCAAAATCATAACGAGAAATCTTTGGAATTTTACCACAAGAAGCAAAAGGAGAAATCAGAATGCAAAGATTTATTACAGACGAAAGAACGGGTATCCAGTACGAACTCATCGGAGATTATTACTATCCCTGCTTGACGATAGAAAACGAAGAACCGCCTACGCTCACGAAATACGGAAGAATGAGGGAAAAATATTTAAGAGAACACAGGAAAGTCTTATATTGCAATCTGCTTACAAGTGGAAAGTTATATGAACACCTTGTTGAAATTGATACTTCGGCGTGTAATATGGCGGAGCATCTGATAAAGGAAATGGCAAGAAAACAGGGTGTGACGGAACAACTGAAAGCGGAGGATATGATGAGATGGGTCGGATTAATGAATAATATCCGAGCCTGTGCAGATGAGATTGTATTGAACGATATTGTGTATTCCTAATAGCATACCAGCCGAAAAGGAACTGCTGTCTTAATTGATGGCAGTTTTCTTTTTCGGCAAGTATTCAAGAAGTCATAAAGTTGTGAGTATAGTCGAAGTAGTTTGAAGTATTGAAAAAAATGATGACTTTTGTTATAATGTTTAATGGAAGGTTATATTTTATTAGGAATAACGAAATGAATTTGTAGGTGAGAGTATGAAGAAGAATAGAAAATACAAAAAGATAAAGATAATAATGGTTTTTACAACAGTCTTGCTTATGGCGTTTGTAGCAGTAGTTGGATTATATAAAACAGGGATTTATCGTTTTGATTTTTTTAAGGATGTGTATAAAAAAATCGATTTTCAACTGAGTACAAATGAGCTTAACATTCCTCAGGACGCTCTTTCGTTTTCTGTTTATGATATTGAACAGGGTGAATATTTATTTTACGAGGGAGATAGCCAATTGCCCACAGTAGCAAGTTTGGCAAAACTATTTGTCATTGACTATGCTTTGACAAAAGTTAACTTGGAAGATGTTATTGAAGTAAATCAAGAGGTATTGGATCTTGTGCCGGCTGGGTCATCTTTAGCAAATCTAAAAGTTGGGAAGTACACAGTAAAAGAAATAATGGAAGCTATGCTTGTTCCTTCGGGAAACGATGCTGCCTATTCGTTGGCATATTATATTGCTAAAAATGAATTAGGAGAGGGCTATACAGCAACGGAATATATAAATTATTTTACGACAGAGCTAAGTGAGTATTTAATTGAAGAAGGCTATTCTAAAACAAATTTGTATAATGATCCGAGCGGGGCATCTATGTCAGCCGATACACATTTGGATGATATTAATCGTGTAGCCTTGAAGCTTTATAATTATGATTTTGTTAAAGAATGTGTAGGGAAAAGCACTTTCTCAATTCAAACTCCACAAGGTGAATTTACTTGGAAAAATACCAATAAGTTTTTAGATAAAAAGTCACCGTACTATAATGAAAATGTAAAAGGAATAAAAACAGGAACTATGGCATCTTCCTATAATATTGTTGTTCTTTATAAAAAAGATGGCAAGGAATATTTGATTACCTGCTTGGCATCATTATCAGATGAAGGAAGATATAAAGCAGTGCAGTCCGCTATAAATACAATTATTAAATGATGTCGAAATATCTTTTAATTAAAGCGTTAAAGTGTCGTGGACAAGATAAAGATTAGTTTGGTGAAACAACAATAGTTAAAGTACGAAAAACATCGTAGAAATACGGTGTTTTTTGTTACCCCAAACCCTACAATTTTATACATAACCACAGGTTAGTACAAATACCTTGTGTGATTTTTTGAAAGGCATAAAAAGGCAAATTTGCCCGATTTTCGCCCCGAGAAATGACAGAAACAAGGCTCTGAGTATCTTTCCTGTGGTTTTTTTGTTTTCAGACGGAAAGGAGGATTGATATGCCGAGAATGAGCAAGAAACGGAAACAAGAGTGGGCATTGTTTCTGAACGAAAGAAATCGCATTACCTACAACGAATTTTGCAGAAAATGCAGTAATGACTGCAAGCAGAGTTTCCGCTGTATCGTGGTGCATTGCCCAAAATATCTATCAAAAAGGAGAACGAAGAACAATGATGAAAATGGAAAATGAAATGAATGTAAATGTACCTCTTGAAGTTGTCAAGGCAAGTGAAATTGAACCGAAAGAAGTGAAATGGCTGTGGTATCCGTATATTCCGTTCGGCAAGGTTACGCTGTTGCAGGGCGATCCGGGCGATGGAAAAAGCAAGTTAATGCTTTCCATTGCCGCCCTGCTCTCAAAGGGAGAACCTCTGCCTTTTACTGAAACGGAAGAAATCGAGCCTATGACTATCATCTATCAAACAACGGAAGATGATGCAGATGATACGGTAGTACCCCGATTTAATTCAGCCGGTGGGAATGGAGAAAATCTTATCTTCATCAAGGAAGATGAAAAGTCTTTATCCTTTGGAGATAACCGTATTGCTGAAGCAATCGAAAGGTATCACGCAAAACTTTTAATTCTTGACCCGATGAGTTCCTATATCGGAGAGAACTGTTCAATGAACAATGCCAACGAAACACGAGCAGAGTTTAATCACTTGATATCAGTCGCAAAGAATACTGGCTGTGCAATCGTGATTATCGCTCATATGAACAAGATGAGAGATACCAACCCACTTTATCGTACCAATGGTTCTATTGATATTGCGGGTGCTGCAAGAAGTATTCTTGCAATCACACGCACACCGAACAAAGAAGCACCGGCGGAAAGATATATGGTGCAAGTGAAATCCAACCTTGCCCCGACAGGCTCTGCAATTCTCTTTGAGGTTGCAGAAAAGGGAGTGGACTTTATTTCTGAAATGGAAATGACAGCAGAAGAAGCGTTCCAGTCCCTTGCCCCTAAAATGGGCAGACCGAACGACAAGGAAATCAAGGCGAAAGAATTTCTTTTAGAAATGCTGAAAGACGGAGAAATGCTTTCTTCGGATTGCGAAGAAAGACTTGAAGCCGCAGGGTTCAAGAAATCGACCATCAAAAAGGCAAAGAAGAAAGCAGGAGTTATCTCTAAAAAGAAAGGCTTTCTGTGGTACTGGTCTTTGCCGACGGGCGATATACCGAGAGAATAAAAGCAGGCTGTCTGATGGTGGGACAGTCTGTTTTTATGATTGAGGTATCAAAAGGAGGTCAAGGGGGAACACCCTTGCCCACGACATCTTTGCAGACGAAGTCTGAAAGTGTCATAGTGGGTTACACACATTCAGAGAATGTTGTGTAATGGCTTCGCCCCTGCCGAGAAAGGAGAGCAAAATGGCAAAAATCGACAAGGCGGATATGAGTTGTGCAAGGGTAAAACAGTACACCGCTTCTGATGTGAGCAAGGCGGAAAGGCACAACGAACGCAAGAATGAAACCTATGAAAATATGAATGTAATTGTGGAACGAATACCCTTTAATGTGCATTTCAAAAAGCCGACTGCCCCGACCTATATGGAGCAGTTAAAGCAGATGGAAACAGACGGGCAGGTGTCGCTTCGTGGGTTAAGGAAAGACGCTACCCTTTTCAATGAGATTGTGATTGATGTGAACACGATGTACTTCGAGCGTAACGGTGGTTATGAATACGCAAAGCAGTTTTATGAAGAAGCCTATCATTTCATCGAAGAAAAATTCGGTGCGGACAATGTTATATCGGCGGTAATGCACGCTGATGAAATCAATGTAGCCGCAAGCGAAGAACTGGGAAAAGAGGTTTACCACTATCATCTTCACGCTATGGTTCTGCCAGTGGTGGAGAAAGAAATCCTATGGAGTAAGCGTTGCAAAGACGAAAAACTGCGAGGAACAGTCAAGGAAGTGGTTAATCAGATTAGCCATTCAAAGAAATGGAAATCGGATATTCCGCTGACCGATGAAAAAGGAAATCCGCTTCTTAGGAAGAACGGCAAGCCGATGTTTCGAGCTTCGTACAGCATACTGCAAGATGAATTGTTTCACTATATGACGGAACAAGGGTTCAAGGGCTTTCAGCGTGGCGAATACGGAAGTACAGCGGAGCATTTAACTTCCCTGCAATATCAAATCAAGCAGGATAAAGAACGATTGGAGAAGTTGCAGAAGCGTATTCAAAAGGAACAAGTCAAGGCTGAGCCTGCCCGTAATGTTTCCAAAACATTAAACGAGATTGACAGTATGGGGCAGAAAACAATCACAGGTAAAATGGCAATCTCTAAAGAGGATTATTCTCAACTGACAGCCCTTGCCAAAGAGGGTATTACCAGTCGTGCGGAAATCAAAAAATTTGAGCAGAGTGCAAATTTTTACCGACAGAAGTATATGGACAGTGCAAACGCATTGGAACGAATGAAAACCAAATACAACGAACTGAAAGAAAAGTGCAGACCTTTTCTTGAAGCGTTGGAACATTTCCCCGAAGTTGCCAAACTTTTTACCGAAAAAGTGAAGCAACTTTTTTCTTTTAAGGAAGCACAGGAACGAGCCGAAAAAGAAGCAAGGGAAAAAGAAAGACAGGAGCGTATCAAGGCACGAAAGAGCAAGCGAGGTATGGAAAGATAACCTTTTCCATTATACTCACGACTTAATGACTTCTTGATATGTTCCGATGAAACAGGCTGTATTTGTGGGGTGTTCCAAACGGAATGCCCCACAGTCAATTTATGAAAAGGAGAAACGGATTATATGAAAGAAAACACTTTATCTTATACAACACGAATAGGCAAAACCACTTTTATTGTAAATGTGAAGCAATCGGAAAGTGCGAAGAAGCCTTTGAATACGGTGTTTCAAGAGATATGCAGACACGAGATGTTGGGAGATTTTTCAGCGGATAAATATTTGAATTTAGAAAACTTACAAAAATCATCTTGACAAACTCGTTCCCGAAGGTTCAGTTTACAGACCGAAAACCCGTTTTGCTAAGTTCTATAACCTGCCTGAACTGATGTCAATGTTCAAGGAGGTGGCTGACATTCAAACTGCCGATATGCTCAAACTTCCCGTACCTGAAACAGAATTTCATAATGTATCGGTTAAACCGTCTGAGCATCAAAAAGAAATGATTAAAAGTCTGTCCGAAAGAGCCGACAAAGTCAGAAACGGAGAGGTTGACAGCACTATTGATAACATGCTTAAAATAACCAATGACGGCAGAAAGCTTGCACTTGACCAACGCTTATTAAACCCAATGCTGCCTGATTTTGAAAAAAGCAAAGTAAATGCCTGCGTTGATAATGTATACAACATTTGGAAAGAAAGTACGCCTAACAAATCAGCACAACTTCTTTTCTGTGATTTATCGACACCCAAAGGCAACAATGAGTTTTCTGTTTATACAGATATACGAAAAAAGTTAATTGCCAAGGGTATACCCGAAGACGAGGTTAAGTTTATACATGAGGCAGACACCGAGGTTAAAAAGCAAGAACTTTTCAAAAAAGTACGCAAGGGTGATGTCAGAGTATTGCTTGGTTCAACATCAAAAATGGGTGCAGGTACAAACTGTCAAACAAAACTTATTGCTTTACATGATTTAGATTGTCCATGGCGTCCAAGTGATGTAGGACGGATTTTGCGGACATTCAAAATAAAAAAGAATGTGGAGGTAACAG
>ERZ1026772.709-NODE-709-length-22153-cov-5.198389_pt1 | contig 22153 bp, 19 predicted proteins | sample MGYA00380124_ERZ1026772 | MGnify/ENA primary metagenome ERZ1026772 (study PRJEB33269, sample SAMEA4719760) | human gut metagenome | biome: human-associated habitat; feature: organic feature; material: feces | place: Cameroon | collected 2013-10 ...
GCATCGGCCTGGTGTTTCAGAACTACGCCCTGTACCCGCACATGACGGTGCTGGAAAACATCTGCTTCCCGCTGGAAATCAAGCGCGTGCCCAAGGATGAGCGCGTGGCGCGCGCCACCAGGATGGCGAAGCTGGTGCATGTAGATATGCTGCTCAACCGCAAGCCCAAGGAGCTGTCCGGCGGCCAGCAGCAGCGTGTGGCCATCGCCCGCGCGCTGGTCAAGGAGCCGCGCCTGCTGCTGCTGGATGAGCCGCTGTCCAACCTGGATGCGCGCCTGCGCCTGGAAATGCGCGAGGAAATTCGCCGCATCCAGCTGCAAACGCAGGTAACCACCATCTTCGTCACCCACGATCAGGAGGAGGCCATGTCCATCTCCGATCATATCGTGCTGATGAAGGACGGCGTGATGCAGCAGTTCGATCAGCCGCAGGTGCTCTATGACGATCCTGCCAACCAGTTTGTGGCCGATTTTCTGGGCAACCCGCCCATCAACAATATCCCCGGCACGGTCAGGAGCGGCGTGTTCACCACCGAGGATGGCAAGGCCAGCGTCGCCCTGCCCATGCTGGAAAAGGTGCCTGACGGCGCGAAGGTAAACCTGTCCGTGCGCAGCGAAAGCTTTACCGTGCAGCCTGACGGCGCGCCCGGCACGCTGCAGTGCCAGGTGACGGGCGTGTTCAAGACCGGCAAGGAGGAAATGGCCGCCTTCCTGTTTGGCGATGTGCCCTTCCACGCCTATATCGACCTGGAGGAGGGGCTGCAAAAGGGGCAGACCGTATCGCTGGGGCTGAAAAAGCGCGGCGTGTTTGTGTTTGACCGTGAGACGGGGAGGCGCTATGTATGACCCAAAAGCTGCCCTTTAAGGAGCCGGGCCGCGCGCACAAGCGTCGCAACAACACCGGCCGGCTGACGTTTCACTTTGTGCTGTTCGCGCTGCTGGGCGTGATGCTGCTGTCTCTGGGCGCGTATGGCCGCGTAAAGCTGCATGGCATTTATGATCAGCAGCTGCTTTCCCGCCGCAGCGACAGCCTGATTACCGATTCCACCAACCTGGTCAAAACCACCGCCGAAGCGCTGGCCGGTACCAATAACAGCCTGCGCACCAAGATATCCAGCGGCCTGAGCAGCAAATCCCGCTCGGTCAAGAATACCGCCGCGCAGATGCTGACCACTGGCAGCAGCGATCAGGAAACGCTGGCGTTTATCGTCGATACCCTGTCACAGGCCGCTGTATCCAAGCTGAAGGACGATGATGAGGCGCAATCTGCCCTCAAGATCGCCGTAACTGAAAAGCTGTCGGCAGAGCGCGACAATATCATCGCCACCGTGCTGGCGGATACCAACGCGCAGATTCAGGCCATGTCCATCGAGGATGTGCGCCGCTCGCTAACCATGCAAACTCCCGGCTATACGATGATGTTTTACAGCATCCTGATGCTGTGGGTGGGCGGCGTGCTGCTGGCGCTGGGCGTAGGCCTGGGGCTGGTGCGCTGTCTGGGCAGCGAGGATCTGCGCAAGAAGGTCACCGATATCATCGAGCCCATGGACTACCTGCTGCCCTTCTTCTTCGGCGTGATCGTATTTACCCTCTACCCCATGGTGCGCGTATTCATCATGGCCTTCCAGCAGCGCTATAAGCTGACGGGCGAATTTGCCGGGTGGGGGCTGGGCAACTTTTCAGACGTGCTGCACGGCATCGGCACCAGCCTGCCGCAGGCCATCGGCAACACCTTCCTGTACGTCATCCTGACCGTACCCATCTCCACCGCCATCGCGCTGCTGCTGGCCTACCTGCTGAACCAGAAGATCAAGCTGCGCGCGCTGTTCCAGACCGCGTACTTCCTGCCCATGGTCACCAGCGCCACGGCCGTCGGCCTGGTGTGGAAATACATGTTTCAGGAAAACTACGGCCTGATCAACTGGCTGCTATCGCTGTTTGACATGGCCAAGATTCCGTGGCTGACCAAATCCGCCTACTCCATGGCGGTTATGGTGATTTACGGCATCTGGGACGCGCTTCCCTTCACCATCATCCTGCTGATTTCAGGCCTGCAGAACATTGACGACCACTACTACACCGTCGCCAAGGTGGACGGCGCGCGCGCCAAGCGTATCTTCTTCCGCATCACGGTGCCGCTGCTTTCCCCCACCATCGGCCTGGTGCTGATTATCAACAGCATTTCCGCCTTCAAGGTGTTCAACTCCGTGGTGGTGCTCTTCTCCGGCAGCCCCGGTCCCAACAACAACATGTACACCATGACCTACTACATCTACGAGCAGATCAACACCAGCCTGGAATATGGCCGTGCGGCCGCCGCCTCGCTGATTCTGTTTGTGATTATTCTGCTGTTCACCATGCTGCAGCGCTTTATCCAGCGCAAGTGGAAGTACGATTAAGGAGGGCAAGCGTATGAAAAAGCATTCTTCGCAGGCGCTGATCGGCACGCTGGCCCTCATTCTGGGCTGCGTGATTTTCCTGACCGCGCTCATCGGTCTGACCACCGCCAACTCCCGCGTCGTCGTCACCGACGCCGACCGCCTGCGCAAGGCGGAAAGCTGCGAGCGCACGCTGGCAAACCTGCACAAGCTGGTTGTTCCCCAAATTGACGATGTGGTGGCCTACTATCATCAGCGCGCCGTGCAGGCCGAGGATGAAACGCTGCGCCAGCGCTATGCCGAGCGCGAGGCGCTGTTTTCCGGCCTGTATGACGAGCTGAGCGACAACAAGCCCCTCAGCGATGAAACCCAAAAGACGCTGTACCGCATGCAGTCCATCGACGGCACGGATTTTGAAGTTACGCCGCTGAACATCCTGCAAAACACGCTGAATCTGCTGATTAAGAGCCAGAATCAAGCGGCAGCCGCGCGCGCGGCCATCACCACGGATGAAGCCACCCTGCGGGAGCAACTGAGTCAATCTGACGATGCGCAGCAGGCAAAGGCCGCCCCCTGGCCGTATTATGCGGGCATGCTGGCGGGCGCTGCCTGCATGGTGCTGGGCTTTATGCTGAACCATACCTATCAAATGCGCCGGGTGCTGAGCCAGATTCTCCTGTATCTGCTGCTGGTGCTGGGCGCACTGATCATGGTGTTCCCCTTCTACTGGATGATCTCCTCGTCCTTCAAGACGCGCATTGAGGTCAACAGCTTCCCGCCGCAGTTCATCCCTGGCAATCCCTTCAACCTCGATAACTACCGCATCGCCTTCAAGCAGGCGCCCTTCGCGCGGTACTTCCTCAACTCCATCATCGTCTGCGCCTGCAGCGTAGCCATCGTCACCTTCACCACCATTCTGGCGGCCTTCGCCTTCTCCCGGCTCAAGTTTCCGGGGCGCGAGTTCATCTTCTCCGCGCTGCTGAGCATGATGATGCTGCCCTTTGAAATGCTGGTGATTACCAACTACACCACCATCATCCGCCTGAACCTGAACGACAGCCTGCCCGCGCTGATTATCCCCTTCATCTCCTCCATCTTCTACACCTACATCATGCGCAACTTCTTTGCCTCCATCCCGGACAGCCTGTACTGGTCGGCGCGCGTGGATGGCTGCAGCAACTGGCGCTACCTGTGGAAGGTAATGGTGCCCATCGGCCGGCCCTCGCTGGTGACGGTTGTGCTGCTCAACGCCCTGGCCAGTTGGAACAGCTTCATGTGGCCCCTGCTGGTGATCAAAACCACCAAGAACCGTACTTTACCCTTCGGCTTGTATGCATTCACCACTGAGGCCGGTTCTCAGCAGGAATTGATCATGGCTGCCTCCACCGTAGTGGTATTGCCAATGATCCTGCTGTTTCTGTTCGCCCGCAAGCAGATTCTACGCGGCGTAGCCCGCGGCGGCATCAAGGGCTGATTTACATCGTAAATAATCAAAGCAAAACGGCGGCTGCTCCTGGATGGAGCAGCCGTCGTTCGTTATGCGGGGCATGTTTATGCAACGGTGTCCAATCCTTCTTTTGAAGAAGAAGGCGGACGAAAAGGGACGTTTTTTTTGAGTCAAGAAAGAAACAAAGAAGCTGTGTTGTAGACGCAAAAGCTGCTGAAATAAAACTGGAAGGCAGCACTGCTGCCCACCCGCGCCCGTGGCAGGTGAAAGCCTGAACCGCCCGGATGAAAGCAAGCTTTCCTCCGTTCGCTTCCTGCTTTCCCCCTTGGTCGTGCTGCGCACGCCCTGCGCCGATTGCATCAGCGTGCCGCAGAAGTGTCGATTGGACACTAAAATCAGACGCAATGATTAGCAATAGTTGGGCAGGACAGCCCTCCCAAAAGGCTTCTCCTTGAGGAGAAGCTGTCGGGCTTGTCCCGACTGATGAGGCGCGTAATCCGCCGCTGCCTGTGGCAGATCAAGGCGGATGCAGCGCCAATGAGGCAACGAGTTTTGCAAGCGTTAGCGCTGCAAAACGACTATGCCGAATTGAGAGGACCATAGGCCATGAAATGGCCGTTATTATGACTAACTCAAGGATGACGCCGCTGCGGCGGCTGCAACTCATCCGAGCGGCTAAAGCCGCCCACCTTCTCCTCAAGGAGAAGGCTTTGGACTGGCCATGCTTTTCAGCATACGCAAATCACTGCGTTCCCCCTCATCCGTCTCGATATTCGCTCGACGCCTTCTCCCGTTTGGGAGAAGGCTCTCATAGTCGTGAATTTTGCAAAAACCACCTCACGCTACTCTTACAGCAAAGCACGCATAAGGCTTCTCCTTGGGGAAAACTGGCGAATGAAATGAGCCTGATACGCTGAACCGCAAGCAGCATCTCATTCTGTACCTTCCGCTCAATACGCAGAATAATCGCGCCTCATCTTTCCTTCATTTCTTCCCCAAACAGCGCCTGGTACAGCTCCGCCGGCGTTTCCAGCATACGGCCGCCCTGCGCGCCCTCGGCAATCATCTGCCGCAGCGCGCCGTTTGGATAGCCCCACAGCGCGGCGATAAAATCACACCCGGCGGCGCGCGCCATATCGAAGCCGGGCTTGAGATCATCCACCACCAGGATGTCGGCAGGCGTCAGATCAAACTGCTGCATCAGCCGCTCCAGCGGCTCGGGGCTGGGCTTTTGATGCTCCGCCCCAATTTCCCAGCCCAGCACGGCGTTTGGCTCGGACAGGCTCGCCGCGGCATAATCCCGGCGGATATAGCGCGCATAGGAATGTGACACCACGCACACCAGCCCGCCCTCCGCGCGCTGGCGGCGGATGATCTGCGGCAGACCATCAAAAAACTCGGGCACGCGCTGCTGCATAAACTCCTTCCAGTTATCATCCTGAAACTGCATTTCCTCGGGCGTAAAACGATACACATCGCGGCAGGTTTCCATAAAGCGGGATTCAAACCACAGGCGGGTAAACTCCTCCCGCGTGGCCGGGGTCAGCTGCGGGCGCAGGCGGCGCATGGTTTCCACATAAGCGGGATAATGCACCGTGGGCGTGCTCTGCACGGAGGTGTCATCATGATCCAGAACCAGGCAGCGGTAGCGCGTCATACGTTATCTCCTTTTCCACTTTCGGGCGCGGAAGGCAGGCACAGCGTAATGCGCGTGCCCACACTCTCGCGCGTAATCACATCAAAATAGCCGTTGTGCGCGTCGGCAATCCATTTGGCGATGGACAGCCCCAGCCCTGTGCCGCCGGCGCGGGAGCGCGCGCGGTCGGAACGGTAAAAGCGCTCAAAAATATGCGGCACATCCTGGGCGCTCATGCCTGCGCCGTTATCCTGCACAGACAGGCAGCTTTCGCCTTTCTCATTGCGGAAGGTACGCAGGGTAATGCGCTCGTCCTCGGGCGAATAGCGCATGGCGTTATCTGTCAAAATGCGCGCAGCCTGCTTGATCATGCCTGCGTCGCCCTGGGCATAAACAGGCTCGGAATCCGGCATCACAAAGGTGCGGGCGGGCGCAACCATGCGCATTTCCTCGCAGATTTCCTGCATCACCGCCGTCAAATCCACACGCGATATCGTCAGCGTCTGTCGGCCGCTATCGCCCCTGGCCAGGAACAGCAGCTGCTCTACCAGCCGCTGCATGCTGTCCGCTTCCTTTAAGATGGCGGCGATGGACTCGTCGCGCACCTTCTCATCGTTCTTGCCCCAGCGATCCAGCATTTCGGCATATCCGCGTATCACGCTGATGGGCGTGCGCAGCTCATGCGAGGCATCGGATACAAAGCGTGTTTGTTGGCGATATGCCTCCTGCGTGCGGCGAAGCAGCCCGTTGACCGCCTCCTCCATGCCTTTGAGATCGCGGTCGCCCGTCTCGATGCGCGCGTTGTCCACGCCGACGTTGACCTGCGAAATGGCTTCCTCTAAGTCATGATACTTTCGGGTATCAAACGTTTTGTCCAACGACTGCGCCGTCTCTGCCATGCGTCGAAGCGGAGTCAGCAGGCGCTCAGCCCTGCGCCGCCCTGCGCCATATTGACACAGAATCATCAAAAACTCGGCGCACAAAAGAGCGATAAACATCCAAGCGACACGCATGCAGTAATCCCCTGCGATGACTACATGGCTTTCCTGCTGCGTGGGCGCGCGGAAGGAATATACCGTCGTAGCCGGCTTGGTATACCAGGGCACATCGCTGCTGATCTGCACGCTGCGCCAGATATTGGGCTGCCAAGCCGCGCCCAGGGCAGCCTTTTCCTGATAATAGCACCATCCGCCCAGCGCCAAAGCCAACACCAGCAGGTTTACCCAGAACAGCACCGTGATCAACCGCCAGGTAAAGCTGCGGTTGATGCGCGCGGCGGTGGAGGTCATGCGTCGAGTTTCAGACATGGCTGTCCTCCGCCTTCATCACATAACCCACGCCGCGGATGGTATGCAGGGTTTTTACATGATGCGTTTCGTCAATCTTCTGCCGCAGGTAGCGGATATAGACGTCCACCACGTTGGTTTCGCCCAGATAGTCATAGCCCCACACGGTGGACAGCAGCGTTTCGCGCGACAGCACGATATCCTCGTTTTCCATCATGTATTGCAGCAGTTGAAATTCGCGCCCCGTCAGCGTAACCTCTTGCCCGTTAACGGTTACGATATGGCGCAGGGGATCCAGCGCCACCGGCCCCACCCGCAGCACATCGGCGGCAGGCGCGGCTGCATTGCGGCGCAGCGCCGTGCGGATGCGTGCCAGCAGCTCCTCAATGGCAAAGGGCTTGGTGATGTAATCCTCCGCGCCCGCATCCAGCCCTGTCACCTTATCCATCACCGCATCGCGCGCGGTCAGCAGAATGACGGGCGTTTGCTTTTCGCGGCGCAGACGGCGCAGCACCTCCAGTCCGTTCAGGCCGGGCAGCATGATATCCAGCAGGATCAAATCATACGCTCCCTGCAGCGCCTCGTCCAGCCCCTCGCGCCCGTCAAAGCGCTTGGCCACAGCGTAACCCTCGTGCTGCAGCTCCAGCTCCACAAAGCGCGCCAGCGACTCCTCATCCTCAATCAGCAAAATGCTCTGCTGCATGCAAAATATCTCTCCCTATGCAAAATGGCGTTGGAATTTTCTTCCAACGCCGGATGTTTTGGGCTTACTTGTTTTCGTCGGAATCCGTATCCTTGTGTTCATCCTCATGGACAACCTTCACGGGCGTGACGTTGACAACGTTGTTGACAAAGTCCCCCGCCTTGTCCATGGCCTGGTTTACATCATCGTCGATGCGCAGACCCTTAACGGAATAGCGGTAGCCAAAGATCATAGCGATCAAGGCCGCGGCAATCACCCACCAGAACATGAACGCCACCAGCAGGATAACCACCGTCATGGACAGCTCCATGCGGGTTTCGCCGCCCTTTTTAATCTGCACGGTAACGGCGTTGCACTTGCGAATAAAGCGGCCCAGGCCGCGCATCAGCTGGGAGAGCACGCCCTCGCCGCGCTTTTTGCGCTCAGCACGGGGCTTTTCCTCGGTCTTGGGGCGGGTGGTATATTCCGCCTGCTTTTCCTCGTTCAGACGGCCTTCGCTTTCCAGCATCAGCAGCGCGTCCAGCAAATCCCAATCGCACGCTTCCAGCGCGTCGCGCGCCTCCTCATAGGATACGTTTGCCTTCGCGCGCAGCTTTTCCACCATTTCAAGATGATCCATCTGTGATTCCTCCATGTCGTGTGTTTTTTGAGTACGGTGGCAGTATACTGCTGGAAGATTAGACCGTCCTTTTGCGAAAATGAGAAAGGGATTAGAATTTGGAAATACGCTCTAAACCGTTATTATTTAGCCGCCACAACATCCTGCGCGTAGAACAGCTTTTCCTGGGTTTGCAGACCAGCCTTGCCATCCACCTTCAGGCCGTTGCGCAGCTGAAAATCACGCACGGCGTTTTCAGTCGCCTTGCCATAGATGCCGTCCGCCTCGCCGTTGAGGTAGCCCAGCTCGATCAGCCGCGCCTGCAGATTGCGCACGCTGGTGCCCGTGCTGCCCTTGGTCAGCAGATACAGCCGGGGCGTGGCGGTGGCGACGGCAGGCGCAAGGGTAGGATCGGGCGTGGGCGCAGGGGTGGGCGTAGCCGTCATATACGGGGTGGGCGTATGCAGCGTCTCGTAGGGAATGGGCGTAGCGCCGCTGGCCACGACCGCGCCGTTGGCCACCATGACCATGTAGACGATCAGCGTTTTGAGGATATCCACGGCGTATTCCTCTCCTTTCGTTCAAGTCAAAGACTGGGGATTAGATATCGATAAACTTGCGGAACTCCGGCAAAATACCAATGCCATCGGGATAGTGCGCCGCAAACTGCGGCACTGCGTGGCTGGGGAAGGAATTGCCCTCGATAAAGCGCGGGCCGTCGGCCGTAATAGCCACATCCCAGGCCACAAAGCGCACCTGCGGCACCTTGTGCATGGCCTGCAGGCACATATCCATGGCTTCTTTAAAATAGGGAATAGTAAAGTCCACGATGGGCGTGCCAGTGATGGGATGCTTGTCATACACGTTGCCCGCCTTATCGGCAGCCACAGTCAGCAGCTTGCCGGTAGCCAGATCCACGCGCGCGGCCATGCCGCCCTGATCCACATTATCCATTACCTTGCCGTTGCCGATGCGCAGGAAGGCATATACCACGCCCTCGCGCTTATCGCCAAGCAGGGTGGCGATGCGCACGGTATTGACCGAGGTTGGGCACAGGCGGGACATTTCGGGATGCTGCACCAGCAGCTCCTCCAGCAGTCCCGCGCCCTGCCCGCGCAGGGTATTGAGAAACGCGGGTATATCCTTTTCCCAATCGGCCTTGTTATACTTGACGATGCCCACGCCGCTGGAGCCCTCCAGGGGCTTAAAGAGCACGGCGGGCAGATCGCTAAGAAACTCCGCCAGCGCGTCCGCCGTCAGGCTGTCGTCCACCTTGATCCACTTGCGGCCAATATAGGGCGCAAACAGGGTATTGAAGGTGGTTTTATCATCAAAATAGTGCCAGTAGGCCTTATCGTTCATGCGGCGGACAATATTATTGGAGATGCCGCGGGTAATGACGGTGCGCCGCTGCGCATCGTTCAGATTGTACATGGCGGCGATTTTATAATCCATGTAGCCCGCGTTGTAGCGCAGCGCGCAGCGCAGCATATCCTGCATCAGCCAGGCGCGGCTTTTGCCGGTTTTTTCATGCAGCATATCGGCGGTCTGGCGCATTTTTTTCCAGTCCATTTTCATGGCGCGCTTAACCGCGTAGCCCAGTTTGCTCATTGCCAGGGCACCTTCTTTCAATCTTTACGCATAGCTTACACGTTGAAGCGGAACAGCGTCACATCGCCGTCCTGCATCACATAATCCTTGCCCTCGGAGCGGATCAGCCCCTTTTCGCGGCAAGCGTTCATGCTGCCCAACTCCTTAAGGGTTTCAAAGGGCACAATCTCGGCGCGGATAAAGCCACGTTCAAAGTCCGTATGGATTTTGCCCGCCGCCTGGGGCGCCTTGGTGCCGCGCTTAATCGTCCAAGCGCGGCATTCATCCGAGCCGGCGGTCAGGAAGGAGATCAGCCCCAGCAGATGATAGCAGGCGGTGATCAGCGTATCCAGGCCGCTCTTTTCAATGCCCAGTTCCTCCAGGAACATGGCCCGCTCATCAGCCTCCATGCCGGCGATTTCCTCCTCGATCTGGGCGGAAATGGCCACGCACTCGGCATGCTCCTGCCTGGCGATATCGCGCACGGTACGTACCAGGGGGTTGGTATCGATACCGTCCAGCGCATCCTCGGCGATGTTAGCCACATAGATTACGGGCTTGTCCGTCAGCAGGAACCAGCCGTCCACGATGGCCTGCTCATCCTCGGTCAGCGCGCAGGTGCGGGCAGGCTTGCCCGATTCCAGATGCGCGTACAGCTTTTCAGCCGTTTCGGCCTCGGCAGCGTATTTCTTATCGCCGGTTTTGAACAGCTTGCGCGCCTTATCCAGGCGCTTTTCCACCGTCTCCATGTCGGCGAAAACCAACTCCAGGTTAATTGTCTCGATATCGCGCGCGGGATCAACCGAGCCGTCCACATGGATGATATTATCATCCTCAAAACAGCGCACAACATGCACGATGGCATCGCACTCACGGATATGGGACAGGAACTTGTTGCCCAGGCCCTCGCCGTGGCTGGCGCCCTTGACCAGGCCCGCTATATCCACAAATTCCACGCTGGCGGGCGTAACCTTCTTGGGCTCATACATCTGGGCCAGCACGTCCAGCCGCTCATCCGGCACGGCTACCACGCCGGAGTTGGGTTCAATAGTGCAGAACGGATAATTAGCGGCCTGCGCGCCCGCATTGGTAATGGCGTTAAACAGGGTGCTTTTGCCCACATTGGGCAGACCAACGACGCCTAACTTCATCTTAAAAACGTCCCTTCGCATCAGTATCGTATGGAAACGTTCCTATTATACCTGTTTACGGCGCAAAATGCAACTTTCCAACATGTAAAAAGGAAAATGCTGTATCGCCGCTATTGCCGCGGCAGGAATAATTTGTTATACTGGTGTGGGATGAAAAAGGGCGCTTCTTTCGTCTTTATAGATGAAGACCCCTTTGGGAGGTATTTACCATGAAGAAAAAGCTTCTTGCCCTGCTATTGGCAGCCGCGCTGCTGTTAAGCCTGTGCCCGCTGGCTCTGGCTGAGTTTTACGCAGAGGTTTACAACACCGAATCCTTGAACATCCGCTCCGGCCCTGGCAGCAGCTATAGCTGGCTGGGCGCTGTGCCCCTGGGCGAGCGCGTGCGCGTGGTGGGTGAAAGCGGCAACTGGTATCAGGTGATCACCCTGGATAACCGGCTGACCGGCTACATGAGCAAGAACTTCCTGCGCGTGGTGGGCGGCTCCTCCAGCACCGAGCCCATCAGCGCCAGCAGCACGCCCTTCGCCGTGGTGTATAATACTGATACGCTCAACCTGCGTTCGGGCCCCGGCAGCGAGTACACCTGGCTTGGCCAGGCCAACCGCAACGACTGGGTGGGCATCGAGGGCGAATCGGGCAACTGGTATCAGGTGCGGCTGTATTCCGGCGCGTATCAGGGGCGCACCGGCTACATGAGCAAGAATTTCCTGAAAACCGTATCCGGCGCATCCTCCAGCACCGCCACGGTAAAAAACCCTGCGGGAACGCGATTTTTGAATCTGCGCGAGGCTCCCAGCTACACTGCCAATGTGTTGGGCATCTTCTATAACGGCGCCACCTGCCAGGTCATCAACCGGCAGGCGGACGGCTGGTGGTATGTATCCGTCAATCTGAACGGCTCCCCGCTGTACGGCTATTTCCGCAGCGAATACCTGGTCATGGGCGGCAGCAGCGCAGGCAGCATCGGCACCGCCTATGTGCGCACCAGCAACGGCGGCTGGCTGAACCTGCGCACCTATCCCGGCTCCGACGCGGGCGTGCTGGCGCAGATCCCCAACGGCTCTGCGCTGAGCGTGCTGCTCAAGGGCAACTACTACTGGATGGTCAGCTATAGCGGCCAGACCGGCTTTGTAGATGTTTCCTATATTACCGAGCATTCCTCGGGCAGCCTGCCCCCCGTCTCGCCTGGCGGCCCCACCACCACCGCGGGCACAGCGATTGTGCAGACGGGCAACAGCGGCAAATTGAACCTGCGCGAGCAGGCATATGCCAACGCGGGCATCCTGGGGCGCTACAGCAACGGCACCGCCGTGACTGTGCTGCAAAAGGGCGCTGCCTGGTCCTACGTGGAGGTCAAGGGGCAAAAGGGCTATATGATGTCCAAGTTCCTTAAGTTCACCTCCAGCGCCGCCTCATCCCGCCGGGTATACAACCCCAACGGCGGTACCTATGTGAACCTGCGCTCCTCGCCCAACAAAACCAGCGGCAATGTAAATGTCCGCGTGCCTGTGGGCGCTACGGTATCGCTGCTGTCCTGGGGGGCGGAATGGTCGCAGGTATCCTACGGCAACTATACGGGCTACATGATGAGCTGGTTTCTGAAATAAAGTCTTCATTGCAAAACACTGCCGTGCGCATGGTTCATGCGCACGGCTTTTTAATTGCTTTCAATTCACTATTCGGCATTTTCCAGGGGGAAGGTAACCTCCCAGCTTCCATGAATCACCTGGCTGGAAACGAAGTAGTAAGCATTCATGGTATATGCCGAGAGCTGCGCCAGCGGCACATCAAAGATCGCCTCGCTGTATGCATCGCCAAGTTCCTTATCAATGAAAAAGTCAAAGCTCACCGGCGCGTCGGTCGTTTTGCCATCTTCAGCCGTCCAATACACATAGCCATGCTGATCGGCATTCTTTACATCGGTAAAGTGCAGCTGCACGCGCGCCTTGCCATCCACCTCGCCCACGGCGGTCAGCTCCACGCCGGGATAAATCTGATAGGGCTGCGTCTGCGGCAGCAGCGCCGCGGCAAGCTGCGCCGGGTCTATCTCCTCATCTGCAGTGCCGCCCCAGCCGCGCAGCTTTGTTTCCGGCACCTGCTGGGTGGCCTGCACAGTCAGGCGCGCAATCTCATCGGCGGGAACGGCCGCTTCACCCTTAGTGCGAATTCCCAGCGTCTTTTTCACGGTGAAGGTAATCTTATCGCCCGCAATTTTTTTGCCGTCCAACTGGCGGATGGTCAGCAGGAAGGTCGCCGTGCGCGTGTCGGAATCATAGTCCACACATTCGCCATTCGCCTCTACCTGGGAGGGGGCATGGATGGAATAGCTGTCAAACAGATCGGCATCCTTGGACAGCCGGTCGCCGGTCAGATCCTGTAGGGTAAAATAAATCTGGGCGGTATCATCCTGCGCATAAGCGCTGATCACCTCCATGCGGATACCCTGATCCTCGCAGCTCATGCGCACCGAGCGGAAATACTGTGCCGTGGCGGGCGACACGCGATACAACAGCTCATACGCCGCCGGCACACTGTCGGCCATTGCAGGCAGGGCGATGGCTGCGCACAGCACCAGGGCCGCGCACAGCAGCGCCGCACGGCGCACCCCTTTGTACTTAACGGCGGGAGCAAAGCGCACACCGGTCTGATCGCAAAATCGCTGCTTGATATGCTTCAAATTCTGCTGATTCATTGTTTTTCCTCCTTTATATATCATCATTCCAGGGTCAATCGTGCGCGCAGATTGTTCCGCGCACGGTAAAGACGGTTCTGCACCTGGCGAGAGGTCATGCCCAGCGCCAGGGCAATTTCACGCGGCTTCTGATCACTCAGATACCGCCGGGTCAGCATCTCCTGCTCCTCCTCGGGCAAGGTATGCAGGGCGGCAATCAGCTCCCTGCGCGTATCCAGGGACAACGCCTGCGCGCTGATATCCAGCGTCTGCTCGGCCAGGGTTTCCTCCAGCGACACCGTTCGGCTGCGCGCCAGGCTGCGATATCTGTCCGTCGCCCGGCTGCGCGCCACCATGCACAGGAAGGTTTTCAGCGTGCTGCGTGCAGGATCATAGCGTTCCGGATGCCGCCACAGATACACGAAGGCGTCGGCCACGCATTCCTCAATATCCTGCGACCCGCCGCTTTTGCTCAAAACCGCCGCGCACACGCGCCATAGCAGGCGAGAATAGCGATTGATGATGGTTTCCATCGCTGCCTCATCGCGATTCTGCACGGCGCGGCTCAGCTCCGCATCCGTCAAACGGCTCACTTCCTTTCCTGAGTTTGATTGACCGGTCACTTATAGTACGCTGAAAAGAAAAAAAACGCTTACAAAAAAGCTGCCGAAAAACGGCAGCTGATAGAGTTACAATCAATCAATGCCCAAGATTCCGCGCAGGTTGCCACCCAGGATCTTCTCCTTGCAGGCCTCGGATACGTCCATGGCCAGCACCGCCTCGATGCCCTGGCGGATCCTTGCCGCATCGTTATAGGGAAAATCCAGGCCAAAGAGGATGCCGTTCTCCCCCGCCATGCGCACGGCCAGCGCACGCTCCTCCGGGCTGAGATACCACAGATAATTGATCTCGGTTTCAAAAATGCTGGTAAAGCCGCCGTATACCTGCGGATGCTCCTTATCATGGTCATTATTAGCCAGCACAGCCAGCGCAGGCCGCACAAAGCTGTAGCCGCCGATATGCTCCAGGCTGAAGCGCAGCCTGCGGTAATGCCAGGCAATTTCATCGAACAGCAGCACATCGTAATGGGCGATGCGATCGAAATGCACGCCGGTATGGAAGCTGAGGAACAGCCCCAGCTCCTCCGCACGGGCGTAAACCTCGCGCGCCTCGGGGCCAAAGACATGGAAATGCTGATACGCCGGGTGCAGCTTAATGCCTCTGAAACCCAGCTGCGCAATTTCATCCACCTGCTCCTGCAAATGCCCGCGCGCAAAATCAATCACGCCAAAGCCAAATAGCCGGTCGCCATGCGGCGCGATTTCATCATGCAGCCAGCGGCTTGGGGAAATATCCTGCCGGTGCATCTGCGCAGGAAAGGGCGCGAAGGCCACGCACTGCTCAATGCCGCAGGCATCCAGCGTGCTCAAAAGGTGCGCTATATCGCCCGCAGGCCGTACCTGGGTGGGAAAAAGATGGGCGTGGTGCGCTGTAATCCGCATGGCTTTGTCCTCCTGATCGTGCTGAAGGTATGATAGCATGAATCCTGCCCAAAAGCAAACCCCAGTCGCCCGTTTACCAAATGAACACATCCACCGGCGTAGCCGGTGGTTGTCACTATGCGGGCATAGCCCTCCGTCCTGCGCGAACGCGTTAACGCGTAAGTACGATCTGCCAGCTGCGTAGGTTTTCTTTACTTGCTGCCCGTAAACGGGCCGTTTAAGGGCATCTTAATCTGCTCCCCTAACTCGTCTTCTTTTAATTGGTTCCTCACATACTCTTCGATTCGTTTTTCGTTTTTTCCTACCGTGTCTACATAATACCCCCTGCACCAAAATTCTCGATTTCGGTATTTGTATTTTAATTCTCCAAATTGTTCGTACAGCATTGTACTGCTTTTTCCTTTCAAGTACCCCATAAAATGCGATACTGAAATCTTTGGCGGGATTTCAACATATAAATGTATATGATTCGGACATGCTTCTGCTTCTATTATCTTTACTCCCTTCCATTCGCATAGCTGCCGCAATATTTTTCCTATTGCCGTCCGCTTCTCTTTATAAAACACTTTTCGCCGGTATTTTGGTGCAAACACTATATGATATTTACAATTCCATCGCGTATGTGATAGACTATTCATGTCATTCATTCCCATTATGAATGCCTCCTGTTAGTTTATTGGCGCAGTTGGCAGACCGCGTCTTTATCCTATCAGGATTTTTTATTCACCGCCATAGGCTTCTCTGAACCACTCGCTTAGCGAGTGGTTTTCGTTATACAACCAAAAAACAGCTGCAATGCAGCTGTTTTTTGTCCTCCTCCTCCACCGCCGTACCTCCTAGGGATTATTTTCTGTCGCCAACCACGCCCCTTGTCTCATTGTAGCTGCGCACGATGTCCCGCAGCGTCTCAAAGTGTTCAAAGTCCTGAGAATAAACGATGTTAATCTCGCGCATCATGCTCAGGTTCTCGATGGGCAAGACTGCAATTTTCTTCTTTTTCAGCTCATCCATGCAGGCGCTTTTGGCCAGCACGGACACGCCGAAATCGCGGCGGATCAGATCCTTGATCGTGGCGATGTTATCGATTTCCATGATCACATTAAAATCGTCGATGCTCATATTCTGGCTTTCCAGCGAGGCTACGAACAGGTTGCGCGTGCTGCTGTCGGGCAGGCGCAGGATCATCTTTTCCTTTTTCAGGGCGCTGATGGTCACCATGCTCTGCTTGGCCAGGCGATGGTTGGGCGATACCGCCAGCACCAGGCAGTCGGTATCCAGCATCAGATAGCGCAGCGAGGGGTGGTTGAGCTTGCCCTCCACGATGGCAAAATCCAGCTCATAGTTTTTCACCTTGTCGTACAGGTTGCTCAGCGTATCGGTGATGATCTTGACCGTCACGCCCTCGTGGTTGTTTACATACTTGGCCAGCGCCTCGGAAATAGCGTTGCTCTCGGCCGTATGAGTGATGCCCACGGTCAATTGCGTCAGCTGCCGCTTTTCGCTGGTCAAATCGCGCTGTAAATTGTTGTACAGCGACAGCATGCGTTTGGCGTACTTGATCGCCATTTCGCCCTCGTGGGTGATGCGCAGCTCGTTGCTGACGCGCTCAAAAATGCGGATGCCCAGCTCGCCCTCCAGCGCGCGGATATGCTGGCTGACCGCCGGCTGCGTCAGGGAAAGCTGCTCGGCAGCGCGGGTATAGCTGCCCGTCTCGGACACCTTAATCAGGGAATACACCTTGGGATCAATCACAAGCATAGCCTCTCAGTCATCACAATCGCTGATAACACAGCGCGTGCAGGATTGGAAATTATTATATCACACCTTTGCGCTTTGCGCCATCCCCGCCACAGGCTGATCGCTCAAAAGATCGGCGTGCTGGCGCATGAAGGATGCAAAGAACGCGATGGCCGTAACACAGCAGATCACATCAGCGATAGGCGTAGCCCATACGATGCCGTAAATGGGCATCGCGTTGTTGAGGATGAACATCAGCGGGATATCCACCAGACCCTTGCGCAAGATGGCCAGCAGGAAAGACTTCATGCCCTTGCCCGTCGCCTGGAAGAACGATATGAAGGCATAAGCGCAGGCCGAGAAGGGGCCACCCAGGGACAGGATGCGCAGGAAGCGCGCGCCATAAACCACCGAATCCGAGCCGTGCTGGATGAATATGCCAATCAGCTGCCGGCTGAAGCACAGGCTGACCGTCATGCACAGCGTGGCCATGGCAACCGAGGCCAGCGTGGAAATCAGCACGGTGGAGCGCATGCGGCGGTGGTTGCCCGAGGCGTAATTGTAGCCAATCAGCGGCAGCACGCCCTGCGCCATGCCGCGCACGATGCAGTGCGCCAGCATGTTCACCTTCTTGGCCACGCCGATGCCCGCCTGCATGGCCGTGCCCGCCAGGGACATCAGGTTATCCAGCACCGCATAGGAGATGTTTTCAAACAGCGTCATCAGGCAGGCAGGCAGGCCGGTGCTCATCACGTCGGCCGGGATGCGGTCGTCCAGCATCCTGCGGGAGGGCGCAAAGCGCATCACCGAGCGGTCGCGGTTGCGGGCGATCACCCATACAAAGTAGCCTGTAGCCAGCACATTGGACAGCGCCGTGGCGATGGCTGCACCCAGGGTTTCCTGTCCCCTGGGCAGGATCACAAACATGAACAGCGGATCCAGCGCCATGTTGAAGATGCCGCCCAGCGTAATGCCGACGCTGGATTGCAGCGAGTGCCCCTCGGCACGGATCAGATGCGCCAGCAGCGTGTTCATCGCCGTGCAGAAGCCGCCGAGCACCACCGTGCAGACCAGGTATTCCACCGCGTAGGCGTGCACCGTGGGATCAGAGCCGCCCAGCAGGTTGATAAACGTATCGCGCATCAGGTAGGCAGCCAGCGAATACAGCAGCGTCACCGCAATGCAGCCCCACAGCGCAAACGCCGCCGTGTGCCTGGCGCGCTCCGGGCTGTGCTTGCCCAGCGCACGGGAAATAACGCTTGCGCCGCCCACGCCGAACAGGTTGGAGATGGCCGACAGGAACATGAAGGCCGGCATGCACACCGTCACGGCAGTAATCATCGCATCGCTGCCCGTCAGGCCGATAAAGAAGGTATCGGCCATGTTGTACACCACCAGGATGATCTGTCCGATCACCGTGGGCAGCGCCAGCTTAAAAATCGCCTTGGGTACCGGGCAATGCTCAAACAGCTCTTTCTCGCTCGACTGATCCTTCATCGTCTTCTCCTTCGGCGGGTACAACCGCCACATGCTCAAACAAAATCAAAAATACAACCGCTGCCGTCCATGTCCCGCCGCTGAGCAGCGTCAGCAGGATATACCCGGTTTTCAGCGTCATCCGCCAGGGCGCCTCCCAGCACAGGCCAAAGGCCAGCGCGCACGCAGCCGCACCTAGCAGCCCATGCCACAGAGCAGGCAGCCCTGGCACAAAGTCCAGCGCAAGGGAAGCCAGCAGGCACCAGCCAAACAGCATGGCGTCCGCCGCCAGCATCATGCCCAGGCCGCGCTGGCTGCGGATGCTGCGCAGTAACCCGCCAGGCAGGCATGGCCCAGCTTGCAGGCTGCGGGCAATCTGTCCGCGTTTTGCAGGCAGTGCGGCGTAGCGCCCGACCTGCCCCAGCATGCTCCGCTTCACCGCGCCCTGCCCCCTTCGCTTTGAATTGCCGCCATTATAGACATCCTGCGGCAGAATATCAAATAATGTTTCGATATCGTTGGATTACAAAGTCTTATAAGCCCGGCAAGTACGGAAGCCAAAGCGCGCGAATCTAATTGAATAAGGATAGAAACTGGAATTGAACCTCAAAACGTTTGCTGGAGCATGGCCGTTTTTTTCATTGATGCGATAAATTTTTCTTATCGGGCGCGATTGCAGAAAGCCATCGGCGCAGATGAAAATTCCGCTTGCATTTTTCGCTTTCCAGGTGCTAAAATACACACCGAAACGATACACGCAGTATGCCGCTGCTGATACGACACGGAGCGCTGCGGCTGTATCGCGGGTTGTGTTTTCCTGCCCTGCCGCAAACGCGGCAAGGGCTTTTTTATTAAAGGAGGAAGCATCATGGAAAGACAATCCAACGCATTTCTGGGCACGGAAAAGGTGAGCAGGCTGATGCGCAAATTCGCGCTGCCCTGTGTGATATCGCTGCTGGTAGGCGCGCTGTATAATATTGTGGATCAAATCTACATCGCCAACGCATCCTACCTGGGCTCCTACGGCAACGCGGCCAACACGGTGGTGTTTCCGCTAACGGTGATCGCACTGGCCATCGCCACCATGCTGGGCGACGGATGCTGCGCCTTCGTCAGCCTCAGCCTGGGCGCCCAAAACCAACAGGACGCGCACAAGGGCGTGGGCACAGCCATCGTGGCGCTGATTACCAGCAGCCTTGTGCTGACGGCGATTTACCTGATCTTTTTAGAGCCGATCGTGACGATGTTCGGCGCGCGGGTCAATGAGGAAACCTTCCGGCTGAGCAAAGAATACTTTTTCTATATCGCCCTGGGCGTGCCGTTTTACATGTTCGGACAGGCGCTTAACCCCATCGTCCGCTCGGACGGCAGCCCCAGGTTCGCCATGATCACACTGCTTTCGGGCGCGATTCTCAACTGCATTCTGGATCCCATCTTCATCTACACCCTGCACTGGGGCATGATGGGCGCAGCGGTAGCCACAGTCATCGGGCAAATCGTATCGGCCGTGCTGGCGCTGATTTACCTGTTCCGCATGAAGGCCGTGCGGCTATGCCGCAACAGCTTCCGCGTGGAAGGCCGTTTGCTGCGCCGCATGCTGGGGCTGGGACTGACGAGCTTCCTATCGCAGATTTCCATCGTGCTGTCCATGGCGGCGGTGCTGAACATGGTCAAAAAATATGGCGCAATGGACGCGATCTTCGGCCAGGAGCAATACGCGCAGATTCCCACGGCAGTGCTGGGTATCGTGATGAAGTTCTTCCAAATCATCATGTCCGTTTCCATCGGCCTGGCCGCGGGGTGTATACCGGTGGTCGGATATAATATGGGCGCGGAGCGCCGCGACCGCGTGGGCAATCTGCTGCGGCTGCTGACCTGGGCGGAGGCCATCGTCGGACTTGTCGCCACGGTGATCTTTGAGTGCTTCCCAAGACAGCTGATCGGCATCTTCGGCGCGGCGGAGGAAAGCGTTCACTATACCAATTTCGCCATCCGATGCATCCGCATTTTTCTGGCCCTGACCACGCTATCCTGTATCAATAAGGGCGCGTTTATTTTCCTGCAAGCCATGGGCAAGGCGGGGTTATCCACCGCGCTGTCCATGCTGCGCGAGATCGTGTGCGGCGTGGGGCTTCCGCTGCTGCTGCCGCTGTTCTGGGGGCTGGATGGCATCATCTTCTTCATGCCGCTTTCGGATATCATCACGGGCGTCGCGGCGCTGTATGTGATTATCTCGCTGTGCAGGCGTTTCAAGGCTCCCGCCGCGCAAAGCGCCTGAAATACCAAAGAAATACAATCAAATATTCGGATTCTGATTGACAGACGGCGCTTCGTCTGCTAAAATATCCGCATTACAGAGCAAGGGTGCTGTGCAAGGCGTTCCCATGCTCTGTTTTACTTTTTAAGGGAGGGTTTCCGGAATGAGCAAGTTCACAAAGGAAGATATCGTTCGTATTGTGCGGGAGGACGACGTGGAGTTTATTCGCATGCAATTTACCGATATTTTCGGCCAGCTCAAGAACGTGGCCATCACCGCATCGCAGATTGAAAAGGCCGTCAACAACGAAATCATGATTGACGGCAGCTCCATCGAGGGCTTTGTGCGCATTCAGGAATCCGACCAGTATTTACATCCCGATCTGGACACCTTCACCATCCTGCCCTGGCGTCCGCAGCACGGCAAGGTCGCGCGGCTGATCTGCGACGTATACAATCCCGACAGCACGCCCTTTATCGGCGATCCGCGCGGCGCGCTGCGCCGGATGCTCAAGAAGGCCGCCGATATGGGCTACAGCTTTAACGTAGGCCCGGAGTGCGAGTTTTTCCTGTTCCAGACCGATGAGGACGGCAAACCCACCACCACAACCAACGACGAAGCGGGCTACTTTGACCTGGGCCCGCTGGATCATGGCGAGAGCACGCGCCGCGAAATCTGCATGGCGCTGGAAACCATGGGCTTTGAGATTGAAGCCTCCCACCATGAGGTGGCCGCCGGTCAGCACGAAATCGATTTCAAATACGCCGAGGCGCTGGCCGCGGCCGACAATATCATGACCTTCAAGCTGGCCGTCAAGACGCTGGCGCAGAAAAACGGCCTGCACGCCACCTTTATGCCCAAGCCCATCTTCGGCATCAACGGCAGCGGCATGCACACCAATATGTCCCTGTTCAAGGACGGCAAAAACGTATTCTTCGACGAGACGGGCGACAAGATGCTGTCCGCCGACGCTTATCACTTTATCGCGGGCCTGCTGCACCACATCGGCGGCATGACGGCCATCCTGAACCCGCTGGTCAACTCGTACAAGCGCCTGGTGCCCGGCTATGAAGCTCCCTGCTATACGGCCTGGTCGGCCTCCAACCGCTCGGCGCTGATCCGCATTCCCGCCGCGCGCGGGCAGGCCACCCGTGTGGAGCTGCGCTGCCCCGATCCTGCCTGCAATCCCTATCTGGCGCTGACGGTGTGTCTGGCCGCAGGCCTGGACGGCATTGAAAAGAAGATGACCCCGCCTGCCGAGATCACCGGCAACATCTTTGCCATGAGCCCCGCCGAGCGCGAAGCCAAGGGCATCCACAGCCTGCCCGGCACGCTGCATGATGCGGTCGCCGCCATGCAGAAGGATGAGCTGGTATGCTCCGCCCTGGGCGAACACATCGTCAGCCAGTACGTCGCTGGCAAGGAAAAGGAATGGGATTCCTACCGCACCCATGTGAGCAATTGGGAAATCGAAAAGTACCTCGTCACCTATTAACGCTTCCGAGGGCTTTGAATGAACCGCCTGATCGTCGCTTTTTCATCCGATACCGCCGCGCACCGCATCTGCGCATGGCTGGCACAGTCCGGGTTTCCCGCCCGGACTGTTTGCCGTACCGGCGCGGAAGTAGTGCGCGCCGTGCGCTATATGGGCGGCGGCAGCGTCATCACCGCCGCGCGCCTGCCCGATTATACGGCGGATGAACTATACGACGATCTGGATGG
>ERZ1026772.711-NODE-711-length-22131-cov-7.033475_pt1 | contig 22131 bp, 21 predicted proteins | sample MGYA00380124_ERZ1026772 | MGnify/ENA primary metagenome ERZ1026772 (study PRJEB33269, sample SAMEA4719760) | human gut metagenome | biome: human-associated habitat; feature: organic feature; material: feces | place: Cameroon | collected 2013-10 ...
CTGTCCTGTTACAGGATTTTCAGGTCGTTCACATCTGTGGTAAGGATAAGGTTGATGAAAAGCTGAACGGTACTGCCGGATATAAGCAGTTTGATTATGTGAAATCGGAATTAAAAGATTTATTTGCTGCGGCAGACATTGTTATTTCCCGTGCAGGCGCAAATTCCATCTGTGAGCTGCTCGCTTTAAAGAAGCCCAACGTCCTCATTCCTTTATCCGCAAGCAGCAGCCGCGGTGACCAGATCCTGAATGCGAAATCCTTTGAATCACAGGGCTTCTCCGTTGTTTTGGATGACGATGCCCTGACGCCTGAAATGTTATGTGAGAAGGTGACAGAGCTCTTCTTCGAGCGTCAGCATTACATTGATGCCATGGCAAAGAGCAGCCAGTTGAATGCCATTAAAACGATTATGAATTTAATCATGGAGCAGGTCAGAAATTAGGCTTTCATTTATCCGGTCATTATCTCTGATTTATAATAATTCAAAACCATCAATAGAAAAGCAGGCTGTCAGCTGGTGATCCAACTGGCAGCTTATTTTATATACAATATATATCATAGTTCCATATACCATAGTTTCATATCTTCTATATATCTTCTATTCATCCACTATATCAACCTTGATCCGGTCTTCATACGGAAGAATCAGCTTCGTTACAATTTCTTCTGCCAGGGAACGCATATCCTCAATCGTTTCGTGGCAGTTTTCTTTTGTCACCTCAAATCTTCCTGCAAGGAGATCCTCACAGATCTGATGGTTGATCTCATCGGAGAAGTGAAGAATATCCATATAGTTCTCCAGATTCAAGATCGTCTCACGGTCATTCATGAAATAAAAGCACCGCACATTATCATATTCCAGAAGCGTATTCATCGCTGTTTCCATATTGTACAGATAAGCAGCAAGATCCCCGTCCCGATAGGTGCTGTCCCACCAGAGCATCGAATATGGCGGCATGAAAATATAAAACTGTGTTTCCGGATGTGCCTCAATGCGCTCTGTCAGCAATGCCAGATTTTGGGAGAGCAGCTCCTGATAAGCATCCTCCGGCTTTTCTTCCGCAATGGAGGGCTTACGGATATACAATCCCAGCGCCATGTCCAAATTAAATTCCTTCCACTGCGCCCAGTTATAGGATTCATCCTCGTTATAGTCACCGGTTACAGACTTCGCAATCATATAAGGAATCTTCTCAAACAGGACTCCCTTATTCAGCACATACTGAATGTCATTGATATAATTATTATCATACAAATACATCGGGCAGCCCGTCAGCTCAAAGGTCGGCTCCGGATCTGCCACAAGCGCCGACGGATCCAGATTGTAGAACACATATCTTAACTGCTGATGCTCAAATGCCTCATCTAAGAGGTAACAAAGATCTGCCGTCGCACCGTAGGAACGGATCGCCTTAATCACATGACAGTCAAAGCCCTCGTCAAACCAGCTGTTGTTGTAGTTCTCCGCTACGGAGGATCCCGCCACAACACTGTCATAATCAAAGTTCTTCAAGGTTCCGACCACCTGATATTCCTTGTCCGCAAGCACTGCCTTTAACCCCGGCAGTGTCTTATGATACTGAAAAAAGGGATCAATAACAACCACGATGAGGATGCATAACAGCAATAATGCACCACTCCCTATGAAAAATTGCTTTAAAAACTGTTTTGAAGTCATATTTTTTCCTTATTATATAAATTTATATTACTTATTTCATTTTCGGGCGTCCGCTTCCTCTTTCGCAACAGTTCCGCCGACAATTCATAAGTTGTCGGGGCGAAGCTTTCGTTTCTCTTTTTCTGTATTGGCCGACAACTTATGAATTTTCGGGCGTCCGCCCTATAGAAATCAGCATATGAAGTCTTTTGTGAGCAAGCTCCCACAGACTTCATATGTTGATTTCTGCACGGCGGAACTGTTGCTAAAAGTTGAAGTAAATAAATGTACTTACCTGTGAGAAGGAAATCACAGACCATACGAAAATAAATACCACCCATACGCACAGCTTCTTACGGAAAGGATTCTCTGCTACCATTTGGAGCGTATTCTTCCGGCTGATCACAACGGCACTGATAACAAGCAGCAGCAGGAAAAGTACCACATAAGCATATTGCAGCATATCGGGGAACTTCAGGGTAAGCACCTGCTTTATGAGGTAAAACTCCGGAATATCCAGATTGGCTGCCAGCTTAAACAGATATCCTGTGTTCTTAAAAGCAAAAATATTCTTAAATAACTGGATGGCCGATGCCATACTGCTGCTTCCAAAGAAAATGAGCGACAGATTAAAGAATCCAAACGTAAAAATCCACCCCAGCCATCTAGGAATATACCACTTCGCCGGCGTCTTTTCCTTCGAGCCCTTTACACCGACTATTCCCAGATTATCCCAGATCACCAGCAGACCCTGCATAGATCCCCATGCAATATAGGTCCAGTTCGCCCCGTGCCAGAGTCCGCTCAAGAAAAAGACCATAAACGTATTAAAGATCGTGCGCGCCTTGCCCTTGCGGCTTCCTCCCATTGGAATGTATACATACTGGATGAAAAACCGGGACAACGTCATATGCCAGCGCTGCCAGAGCTCCTTCACCGAGCAGGCCTTATACGGCGAATTGAAGTTTATGGGAAGCTCGATGTTAAACATCTTGCCAAGACCGATTGCCATATCACTGTATCCGCTGAAATCAAAATAAATCTGGAATGTATACGCCAGAATCATAAGCAGGGTAGATGGCGTATCCAGAAACAGATTCTGCTCAAAGCCAAAATTCACCGGAAGTGCCAGATTGTCTGCCAGAAGCACCTTTTTACCTAATCCGATCGTGAAAATAATGATTCCCTTCGCAAACTGATCACTGTTAAAACGGCGGTTAGCCGTATCCTCAAACTGAGGCATCATTTCTTTGTATAAAACAATCGGACCCGCAATCAGCTGTGGAAAGAAGGTAACAAAGGTCAGATAATTAATAAAGGAATAATGCTCTGCCTTGCCCTTCGCCCTGTCAATGATAAAGGAGAGCTGTTGAAACGTGAAGAAGCTGATGCCGAGCGGAAGCAGTATATGCCTCAGTGCAAAGTCTGTCTTAAAAACCGCATTTACATTTTCAAAGAAGAAATCGTAATACTTAAAGTAAAACAAAATACCCAGATTTAAGAGTACACCTGCCCAGAGTCCAGCTCTGCATACCCTCGGTGCTGAAAATTTCTTTAACAGAAAGCTCAACAGGTAGTTCACCAGAATACTTCCCAGAATCACAAACAGATAATATAGATTAAAATAGCCGTAAAACCATAATGACATTACAGCCAGAAATAACTTCGCCATTTCATATGCCCTGCAGCGGTTCAGCCCATACCAGCCAAGCAGCGCAAGAGGCAGAAATAAAAATATAAATATATAGGAATTAAAAAGCATAAGTAACCTCGCTTAATCAAATGATGAATCTGCACTTCTTGTAGTTTAGCATCAATTGTATAGTTTGTCTAATTTCCGGAAATAATCCTTTCTATAGCCAGTATTTAAAATTCCATCTGATGTTATACCGAGTTCCTGTAAAGTTCTATTCATCAAATGACATCACCTGTTTTCTAATACATATAATTACAAATTCAGAAAGGATTACTATTAATTATGAACCTGATTATGAAAAAGACCATAGTTGTATTTTCTATCCTTGTTACCTTCTGTGGATGTCTGTGCGGCTGCTCCTTCGCTCACAAGATCTATCCTTCCACGGAAAGCTACGAAAATGAAGATTTCGAGACGGTAAACACCTCCAGGGTAGACAGTACTTACTCCTTATCGCCCGTTATGCGTGAGCTTCGGAAATCTGTTATGGAAATGCTGGGAGAAAATTACTGGCCGAATGCATTGTATACCGCAGAAGAATTTGAAAAATTAACCGGAATTCCGGGAGAGATGTACCACAGCTTTCTTGCCGAGTATGAACATACTGAAGCCGGTACGGATATGATGATCCTTGTGGAAGCTAAAGAGGAGGAGGTTACCAATGTGGAACTCCTTCTTGACCAGTACCGGGAAAAGCTTCTGAAAACCTACGAAAAGCAGCCAATAAACCATGCCAAGGTCGAAGCCTCCCGGATTGAAGTCATTGATAATTATATCTGTTTCGTACAATTAGGTGCCGATACTTCTGTCCTCAAAAATGCGGATGAAGACGCATTAATCAGCTTCTGCCAGAACCAGAACGAACAGGCACTTGATATTCTTGAGAAAAAATTATATGCCATGAAAGGATTTTAAATAACCTGTCCCATAGATCATCTGCGTGGTAATTTGAACAGTTACAGATATTTATTCATTCTCCTCGTCAAGATCAACAAGACGCAGACCTGCTGTATCGGTAACCGGAAGTGAAAATACAATCGTCTTTGCAGGAGTCTGCATTCCGGCCTGCTCCATAATCGCCTTCATAATGCTGTTCTTCTGATCCTTTTTGGTTACAATAAAGATCATGGCCTTTTCTGCGGCAATTGTCACACCCAGATACTTTTCCGCATATTCCATGCCGGTTCCCTTCGCATGAATCACCGTTCCACCATAGGCACCGGCACCGCGGGCTGCATCCATCACCATTTCCAAATTTCCCTGATCTGCAATTGCAACAATTAATTCATACGTGGTATCCTTCAATGTCGATTCCTCACTTTCCGGCAATTCCTGTCTATCGAGTAAAAACTGCAGTGTTCTTTTTCCTCCGATACTGCTTAACGGCACGAGAAAGGCTATTCCCTCTCCGGGCGCATCAATCTGAAGCTTCCGCTGCAGGTTCTTTTTCGTCAGCATCCAGTCATTCTGCTGCACGAAATTGAAGATCACCATCTTTTCCGAAGCTTCCAATCCCAGATAATCCAGAATATCTCCCCTCGCGGTTCCCTCTCCCAGAGTAATATACATGACCTCCAGCTTATCCTTCTTATATAAATCAATGTATTTCTTACTATTCTTACGATCAATGATCGTAGTCATAATATAAACGTCACTCATAGATTACCCTTTCTGATAACCGTTCCATCCCTCACAGTCACCATGCAAAATCCATAATTAAAGTTCGATGATATCCATATCCCCGGAGGCAAGAATGGCCACATCTGCACCAACTGCGGCACGCTTGTGTGCCTGGCTTTCCTTCACGCGGAATACCACACCAAGAATCTGGATCGTAATCAGCGGCGTCATCGCTACCATGGCAACCACACCGAATGCATCGGTCATGATATTGCCACCTGTAACCTCACATGCACCCATGGCAAGCGGAAGCAGGAAGGTTGCAGTCATCGGACCGGACGCCACCCCACCGGAGTCAAATGCAATCGCCGTAAAGATCTTCGGCACAAAGAACGTAAGCAACAGCGCAATTACATATCCAGGAATAATGAACCACATAATCGGAATGCCTGTAAGCACTCGCAGCATCGCCATTCCGATGGATACCGATACACCGATGGATAAGCTCGTTCCCATTGCTTTGGCACTGATCGCCCCTGAGGTAATCTCTTCAACCTGCTTCGTCAGCACAAATACCGCAGGCTCTGCCTTAACAATAAAATAACCGATCAGCATACCAATCGGAATCAGTATGTAACGATACGGCAGGCCCGCTATCGTCTGTCCCAGATAATTACCTGCCGGCATAAATCCGACATTTACACCTGTAAGAAAAAGTACAAGACCTGCATAAGTATATAAAAGACCCACAATAATCTTAACCAGAAGCCGCTTCTTTATATCCTTTGAAATCAACTGGAATAAAAAGAAGAAAATAATGATGGGGAGAAGGGAAACCGCAATCTCCTTCATATATGCCGGAAATTCCTCCATAAAGGCATGCCACATCTGCACCGTATCATCCATAATCTGAATCGGTTCGGATGCAGTGCTCATGGCATTCACATCCGGCCGGTAAATCATACTTAGCACCAAAACCGCAAGAATCGGTCCGATGGAGCATAAGGCAACCAGACCAAAGCTGTCGTCTGCTGCCCGCTTATCGCTTCGGATTGCAGAAATACCGACACCAAGTGCCATAATAAACGGTACCGTCATCGGCCCTGTCGTAACACCGCCTGAATCGAACGCCACCGCAAGGAAATCTCCCGGGACAAAGTAAGCCAACGTAAATACAACCGCATAAAATACCAGCAGCATATGGGATAACTGGATTCCAAACAGCATACGTACAAGAGCAAGCACCAGGAAAAAGCCCACACCAACAGCCACAGTAAGAATCAGCACCATATTGGGAATCGAGGGAACCTGACCGGCAAGCACCTGAAGATCCGGTTCGGAAATCGTAATCATCACACCCAGCAGGAAGCTTAATGCAATCATTATGAAGATATTCTTCGATTTCGTCATTGTCGTACCGACACGTTCGCCCATCGGAGTCATGGAAATATCCACACCAACGTTAAAAAGCAGCATTCCCATAATCAGCAAAACACCGCCCACTAGAAACATTAAGATAATACTGGGTGAAATCGGCGCAATGGTGAAACATAGCACAAGCACAATGGCTATGATCGGAAGTACTGCTTTTAAGGTTTCTTTAAATTTTTCACGGAGATTCGAGGGAAGAAATTTCAACAATATATCGCCTTTCGTAACTGTTCTATTCCTCATTCAGCAACCGGGGCTTCAAGCACACAGAACCGTTATTCGCCTTTCTTATAGAATAATCTGTCAATTTCCCGTTTCATAAGAATAAGTATAGATATCTTAACACAGATACCTTTTTTTATCAATAATTCCAAAATAAATTTAATATAAATTTACTTATTATTTACGTTATTTTAATATTCGCCATAACCTCATATTATAGCAATGAATATTTTTAAAAATATTCATTGCTATTTAAGTTAGTGTATGCTAACATGTAGTTGTTGAAAGTAAATTTATAAAAATCACAAAGAAAAGGATATTCACCTGCAATGGCAAAAGCATTCAGCGAAGAAGAAAAAGAACAAATCAAAATCCGTATCATGGAAACAGCTCTCGATCTGTTCCATGATAAAGGAACAAAATCCTTAAGCATCCAGGAATTAACAAAACGTGTCGGTATTGCACAGGGAAGCTTTTATAACTTCTGGAAAGATAAGGACGCACTGGTTTTGGACGTGATGCATTTCCGTGCACAGCAAAAGCTCGATCTCTTAGAGCAGTGTTTCCCGGAATCTTTGTCAGATCCTGTCGGTTTTTTATCGGAAATCATCTATGTGAATTCCATGGATCTCATGCATAAAGCGCAGAACCAGCCGGTTTACTCCCAGAGCTTTGCTATTCTTTCAAGAGCCGATCTGGACACTGAAAACCGGGTCGGAGCGGTTTACCGGTCTTTTCTTAATAAGCTTGCTTCTTATTGGAAGGAACACCATGCAGTGGAGAATGTGGATATAGAAGGTCTTATTAATGTATTTACCGGAAGCTTTGTCCTGTTTTCCAACTCCGTACAGTTTGATCCGGAGTATTTCGACCTGCTATTGAAAGGTTTTATTGAAGATAATGCAAGAAAATTTATAACACTTTAGCCAGCTTGTGCAATCCGGCAGCTTATGAATGGCATGGCTGAACTATTATGACAAAATATAAATCATGGTAACTATTCAGGAAAGGAAACCAAATATGAATACCAAAATGACTCTCGATTTCAAGGAAATTAAAAAAAATGACATTTTAACCGCCGGTGGAAAAGGTGCGAATCTTGGAGAAATGACTGCCGCCAAAATCACGGTTCCGGGTGGTTTCGTTGTAACCGCCGAAGCCTACCGGGCCTTCCTTAAAGAAAATCATCTGGATGAAATCTTCCGAAAGGAGCTGACTGCTGCCGGCACGGAAGAAGCAAAGCTCCTGGAGGCTGCTGCCAAATTACGGAATCTGATAATGCAGGGAAAGCTTCCGGAAGAGGTGGAAACAGCCATTCGCGAGAAATACCAGCAGCTCGGGGAACACGCACGTGTCGCTGTCCGTTCTTCCGCAACTGCTGAAGATCTGCCGGATGCAAGCTTTGCCGGACAGCAGGAAACCTACTTAAATGTCCGCGGTATCGATGAGGTTCTTGCCAGAGTAAAAAGCTGCTATGCTTCCCTTTGGGGCAACCGTGCCGTCTGCTACCGCTGCAATCAGGGTTACGATCAGCTTTCCGTTGCTCTTGCCGTTGTCATTCAGGAAATGGTGGAAAGTGAGAAGTCCGGTGTTCTCTTCACTGTAAATCCGATCACACACAATACCGAAGAAATGCAGATCAATGCAAGCTACGGACTCGGTGAAAGTGTCGTAAGCGGACGGGTTACCGCTGACAGCTACTTATGTGACAAAAAAGGAAATCTCAAATCCTGCCAGATCGGCTCCAAACAGACACAGATCATCTACGCTGATGAAACTGGCGCAGATACCAGAGAAATCCCTGTTTCCACAAAGATGCAGCAGGAACGCTGTCTGAGCAGGCAGGAAATTGCAGCTCTCTGTGCCGAAGCTGTCCGCGTGGAAAACCATTATGGTCAGCCCATGGACATTGAATGGGGAATCAGCAACGGATTCGTGTACATCTTACAGGCACGTGCCATTACCACCCTTAAGATGGATCATTCCGAAGAGAACCGACAGGTTGCCGAATACATAAAGGACAGCACCATCAAGGGAAAAGAAAAGGAAAACATGGCATTCCAGTTAGAGAAAATGCCTTATGCCTATCGCCCACTTGATTATGATTACATGCTGACCATTAATCATCAGAAAGCAAAAATCTTTGGAGAAAACGGTCTCATACTTACTACCGATCCACAGATGGACGATGACGGCATCCAGACACTTCCCACCTCAAAGATCGGACTCAACAGGAACATTTTCAAGCTCCCAGGCACCTTAAAAATGCTGAAAAATTTTGACCTTTGTGCAAAGAAATGCCATGCCTTTATGCCGGAATACGAATCTGAAATAGCTGGAATCCGGGAAATGGATTTTCGGAACAAGTCTCTGAAAGAATGTGGTGAATTTATTACTTACAGCCTGGAATTGCTAGGCCGCCTGACCTATGACCGGTTTAAATATGCTCTTTTCCCGTCTGTTCTCGCCAGTGATCTCGAAAAGACGGTACAAAGGATAGATCCGAAATATACCAAATACGATTTATTCTGGGGCTTAAATAATAAAACTGCTGAAATAACCAGAGATATTGCTGCTCTTGCCGCAGAAATTATAACAAACAAAAAGCTGTCTGAAGAAGTCTTAGCAGGAACAAAGTATGTGGATCTCTGTCAGAAGTTTCCTTATATTAAAGATCGTTTCGATGCCTATTTACAAAAGAACGGCTACAAATCCGACTACAACTGCTACTGTGTGCACGCACAGACCCTGCTGGAAGATCCTGACCGCTTAATCCATATTTTGCAGCCGTTAATTGCCGATCAGAAACCGTCCCAGGTAAAAGAAGAAGACAATAAGGACTTTTCCTTATTAATGAATCAGTTGAAGGAAATTTATGGGGACAAATATCCGGCACTGGAAAAGAAAATTGAAGATTTCCGATATTTCCACATTGTGAGAGAGGAAAGTCAGTATTTATGGGAGACCATTTTCTGCTGTGTCCGCCGCTGCCTGAAACGTACCAATCAGCTATTACTGGGCAGCGAAGACTTTGAAAGCGGCATTGCAAACCTGTTTGCAGAAGAGCTTATTGAAACCTGTAAGCGTGGCTCTTTATCCGAAAGTGACAAGGAAAAGATCAGACGCCGTGACAGCAAACATGAGCTTTCCCAGAAAGTATGGGATGCTTCCAAGCTTCTGGTATTTGACTCCAATGGCGATGTATTAAAGGGTGTCAGCGGAAGCGCCGGAGTTGCCGTCGGAAAGGTCTGCCTGATCCATGGGCCGGAAGAATTTCATAAGATGCATAAGGGAGATATTCTGGTCTGCCATCTGACCGATCCCGAATGGACTCCTTTATTCGGACTGGCCAGTGCTGTCGTTGCAGATACCGGCTCTGCCTTAAGCCATGCTGCCATTGTTGCAAGAGAATACGGCATTCCTGCCGTTCTCGGTGTTGGTTTTGCCACAACGAAGTTTCAGGATGGCGATACCATTAAGGTAGACGGCGATCACGGAGAAGTAAGCTCCTGCTGATTTCTGACAGACAGTCATATTCTGAAGAAGAAAGTTCTTCCACAGATCAATATGAAGATGTCGGGGTCAAAAGCCCCCAACTTTTATGCTCATATCGGGGCGGGTCAAAAGGTCTTTCACCCACTTATGAGCAAGCTCATGTGGGCTTAGACCTTTTGACCCTGGTATCATATAAAAAATAGAAACAGAAAACAGATTCATAAAATCAATTTTAATAAAGCAGAAAGTAATATGGTGATTTTTCCTATGGAAAAGGAAAAAAAGAAATCAAGAAGAGAACGTATCCTCACAGAACCGATCCTGCCCCTGCTGATTAAAACAGCTATTCCGACCATTATCGGTATGCTGATCAATATGATCTACAACCTGACGGATACCTTCTTTATCGGACAACTGAATAATAAGAGCATGACGGCTGCGATCGGTATTGTTTTCAGCTTTGTAAGCTTTATACAGGCCATCGGCTTCTGGTTCGGATACGGAAGCGGCAATTCCATGTCCCGGAAACTTGGAGAAAAGGAGGATGAGGAAGCAAAGATTTTATCCTCATCGGGAATTGTAATGGCACTTGGAGCCGGCATTGTGCTGATGGTTCTTTTATCCTTCTTTGTCGAACCGCTGGCCAGTCTGCTTGGCGGAAACGCTTCTGCGCAGCTCCTTAGCTTTACAACCGAATACTTAAGAATCATCATTTTCAGCATCCCGTTCAGTCTTTTCGCACTCACTGTTTATAACCAGCTCCGGTTGTGTGGCAACGTGAAAGACGGTATGATCGGTCTGCTCGTTGGTATGTTAAGCAATATGATTCTTGACCCCATTCTGATCTTTGGGTTCAAAATGGGATTTATCGGCGCTGGTTGGGCCACACTTGCCGGACAGGTCATTGGCTCCATTACGTTATTTATATTATCCCGGACGCATGGCAATATTCCTGTAAGCCTCCGGGCAGCGCGCTTTACAAAAGATCGGATTTATCATGTTTTAGCAGGCGGTGCTCCCAACTTTTCCCGGCAGGGCATTACCAGTATCGCCAGTGTGCTTCTGAATATCGTTGCCGCCCGGTACGGAGAAGCCACGATTGCCGCTCTCACGGTAAGCTCCCGGATTGCCGCCCTCGCCTACATGGTCATGATTGGCTGGGGACAGGGCTTTCAGCCCATCTGTGCCATGAATTATGGTGCGAAGCAGTATGACAGAGTGAAACATGCCTTGAAGCTTACGCTTTCTATTGGGACCATTTTCTTAATTTTTGCTACGGCACTGCTCGCTGTTTTCGCATCATCCGTCACAGCAGTTTTAAGCAGGGATCCGGAAGTTATCCGGCTCGGAACACAGATTCTGCGCATCCAGTGTGCCACTTTACCATTTATGGGATTTTATGCTGTCAGCAGTATGTACATGCAGAACATCGGACAATACTCCCGTGCTTTATGGATTTCCATTGCACGGCAGGGCTTCTTCTACATTCCGCTGCTGTTTCTTCTGCCTGCCATCGGCGGTCAGTTGGGATTATTCTGGGTACAGCCTGCGGCAGATTTCCTGTCCGTTATTTTTGCAGGTGCCATTCTGTGGCGTTATCACCTATATACAAAAACGAGTAACAGCACCTGAAATTTCCAGTTGTTGTTACTCATTTTGATTCATTGAATTCATCCATTTAATTCTTAAAATTACTATCAGTACTTAGAAAACTCCAGAATTTTCTTTGCATTAGCAATTCTGTCCTGAGTGGGCGGTTCTACTCCTTCCAGCTTATAGGGTATGCCAAGCTCCTTCCACTTATATTCTCCCAGTGTATGATAAGGAAGTACTTCTACCTTCATCACGGTATCCAGTGTATCAATAAACTCGCGCGTTTTCTTCAGATATTCATCTTTATCTGTGATACCGGGAACCAGGACATGGCGGATCCACATCGGAATGCCCTGTTCAGAAAGATATCTCGCACAATCCAGAATATTCACATTCGTATGACCGGTAAGCTTCCTGTGCTCTTCATCATCAATATGCTTGATGTCCAGCATTACCAGATCCGTATACTTTAATAACTCATTGAACTTGGAAAAGAAAGGCTCTTCCCTGGTAAAAGGCTGTGCGGAAGTATCCAGATTGGTATTAATTCCTCTCTCATGCGCCTTTTTGAAAAGATCAATCAGGAAATCAATCTGCAGTAATGCCTCTCCACCACTGACGGTAATTCCACCCTGCTTGCCCCAATAGCTGCGGAAACGTTCTGCTTTATCCAAAAGTTCATCCGCAGTCTGCAAATTATCCGTCTCCGGATTCCAGGTATCCACATTATGACAGTACTGGCAGCGCATATTACATCCTTTCAGGAAGATAAGATAACGGATCCCCGGTCCATCAACTGCTCCAAAGGATTCTAATGAGTGAATTCTACCTTTAATCATCGTAATAATCTCCATTCTCTGCCACGCTGGCAGCTGCGGGGTTAAATTTATTGTGACTGTTCGATAACAGTTCATGTTTATAGTATGAACTGTTTATATGTATTATAGTCTTATTTATTGAGGTTTGTTCTCATTAAGTGTCCAGGTATGGTTCGCACTAAATTCAATCTTCGCCTACGGCTCGATTTCTTTTAAATGCTCTACTCTGCCTGCTACACTAAATAGGGGTCGGACAACTGCCCGACCCCAAATTACATCAATGATCTTTAAAACCTGTTAAGATTAAAGGCTCTTATGGCAGGTTCTTGCGATAACATCATCCTGCTGTTCCTTGGTCAGGCTGATGAACTTAACAGCGTAACCAGATACACGGATGGTGAAGTTAGCGTATTCAGGCTTCTCAGGATGTGCCTGTGCATCTAACAGCTTCTCGGTACCGAATACGTTAACGTTAAGGTGATGAGCACCACGATCAAAGTATCCATCGAGAACGCCAGCCAGAGTATTCTTCTGCTCATCAAGGTCATGTCCAAGAGCGGAAGGAGCCATGGTCTGTGTATTGGAAATACCATCCAGAGCATACTCATAAGGCAGCTTAGCTACGGAGTTCAGGGAAGCAAGCAGACCGCTCTGCTCAGCACCGTAAGACGGTGAAGCACCAGGAGCGAAAGGCTTGTAAGCTTCTCTACCATCCGGAAGAGCACCGGTAGCCTTACCATATACTACGTTAGAAGTAATGGTTAAGATAGAGGTTGTAGGCTCGGAATTTCTGTAAGTCTGGTTCTTCTTGATCTTCTCCATGAAGGTCTTAAGAAGCCATACAGCGAATTCATCAGCTCTCGGATCATCGTTACCATATTTAGGGAATTCGCCTTCGGTCTTGAAGTCGATTGCGCAACCCTGATCATCACGGATAACCTTAACCTTAGCATACTTAATAGCGGACAGGGAGTCTGCTACGTGGGACAGACCTGCAATACCGGTAGCGAATGTTCTTCTTACGTCAGTATCAATCAGAGCCATCTCAGCTGCTTCATAGTAGTACTTATCATGCATATAGTGAATCAGGTTCAGGATGTTTACATACAGAGCTGCACACCAGTCAAGCATGATATCGTATTTATGCATAACTTCGTCGAAGTCAAGATATTCGGAAGTAATCGGTGCGATTTCAGGACCACACTGCATATGCTTGCCTTCCTTATCAAGATGCTTCTCATCCTTACCACCGTTGATAGCGTAAAGTAAGCACTTAGCAAGGTTAGCACGAGCACCGAAGAACTGGATTTCCTTACCAGTCTGTGTAGCGGATACACAACAGCAGATGCTGTAGTCATCGCCCCAGATCGGCTTCATAACATCATCGTTCTCATACTGGATGGAAGATGTAGTTACGGAAATCTTAGCTGCATACTTCTTGAAGTTCTCAGGAAGATCGCTAGAGTAAAGAACAGTTAAGTTCGGCTCAGGGCTCGGTCCCATGTTCTCAAGAGTATGAAGGAAACGATAGTCGTTCTTGGTAACCATATGACGGCCATCCATTCCGATACCAGCAACTTCCAAAGTAGCCCATACCGGATCACCGGAGAACAGCTGGTTATAGGAAGGAATACGGGCGAACTTAACCATACGGAACTTCATGGTCATATGATCGATTAATTCCTGAGCTTCCTTCTCGGTTAAGGTACCTTCCTTAAGGTCTCTTTCAATATAAATATCAAGGAATGTAGAAATACGTCCTACGGACATAGCTGCACCATTCTGGGTCTTGATTGCTGCAAGGTATCCGAAGTATAACCACTGTACAGCTTCCTTAGCGTTTGTAGCAGGACCGGAAATATCATAGCCGTAAATCTTAGCCATTTCCTTCATTCCCTTAAGAGCCTTGATCTGATCAGCGATTTCTTCTCTTAAACGGATAATGTCTTCTGTCATTGTTCCGTTACCGCAGTTCTTCTTGTCTTCTGTCTTCTTCTGGATCAGGAAATCGATACCGTAAAGAGCAACTCTTCTGTAGTCACCTACGATACGTCCACGTCCATAAGTATCAGGAAGTCCTGTTACGATATGAGTATGACGTGCAACCTTCATCTCATCAGTATATGCATCAAACACTGCCTGATTGTGTGTCTTATGATAATCGTTGAAGATCTTGTGGAACTTGGGATTAACTTCATAACCATAAGTGCTTGCAGCTTCTTCTGCCATCTTAATACCGCCGTAAGGCATGAATGCTCTCTTTAACGGCTTGTCTGTCTGAAGACCAACGATCTGTTCAAGATCCTTCATAGACTCATCAATATAACCAGGTCCATAAGCTGTCAGACTGGAAACAACCTCTGTTTCACACTCTAAAACACCATCATGTTCACGTTCTTCCTTCTGTAACTCCTGAAGTCTTCCCCAAAGCTTATCCGTTGCTTCGGTAGATCCCTCCAGAAAGCTCTCATCACCATCATAAGGTGTGTAGTTTCTCTGAATGAAATTACGCACATTCACGTCTACATCCCAATGGCCGTCTTTCACAAATCCTCTCCATGCTTCTGCCATGAAAATATACCTCCTTCTGAAATTTACAATAATATTATCAACAGGGAACTTTATAAATGGTCCACCTGCTGTTGTTTACGATAAAAGTTTACTACTTATAATGGCTTAGTGTCAACCATTTTGCTCAATGCACGTAATTTTGTACATGTGTCATGGCTATCTCTTAATATGTTTCTGACACTTTTCCACATATCTGTAAAAAGACTCCTATACGCTCCATCCATTATTTATTCTGAAATGGCCAGTTTTTCAAACTGCGGACGAACCTTGCGGAATACTTCCATCAGTCTGGGAGAAAACACACCACAATCCCATTGACAATCATGTGAAACGCTTCCGCGGGAGAATTTATTGAGAAGGATATCTATCATGGATTTTATGAATGAATTTTATATGTGCATTAATTACGAACGCCCATGCTTTATAGTATAATTTAAACATAATTGTGTAAGGGTCAAATGCCATAAGCAAATTGGCTTACAGCTTGTAAGCCAATTTACTCAGATAATTCATTTTCGATTTCTTCCACTTTCGGCAGGCTGCTTTTAAATTCTTCACGAAGTACCTTTGTCAGTTCGTATGATGCAATCCCAATTGGCTGTGAAATGTCATCCAGTGCATATTCTGCAACTACATCATCCTTGTTTTTGCAAATAAGTAAACCAATTTTCTTATCCCTTCACAATGTCATACAGATTTTTCTGCATTTTATTCTCAAAATACCGCTTCAATTCCACAGTTTTGTCCCACATTTCCTGTGGATAATATCCATATCGGCTCTTAACATCCTCCATCCGCTCCTCCAACGACACAATTCCATCTGCTCCTGCAATTGCATCACATAGCTGAATGAGGTAATCATAATCATCAAACTGTGTCTTTTGAAGCAATAAAACTAATTCCTCCTGCTTTTCTTTTGAAATATCAAACTTACCCAAATAGTTTTCAATTTTCCCATGTACAAAAGAATGCGTAAGCGCAATTTTTGCCGCTTCTTGATAGCCAAGCTCCAGCAAATAATGATACCCATTATATACATGCGCTAATTGGGCCACACCAAAACGTCTGCCTATATCATGAAGCAATCCGAAAACATACGCCTTTTCTGGGTCAAGTCCTTCACACTCCAGTACAATTTTTTTGCTGCCTCCGCTGTAAACTCACAGTGCTGCTCCCATTGACCGGGATTGCAGGAAGCCACCTCTTTTAACAACATTTTCGCAATCGGTGCAGATATTGTTTTCCCGTTCTCTTTCAAATACCTAAATAACTCCGGCGTAATTGCAGGATAAGTGAGTTGATCCGGCAAACTGTCAAATGTCTTTACCTCTGCCATCTCGCTTTCGGGAATAGCCCCCAGTTTATGAATGACCGCTTTAAATATCATACCATTTGCACCAGTCCCCTCACTGTCTCCAGCCCAGTAATCACATAACGGTGCAATATAATAATCCGTAGCACCGGACTCCTCATAAAGTTCGCGTTTTGCTGCCTCCAAAGGTGTTTCTCCTTTTTCGATATGCCCTCCCTGCGTTTCCCAGGTGGTTCTCATTTTGTGTCTGCTTAAAAGAATTTTCCCTCTATACCGGGAACAAATTACAACATATTTATATGTCTGCAGTTCTCCAATGGGATATATTTTAGTTATCATAACCTTCTCCTCATTTCTGGACTGGTTTTGATCTAGCTTTTTTAATTCTCCTGGTGACATAATCTTAGCAAAGCCCATATACTTATATCATATTTCTTAGCCCTGCGCTCATCTTCCTCTGATACGTATATTGTCTCTTCATTCTTAAAGCGATCTGCATAGAATTTGTTTTTCATTACTTGTATATTCCATGCTCATATGCTCCTTGATTTAATTAGTAAGTGCCACTTTATTCTTCTTCAGAAACCGTTCCGGCCAATTCGATGTATTCCTTCAATTTTTTCTGCAACAGTTTCTTATCAATCAATTTCAGATTATATTCAGAAACCATCGTTGGTGATAAACTACGACTGAGAGCAAATTCTACAACCTCATCGTCCTTGCTTGCACAGAGAATAACACCAACGCTCGGATTTTCATTGTCTTTTTTAACTTCACGGTCAAGAACTTCAAGATAAAGATTTATCTTGCCAACATACTCTGGTTTGAATTCTCCAATTTTCAGTTCAAAAGCCACAAGGCATGAAAGACCTCTGTGGTAAAACAGCAGATCCATATTATTCTGTTTTCGGAATAAAATAGATTATTCCGATTCCCGATTTATTCCGATTTTACCATATGCCATCCTGAAATCATAGGTGTTTTTCAGGATGGCTTTTCCACTTCAATCGGAATAATTCTTCAATAACCTTTGCACAGCCGGGCGATGATATCATTATCACCCTCCCAAAATCCTTTTTCTTCATAATTCGGAAGTGCTACAGTGTCACCTTTAGCTTTTTCAATCGCCTCCCGTTTCATTTCCGTATCTGCAAATGCATAGATCAGTGTTGTTTCAGGATCTTCATGTCCAAGAAATTCAGCAAGTAATGCTAATGGCATTCCTGCACGATAAAGATGCATTGCCCGTGACCTGCGAATCATATGGGGATGAATTCGTTCTGGAATTTCACAGTTCTTTTTCCTTGCTTCAGAAGCATACTTTTTCAGAAATCGGGCAACATTATCGTCTGACATAAAAGTCTTTTCTTGCCTGTGTGTTGTATAAAAGAGTGGGTCAGATTTTCTGCCGTCTGCATGAAATCTCCGGCTATATTTCTTAAACAATGCCGTAGTCTCTTTTGAAACAGGGACAAGCCTTGGCTTGGAACCTTTTCCAAAAAGGTAGACCGTATTGTTTTCTGCATGGAAATCCTCATACCTCATTCCCAACATTTCACAGTCCCGTGCGGCTGTATCGTACATCAATGCCATGAAAAACTGATCTCGCAATCCCTGTTTTTTCCGGATATCTGGAGTTGCAAGCAACTCCCGCATCCCATCTTGGCTGATAAACTCCATTACATGGCTCTTATTCACGTCTTTTTTTAATGGTATTCCGTCCAACTCCGAAGCATATGCATAAAGGGTTGGCTCCATGCATGCCGCATAATGAAGAAAAGAACGGATACAGCTAAGGCGTTGGTTCCTTGTGGACGGTTTCCAGCCTCTTTCATTTTCCATTGCATCTAAGAAACTTACTACTGTATCGGAATCAATATCGCAAAATCCTAATGCTTCCAGCCGTATCCCCTTTTTATCAGAAAGGTATCTTAGGAAAAGATTCCATGTGTCTTGACAGGCGGTGATTGTGTGTTGGCTTGCGTTCCTTTGTTTTGGAAGGAATACAGTAAAATATAATTTCATGTGCATCCACAGGGTTTTCTGACTATTCTTCATTAGGCACCTCCGGGATGATCCCAGTGTTATCCATGAAGTCCATCACCGCCAGTTTCTCTGGCAGGAGATGGACGTAGTAATAACTGCTGTGAAAGCTTGCATGCCCCATATAGGTACTCAGGTAAGGAAGATATGCTTCAAAATCCTTTCCTTCCCTTGCCCAGCGCAAAAGTGTGCGAGTTGCAAAATTATGCCGAAGGTCATATGGAACACACGCCTTTGATGTTTCTTTATTCCCTGACAGTTCCCAACATTTATGAAATGCTGCCGTTAGCCATCCATGTGTATATGCCGATCCATTTTTAGAAGAGAAAAAGTAAATGCGTCCAGGGCATATCTTTTGTGCTATGGCATCATATCTTTTACACAATGTCACTATTTCAGGATTGACTGGAAGACAGCGGTCTTTACACCATTTGGATTCCGATATGTAGATAGTACCTTTTCCAAAATCAAAATCCGCCCGTTTTAGCAGACGCACTTCCTGGGGGCGTAACCCGCATGCGTATTGCAGTCGAAAAATAACAGGGATGATGTATTCCAATAGAGGGCTGTTGCCACGGTGCGGATAATGGTCAGTAGCATCAAAAAAATGTTCCAGTTCTTCATCAGTAAAAAGATACGGGAGGTCAGCTTTCTGTGACACAAACATTTCTGTAGGAAGAACATAAGCCTCTTTACCGATTGCGGTAAGGTACTTCCCGAAGTTTCGTATGGTATTTGCCCGGTATGCGCTTTTCCCGTTTCCTTTCGCTACCTGACACCATCCAAAAACAATTTCTTTTGTGAGTGTTACTGCATCAGGATAGTGCTTCATGCAGTAACGGTCAAAGTTTTGCAGATTCCACTCATAACTGGCAGCCTTATGTCCCAACGCTGTTTTGTAAGCAACCATTTCCCTAATATCATCGGCAAAGTAACTATGAAAGGTTCTACTCATACAAGTCCCTCCTTTCTGCAAGGGTACTTGCTCAAATCCATACAGCAGGCCAGGAGCTTCTCATCATGAAGATACAAATATCGTTTTGTTGAATCAAGGTTGGTATGTCCCAGTATTTGGGAAACCGTTGTAAGAGGAATATCTGCTCTTATCAGGCGCGTCCCCATCGTCCTGCGAAAAGCGTGGAAACTTTTCCCATCTCCGGACTCGTGACGAAACCCTTCAGACTGATACAGTAACATGATGTTTGCCGCAGGCGTTCGTGAATTTAACCTGTCAAAAGGACGTCTCAGCCGTAGGAACACATAGGGAACTTCTGTTTTTGGTCTTGCAGTTAATATATATTCGGCTACTGCATTCCCAGCTTCCACTGTCAGGGGAAGTTTCAATGCTGTCCCAGTTTTTTCTTGCTGGACTGAAATTTCTTTTTTTCTCCAGTCAATTTCAGACAGTTTCAGGCTGGCAATATCTGACCAACGCAGCCCTGTATCCAAAGCCAGTCGCATGATAGCATAGTCTCGCTTTCCCCGAGGACTGCTTAGGTCAACTTTGTCAAAAATGGCCTGTATTTCTGAATCCTCCAGGCAAGGCAGCACTTTCTTTCTAGCAGGAACCGGATTTGTAAGGAAAAGGTCCGCATTGATATCTGTCAGGGCATTATCACGCAAGTAATGCAGAAATTTTTTAACTGGCCATGTAAGGTTGATCTTGTGGCTGATATGTTTTGGAGATTCTCGGCTGATAAATCCTCTGACATGTGAGATATCCAAAGCAGAAATGTCAGTACAGCCTGACTCTACAAGAAAAGAAAGGAATTTCCGTGACATCTGAATAATGAGACGGATAGAACCAGGAGCCAGCGTGTCAGACAGAAAGGTTTCATAGTTTTCTAAAATCACTTCATATGATTCCGGTAGAACCCGATCATTATAAGTCCGACGTTTCCAGCAAATGGTTCCAGAAGAAAAATAATCTGCCAGTGCAAAAGCCGCTTTTCGCATGATAAGCGCATATGTATTACAGATTTCTCCCATCTGTACACGCTTTTCTTGAGCTGTACAAAAACTGTTGGCATCAGAGTGTGAAAAAGAAATCAGGGAATTTTCAGAGCAATATCTGAGAACCTCTTGGTAACAGAAACCATAGTACTTCACTGTATTATCTGACAGAGGAATATCTTCAAGAAAATGCAGTATTTCATCTACGGCATAGGTAATGGTGATACTCATAGTAGACCTCCTTATATTTTGATATTTCTATCAAAACACAGAAGATATGTTATCTCCAATACATTTAATAATTATTCCGATTTATTTAGAAAAATATGTTGGTTGAAGTTGCTTTCTATGGTAAAATCGGAATAAATCGGGAATCGGAATAATCAATATAATAATCGTGCTTTCCGACTTGTACACGATACTCCTCACCGATGAAAGTGAAGTCCTTTCCAATCTCAAGAATGAAATCCTTTAGATTTTGAATAATAGACTTCTGCAAATCCCGTTCAGATACTGTTTCCGGCACATCCAAGAAATCAAGCACATAATTGTCAAGGAAAACATTCCCCGTTGCTCTTTTGGATTCTTCGATAGCAGGAGTCAATGGTTTCTGCGACAGCATATATCTCTCATAGTACCCACTATCTATCTGGCGTGCTAATTCTCTTGCACTATACTTTTCTTTTACACACATACTCATATAAAATATGCGTTCTTCCATTGTTTTACAAGCCGACATTATTTTCAAATGATTTGACCAGTTCAATTGTGTCAACAGCGTTGACACTTTTTCGTTGTCCTTGTAAAGTTCATAAAACTGTTTCATTCTATAAAGTCCACGACGATTAAATCCTTTCAGTTCAGGATAATTCGTTGCAAAGAAATCAGCCAGTTTCTGCACAAATGCATCACCATATTCAGCATTTTCAGACTGCACACTAATATATTCACCTATATCACGGTACATTAAAATCAGTTCCTCATTCACTTTGCGGTATGCACGTTCTTTAGCAGACTCAATAATATCAACAATTTTTTTAAATTGTTCACCATAAGGTATCAAATCACTCATAATGTATTCCTTTCCGAATAATTATTTTTGACTTTAATCTCGTTTCACATAAGTCAGTTCAATATCATAACCCAAAGCCTCCAACATCTGCACGAAGGTCTTATTCACAACACTGTCCTGCTTTTTGATGATGCGATTAACATACTGACCTGTAGTTCCGATTGTTTCCGCAATCCGTGCTTGGGTTGTTCCGTTCTCTATGCACTTTACTTTTACATCTACTTCAATATTGTTTTTAATCATATATTTGCCGCTCCCATTCGAAACCATTGTTAGTTCTAACACAAACAAGATAATTTATTATAACATGCAATTCGCAAAAATACAAACCTGGCACGGTTTTGCTCTGTAAATTACTTTTGGCTTTCATCAATTATTTCTTTTGTTCGTTGTAAAATAGACAGTTCTCTGTTTGCTACAAGTGTTCCTAACCTTGTATTTGCCCTATTTTCATATTCTCGAACAGCTTCGTCATATAGCCTTCTTAATTGTATTTTATGTATAAGCAATCTGTTCCGGTGTGAGCTTTGGTGGAATCAAATTTTCCTTCACCGCATCCGTGTGAATACGATAGTTCACCTTTGATAAAGCTCTGTTCAAGTTCCAGTCCAATGAAAGTCGACTATTTTCATCTTGTTTTAACCTGC
>ERZ1026772.712-NODE-712-length-22123-cov-7.059181_pt1 | contig 22123 bp, 12 predicted proteins | sample MGYA00380124_ERZ1026772 | MGnify/ENA primary metagenome ERZ1026772 (study PRJEB33269, sample SAMEA4719760) | human gut metagenome | biome: human-associated habitat; feature: organic feature; material: feces | place: Cameroon | collected 2013-10 ...
TCGCCAGCCACTCGGAACAACACCGACAAAGCCCGAAACTGCAAGTCTTTCGACGTCGCCGCCAGCGCCGCCGTTGCCCGCCCGATTTGATGCGGCGACGACTGTTCGACGATTTGCCCCATCTTTTCGACGACCGTTTTGTCGAGTTTATGGCCACTTAGAGGCAATAGCGCTTCGAGCGCTGCATTGACCGAAACGTCATCGCTCGATTCGAGTTCCTTGGCAATGCGCTTTTCGGCACCTGCGAACCCATTGGCAATCATTCCGCGCATCACACCGCTTCGAACGAACCCCGCCCCCGTTCGCAAATCGACCTCGATCGCCTGCATCACCGATTTATCGCGCTTCGACACGCGCCCGCGAAACGATTTCATCGAGGCATATTCGTCGCCGATTTGAACCAAACTCCCCTCGGGCGCGTCGAACTTCGGGTCGAGCGCTTGCCAAAGCGGCACGACGGCCACGTAATGTGGCAATTGCCCTTGCCCCGAATCGACGCTCGACGCTCGACACGAAAACTTCGGCAACTTAAACCCATGATGCAAAAAACTCTCGGCAATCTCTGCCGATATAATCGCACTATAACTGCATTTCGTTTCGTCGATCGATACGGCATTCTTCTTCTCGTCGTATTGCGTTGCGCCATACGTCGGGAGCTTCCGACGACGCAATGTATCGAATATCTGAGCCGGCGCAACAGGCGCAACGTCGACGACTTGGGGCATGAGCATATACGAAGAATTCGACGCCGATGTGCGCATATAACTATATACCACCACTTCCTCGGCCTTGGCATTGCCCACGGCGATAGATGCGCACAGCGCCATCAAAACTCCTGCTAACGCCGTCCAATACCGCTTATCACTCTTCGTCATCATTTGCACTCTCCATCGACAGCTTGCCACATTTCGTGCAAAGCCATCAATCGTGCAACCGCCGCCGTCCCATGCTTCGAAATCGATCGAACGACCTTTTCGAATGGCTTTTCGTGGCGCAATACCTCTGGCGTTTTGCTATAAAAAGTATCGGCATAAGTTATCAATTTTTCTTCGAGTGTGACGGGCAAAAAGTCGACCGCGGGCAAGGGCAACCCATGGCTGCGTATTTCTTCGGCAGTCAACCCCGACCCAATGTGAACTTCGCAAACGCGCGCATGCCGCGCATAGCGTTTGGCATCGATCGATCGCAGGTGCGCCGCTCCCAACACCCCATGCTGTAAATATGGCGCCGTGCCATGACAATAAATCCCCGGTGCATCGACGCCGATAATGCCATAATCATGCAACATCGACGCCTCGCGTAAAAACTCGTAATCGATGCTATCTCGGTATCGACTATGCAATGCTATTTCGACCGCTTTGTGCCACACGCAAATCGAATGGATCGACATTATTTCGAGACACCGAGCATCGACCGACGACTGCGGCGGCAATGGCAACGACATCACGGCAATACCCCGCACGCAAACGCGGCAATCAACGCCACGATAACCGCCACAGCCGCGACGATGGCGACGATCTTCCACTTCCACGGCTTGCGACAAGTCAGCGCTTCGCCTTTGGCTAGCGCAAATTCCCCCGAAACGCTGCTTGCAACGCTCTGCGCCTCGCCTCCCCGTTCTGCATCGACACGGCAATCTGCCTCGACCACACTCGACGATTCCAAGCTTTGCTCTCCAGCCGCCACACGATCCGATACCGCGGGCTCTGCAACAGCAGCAGGGCTTTCGTTTGTCGACGCCACGCGCGCCGCGTCGTCTTTGGGCAAATCGTCCGCTTTGCGCGGCTTGATCTTCGAAACGATTTCGCCCAATTCCGACGCCGGATTCCCGATCGATTCCAAAAATGCTCGCAAATCGTCGGCAAACGCTTGCGCCGTCTGATACCGCTTGGCACGGTCGCGCGCGAGCCCTTTCATGATGATCGCCTCGAGAGATTCGGGCACGAGCGGATTGATCGAACGAACCGATGGCACGATCGATTTGCGTACCAAATCGAGAATCTTCATCTCGACCGGATCGACGAAAAGCGGGCGCGACGTGAGCATTTCCCACAATACGATCCCTACGGCATAGATATCGCTGCGCAAATCGATGCTTTCGCCATACGCCGCCTCGGGCGATAAATAGCTAAATTTCCCCTTAATCAGACCTGGCACAGTCTTGGAAATCTGCGATTTCGATTTCACTAACCCAAAATCGGTGATCTTGACGTCGCCATTATAGCCCAACAATATATTCGGTGGACTCACGTCGCGATGTATCAAATTGAGCGGCTCGCCTTTTTCATTCGTATGGACATGCGCATATTGCAAGCCATCGAGCACGCAAATCGCAATTCGCACTGCCTCGTGTATCGGCAGTATGAAATTGTATTGATTGGCAAAACTCAAAACTTCGCGCAAATTCGTGCCATCGACAAATTCCATCGACATGAAAAGCGAATTGTCCATCATGCCGATTTGATCGACGCGAACGATATTCGGGTGTTTGAGCGTGAGACAAACGCCCGCCTCGTCGATAAACATCTTCACGAATTCTGCCTGCCCGACGAGCGATGGCAAAATGCGTTTAATCGCCAAAATCTCGCCGGTCTCGGTATTGCGTGCACGGAATATCTCCGCCATGCCACCGACATCGACGCGATTCAATATTTCAAATTGCGTCGCTTTTTCATGCATCTTGGCTTTCTCCTCGATGCGTCGCCGCAAGGGCTCGCAATAATTTATGGTGTAAATCGCCAAAGGCGCTTCCACTCATTCCCAAAACGACATCGCCCGATTTGAGCTCGTGCGACAAAACTTCGACGATATCGTCGACCGATGCGATGAGGCGAGCATGGACGCCACGCGCATTGAGATCGGCGGCAACGCGCGGTATGTCGATGAGCATTTCGGGCGGAAGATCGTCTTTTTTCCACGGGGCACTCAAGATGACTTCGTCGCATTCGGCGAGTGCTTCGGGGTATTCGTGCTGAAAAATGGCGCGTCGCGACGTGTTGCTTTTCATCTCAAAGATGCCCCAAATCCGGCGTTCTGGATATCGGGCACGAATCGCTCGCACCGTTTCGCGCACCGCCGTCGGATGATGCGCAAAATCATCGTAGACGTCGATTCCGTCAACCGCCCCAATCCATTCTTGGCGTTTTTTAACGCCTGCATATTGCGCAATACCCGCCAAAATCGCCGCGTCGTCGACGCCCAATTCGCGAGCCAAAATCGCCGCACACGTCAAATTATAAACGTTATGCCGCCCCGTCAAATGCGATTCGACATCGATCGGTTGGCACTGCGACGACACATCGACTATCGAAAAACTCACGCCGCCATCGTGAAACGACACCGACTGTGACACATACTTCGCTTTGCTGCCGTCTGCGCCATCGAGCGAATAGCCGATCGCCTTGCACGGCGCATGCGCTACAACTCGGCAAACGTTTGCCGAGTCGGCATTGTAGACGATGACGCCCGATTTTGGCATCGATTCGACGAGCGCCACGAACACCCCGATGATTTCTTCTAAATTCGCATAAATATCGGCATGGTCGAATTCTATGTTGTTTATCGCCAAATGCGTCGGTGCATAGTGCCAAAATTTCGGCACTTTATCGAACCACGCTGTATCGTATTCATCGCCCTCGACGACGAAATCATCGCCCCCCCCCAAATGGCCGCCACAGCCATAAGCGAGCACTTCGCCACCGATAAAAATCGACGGATCGCGTTGAGCAGACGCCAAAATCGACGCCACAATCGACGAAGTCGTCGTCTTGCCATGCGTTCCACTCACGACGATGCGATGCGCCTTGCGACTGAGGAAAAAGTGATACAACGTCTCGGGTTGCGAAAGCGTCGTAAAACCGCGATCCATCGCCGCGATGCACTCTTCATTCGTGCGCCGACAAACGTTCCCGACGACGACAATCGTATCGGCAGGATCGAGCCCATCGAGATGCGAGGGGCTCCACCCCGTCATCGTGCGAATGCCACTTTTTGCCAAAATATCGCTCATCGGCGGGTAAAACCCCGTGTCGCTTCCGCTCACCTCGTAACCGCGCTCACAGAGCAAAATCCCGAGCGCCCCCATGCCCGTGCCACAGCACCCAAGCAAGTGAAACCGCCGCGCATTTCCATTAAATTGCGGGCATTCCCGCTTCGCTTCCGCCGTCATTGAATCCTCCGTTTTCGCCTTTCAAGAGCCAACCATAGCACTGCGACGGCGCACGATACTGCGCCAGGAGCACCACCCGCGCCCACTTGCCCTCGGCACAGCGACGCACTACAAGTCGGGCAAAATTCCACGTTTTCGCCTTTATGGCAATGTTTTGAGATGCAAAAAATTTAATCCCCACCACTTGCCTCGCTATTTCGCGTGCTTAACGTGTCGCGCCGTTTGCGATACGCGATGGATCGCACTTTATTTAAGGAGATTGAACATGATGAAACCACTCAACGACAACGTGCTCGTCGAACGCATCGAACGCGACAGCGTCAGCAAAGGCGGCATTATCATCCCCGACACGGCAAAAGAAAAGCCCGCACAAGGCATCGTCGTCGCCGTCGGCCCTGGCAAACGCGACAAAGCCGGAAAACACATCGAAATCGACGCCAAATGCGGCGAAAAAGTCCTCTTTGGCAAGTATTCCGGAACCGAAGTCAAGCTCAACGGCAAGGAATACGTCATATTGCGCGCCGACGATATCTTGGCAGTCTTCGAAGACTAATGCCCCGAGGCGCGCTTTCTCCCCCTGCGCAAGGGAGCGGGCGCGAAGCGACCGGCGGGGGTACGTAGAGGGGGTAGACGCGTATGGGCGCGGTGCTACGCACCGCCGCGCGGCTATTGGCTTGCGCCAATACGCCGCGCTGGTCGGGCTATTGGCGCAAGCCAATACGCCCGACTTGGCGGGAGCGCTTCAATACCCAAATGCGCACCGCCCCATAGCGGCGTAGGGGGAGACTTCCCCCACCCAAAAACAAAAAAAAGAGAACTTTGTACAACAAATATTTTTATCCTCCGAATTGAGTTCATGGATTAGCAAGTTTAGCGAACTTCATGCACGATTCGGACGCATTGATGAAGAGAGAGTAAATCATGGCAAAAGAAATCATCTACAACGAAGCGGCTCGTCAAAAATTGCTCCACGGCGTCGAATTGTTGGCGCATACGGTCAAAACGACGCTCGGGCCTAAGGGGCGCAATGTCGTCATCGAGAAGGCGTATGGCAGCCCAAAAGTGACGAAAGACGGCGTTAGCGTTGCCAAGGAGGTCGAGATTAAGGACGTTGCCGACAATTTGGGTGCCCAAATGGTGCGCGAAGTGGCGTCGAAGACGGCCGATGTGGCGGGCGACGGCACGACGACGGCGACGGTGCTCGCCGAGGCGATTTACCGCGAAGGTATCCGCTATGTGACGGCTGGCCACAACCCGATGGCACTCAAACGCGGCATCGACAAGGGCGTGGCGAAAGTCGTGAAATTTATCGAGGCCAATGCTCGCCAAACGCGCGACCCGAAAGAAATTCGCCAAGTGGCGACGTTGAGCGCCAATGGCGATACGATCGTCGGTGACCTCATCGCTGAGGCGATGGAAAAAGTCGGTCATCACGGCGTCATCACAGTCGAAGAGGCCAAGGGCATGGAGACGGTGCTCGAAATCGTCGAGGGGATGGAATTCGATCGTGGCTATTTGTCGCCCTATTTCGTGACCGATTCCGAGCGCATGACGTGTGTTTTGGATGATCCGTATATTTTGCTCGTCGACAAGAAGATTTCGACGATGAAAGACCTCGTTCCCGTTCTCGAAGAAGTTTTGCGAGCCAATAAGCCGCTTCTCATCGTCGCCGAAGACGTCGAAAGTGAGGCGTTGGCGACGCTCGTCGTGAACCGACTCCGCGGTACGCTCAAAGTCGCCGCCGTGAAGGCGCCTGGGTTTGGCGACCGACGCAAAGCCATGTTGCAAGATATCGCCGTTTTGACGGGCGCGGAAGTCGTCAGCGAAGACCTCGGCATGAAACTCGATGCGACGAAACTCGCGCAACTCGGTTCGGCACGACAAGTCACGATTTCGAAAGATTCGACCGTTATCGTCGATGGAAAGGGGCAAAATGAGGCGATTAAAGCCCGTTGTGCGCAAATCCAGAAGCAAATCGACGACGCCAAGAGCGACTACGATCGCGAAAAACTCCAAGAACGACTCGCCAAATTGAGTGGCGGCGTTGCGGTACTCAAGATCGGAGCCGCCACCGAAGCCGAGATGAAAGAGCGCAAAGATCGCGTCGACGACGCCATGCATGCCACGCGCGCGGCGTTCGAAGAAGGCGTCATTCCCGGCGGTGGCACAGCCCTTTTGCGAGCTGTATCGGCACTCGACGACGTCGATTGCGACGCCAGCGAGGCATTTGGCGTAGGCATTTTGCGCCGGGCACTCGAAGAACCGTGCCGCCAAATCGCCAAGAATGCCGGTGCCGAACCCAGCGTCGTCGTCGATAAAGTTCGTGCCAACGACAAATTCACGTTTGGTTACAATGCCGCAAACGACACCTATACCGACCTCGTCGCCGAAGGCATCATCGATCCTGCCAAAGTTGCCCGCGTCGCCCTCACCAATGCGGCATCGATCGCCGGGCTTTTGCTCACGACCGAAGCGATAATCATCGACAAGCCAAAGAGCGATAAGAAAGACGGCTGTGGCTGCGGTTGTGGTCACTGCGATTGCGACGATTAATCGGGCATCATGCCGATATCGAGCATGACCCATCGATTGTGTTGCCCCAACGTGCGTTGGGGCGCACCCAAGAGGCTTCCAGAAGTGACGGCTACGTGTCGCCGCACAAGCGATTGCGCATCGTTTGCGTTCGATGTCGTCGAAGCCGAGTTTTTTTTGATGAGTTTTGGATCGAGTAAAGAGAACTTGGTTTACGACTTCTCGTTCATCGCCGAATTTAGGATAATTTCTCGAACAGAATCTAGATGAATACCCGAACAGCGTGCGATTTCGGATTCATTCATTCCCTGCGATAGCATGTGCAGGACTATAGTTTTTTCAGTGGAAGATCGACCTTCACTGAAACCTTCTTTGCGACCTATTTCGAGAGCTTTACTCTTTGCAATCGTGTACATACTCATTTGTATGGCATCCATTTTCTCTTTCTCCTGGTGTATTTTTTCAAAGTGTTCTGCAATGACGGGGTCGAGCATTTGCGATGCTTCGCAACACGAAAAGTCATGCATCATTATACCTATAAATAATCGGCACGCCACATCAGTTCTAGGGCTAGCGCATTTAAAAACTCTCTAATGAACCCCGTAGGGGTTCTGGCGAGTAGCCCCCAGTTGACGCCGTAGGCGGCTACTGGGCGAACAAGGAATGCACCACCCAAATGAACCCCGTAGGGGTTTCCGATTTAACATCCTAAAAAGGAAGTATTCTTCGTCAAAATCTTTACGAATAGAGAATTAATCCTGTACAAAAAAATGAGTATGCATTTGCCTTCGTTTATCATCTCGCACCTCCCCCAGCGTTGGGGCGGAGCTACTCGCGGAAAGCCCTACGGGCTTTTGTGGATGGGGGCGGTCTGGTTCCCCCGGCGTTGCCGGGGGCTACTCGCGGAAAGCCCTACGGGCTTTTGTGGATGGCGGTTTATGATATCCACCGCCATGATGTTTCAACCATTTGCGAATAAGCGGCATCGAGCTCGGCACGAGTAAAATTGTTCTTTGCCATAAAAACCTCCTCAGTTACATGTGCACGGCCATGCACATTGGTCCGTACTCATAGGAGCGGGCAATTTTCGAAAAACTGTTCAAAAAAACATCGATATGTGCATTTTTTTGCGGTGGTCGATTGCGAACGCGAATCTTTTGAAAAAAGCGATTTTGTCGGAGCGCAATATCGTTTAGCTTGCATAGATGGCGTGCTATTTGTGGTGTGCCCATGCGATAAAGGGAAATGACATCGACTATGACGGGAATTTACGAACATTTATCAGAGCTTTTCGCGCTCCCATTGACGAAGAACGTCGCGCTTTTTTCGGTGATGCTCGGGGTGATATTAATCGTTCCGCTTTTGACGCAGAAATTGCGCATTCCGCACGTCATTGGGCTGATATTGTGCGGCGTTGCGATGGGACCGCATGCGCTCGGCATCATCGACAACTCTGGGGCGATTAGCTTATTTTCGACGATCGGCATTTTATACATCATGTTCACGGCAGGTCTCGAGCTCGATCTCAACCAATTCAAGCTCAATCGAAATCGGAGTTTTGCGTTTGGTTTTTTGACGTGGGCAGTCCCCTTGGCGATTATATTTCCGATTTGTCATTTCGGATACGGATTAGGAGCCCTCGAGAGCTTCTTAGTCGGTAGCATGTTTGGAACGCATACGCTCATAGCGTATCCGGCGGTGAGTCGCATGGGCGTGGCGGTCGATCCGTGCGTTGCCGTCTCGGTCGGTGGCACAATACTCGTCGATGCCGGTGTACTCATCCTATTAGCCGTCATATTGGGGCTTGCCTCTGGGAATTTATCGGCAGCATTTTGGATCGAGCTCATCGCTTCGCTCGCCATCTTCTCGCTCGTCATGTTCTTCGTCGTGCCACGAATTGCCGTCTGGTTCTTTGCCCATTGGCACCGCGAGAACTATTTGCGCTATATATTCGTACTCTTCATGGTTTTTGTCTCGGCGCTTTTGGCCGAGATTGCGGGGCTCGAAGGGATCGTCGGGGCATTTTTAGCCGGTCTCGTTCTCAATCGCATGATCCCGAAGAATTCGCAGCTCATGCACCAAGTCGAATTCGTGGGCAATGTGCTATTTATCCCGATTTTTTTGGTCACCGTGGGTATGCTCGTCGACTTAGGCGTCGTCTTCGATGGTCCGCGCACGGCGATTTTGGCTGCTGTCTTATCGATATCGGCCATTGCCGGTAAATTTGGCGCCGCATGGATTGCGCAAAAATGGTTCCGCTATACGAAAGCCCAACGCAATACGATGTTTGGCCTTTCGGTCGCGCGCGTTGCCGCGACTTTAGCCATCGTACTCGTCGCCCATCGAGCCGAGCTCATCGACGATTCGTTCCTAAATGCAGCCATCGTCCTCATCCTCGTGACGTGTATCGTGGCGAGTTTTGTCACCGAATCGGCAGCACAACAACTCGCTCTCGAACGATCGCAAGCCTATGCAAACGGAACCCACGAAAGCGAACACGCCTATGCAAATGTCCTCGTACCGATTGCCAACCCAGAACACGCACACGATTTGTTGGAATTTGCAGAAATATTACATGGCAACGATTCGGCATCGCGCGTGACGATGTTGTCGGTGATTCCCGATTCATCGTGCGCCGAGACGAATATCCACGCCATTCGTCAAGACATCGTCAAGGCGTTTAAAGACAAACTCAATCCACGCAAACACCAGATATCGACGGTCATCGATCCGAATATCTCCGATGGCATCGCTCGTGCCGCGCGCGAGCATACGGCTTCGGCACTCGTCTTGGGTTGGCCCATGACGGGATTGAGCGATATCATCATTGGCGAGAAGTGGAAAGCCGTCATTCACGACGTCGATCGCTTGGTGATATGGTGCGATTTGCCGATGAATGCGGCAAAAACGACGCGTTTGACCATCTTTACACTCCCCAATGCCGAGCGCGAATGCGGATTCGACGGCTGGTTCGACATGATCTTAAAAATCGCCGAACACTACACGCTCAAAATCGTCCACATTGGAACTGAAGAAGTCTCCCAAGCCATGCGCACGCGGCGCGACTTTTTGCAAAAATCGATTCCCATCGAAAACGCGAGCAGTGCCCCGATCGACGACGAACAAGTCAAATCGATCGTCAAGCCAGAAGATTGGATCGTCTTCATTTCGGCGCGCAAAAACACCTTCTGTCACATGTCGATATGCGAAAAGATCCCCGAATACTTGTCGAAACACTTTAAATCGCAAAACAAATTGTTGATCTACCCGTCGCAACCGGCATCGTGCGCAGAAATCGACGAATTTGGCGTCGTCTAGCAAAACATCGTGCGCTTGCGCCGCTTTGCGCCGAAAACGCACGATTTCAAATCGTTGACACTTTATCATGCTTGGCGTATGATCCGACGCCTGTAATGTGGCTTCGACACGTTATCATGTTTTATTCGCAATGGCGGATAATTTCATCCGCATCGATCGCATGGAGAGTAATGATGAATTATCGTATTATCGCAACGGGACTTTTGGCTGCATCACTTTGCCTTGGTCTTCCGGCGTGCAAAAAATCCGAGCCTGCCGATGGTGGCGCGACAACGGCACAATCCCTTCTCAACACCCAAATGAACGATCCGAAATGGGATAAGTCCGAAGTCAATGGATTGCTCAAGTACGTCCCAGCCGATGCGCCATTTGTCATGGCGTCGACGCGCGAAATGAATGCAGATTCGCCTTTTATCAAAGATATATTCAAGCGCACGGCAAAGTCGATGACAAGTCTCGACAACGCCAAAGCGCTCTTAGATAAACTCGCCGACAAAGACTCCGATGTAAAGGCGCTTTCCGAAATGTCTACATTGTTTAAGACGCTGATGCCGCTCTATACGGATTACGCCAAGAATGCCCCAGAATTTGGGCTCCACCCGCTCATAGACGATTCGGTCATGTATTTGGATGACGCAAACTTGGTGGTCAAAGCCTCGATCGCCAATCGCGATAAATTCAAAGCCAAATCGACCGAAATCATCAAAGCAGTCCTCAACATTGGCAAAGCAGGCGATATCGTCGCTGTCGAAAATAATTCCGACTACAGAACGACGTTCTCGCTCAAAGACAACGCCGATAGCACAGTGGCACAAGCTAAGATCATCGTCGATTATGGCGTCGAGGCCTTGACGGCTATCATCCCACTCGATCCCAATGGCGAAGTAGACGTCGATCGAATCGTCAAGCCAGCCGACAATCCGCTCACGAAAGAGAAATTGGGCAAAATCGATTCTAGCGTCGTCGGCATTGGATACATCGATAACGTCATCGCTTTCAAAAAAATACTCTCGGCGCCGACGACGCGCGAATTGATCGACGAATTGTTCGATATGAATATGACCGCCGAATGTGGCGAAGAAGCCTCGGAACTCGTCGCCAAGTATCCGCGCATCGATTTCACCTATCGCGTCGTCAACGATAAAGAAATTCACCTCGATTCGACGCTCGTCGTAAGCGATAAACAAGAACTCAAAAACATCCAAGCCCTCCATGCCAGCTATCGCGACATGTCCGACGACAAATCGATCATGGGTTTGAATCTCAACTTCGATCTGGGCAAAGCTCTCGATTTAACAGTCGCCAAACTCGCCGATATATCGACGAAAGAATACAAATGCAAAGCGTTTAACGAATTGAAAACAGATTTGAGCGAAACGCTCATCGCCCTTCAAGCGCCCGAGATGGCAGTCGTTAAAAATGTGACATCGAAGATTACAGGCGTCAACTTTGCATTGAATAAAATCGACCTTAGCAAGCTCGATGCAGATAAGATCGACTTTGAAGCAGCCTTCGATTTGGGTGGCAACGACATCGGTAGCGTTTTATCGTTGGCAAAACCTTTTATGGTCAAAGCCTTCCCCCAGCTCCTCGCGCTCACGCCCAATGCCGATGCCCCAATCGAAATCGACCTAAGCGAAATCATTTCAAATCAAAAAGTCAACGTCTATCTCACCGACACCGATTTCATCGTTGCTACGCCTAACTACGATATCAAAGCTTTGGCCAAGAAATCGCCCAAATCCGACAAGACGTTTATCGCCTATAAACTCAACATGGACTTCTATAAACAACTCATGAGCACTGCCGCTTCGAGTCTCACCGACGACGAATCTAAACTATTCATGAATTCAGTCTCGGCTATATATGATGAATTTGTCGGCAACATGAAAATGTCAATCGGCACCAATGACAACGGCATTACATATAACACGACGTTTATATTGAAATAATACATATCAAATTAACCCATCATCATATATGCGGCGGATAAATCCGCCGCATACTTTTTTATGCATATCAATTCCAAATCATTACTCAAAGTTGCCATTGGCGCATTTATCTTCTTCGACATTAGCCTTTTGGCCTATGCAGCTTATGTCTATGGCACGAATCGCCGAATTGGCGATCAAACGCTACCGCGTCCAAATACGGCATCATTCCCGCCGATTCCGAAATCCAAATCCATACGCATTGCCACATGGAATACGGGCTATGGCGCCTATAGCGACGATTATACGTTTTTCATGGATGGTGGCAAGGAGTCGCGCGCTCGCAGTGTAGCAGAAGTCGAAAGACACATTGCAGGAATTGCCCAAGTACTCGAAGACGAGCGCGTCGATATCGCTCTATTGCAAGAAGTCGATACCGACGGCGATCGTAGCTGTCACGTCGACGAATGGGCATATTATACAAAACGGTTTTCATCATTCGACAACGTCTATGCATCGAATTACGATTCGCCATATTTGCTTTGGCCCCCCACCGATCCCATTGGCAAGGCAAAGAGTGGCATCGGGATTTTGAGCCGTTATGCCATCGGGGAATCGCGTCGCGTATCGCTACCGATATCGGGCGGCTTCAAAAAAGTCGTCGACCTCGATCGATGTTATACCGTTTCGACGTTTAAAACCGAATCGGGCAAGAATTTATATATCTATAACGTGCACCTCACGGCTTATGGCGGAAGCGACGATATCGCTCGTGCCCAAATCGCCATGCTCGCCCAAGATATCAGTTCGCGCCTTGCTCAAGGCGATGAAATCATCTGCGGTGGCGATTTTAATCACGATCTGCCGACCGATTCTGTCGAACGGTTTAATGGCAAGACCGAAGCATTTGGATGGTGCAAGCCATTTTTGCACGATCTCTTGCCCGAGGGCGTTCGATATATCGCCCCACAAAATCCTAGCGTGGCGACGAGCCGTTTACTCGATAAACCCTATGTGAAAGGATCGTCATTCGTCGCAACGATCGACGGTTTCTTCGCCTCGTCGGGGATCGAAATATTGAATTGCCGACATATCGACGAGGAATTTCAAAACACCGATCACAATCCCGTCATTTTGGATTTTAAGATTTAATATATATAATTATATATATATTAAATCGTGCGAGAGCCCCCTTCGAACGAAGGCAAGCCCGCCCCTTGGGCGGACGTTGTTCGAGAAAAGCACACCCGCCCTTTGGGCGGGCGTTGATCGAGAAAAGCACACCCGCCCCTTGGGCGGGTATTTATAGTAAAAAGGCACACCCGCCCTTTGGGCGGGCGTTGATCGAGAAAAGCATACCCGCCCAAAGGGCGGGTATTTATAGTAAATGGCACACCCGCCCTTTGGGCGGGCGTTTATAACGTACAGGGGATGCGCCAATGGTGCATCAGTTGACGACGACTTGGCATTTGGGTTCATACGTGACCGAATTGCCATCGACTTTACATTGCGTTGGAGCGTCGTCGCCGAGCGCAATGTGAATATATGTGCCATTGGCGAGTTTTTCGCCATCAGGCAGTTTGAAAGTCATTTGCTCGCGTTGGGCTGCGCGGATATCGGAAATCGTTTGAACGGATCCGAGGAGTTTATATTCACCTTGTGCCGTATCGGAACGATATATTTTAACCGTAATGCCCTTTTCGGCCGTCGCCCAACCGACGTTTTCGACGACGAAATAGATGACGGCATCGCTGGGATTATCGCATGTATAGGGATTCGATACGTTGGTAATCTTGAGATTGGGTAGGTAATTTGCACCGGGTTGAACGTTGAGTCGGAAATTGTTGAGCCCATCGATATTCCAATTGGCACGTTGATGTTTTGGAACGGTGCCGTTGTCGGAAATATTCGTCACGCTATAGGCGTGTTGATTGTAGACTTTTCGCGTATTGACCCAATCTCGATTGGGGCTCGAAAAGACGCGAACGCCATGCGTGCCTTCCAATAAGCTTGGATCTTTTTTATCGAAAATTCCTTGAATACATTTATCCCATCCATTCTGTACAGAAAGCGAATCCGGACAATTCTTAGTCATAGAATTATTCGACGAAACGATGATTTCTGCGTGTCCGTCGTTGTTGACGTCGGCAATGACGGGGTATTCCCAGTGCGTGCCCGACGTATTGCATTGACAATAGACGGTTTCGCCATCGTCGCCATTATAAACGCGCAAGAAAAGCTCATCGGCATAGACGATTTCGGCTTTGCCATCGCCATCGAAGTCGAAGACCGATGATCCAGTCTTTGCCGACGAAGCGTCTTGAGTCGTACGTCGCCATAGAACATTGCCGAGGTAATCAAAGACGATATAGCCAGTTCTACCAGCAAATGTCATCTCTGGGTGTGCATCGCCCGTAATATTGGCAATCGTCGGAGCCCCTCCGCCACCGACATCGTGGTTGATCGGAGCGTTCCAATGATTGGTGCCATCGTGGTTGAAAACCATGACGCTCTCTCCTCCTGATGATCGAACGACGAATATCTCTGGATTTTCATCGAGATCGATATCGGCAACGGCAGGGTATCCATCGGGATGCCCGTCATTTCTTCGATTGTAATATTCGACGAGCTTTTTGTTTTCTTTGTCGAGTTTATAGGCGACGTTTCCACCGACGAGTTCGAGTTTCCCGTCGCCATCGAGATCGGCTGCGACGCTATAATCACATGGGGCATGCGCTTGGTAATGATCGAGTGAATTTCCATTGACATCTAAACAACGCTCACTGCCAAGCAATTCGCCCGTCTTACCGTCGTGAATGTGATAGCGCACGTAGACTTCGGGGTTTCCATCGCCGTCGAAATCGGCGATGCCCGGTCCACCTTGACCACATTCCTGAATGGGATTATTGCTCTTCCACAGAAGCGAAATTTGTTTCGTCTGTCGATCGAATTTGTAGGTCGCGAGTTTGTATTGGGCAGAACACGTAACGATTTCGGGGATCGTGTCGCCGTCGAGATCGCCCAAAGCGACTTGGCTCCCACCATCGGTCATAAATTCATGGCCTTCGTTATCTTTGCCCGTCGAGCTCGCGATGAGCTTTCCTGTCTTGCCATTGACGATGCGAATAATGCCATTGCCCTGATACGCTGACCCAGAGAATGAATTGAAGACGACATCGGGGATCGTGTCGCCATCCATATCCATGATCATGGGTGAGCTCATGACTTGGACGTGTTGGGGGAATTCTGCGGGAGCGTCTTTGCCCCAATACCACAAGAGCGTGGGTTGGACCTCGCCGCCCTTTTGCGTCATGAAACACGCCTCGCCCGTCGGCTTTGGCAAACAAGTATTCGTCGCTTGATCGCAATATTCGCTGTTTTCGCACATATAATTGTCGATACACGTTACCGACGGCTTAAAGCATTGATTCGACGTGCAGATTTCGCCATCGCCACAACACACCGTCGTTCCATCGGTGAGCGTACACCTTTGATGCGTACCGCAATCTTTCTGACATGCCGCAAACTCGCACACTTCGCCTTCTCGGCAACAGTCGTTGCCGCAGCTGTTATCGGCATCGCAACACGTCTTTCGCGCTCCACAAAACTGCGTTAGATCGCAACAATCGGTTCCACAGCGCACGCGACCGTCGAGGCAATAGTTGCGCAATACACACGATCCGTCATCGCCACACGTATAATCGGCGTCACAATAAACATCGCCGCATTTATCTTTCATGTAGCACGTTTCGTTGTAGCAATACTCTGTGACTTCGTCGCATTGCACGCCACCACAATCGCCAATTTTGCGGCACAGATTGTCGTAACACACTTCGTCGTCGGCGCACTTTATGCCCCAGCAATCGCCTTTGGGTTTGCATTCGCCAAAGAAGCACGTTTCGCCAGGGTAACAGGCAACGCCATTGCAATCGCCGGCAACTCGGCACATGCCATCGTGACACGTTTCGTCGCCTTGGCATTGAGCGCCACCGCAGTCGCCTGTTGCCCGACAGGCGCCTTGGAAGCAGACTTCATCGTCGCGACAAACGACGCTCCCGCATTTGAGCGCGGCGGGCTTGCACTCGTCTTCGACGCAGATCTCATCAGCATTGCACACTACATTGCCGCATTTCGTGCCCGTGTCAGCATTGTCTTTGGGTTTGCACACGCCATCGACGCATTTTTCGTCGGCATTGCACACCGCATCGCCGCATTTTGTGCCCGTGTCGGCATTGTCTTTGGGTTTGCACACGCCATCGACGCATTTTTCGTCGGCATTGCACACCGCATCGCCGCATGTCGTGCCCGTATCGCCGCCAGGGACATCGGAGATCACGTCGTCGTTGCCTCCGCACCCAGCCAGAGCGAGGGATCCAAACGCGAGAATAAACAGATTTTTACGATTTAAACCAACCATTTTATCCTCCAAACTCAATGGGTTAGCATATAAACACCTGCTAGCCGGCCTCCATCTAGCAAAATGAGCGCGCTGAATCAACGCGAACACGACGAAGACAGCGTTCTAATGCGTCGATAAATTCCAGAAAAAACAAGGCGTTATGTTTTTATAAGGGCTGGCATTCGCTCTTTTGAATGGCAGGCGACTGGCTCACACACATTGAGCCAGCAGATCAGAAACAAATGATTTGCCCATGGTCTGAAAAAATGATAGGGACGCCGCGTTAAAAACGCAACCGTGTTGCGTTTTGTTTTTTGAGATACGATTTTGAAGAATTTGAGGTGAAATTCTTATGCAGTTGAAAACGATTCGTCGGTTGTTCTTTTTTTCGCTCATGTCGGCATCGCTCTATGCTTGCGATTCGTCGCAATCACTTACCGACGATACGAAGCCCGAGGGTACTCGCATGGTCGAACTCCGCGTCAATGAAGATATCAAGGGCGCTGTCGACGCCTACGACCTCGACGGCGACTATTACAATACGGTAACGATTGGTGGCACGGAGACGAGCGTCATTTCGATAGCGAGCATCATCCAAAGCGTACTCGAGATAAAGGATGCCGATTTGAAATCGGAGCTCGAGAAATATACGTGCAATTACGAATCGGCAACAGACGGATTCCGTCCGACCGACAAGGGCGACAAATGTGCGCCAGTGAGCTGTAGCAAAGCCTTCTATAGTTATATCGATACGAAGACGGGGAATTTGGTCTATGGCGATGAGCTCGGAACCGATCGCCCCGGTTGCTACAACGTCAAAAACATTGGCAAGATATTGCTCACCGAAGTCAAGGCCAATGCAAAGTTGTTTGAGCTCTACATCGACAACGCAAAGTACGGATCGATCGATTTGTCGACCATGGGCGATTTGATCGTCGAAAAAGACGGCAAAAAGGTCGTCAAATTGGCCAACGTCTTCCGACAAATGCAACCCAATAAGACGTACGACAAATACGAGTGTGATCTGGCCGATGAATCGGGCAAGAAGATGTCGAGCGATGCATCGTGCCCCGTTCGTTCGTGCAACGACGTCATGGAAGGATATATCGAAGTATCGTCGCAAAACATCGTCGACGAAACGGCGGCAAAGAAAGCGGCTTGCTATGAAATGAAGAGCGCCAAAGCGCTCTATATGACGACGCCCGAAACAGATACCGCATTGAATATCACCGTTAAACTCGACGACAAAGAAATCGCGACGGTCGATGCCAAAACGTTTGGCGATAAGATCTTCGAAGAGAATGGTAGCAAGTACGTTTGGGCGAGCGATGTGATTGCGGCAGTCAAACCCGATCTCAACCTCGACGATTACAAATGCAATTACCTCGGTCAAAACGAAAAAGACGGCAATATTAGCGTCTATGATCCGACGTCGAAGAGTGCGTGCAAAGAGATTCGCAGTTGCAAATATGCCAAATCGGCAAAGATCGACCTCACGGTGAAGAAAATGTCGATGACCGATGCCGAAAAACAGAATTGCCATAACGTGAGCAATATCACGACGATCCTCGTCTATTCACAAGCGGGAGGTAGCGGTAGCGATAACGACCAGAAACCGACGCCTAAATCGTATATCGTCAATGTTCAAGTCGATGGCGCCGAGACGGTGAAAGAAGTCAATGTTTACGATCTCGAAGCAAAATTCGTCGAGAAAGAAGGCAAACAGACGATCGCCGCAAGTGAAATCATTGCCGCTGCACAATTAGAGGGTTATGCTGCCGATAAGTATACATGCGATTACGTTGCGGCAGATGGATTCAAAGCGAGCGCAAAAAGCGACTGCAATCCTCCACGCGTATGTAGTGATGCAGAGAGCATTGTCCTCGTCGTCGAAGATAAGAAATTGTCGACAGATTTGCCCGCTGGGTGTTTGAAAGTCAAAGATTTCCAAACGATTATCGTCAAAAAGATAGATGGGTAAGGCGATTTGCACTGACCTCTTCCATAATACACAGACCTCTCCCCCTCCCCCCCCTCTCCATAAATGGCGAGGGGGAAAAATGACGATGAGCCGACGAACACATTTTTATACAATTTGTCATATTGCCACACTAATGTCGATATTATCGACGCGAGTTTATGCGCAAGATATAAACGATGACGGTGTGATGCAATATGATATAAATAACAATACAATGAATCATGGCGATGGCAAAGGCGATGCCGATGCGCATGAAGATATAGACGACATATACACATTTGAGAACGACACGCGTCATATCAATATCGCCGATCCGCTCGTCGTCGATACGATACGCGTGGAGGCAGATCATGCCCGCGATATCTACCGCCAAAGCTCGCCATTTATCCAAACGATACCGACCGAGACAGTAGCATCGATCAACGATTGGATCGAGCAAGCCCCGGGCGTATTTGGCGATTCGACGGGCAAGGGTCAACGTTTAGTCTATGTGCGCGGTTTTTCGACGCGCCAAATCACGGCGCGCTTCGACAATATGCCGATCGATACGGGCTACGATGGCATCACGGGGCTCGATGCAATCCCGATGAACTGGATTGGAAAAGGCGAAATCAAGCATGCCGATGCATATTCGGACGATGCCGTTGGCCTTGGTGGAAGCATCATCATGCACCCGGTGATGCCGAAGAAGATGCAGGCATCGTTTGAGACGACGATGACAGGTGGCCGCTTTGCGCTCGGCCATGGCATGTCGTATGGAGCGTGGGATTGGGCATTGACCGCCGGTGCGCACTACTCTAACGGTTTTCGGCTTTCGCATGCATTCGAGCCGACCGAGCAAGAAGATGGCGGCTTGCGCGATGCGAGCCAGTCTTATGGAGCGAATATCTATGGCAAAGTCGCGCGCACGCTCGGAGACTGGAGCAATTTGGAGGTATCGGGCGGATATACACAAGCGCCGCGCGACGTGCCAACGGGCATTGGCACGGGTTATTATCGGTATTGGAAGTTTACGGAATACCACATCGGTTTAGCCCAAGCCAAATGGTCATATGATACGAAATACATCCGTGGATTTTTGCAAGCCTGGTATCAGAATCAGGGCAACCGCTTAGAAGTCTTTGATTCGCCGTCGCGAACGACGCAAACGACGCTCATTGCCAACAATTCGGAATGGATGGACCAAGATATCGGTGCGATTTTATATCTATCGTCACAGCCATACTCGGTAGGGCTCGGTTACATAGATGCATCGCTTCGCGCCGAATTTCGATATCAGACGCACGAATCGAGCGAGCACCAAATCGTGAAAGATGTCGACATCGACAAGTCGTCGGAGCGACTGACGTTCGACATTCGCCCGGGGATCAATTGGCAGATATTGCCGAGTTTATTTATCAGTGCATCGGGTTATGCTGTTGGAGATATCGAATTGGCGCATGCCGATACGAGCAAAGATGTCGTGGTGGGGCTCGTCGATTTATATAACGGTGGGTTTTCGGCAGGTATCGATTATATTCCAACCGACGAGGTGAAAGTATCGTTTCGGGCGGCAAGGCGCTTGCGCATGCCAACGCTCAAAGAGCAGTTCTTGCGCAGTAGTGGCGATGCATTTAATCTCAACGCCGAAATCGCTTGGAATTTCCAGCTACAAGTCGACTACGTACCAACCGATAAATTGAAATTTCAAGTGACGGGTTACGATTCAGAAGTCGAAGATCTCATCAATTTCCATTATATATCGGGGATAAAAGAGGCTTATAACGTCGACGAGGCGCGAATAGCAGGCGTCGATTTTGCGACGCACATTGGACCTTATGCAGGGATATCGCTCGACATTGCCTATAGCCTTTTGTTTTCGCGCGATTTGAAAACCGATCTCGTTTTGACCGATCGCCCCGAACACAATTTGCGCGTGCAAATCTCGTATACGCCAATCGATAGCGTCACGTTATCGTTGCGTGGTGTTTACGAATCGAAGCGCCGCACCGAGGCTTGGCTGTCGTCGAAAAGTGCCTGGCTTGGTGGGATTTTTACCCTCGATGCGCAAGTCGACTTTAAAACGGCGTATTTTACGGCATATATTCGCGGTACGAATTTGCTCGACTACAATTATGCACGATCGTTTGGATATCCAGAACCGGGCTTTCAACTATTCGTAGGAGCGACGATAGGCATCGATTAGTTGCTTCTGTCAACGCCGTCTCTTGATCTCCAATCCATTATCGACTACGATAAGCGCTCCCGTCCCTATTTTGACAAAGGAGAGCTATATGGATTGGAAAGACGAAAATAACAGTTTGAATCATACAAACTCGAAACAAAATATATACACTATTCGTTTGAATCGCAAAAGCATCTGCAATCTGCAACAATTTATAATAAAAATATACGTATGAAACGACTTATAATTCTCTACGCACTATTCATCATCGTCGTTCAAGTCGTGCCGAGTATTTGTTATGGAGAAGCGGTAGCTGATTCTTCGGGCACGACGAGCGTTTTATTGTATTACAATGCCGAGGCGACGATAGTTCACGATAAAACACGACGATGCGTCGTCGAATCATCATTGCTCCCAATGACTGCCCTCGTGCAATATCGCGATGGCAAGTTTCGATATAAAGTATATCCAGGAATCTTATTACAACGCGATGACGGTTCGTATTATAATTTATACAGAAAAGATTATATATCACACGATATTCACATTCAAACGATTCGTGGCCATTGCCTTTTGCATTCTGGATTGTTTGGCGCATTAAAGGACTATTTGCGCATCATATTGCAGCGCGTTCGATATGGGATGATTTCTGATATTGTCGATAATAAAGGACATCAATTTTCCATTCAATACATACCGATTTCACTCACCGATGATTCAATTATTTTCAACAAGCGTACTAAACACGGTATCATGCTCGAAGAATTTGGCGAAGAAGACGATGCCGATAGTTCGATCTTTTATTCAAATCAAATGATAGAATTGCAGGCAAATGACAAAAGGCAAAGGCTACTCATTTTGCATAAATCCAAGCGCATTACATCGATAACGGATGAGTGCAAAACAAAAAAGACAGCTTGCCGCCCCTATGAAAAGCACATTGTCGATAATCCCGATACGCACCTCCCTGGCACGCGGCACTACACCTATTCAATTATCGCCAATCTACGCCCACACGCTGGCGATGCAATGAGTCGCTGGTCGTTGGCCTATGCTTATGGTGGATCGTTTATCGAAGTCAACATGCATTATCGATTTCATCCACGATTTCCCGAGGCTGATATGAGCACCATACGCTTCGCGCCATTGCCCGAGAGCGAAATCGAATCGAAAGACAATCGTCGCGAATCGATCGAACTATCGCCCGATAGGCGATGCCGATATCGATTCGATGAGCAAGTGATCGAATGCGATGGGCACGCGTTAGATCTCACGCACCTCATGTTGAGCGAACGCATCTTCGACGATCCCAATGGTCGATACCGATCGTCGTTTGGTTCGCTATTTGGCGTGAAATGGCTAACATCTCACAAGCCAAACGCGCCATCTACGGCATTCGACAATCACCAATTCGTTTTCTTTGGATCGGCACACGACATGTCGCAATGCGCTGACGACGTTGCCGGCGCAAACTCGCCAAAATGAGCCCGTATTGAGCGAAGCGAAATAGGGCGAAATGCGGAGCGTATTGCCCCAAACGGGGCAATAGCGGAGCCAAAGCCCGTATTGAGCGAAGCGAAATAGGGCGAAATGCGGAGCGTATTGCCCCAAACGGGGCAATAGCGGAGCC
>ERZ1026772.717-NODE-717-length-21987-cov-7.647091_pt1 | contig 21987 bp, 13 predicted proteins | sample MGYA00380124_ERZ1026772 | MGnify/ENA primary metagenome ERZ1026772 (study PRJEB33269, sample SAMEA4719760) | human gut metagenome | biome: human-associated habitat; feature: organic feature; material: feces | place: Cameroon | collected 2013-10 ...
GGCAAAATCTTTACCAAGATCGGCCGTGAAATCGCCATCGCCGTGCGCGAAGGCGGCAGCAATCCCGAAAGCAACTCCAAGCTGCGCGACGTTATCGCCAAGGCCAAGAGCAACAACATGCCCAACGACAACATCAAGCGTTCCATCCAGAAGGCTTCCGGCGAGCTGGGCAATGTGGATTATGAAACCATCACCTACGAAGGCTATGCTCCCGGCGGCGTGGCTGTGATCGTGGAGACCATCACCGACAACCGCAACCGTACCGCCAGCGACGTGCGTCACTGCTTCGCCAAGTACGACGGCACGCTGGGCGTGACCGGCAGCGTGGGCTTCATGTTCGACAAGAAGGGCGTTCTGGTAGTGGAGCGCACTGCCGACACCGACGAGGACGAAATGATGATGACCGTTCTGGACGCCGGTGCGGAAGACATGAAGACGCTGGATGACGCCTTCGAAATTTACACCGACCCCAACGAGTTCTCTGCTGTGCGTGAACAGCTGGAAAACGGCGGCATGACCTTCCTGAGCGCCGAAGTGCAGATGGTGCCTCAGAACACTGTCGCCCTGCCTGACGAAGAGACCCTCACCAAGGTACAGAAGCTGCTGGACATGCTGGAAGACAACGACGACGTGCAGAACGTCTGGCACAACGCCGAGCTCCCCGAAGAAGACGACGAGGACTAAGCAGGGCTGCGCCCTGCACCCCGGACTGCGCGCTATGCGCGCAGAGGGCTCGTGAAAAGGGAGTTGGCCGGAGTTTTACCGCCATGGCACGACAGGTGCCATGGCTCGCCGGTCTGATGTAGCTTTCTGTTTTTTGTGTAGCAAAGGCCGCCATTCGGCGACAGGCCTCATGGCTTGCTGAAAAGGCCAGCGTGGATTAAAAACCACGCTGGCCTTTTGCTTTACCCTTATTATTGACGATGTCCAGTGACAAATGCAGATAATAAAACCGTTTAGCCGTATCAAAGACCATTTGCAGCTGCCAGCCAAGCCAAAAATTTGGTTCATTGAAAGAGAAGGGCTGAAATGGTGAAAACCCTGCCGCTTGTGCAGTACTTTCCACAGGTCAGAACAGAAAAGCAAAACCACGTGGAAAGACTGGCATGGACGATCGTCTTACGTCCAAACAGCCGGTCACGTCCGCTGCCGATGCGCACGGCCTTTCTTATTCATGCAGCTCCAACGGCAGTCCATCCGGGTCAAAGAAGAACGTCATTTTCCTGCCGGTATAATCGTCGGTTCGGATAGGTTCGCACTGGATGCCCATCTCCGCCAGCGATTTTACCTCGGCCTCGATGTTTTCCACGTGGAAGGCAAGGTGGCGCAGGCCGCAGGCCTCCGGGCGGCTGGGGCGCTTGGGCGGATTTTCCTCCGCGAAAATTTCCAGCTCGGTGTGCTCGTTCACCCGCAGATCCAGCTTCCAGTCCCGCCGTGCCGGGCGATAATTTTCCCGGATGACCTCAAAGCCCAGTTGCTGAACATAAAAGTGCTTGGCAGCTTCATAGTCGGACACGATAATGGCGATATGGTGGATGGATGATAAGTTCATCTGGAGTCCTCCGTTTTGGAATCATTTGAAATAAAAATAACCCCGACTGCTTTTGCAATCGGGGTTACTTGGTGCGGGAAACAGGACTTGAATTCGACCAGATTATACATCCGCGATCAATTCTACCACATGATGTAGAACAATGAACGAAGAATAATCAATATCTTGTGGTATCGACCAACGATAGTAAACCGTGTGTTCTCACGGTTTGGGTACGATCAGGCGACGATTTTGCGGTATATCGGCAAATTTACCCAAACCAGATTTTAGCCGACGAAAGTGAAAAAGGCGGCTAAAAACACAAAAAGGAGGACATCAACATGACCCGTTTCCCGAAAGAAATGACTGAAAATGGTATTCATTACACCCTGCATGGCGACTACTACTTTCCGGATCTCGACCTCCCGGATTCTCCTCGGCAGACTATCGGCCAGTATGGCCGGATGCGGAAAGCCTATCTGGAAGAGCATCGTCCCGGACTGTATGAACGGCTTCTTCTTTCCGGTAAGTTGTATGACCATCTGGCGGAAACAGATCAAGTCTGCCGGGATCGTATGGAACAGATAATCACCCGGATGGCCAAAGCTGAAGGAATCAACGAACAGCTGAAAGCATCGGATCAGCTGGGCTGGGTTTCCCGGATCAACAGTATTCATCAACGTGCTGAGGAAATCGTACTGGATGAACTGGTCTTTGCCTGAATCCGGATCGCCGTCTCTTCGGAGGCGGCTTTTTTATTTCTGTTTATCTGATCGCCAGCATGATCTCTTCACACAATATTGTCATAAAGAAATGCATTTATCGGGTCAATAAATCAATAATCAGTTCAATCACCATTGCTTGCATTGGATTATTGATTCATAATATGTTCGCATGTGTAATTCTCACGCTTCAGCAGCCTCGATTTCCTCCAGTATCTTCTTCATCTCGTCTTCTCTGCCGCGCCGCCGGGCATACCGCATCATCTTTGTGGATTCAATGTGATATGTCTCCATTGCTTGTTTCAGCACTTCAGGGTATTCTGATTTACTGTATGCCGATGAGATCAGTTTATCACAATACATATCCACCAACATTTTTTCCAGACAGATTTCGTGCGGCGCAGATGCGGATAAAGGTGCTTCGGAAATCAAATCTGTAACGACAATACAATCTTTTTTCCAGTATAGGGCGTAATCATCTTTATTCGGTTTATAAAGTAAATGATCATAACCAAGCTCCTGGAGAAAACGGAAAACAAAAATGCTGACATCCTTTTCCATTTGAATATAAACTGTGTTCTGTGCAACCAAATGATTCAGAAAGTCATTCATCAATGCTGTCTCAAACACCGTAAAGTGAACTGAAGGATACTTATCTGAAACCTGCGATATCAGTTTTGCTGCCAGATCAGAATAGGCCGGACGATACACCGGCTTTTTACGCTCGTTCTGAACAACATATACGTTGCGTGCAATCTTTGTGAGGCTCCCGCTTTTAAGCATTCCGCAGACAGCCCAATGATAGGAGCTGTCGCGCATTTGTGGGTAGTTGTTTTTCAGCAGCTTGATTAATTCCTGATGGGAATAGCGATGCCCGGCTTCGAGTTTTTTAGAGGTCGCCTCATACCACTGCACGATTACTCACCTCCATTCTGCATTTCGGCAATTTCATATCAATATAGCCATAATACATTATATCGCTTCTGATTCACACAATCAATACACGTCGGCAATTTCTAATGAATAGCCGATACTCACTGATAAGTTCTCCTCAACTGCTCAACTGCCCATTAGAAAAATGACTTTGTTGTGCTAGAAATCTCTTGATAATGGGTGGAAAAGAAAAATAGTCATTCACGATTTGCCAAATCGCACTTGACTAATTTGAGTCAGAGTGATATATTAGAGACAGCCTTAATTGGAGGTGCTGTCCATGTTTATCGGCAGAGAGCGGGAACTTGCTTCCCTGAACAGATTATACAATTCCGGCAAGTTTGAGTTTGTGGTTCTTTATGGCCGCCGCCGTGTGGGAAAAACCGCACTGATCAACCATTTTATCGACGGCAAGCCCGCGATTTATTTCATGGGCGTCGAGAGCAACGCCAAGCAGAACCTGGAGAATTTCAGCAAAAGCATCATGGAGTATGCCAGCGGATATGAGGGGGATATGTCTTTCCTCTCTTTTCAGGCTGCCCTGGAAATGGTATTCAGGCTGTCCGAGAAGGAACGCCTGATCATGGCGATCGACGAATACCCCTATGTGGCCCGGGCCTCCAAGAGCCTCGCTTCCACTTTGCAGCTGCTGATCGACAAGTATAAGGATCGCTCCAAACTGATGCTGATCCTGTGCGGCTCGTCCATGTCCTATATGGAAGATCATGTACTGGCTTACAAAGCACCTTTGTACGGCAGGAGAACGGCGCAGATCAAGCTGCTGCCCTTTAATTTTGCGGAGACCTGCGGTTACTTTAAGAACTTCTCCGCTGAGGACAAAGCCCTGGCTTACGGGATCATGGGTGGCACTCCGCAATACCTTCTGCAGATGAGCGACAAGCTCAGCATCGAGGAGAATATCAAAAACACCTTTCTGGACGCCACTTCCTCGATCTATGAGGAGCCCATAAATCTGCTGAAACAGGAGGTCCGGGAGCCGGCCATCTATACAGCCATCATTACCGCCATTGCCACCGGATCATCCCGCATGTCGGAGATCTCAGGCAAAGTTGGCGAAGACACCAACGTCTGCTCCACCTACCTGAAAAACCTGATCACGCTGGGCATCGTGCAAAAGGAGCTGCCTTACGGAGAGAAAGCGTCAAAAAAGGCGATCTATTTCATCGACGACAACATGTTCCGCTTCTGGTACCGGTTTGTGCCGGAGAATGCTTCCCTGATCTCCCGCGGCGCAGCAGACCTGGTATATCAACGCATCGAACCGCACCTTTCCGACTACATAGGCAAGGTGTTTGAGGAAATCTGCAAGCAATACCTTTGGAAGCTGCTGCTGAGCGGAAAGTCCCCGGTGGAATTCACTTCCCTGGGCCGCTGGTGGGGCAACGATCCTGTCCATAAACGACAGGCAGAAATTGACATTATGGGCGAGCAGGACAAAAATACCGCCCTCTTTGCCGAATGCAAATGGACCAACGAAAAAGTTGATCTCGGCGTGCTGGAAACGCTGATAGAGCGCAGCAACCTTTTCGCTTATCAGAAAAAGCATTTCTTTCTCTTCTCGAAGTCTGGATTTACAAAGGGATGTATCGAAAAAGCAAAGCAGTTAGGGAATGCGACATTGAAAACATACGCCGATATGATACATGATAAAGGCGATTGAAAGAAACCGCCTGTAATGAATGGGGAAATTTAAAACTACAATAATCAGATGTATTGTGAACACTGTGGTAATTCGTTGGATACTGAAGCAGAAAGTATTAAGGAGTAACGCACATGGCATCATTAACACATGTCTGTATGTGGTCCGATCATGGCTGGAAACGGATTACAGCAGAGCAGGCAGCCAGATTACATCCAGGCGGAACTGTATCTGCTCGCAGCGGGCTTTTTATGTGCGAACTCTGCGGACAATACGTTACGCTTACTGATGGCGACATTAATGTACGCTATTTCAAACATAGTGCGTATGAAAAAAGTAAAGATTGTCCTGAACGTACATTTGGGTCCGGATACACTCCCTCTTATAGCTCGCAAGAGCACGATTTGCCAATCCGCATAACAAGTATATCATCATCTTCTTACAGGTTTGAGCTTGGTTTGATTCGTGCCCCAATAAGTTCTCTTAGCAAAGACTTTCGCATTGAAATCAAACCAAAGGGGGCCTCTGACGTATCCTTTGTTTTCGCCAAAGAACGGCTGAATTCTGATAGTATAACCTATCTTCCGATCGGTGATAGACCGTTTGAAAAGTATGCGCTCAATTTCAAAAACGGCAATGATCAAATTCGTGAATTCTGGCCGGCGGAAATCAATGGTATAGATCCGGAAGGAGCATTATTTGAAAAAAGCTCTGGGCAAAAGCTTTCATATGATGCTGATGTTGAGATTGGGAAAGAATACTATCTATTAAAACGCGGCCACCTGTATGTGAAAGCATATAACGGCATAACCATACGAGAAATCCTGCAGAAGCGAACCGGGTGGGAAACATGGAGCCTATATGAGATTTATGCGGCAGAATTTAACGAAGCCGCTGCTCGGTTCTATCTTGACTTTCATTGCCGCTTGACTGAGCATCCTGTTTCACTGCACCCGGTATGGCCGCTATTCATCGAAGGAAATTATGTAATTAAACACAATCAAAACAATATGTACATGCTGGTCGAAGGCAACGTGTCAGCGGTCAAAACCTTCCCTTCTGTAGCTTTGCGTCAGTTGAGTCATAATTCATCGCAAACCAGACTGTACGAGGTATCGTGTGCCGGAAGGCAGCAGTTAATTTCTGCCGGTCGAACACGGGCATTACAATACACATACCTTTGGAGAGAGCCGCTTGATCAGATGGGCATGGTGCCAGAAGTATCGGTTACTGACCTTACGGGCGGTGCAGTTGCTTCTGGTGAAGCGAATATCTTACCTCACAATAAAACGCTGCGTATCAAATCATCATTTGACGGAGAACTTATTATTTCCAACAAAAGCCATGTTGTAGATAAGCGAAAGATAACAGTTGATAAATACATGGAACTGGACGGGTTAGCCTTTGGTATCAGCATTCAAATTATGATCGGCTTTGATGTCATTTGGCAGATTAACTTTAAAAAGCAACGGTTAATCAGGATCAACGAAGATGTCGAAATGCTAAAGCATATTACCAACGTATCCGGGGTAACAATTCCAGCCCCGCATTCTTTACGCAATATATTAGCAGGCATGCGCTCCTATCCAACAATATGCCGATGGATACGAATGTGTATAAAGAATAATGCCATAGATGAGCAGGCATACCGCAGATTGCAAGAGACCTATCGCCGCATGAATACGAATGGATAAGGAGAATCGCTATGAATTACATTGAACTCCTCACTCAGGAAGAAAAGGTAAACCTCTGCGGAATCATGGGGGGAAGAGATTTCAAGGAATTGTTCAAACACAATGAACGAGAATTTCAGAAAATACGAAAAGGATTCAGGGCTAAATCCTTAACTGAAGAACTTGCGTTATCAATTGCAATCGCTAATGTGGACAAGCCCTTTATTGCATCATGGGTCAACACAAGGGTACAGATTTGGCTTGATGAAATACAGGAAAATATAACAAAACTTGAAGGTGAAGGTTCTGAGCATGATATTGCCCTGGCAACAACGATGCTGGATTCCTTCTTTTCACATGACGTTGATTTGTACCTCAAGCTCGCTGGAATTACAATGGATGAAGTCTCCCGAACTGAGCTTCGTACAACAATGGAACGTATTGAATCTGACCGTGCTAAAGAAGAAAAGGACGCCGATCGAATTAAAGCATTAGAGGAAGAGAAACAACGTTTGCTCTGTCAAATAGAAGATTGCCATCAAAGCGCCAGTCTGCTAAAGACTGAATACGAGCAAAGGATTCAAGAGATAGAACAAGAGAAGAAGGTTTTAGAGTCTTCTTTGGCTGCGGCACAAGAGAAGATTTCAGAATTGCAAACATCTCTAACCGTTGCCAAAAGTGATGAGAGCAGCCACCTTTCGCAATACGACGATACCGATATTTCTTCTCTGCCCCCGGTTGGCAGCGAAGAAACCATTTCTTTGTGCAATGTGATTTCTGACTACAGCGGACAGAAATGGCTTATACGTTTTGCTGATTTGAGCCACAATGGACACTATCACATGTTCCATAGAAATGAAGAACTCCCACCATACTTTGCAAATAGGGATAAAATCTTCTATAAGGACGGCCCTTCCACTGACGGCTTTTATGGATTCTGGTCGTGGTCTGCAATTCCAAACGAAAAGGATCCTTCCAAGGATTATATTATATCAAAATACAATGTTAATCTTGATGCCATTGAAATAGCTACTATTCCAGAAGCCTCCTCTCTTGAAGAATTGATTCACCTGTTAAAAGACGGGTTTGTATACCAGCCACATAGTAGAAGAATCATGTTTTCTTTATACGCATCCAAAGGGCAATACATGGGCATTCTGTGCAGCATAAAAGAACTCAATGTTACCAATGGAAAGGTCTCCTTTGCTGAAGATTGCATCGAAGTACCAGTTTACGAATTCAACAGTGACAATATATTGCGTTTAGAAAACGGCCTATCTTTTTATAGAAATGCGTTTGCCGGTCTTCCGAATAAACTTTATCAGTTAAAAAGCCCACTCGATATTGTAAAGAATATTGTTTTCTCATCCATTTCTTGGGCAACCTATAAAACAAGAGGATATACTCGTGCTGAGTATAGAAGTTTTAAAGATTTTCTCGGTGCGATTCCGGTAGAAGATATAGTACAGAGAATAGAAGCTGAATGCCGCTGTTCTGATTCTGTGGCAAAAGAACTTTTGAATGAGTTCCTGAGTATAGTCTGGAAATATGTTGATGGTGACAGCCTGGAAGATGATGTGATCCTCTCGGCTATTTCCGCAAGCTCTGAGCTGCAGGAAAGAACGAAAGCTCTTATTCGTGCGGATTGGGAAGCGGAGCACAAAGACTTACTGACTGATGCCCAAAGGGAACTTGATTTGCTCAATGCCAAGCTGGAATCTGTCAATACCAGTTTGACTGAGGCTCAGGAAGCCTTTAGTAAAACCAAACTGGAAGAAGAAAGACTTTCAAGCGTAATAGCTGAAAAGGAAAAGCTGGCTGAGGATGTTGAAGCAGCAGTTGCTGATAGAATCGAAATGGCACGTAAAAATGCAGCAGGTTTCATTGCCAACATGGCATTCGTTGACAGACATCCGAATGAGGCTGCAGCAAAACAAACGCCTAAGGAAGTTGAAACCATGGCCCAGCCTGTAGTTTCTCCATATCACGCCTATTCGGCAGTGGAAGAACTTGATGATCTCGAAGTCCATCACTCATGGAATGAAGTCATTAACACAGCTTCGTTTGAGTTAGGCGAAGCAGGCGTTGCAGATAAATACAGAAATGGTCTTGCGGCTTTCTTATGCGCTGCCTACATTGAAAGACAACCTATTCTTCTTGTCGGACCGAATTCAATCGATATTGCGAAAGCGCTCTGCGCAGCAATAGCCGGACATAAGTATGGAATGCTCTCTTGTGAGGGTAGTTATAGCAGCCATGTGCTCCAAGAATTGGGGCATGATGGCGAGGACATCGTAATTATCAACAATCTTTTTTCAAGCGGGTGGATGAATCGACTCCCTGAAATTCTTTCAAATAAAGATATATTTTATATTGCTACCCATCCCTACGCAGAGGATATTCAAGTTGAGCCTAAAAGCCTGTATGGTTTTATACTGCCACTGTTCACAGAGTTTTTTGTAGACAATAAAGCATCTGGTAAGTACTATGGCGGATACTTTGCAGATGACTTTAAACCATACGCAGCTCAACCAGCATCAAGCAAAGAATTGAGAATCCTGCCAAGATTTTCGTTGAGCACATTGGTGAAAAATCGGATTAATAGCGTTATTTCTACCATGCATGGCATCCACTCTTCCACAACAGCGGATGAGGAGTTTATATTCGCTATTCTTCCAATTGCATATGCAACACTTGAACTAAATGACCTCACGGAGATGATTGCAGACCCGCAAAAAGGTATTGAACTATCCGCAAGCCTTAAGCGTGATCTGCGGTTTATCTTAGGAGAACTCTGATGAACAAGTATAATGGATTGCTTTCAGCAGTGGCTCAAAAGTATAACATCCGCAGAGGCCTGCAAGAAGCTGAAAACGATTGGAAGACACGATTGATTTATAGTGTCTGCGGAATGATGGCTTATGCATCACTTTGGGACGAGACGGAGGATGAACCCGTTTCCATTGTGCACTTAAAAAGAAAAGTCCGTAGCATGCTGTCAAGTTATAAATCGATGTATCCAGAGCTCTCCAACAGCTTACCGTATATTTCTGCAGAGCTTGAAGATGAAATTGCCGGCCAATTCTTAAGCACTGGAATGGTTTATCACCGTCCCAACCGAATAGCCCCATCCATGAAACACGAAGAATCACATTGCAATATTGTTTTTCAAAGAGGTATTGGCCTGAATAGTATCTCTTGCGTGTCCGGCATTGGATTCTATTCAAAGCTGGAATGTATATCAAACCCAGACGGGATTAAAACAATGTTTGGCTTGGAACAACAGACTTTGTGGGACTTGTGGAATTCAACATTGACCACTGCTTCCTGGAAAGCAGCCCCGTCACTTGAACAAAATACTGAGTATCTTCGTCTAAAGCCTCCTTTTTCTCGGGGTTACTGGGAAAATAAACCGGATACTACGGGCTTGGTTTCGATACTTCGAACCGGAATAAAAGGTTCACAGTTGTACTATCTTTATCGATATTCTGACAATGCAATGGAGATTAGTCCTCTCCCGCAGTGGCAGGTCGAAAACTATCATTATAGGTCTCTTGCATGTGCCTGCCTCCATAGTTATGGGGCGTTACCGCCGATAGAATATGTCAAAGATGGCGCATTAGTTCATATACGGATGAATTATCTGCTACCACCACATGAACTCGAATTTGTGAAGCTTTATAGCTGGCCTGAGGTATGTACAACGCTTCCGTGCGATTTCAAGCGAAAACTCTCAACAGAAGTATTTTCCGCTATGAAAACGGTTTTGTCTGATCAGGGATATGAGTTTAAAGGAGAGATGATCTGATGCAAAACGGAGCAAATTCAGTTCATAAACTGTTACGAACAGAACTGGAAGATTACATTAAGTCTCAGTATTTTGGTAAATCCCCTCTTCTTCTTTCAGCCCTAAACAATCACATTGACGATGAAGGTTTACTATATCAAAAACCGTTTATTGAGTCATCTCCTGCATATGTCACTGTACCCAACGGCATTAATACAGCTTCTATAGAGCCCTGGATGAAAGAATACTTCTTACAGCTGGCGCAGGCTGGTATCGGGGTCTTACCATCTCCATTTGCTCATCAGATTTCTGCGCTCGAAGCGGCAACAAAAGGCGAAAACCTATTTATATCAACAGGTACTGGTTCCGGTAAAACCGAGTGTTTTATGTGGCCTCTTCTCGCAAAAATGGCCACCGAAGCTAGGAGCTCAAAGGAATCATGGGCAAAACGAGGCATTCGCACAATCATAATGTATCCTATGAATGCCCTGGTTTCCGATCAGGTCAGCAGACTCAGAAGGATGATTGGAGACCCCGATAAGAAGTTTATCAAAATTTTCCGTAGCACCTGTGGCAATAGTGTTCGACGGCCCCAGTTTGGTATGTATACCGGCAGAACGCCATATCCTGGAGCTCAGCCTTCTACAGAACAAGACAGAAAACTTGAAAAAACTTTAGCGAGAATGTCATTTCCCCAAAGTGATTCTGAAAAAGAGTTTTTCAATCAGCTTCTCAAAGAGGGAAAGATTCCGGCGAAAGCAGATATGAATCAATTCCTTCAGGGACTTCACGAGAGCAGGCACATTCCAAACGATGAGGATGCAGAATTAATAACCCGCTTTGAAATGCAGCAGTTTTGTCCGGATATTCTCATCACAAACTATTCCATGCTCGAATACATGCTACTGCGACCCAGAGAGCGGAAAATCTGGGATGATACCCGTGAGTGGCTTGCATCGTGTAAAGAGAATAAACTGTTGTTTGTAATCGATGAAGCACACATGTATCGTGGCTCATCGGGCGGTGAGGTTGCTTTATTGATTCGCAGGTTCTTTCATAAACTCGGCATTAGCCGTGATCGTGTACAGTTCATACTCACCACCGCAAGCATGCCCAATAAGAATCAGCAAGATTATGATTCAGTAATGAAGTTTGCGAATGAGCTCACAGCTTCCGACACAGAAACGCAGTTCCGCTATCTTACAGGTGAAAGAGAAGTTATTGATGGACAGCTTAAGTATGACATACCATCCGAGCTTCTCTTGAATGCAGATCCAGGTGAATTTGAGGACAAGGATGAATTAAAACTGTCTGCTCTTTTATCGTTCTGGCGTCAGTTAGATGGTTTTGATCGTACCCTTAACTCCTTGGAAGCTGTTTGTAATTGGATGTATGGCAATCTGGTTTATTACCGTCCATTCCATGAACTCATCAAGTATTGCCGAGGGAATGCTGTGTCCCTAGGTGAGCTGGCCACTGGTATTTTCCCAGATCTCGATCAAAAAAACGCACTTAAAGCGGTTAGCGTTCTTTTGGCAATTGCTCCACTTGCAAAGAATGCCAAAGGATCTGTTCTTTTTCCAGCGCGCATGCATATGCTTTTTAAAGGAATTTCCGGTGTTTATGCCTGTGCTAATGCAGATTGTAATTGCTCTCATACAGAAGGAGGCCTCACTCTCGGAGAAATATATTTGTCGGATGGTAATTTGATTTGCCCACACTGCGGCAGTGTTGTATACGAACTATACAATGACAGACGCTGTGGCGCTCTGTTTTTCAAGGGCTATGTACTTGAAGATGATGCAGAATTACATGGCAATGTTTACCTATGGCGTTATCCTGGCCAACTGATGGATCACCGAATGAAAGAGGTGCATCTATTTATTCCGACTGAAGATTTTGAGCTGCCCGTAAAGCAAGGGAAAAACGCCATCAAACCGTGTTATCTTGACGTTAAAAGTGGGTTTATTAACTTTACAGACGACTCCTCAGCCGGAAAACCATGGGTTAGAAAACTGTATTACTGCAATTACTCTGCGAAAGGAAGGCCGCAGATTATAACATTCCCGACTTGTCCGCATTGCAGACATCAGCTTTCCACATCACAGCTAACCTCATTTAGCACACGCGGTAATCAATCTTTCTTCAATTTGATAAAATCACAGTTTCAGCTGCAGCCTGCTGTGCCAGGGAAAAACGAAGATCCTGACCGTTTCCCTAACGAGGGACGGAAAGTGCTGCTGTTCTCTGATAGTCGCCAGCGCGCAGCGAAATTAGCCAGGGACATGTCTGATGCTTCAGATATTTCTGCAGCAAGACAGTTGTTTGCTATTGCAATCAAAACAATGGAAGAGCAAACAGTTGAGCAACCCATGAATTCCCTATATGATTTCTTTTGCCTTGCTGCCGGTCAGCACCATGTACAAATGTTCCATTCTGATGAACGCATAAAATTCGCTGAAGACTGTACTTCTGCGTTGAACAATTACAGTCGATGTGTAAAACGAGGGAGAGAATATACTCCACGATTCACTATTGCGAATGCACCTGTACAGATGCAAGAATACCTCCTTAGATTGTTTGCAGGCGGCTATAATACTTTATATGACTCTGCCACAAGCTGGATCGAGCCTACTGATCAAGCGCTGTTCGATGCGGTCGATGCTCTTGATGAAAATCACATAAAGGTAACCGAGAAAGAGTTTATCGATGTTTTTAATACTTGGATGCTGTCTATTTGTGATATGTATACTGCCCTGGGGCATACCATCAGCGACACGGTTCGATTGAAGGTTCGCCCAAATTATGGTGGTTACGGCCTTGAAAAAAACTGGGAGTTTTCCAAGGTGATCCGTGAAATCATGGGTTGGAGTGACGGAAATGAAGCTGAGATGGCGTGGAAACGTGTGCTGAAAGAAGCCTTCCTCGATGCCGCACAACCCGACAATGGGAAACTATACGTTGATCTTTCCAGAATTAAGACGCGTTTCGATACTACGCATGCATGGTATAAATGTGAACAGTGTTCAGAACTAACACCTTTCGTTCTGAAACACAAATGCCCGAGCTGCGGTTCAACTCGCATCCATAAGATGGAACCTGAAGAATACGAAGCGCTCAGTTTCTGGAGAAAACCGGTTGAGGACGCAATTCAGGGTGAGCCAATCCATGTGATTGATACAGAAGAGCATACTGCTCAACTATCGCATAAAGATCAACGGGATGATCTTTGGAGCAAAACCGAACAATATGAACTGCGCTTCCAAGACTTGATTCAGGAAGGTGAAACCCCTGTTGATATCCTCAGCAGCACAACTACCATGGAAGTCGGTATTGATATTGGCTCCTTGGTTGCGGTTGGATTGCGGAATATTCCGCCAATGCGTGAAAACTATCAACAGCGAGCAGGTCGTGCTGGCCGGCGTGGATCCAGCTTGTCTACAATTGTCACTTTCTGCGAGGACGGGCCACATGATACATTGTACTTCAATGATCCTGTTCCTATGTTCCGAGGCGATCCCCGCAAACCGTGGATTGATATTCGAAGCGAAAAGCTTATCCAACGCCATTTAGCTATGGTTATCCTCCAGGGGTTCCTGGCTAAGCAAAATATGAGTCTTGATACGATTCCTGCCGCTGCTTTCCTCCAAGATTATCTTGATGATTTCAAGAACTACCTATCTTCTTATAATCCTGATAGTGATAAGCTTCTGGTGCCTATTGGGGCTGCTTTCCATTATTCAACATTTGAAAAAGAACTCAAAGAAGCTTTTGAAACTCTGAAAGAAAAATGTCAGGCTCATCCTGAGCTATTTGGGGTGGATGAAGGCGCCAAGGAAGGCGAGGCAAAGGTCCTCCTGGATGCTCTTTATGAAGAAGGCATCATCCCGACATATTCGTTCCCAAAGAATGTTGTAAGTACTTACATACCAGATATGTATGGGAAAATCCTCTATGAGGTTGACCGTGGGCTTGATGTTGCTATTGGAGAATATGCGCCTGGCAGGGCAATCGTTGTGGATAAACAAACATATCAGATTGGCGGATTCTATTACCCCGGAAGTGAACGCCGTCACGGGCAAGCCTTAACGCCAGCTCGTGCCTATACCGAAGACCCGAATTATGTGAAGCAGGTCATTTCTTGCGCAGAGTGTGGATGGTTTGGATTGATGGAAGAAAAAACAAAGCATTGTCCATTCTGTGGAAACAAGGATCTAAGAATCTCGAGAGAAATGATGCGCCCTTGGGGTTTTGCTCCCAGAAATGCCGAAGCAATACCAGATGTTCAGTTGTCAGAAGAGTATACCGCCGTGCAGCAGCCTCTGTATTCAACGCTTCCGGATGCCGAAGAGATGAAACTTGCTCCGGGCTGTAAGAACATTCGTATTGCTTCTCGTACCAATCAACGCATTATTATGCTTAACAAAGGTTCAGATGATAAAGGCTTCATGGTATGCAAGGACTGCGGAGCTTCTATGCCTGGTGATAACATTTCGGTTCTGAACGATATTAACAGGCCATATAAGTCCAAGTTCGCACGAAACAGATGCCGCCATGGTAATTCATTTAACGTGAATCTTGGCTATGACTTCATTACGGATATGCTGGTACTTGAATTCACGATTGACGACAAAATCATTGATGCGCGGCGGTATGACAATCCATGGCTTAGCCGTGCAGCCCAATCTTTAGCCGAAGCACTGCGATTGGTAGCGAGCAAAAAGCTCGATGTTGAGTTCACCGAACTTGTCACTGGCTATCGACTCAGAAAGGGAGCTGAAGCATCTTATGTTGATATCTATCTTTATGATAGTCTGTCAAGCGGAGCTGGTTATGCTGTCAGTGTAACTGATGTAATTGATGAACTGCTATCCGACATGAAGGAACTGTTGAGCTCCTGTGATTGTGGATCTGCATGCTCAAAATGCCTGAAGCACTACAGGAATCAGTATGTACACGGTATGCTTGACCGCTTTGCAGCGCTTCAGCTTCTTGAATGGGGGATTGAAGGAATAAAAGCATCTCCTATCAGTCCCGAAAAGCAGATCAGCATGATCAGGCCATTGGCAAATATTCTTAAACAGTCAGGCTGTGAAATTTCCACTGATGGTGAGATCACCGCAATTGGCCACAGAAGCAAAAAGAAGATCGTTATCTATCCAGCGATGTGGGTTGAACCTCATGCATCCAACACTGTTTTCGTAAGTGATGCATATATAAAGTACGCCAAGCCATATGCTGTCCAAAGAATACTCGATAATACTTGAAGTAGAATGATGCTTCTACGCAGTTGCCTATGGGAAAAATATGGATCTCACCAGCATCTGATACTCAGCAGGATCCTAATAATATGCTAGCTATGAGCTTTCCCTATTACAGGATTATCCAATGCAATTACCCCATCACCTGCTGCACCCGTCTCAGATACTTCGCTGGGATGGGTTTTTCCAGTTTCCAGACGATATTCATGGGCTTGCTGCCGGTATGGCTGACATAGGTGGCTTTGCCCAGGAAGGTATAGGGCGAAGTGCCCAGGGCGTCCTGCTTGAACTCGCGGACGAACAGCAGGATCCTTCCGCCTTGCGCGGCGTGATGGATGTAGCGGCGGCCGGTGGGTGAATCGGCAGCGGTGGTGGACTGGCTCTGCCAATGGAACAGGGAGGGACTGATGGCGTAGTCCTCATACATGGTGGTGGGCGAATAATCCTTGTCGCTTTTATTGAGTGTGATCAGGAACACGTCAATTTTCTTCTCCGGCAGATACAGCACACCCTGGCGCATGGCGCTGAAATTCTTGTAATCCAGCGCGGCCAGCAGCTGCCGCTGGGTATAGGTGCAGTGCACGTCCAGCGGGCAGTCAAAGCCCAGGTCGGTGGTAGAATCAATGAAGTCGATGTGGTTGTACTGGTACCGCAGCAGCTCCTGCATCTCGGCCAGCATCACCGGGCTGTCCGCCAGGCTGTACAGCTTCTCCAGCGCCTCGTCGCTGTTCCAATCCTCGGCATATCTGTCCCACACCGTCATGTAGAACATTTGCAGCATCCGCTGTTCCAGCGGCGGGAGCTTCGCGAAATCCACATCATCCAGCCGGGGCAGAATGTCCAGCAGGAATTGAATCCACCGGCGGGAATCAAAGGCAGCAAAACGATAGAGCACTTTGCTGAGGGTGACTTCAATCTCTTCCGTGAAATCCTCCCGCACGCCGGCTTCCACGCAAAGACGAGCAAAGCTGACATTCTTGCTGTAAATGTCTCCCGGGGTCAAATGATACCAGTCCAGGAAACGGGCAAAGGTCATCTCCTTTCCGCTGTCCTCGGCAAAGGAGCGGATGCGGCTGACCAGTTCGCCATGGCCCCGGAAGCTGCGGCTGATGTTCTCCAGGACCGCGTGGGCAGCCTTCTTTTCCAACTGAATGTAGCAGCCCTTGGGTGTGCCGGTAAAGCCGCGCTCGATTTCTTCCTTGACGCTGTGGTGGTCATCGCCCAGCAGCGCGGCAAACTTCTCCTCGAAATTGTAACGCCGGTTGGCAGCGCCGATGAAGTCCAGCACCGTCAGGCAATCCTTGCCTTCGCTGAGGCGCAGGCCGCGGCCCAGCTGCTGCAGGAAAATGGTCAGTGATTCCGTGGGCCGCAGAAACAGTACTGTGTTGACCTCCGGAATGTCCACGCCTTCGTTATACAGATCCACCGCGAAGATCACCCGCACATCGCCGCTGATCAGCTTATCCCGGGCAGTGCGGCGCTCCTCATCGCTGGAATGACTATCCAGCGCCATGGCGGGGATGCCGGCAGCATTGAAATGATCCGCCATGAAATGGGCATGCTGCACCGATACGCAAAACCCCAGGGCCTTCACCTCGTCCATGTCGGCGGCATAGTGCACCAGACTTTGGATCACGTGATCCGCGCGGCGCTGGGCTGCTGCGCCGGACAGAGTATAAACGTTGCTGAGTTCCGTCCGGTCATATCCACCCCGCACCCATTTTAGCTCGTTCAGGTCGATGGTGTCGGACACGCCGAAATACTGGAAGGGGCAAAGCAGCTTCCGGTCGATGGCTTCCGGCAGGCGGATTTCCGCCGCAATGCGGTAATCGAAGAAGCGCAGGATGGACTTGCCGTCCATGCGCTCCGGGGTAGCGGTCAGGCCCAGCAGCACCTGGGGCTTGAAGGCTTCCAGCGCTTCCGCATAAGAATCCGCTGCAGCGTGGTGGGTTTCGTCGATAACGATATAATCATAATAATCCGCAGGTAGCCGCTTCCACAGCGCCTGGGAGTTCAGCGTTTGCACGGAGATAAAGAGATAATCCAGGTTTTCCGCCTGATGGCTGCCTACCCACAGTTCGCCAAAGTTGGCGTCCTTCAATACGCCCTGATAGGTGGCCAGGCTTTGCTTTAAGATTTCTTCCCGGTGGGCGATGAACAGCAGCCGATTGCGCGCCTGGGGATGGGCTTTACGCCAGCCGCGATAGTCCAACGCCGCGATCACCGTTTTGCCCGTACCGGTGGCCGCTACCACCAGATTGCGGTAATACCCGCGCACTTCCCGCTCCGCCCGCAGCTGATCCAGGATGGCCTGCTGATAGGGATAGGGGCGGATGTCAAACAGGAACGCCTGCTTCTCACCCTTCCATTTTTCGCCTTTTAGCGCTTCTGCCAGCCGGGGATGGGCGTCGGTAGTGTAGATTTCAAATTCATCCGAGTTCCAATAGCTGTCGAAGGTGGCGTTGATCTTCCGCAGGGTATCCGGCTGGTCCATGGCTGTCAGCTTCAGGTTCCATTCCAGGCCGTTGCTCATGGCGGCGTTGGACAGGTTGGAGGAGCCCACATAGGCGGTGGTAAAGCCGGTGTCCCGGTAGAACACATAGGTTTTTGCGTGGAGCCGGGTGCGGGCGGTATCGTAGCTGACTTTGATTTCCGTGTTCGGCAGCGCGACCAGCTCGTCGATGGCCTTCACTTCCGTTGCGCCCATATAAGAAGTGGTGATGACCCGCAGCAGCCCGCCCCGGGCAGTAAACGCCTGGAGGGCATCGATGATCAGCCGCAGGCCGCTCCATTTCACGAAGGACACCAGCATGTCGATCCGGTCGGCGCTGGCAATCTCCTTTTGCAGCTCGGTGAACATTTTCGGTTCATGGGCCGCCCCGGTGAATAAGCTGCTAACCGCCATGGGCGTTTCAGGCCGGGGCATCTTGGCAGCGGTCATGCCGGTGATGCGGCTCGGATCGTTCTCCTGCAGAATTTGCAGCAGCTTTTCAGCCCGATCATCCACGGACTTTTCGCTCAGGTCCTCCCGCTGTTGAGACAGCACATCCAGCACCTTGTTCACCAGCGCGATCCGCTGGACCGATTGCTCCTCCGTCCCGGCGGGCATCGCTTCCAATGCTGCCCGCACTGCTTCTGCCACATACCCGGCCAATGCCTGCGGCGCTTCCGCTGCGTCCAGCTTCTCCACATGCTTGCAGGCATCCGAAACAGACGCCAGCTCCCGGGATAAGGATTGGCTGATGATCTGTTCATAGAGGCCAGGTTTAAGCATACAGCATCCCTTCTTTTATTACAGTATTCGTTTTCGATACAGGGTGTTACTGAGCGGCAGAGTTATCTGTTCCCGTTGTTCATTTCTGTTACGACAGCCGTGATGCAGGCATCAAAAGCCATTTGCTGGTATTCTGGAGCGATTTTGCGGGCAGAGTCGAAATAATCGTGGATCGCTTTCACTGCATTCATGATCTCCTGGCGTTGCTCAGTGTCGTGCTGCTGCCAATGAAGATGCTGAAGATAATCCTGATTAGCATATTGGGGATTGAACAACTGATTGTATAGTGGATTCATATCATGCACACCTTCTAATAACTCTCGTTTATCAATTTTAACATGGCCTACATACTCAACATTTCAGTTATAAGTTCTTTTGTTAGAGTAGCAGAACGACTTTGAAAATGCGTCTGCCAAACACATTCTTTTACATACAACTCATGAGTCATAGTTATTTGATTGAATCCCTGCCTCCTTGCCTGTATAACATAGGCTAAGAAATCATCCACATATGAATGCAAATTTTCAATTAGCAACTTCATATAGGGCATAGACTCGCCATTGTGAACAATCATATTCCTGTTTCTATATATTCTCATCACTTGCCATATCACTCTTTTAGAATGCTTTTCAACAAACTGATATATGGATAATGGTGTTTTCAAGGCTTTATTATAATATTCAATTCTTTCCTTAAGCAGAGGAAAGGCTGTACAACAATCTAAAAATTCTTGTCGTTGCTGAGAATACTCGTCGAGCAGGCAGAACTCACATATTTTTTGAACTCTCTTTCCTTCATCTTGTTCAGTTCCTATGATTTCTGTGTACTTAGTTTCTGAATAGTTTTTTATATCACTTTCTAATTGCAGGAACAGGCTATATAAATACTTGCGTTTTAGTATAGGAACTAAGCGCACACATATTTGTTGAATCCTATCGTTGGTATGTTTATTGCTTATGTCTAGTATAACCTCAAAAATTGACCATAAATCTAATAATTGATTTTTGTCATTTTTGCTGTCAAGGGAAAGATCATGTGCCCTAATAGCATTGAATAAAGCATTAAAGTCAGAAATAGACTGACTCTTTACAATGCTTTCAAAAGCTTGAGCAACTTCTTCTGTTTTCTTTTCTATCGTTTGCCTATTTGGCGTTTTTGCCCGCTGAACAGGGCTTACTTCTTCGTTTATAATAAAGAATTTCTGCGACTCATCGTATACACCAAATTGTATTTTCTCTAAATCAAACTTGTAATTATGATCGAACATTCTGTATATTGAAACATTATCAATGATCAAATCTTTTATCGAATCAACCGCTGAAAATGGATCTTTCGATTTTTTGTGAAAAACAATATACTTCTTTGGTTTTTTTGCCTTAAAGAAAATGGCCTCATTATGCGTATGACCTTTCATTGCATATTCGTCTAACATCGTTATATTATTGATTGTCTTAAAAAACTGCAGTGATCCTTTGTCTGCAACTAGAATGATTTCATATGTTTTTTTCTGATGCGAAAATATAGAAAGGAAATCCGAAATGACGTCAGGTGAAATAATTGACACCCTGCTTCGATAGAAAAACTGATTTGCTTGATAAGTAATGTATCTGGAACTGTAACCTTGATTAACCAATTCAGTAAGAAAAGATTTTGTTTGGCGAAACAAGTCTAATTGATCTTGCGGATCATTACTTTTTACTAACGCACATATATCCTCAACTAACATATCTGAATACCATGAAGAACGGAAGTATTTATTCTGTATTGCATAAACTGCATTTTTTGCATCTTGAAGGTTTAATTCATCTGCCTTTGATATTCTTCGATAGCTTCCATTCGGTTGCATTTTCATAAAATAGTCAAGCGGGTTTTCTCCATGCTTGATAAATGTAATATCCTTCTCCAAAGTAGTATAAAGCTCCTCTATAATAGGCTTTAGAGAACCTTCATTCACTCCAGATTTTTCAATCCCATTTATCACATTAATAGCATCTAAGCAGAGAAAGTGACTGTTTAAAGTAGATATTCTATTTGATGGAATTGAATAGTCAAACAGCAACTCATTAACAAGCTGTGCGAAAAAGAGAAGATTTTTGCAAGCCTCTATATTATTCCACTGTGAAAGATCGCCCTGTTTCATTGTGCTACTCCTTTCTTTTTTGCAGTTGGTCTATCCATCAACATTAGCTGAAGTATATTGCAGAGTTAGGCCATTTATTGTGTTTGCTCATTTCTGCCTACCTCTCCCACAGGAACAAGCTGCCCGGCCTCTGCCTGGCGCAGAATCCGTTGTTTCGCGTCATAATCATTAAAATAGCCCTGAAGCGCCCGTTCTACAACCATTGTTTTAGTCTGGCCGGCTTCTTCGCTGACTTCCATCAGTTTGCGGTAAAGCGCTGCATCAATCTTGATATTCAGACATGCATGGTCTTTTTTTGCGCGCGGCATGGTATTCCCTCCGCTCTTATAAAATCTCAGTTTCATTATAATTGATTTTGCTACACGAATCAATAGCTTCTTTCGTATAATTTACGTGTTTTGTCCAATCATGCGCCTTGGCAATATAGTCAGGGTTTTCTTTTTGCGAAATAAGACAGATTTCAAGCCTTAACAACATGCTGAAGAAGAAAATTTTCAAAAGTCATCTGTAAGCGTTTCCAAAATCGTTGATTTTCGCCATGTAGATTTGAGGGGAGAAAACAGTAAGGATGTTCCCCGCTGATGACGCCTTCGAAAGGCTATGTTACGCGGCAGAAATCAGCCTGTTAGAAACTTACTGGAGATGGTGTCACTTGCTCCGATTTTCACATAGAAGGGAAGCGGGCAATATGGAGCCGCTAACAGGAGGTGATGCCGACATGATTCACGGAAGTCATCAATGGCTGTTGATACTCGTGCGAAATAATTTAAAAATTATTCGAAAGAGGTTTCCAAAAAGCTCGAATTTGGACATTTAAGCGTGAAGGGAGAAAACGACGATGACGATCCGCGTGCTGAAAAAATTTTTCTGGAGGTGGTGTCAATTTGCCCGATTTTTCCCATGTAGGGGTGAGGGGTGTCTGGCTAAATGCGCAGCGTGAGTTTCGCCCCGGCAAAAAATTTCCTCAGGTGTTTCCAAAATCGCTGATTTTCGCCATTTATAGGCG